>UMGX01046974.1_pt1 | contig 76024 bp, 76 predicted proteins | sample 1965411 | NCBI WGS metagenome assembly UMGX01 (sample SAMEA4836086, study PRJEB28245) | human gut metagenome | biome: gut microbiome; material: fecal sample | place: Denmark | collected 2008 | reverse complement strand
CCTCTGCGAGCATATTAATCGCCCAGTACTCATAAAACTCTTCTTTCAGATGAATGCCGTCATCGTCATATAAATCCGTATGCTCCTGAATGATTTCCGTATTGTCTATATAGGGATACCCTTTTTCCTCACAGTACGGTTTAATCACTTCATTAAAATCAGGAATCTCTCTCCACTTTTCTGCCTGCTCAAAAGCCGGGTCCTGAGCTGGAAAAATAGAATTCACATAGACTGTCGCATCTGGCAGCTCACTCTTTATACTCTCTATAGCTTCTCCTAGAGCTTCTACATACTCTTGCGGCGTATCCCAGTAACCAATGCTCACATCGTTCAGGCCATAGCACAGAAAAATATTCGCAGGATTCAGATTTTTCAAACTCTCCATATAGTCAGGTATATCCGCAATCGTCGCTCCCCCGTGAGCCAAAATTCTCTCTGAGGGTAAAAAACCGTACTGGTCAAATCCCATGGTCCTGGAGTCTCCCATAATCGCGTAGTCATCAAACTGTTCCCAGATCGTCAGTTCTCCATTCTCCAGAGCTTCCTTCTGCTCTTCTTTTTTAATCGCTTTTATCTCATCCTCAATGGCTTTTGCATCTCTCGATTCCAGAGACTTCAGGTATTTCAGGCCTACCTTGGTCTGACTCGCCCCTGAGCCTTTTCCTCTTACCCAAAAAAAGATTGTCACTCCCACCAAAACAGCCAAAAGGAGTAATCCCGCAAGAATCAATAGCTTTCGCCGCGTAATCTGATTTTGTCTTTTCTCCCGCCCCTGTCTCATTTTCTCTACTCCATTTCTCAATTTCTATCCTCCATAATACGTGAAATCCTGACATATTTCAACAATATCTTTTAATATTTTTTTAACATTTTCTCAAGCTCACCAAAACTAACCTCTATTTTATCTTTTCATGTTACTTCACATATTTTATATTTATTTCAGATAATTTATTATTTTTATCTAACAAAACAGTTTTTATTATTTTTTTATAGTTATTTTATAATTATTTATTGACAAGACCAAAATTATTTGCTATACTCATTTCAACAAATAAATAAAAAACAAGGAGGAGAGACCACCGAAAACATAACGATTTATCTCATAATCTAAAGAAAGAGAGGTACAGACCACCAGAAACGTAATTGAATCAAAAGATTTTGAGAAAGTGTAGGTATCGTCCAATGGACATTCAAGAACAACATTAATAAGAGTCATTCGAAGGATTCATCGAATGACTCTTATTTTTTGTGTAATAGGAAAGACCTTGTCATGCTAATGCGTGACAAGGTCTTTCCTATTACACAAACTTTCCGTTATAGATGTGCGTCCCACTTTGCGGTGTTGTGGCGGCGCGCAAAGTGGGACGCACCCCTCAAAGATTGAGGAGATTGGGAAGTGGAAGTGGGCTTGCCCACTTTGTTCCGCGATAAGTCCGACAAGCGGCATTACACATCCATTTTTCTATTTTCTTATCAACAGAGATCTTCCTGTCATCTCCTTTGGCTGTTTCAGTCCCATCAATTCGATGAGAGTCGGTGCGATGTCAGCCAAGCATCCACCCTCGCGCAAGGTATAAGAAGGATCCGCATTTACCAGAATAAACGGCACTGGATTCGTCGTATGAGCAGTAAAAGGCTCTCCTGTCTCATAATCGATCAGCTGTTCTGCATTTCCATGGTCTGCACAGATGAACATCTGTCCATTCACTTCCTTGATCGCCTCTACTGTTCTGCCGACGCATTCATCGACAGCTTCAATTGCTTTGATCGCCGCTGCTTCCACTCCAGTGTGTCCCACCATGTCTGGGTTTGCAAAGTTGATAATAATCACATCATATTTCTGAGAGCGAATTGCCTCCACTAGCTTGTCACAAACCTCATAAGCACTCATCTCTGGCTTTAAATCGTAAGTAGCCACCTTGGGAGATTTCACCAAAATACGTTCTTCCCCTTCATTGGGTTCTTCTACTCCTCCATTGAAGAAAAACGTAACGTGAGCATACTTCTCAGTCTCAGCAATTCTTGCCTGTTTCAGATTATGAGCTGCCAAAAATTCTCCAAAAGTATTGGTGATAGCTACCTTATGAAACGCTACTATTTTATTTGGTATCGTCTCATCGTACTCCGTGAAGCAAACATAGGTCAAATCCAGCCTCTTTTCTCTCTCAAATCCGTCAAATTCATCTGCACAGAATGCTCTCGTGATCTCTCGGGCACGGTCTGGACGGAAGTTAAAGAACACTACAGAGTCACCATCCTGAATCACAGTCACAGGCTTTCCATGTTTTTCAATAACTGTGGGAAGCACAAACTCATCCGTCTTCTCATCGTCATAGGATGCCTGAACCGCCTCTGCCGCGTCGCTTCCTAAGACCCCTTCTCCCTTCGTCAGCGCTCTATAGGCCATCTCTACGCGGTCCCAGCGGTTATCACGGTCCATCGCGTAGTAACGCCCAGACACTACTCCAATTTCGCCTACTCCGATCTCCTTTATCTTTGCCTGTAGTTCCTCGATATACCCTTTTCCTGAAGCAGGAGGCGTATCCCGGCCATCTAGGAAACAGTGCACATAAACCTTGGTCAGTCCTTCTCTCTTCGCCAATTCCAGCAGAGCATACAAATGGGTATTATGACTGTGGACACCGCCATCTGAGAGAAGACCCATGAAATGAATCGCAGAATTACGCTCTTTTGCATTCTTCACGGCTACAAGAAGCGCTTCATTTTTATAGAAATCCCCATCCTGAATTTCTTTGGTAATCCGAGTGAGCTCCTGATATACAATACGGCCAGCTCCCATATTCAAATGACCTACCTCAGAGTTTCCCATCTGTCCCTCTGGAAGTCCCACCGCCATTCCGCTGGCAGCTCCTTTTACAAACGGGCACTGAGACATCAGCTGATCCATAATCGGCGTCTTGCCTTCGCACACAGCATTTGCCTCACATTTATCGTTCAATCCATATCCATCCAGAATCATCAATACGGTTGGTTTTTTGCTCATAACGTTCTCTGATCTCCTTTTTGTAGTCTTTTCCTCATTTTGCCTGCTCATATTATAAACAAAATCACTCAAATTCTCAACTGTCAAAATCACCAAGAAAGTCTGTGTTTTCTACGACTGTTACGTTCACTTAGCTCACAGCAGTCTGCTATTTCTGACAAATTTCACCCGTTCAGAAAACTACTCTTTCTCTATTTTTGATATACTCGAAGAAGAGCGGAAATCTTCTCAACTCTTTTCAGTTCTCTGATGAATTTCACTGCTGTTTGGAAATCCCCTTCTCTCACCCGTGAAGTGATAACCACGATCTCTGCTAATCCGTTGGATCGTGTCTTTTTCTGAACAATTTCAGAGATACTCACCTGATTTTCCGCAAATATTTTAGTCAGCTCTGCAAGCACGCCACAGCGGTCCTCAGCCTGAAGTCTCAGATAATAGCTATTGTAGGTATCTTCCATCTTTTTGATCGGAAAGTCTTTGTAACAGGTACAGCTGATTCTCGTACAGCAATTAAACTGAATATTTCTTGCAATATCAAACACATCTCCAACCACAGCACTGGCCGTCGGCAGTTCTCCAGCTCCTCTTCCAAAAAACATCGCGTCCTCCACTGCATCCCCATGGACAAATACCGCGTTGTAGGAGTCATTGACAGAGGCCAACGGATGGTCACTGGGAATCAGCATCGGATTTACGTATGCCTCAATACCATCTTCCGTATTTCGCGTTACACCCAAAAGTTTAATGGTACATCCCATTTCTTTCGCATAGCGAATATCTGTAGCAGTGATTTTCGTGATGCCCTCTATTGCAACATCCCCGAAGACTACCCTGGAGTGAAAGGCCACGGAAGCTAAAATTGCAACTTTGCGCCCTGCATCCAATCCTTCGATGTCTGCTGTAGGATCTGCCTCTGCATACCCTAGTTCCGTAGCTAAATCCAGCGCCTCCTGGAATTCCATTCCCTCCTGGGTCATTTTCGTGAGAATGAAATTTGTAGTACCGTTTACAATTCCCATGACCTCTGTAATATGGTTCCCGGCAAGACACTGTTTTAATGGACGAATAATAGGAATTCCTCCGGCGACTGCCGCTTCAAACAGAAAATCTACTTTATGCTCCTGTGCCGTGTCGAGAAGCTCCTTTCCGGCCACAGCAACTAAATCCTTGTTTGCTGTCACCACATGCTTGCCCGCCTCCAAAGCCTGGGTAATGTATTCTTTCGCCGGCGACAAACCTCCCATCAGCTCAATCACTAAATCAATCTGCGGATCGCTCACGATGCTCTCCCAGTCATTGGTCAGAATCGAAGAATCCTCCACTTTTTTTGCGGCTTTCTCCAGATTACGAACCAGAATTTTCACTATTTTTACTTCGCAGCCAAGCTTGTGCATCATCTCAGTCTCCTGATTTCTCAGCACCTTATAGACCCCTGTTCCTACAGTCCCAAGTCCCAGCAAAGCCACCTTTAATACTTTCTTCTGTACCATTCTCCCTCTCCTTTCGTACACTGCATGATAAAATTAATCTTAGGCGAGACTTACCCGTTTGTCAAGGGAGAATCTGTCTGTCTCAGACTTTCTGCCCGTATCATCGTCATTTTCCATTTACAGTAACTTAAAACTCCTTTTTTTCATATATCTTTCTGGATACCAGAAAGGAAAGCGCCAGCAATCCAAATCCAAACACCACCGTCGGAACCCCTGCCAAAGAATAACCCGGTTCAGGATTTTTTATCATAAATGTCTCCATAATGAATATCGCGATACTGACAACGCCCATGAGAACAATTGCTCCCACCGCTCCAAGGCAGAGCAGCAGCTCACTTTTTTCGGCTCCCAGCTTCAGCAGCGGCGGATAGATCAGAGCAATCGTAATAACTGCCAGTGATATTCCAAATTCATACCCGTACATGATTTGAGACAAATAAGACTCCCGTCCCATCAGCACAAGCCCTGCACAGGTGGGAATACTCACGAGGATTCCCAAAAGTATCAGGAAGAGAAAGGACAGATATTTCGCCTCGATGATCGCGCTGCGTCTCACCGGAAGGGTAAGCTCAAATTTTGCCCAGCGGGAATTCTCATCCACCTGCAAAGACGTACCCATATTCGCGATAAATACGAAAATCTGCATCGCGAGTACCATGGATACCACCCGTTCTCTTGCCAGCCATGCCACAGCCATCAAAACCAACGATATACCAACAGACATTTTTATATTACTTTCCATGGAATAGATATTATTTCTCAGCAAACCTCTCATTTTATCTCTCCCCTTTCACAATCAGCAGCATAATCTCATCAATCCCCGCCTGGTCAACGAGAATCTGGCTGTGTCGTGCTTGAAACTTTTTTCTGTCACTAACCAACACATCTGTCTGAAGTCCTCTTTTCCTGTAGGCGAGATATTCCGTCTTTTCCAATTCCATAAATTCCCTTTCCCGGCACCGCGCAATGCCATACTCATAGATCAGGATATCTTTTCTCTCCACAAGCACCACTTTACCCTGATGCATAAATGTAATGTAATCCGCCACTTTTTCCAGATCACTGGTGATATGAGACGAAATCAAAACGGTGCGCTTCTCATCTTCCACAAATTCTAAAAATAAATCTAAGATCTCTTCTCTCACGATGGGGTCTAATCCAGAGGTCGCTTCATCCAAAATCAAAATTTTAGCCCCGTGCGAGAGCGCCACCGCAATCGACAGTTTCATCGTCATCCCACGGGAAAACTTTCCGATTTTTTTATCTGAGGGAATCTTCAATTGTTCCAGGCGTTCCCGATAGCCTCTCTCATCCCAATTTTTATAAATTTCCGAGAACACCTTTGACAGCCTGCATGCAGTCAGCTCAGGCGAAAAGTTTACAGTGTCAAAAACAACCCCTATCTCCTCCCTAAGTTCCACATCCTCATCTGTCATTTTCTTTCCCATGATACGGATTTCTCCGCTATCTGTCTGAATCATATTTAACATCGCACTGATTGTCGTAGTCTTTCCCGCGCCGTTCTCACCGACAAGTCCCATGATGCTCCCCTGCGGTACCTGAAAAGTAACCGAATCCAATTTAAAGTTTGGATATATCTTTGTCAGGTTCTCTACTTCTATACCATAGTTCATCGTCTAATCCTCCATATAAAAAAGTTTCAGTAATTCCACAAGCTTTTCCAACTTTATGCCATTTACGCGGGCTGTCTCAGCAGCAATCAACAGATGCTCCTCAATTTTTTTTCGCTGTTCCTCCTGAATGAACTCTTTATTCCTGGCCGCGACAAAGCTCCCTCGCCCCACAGTCGTCTCAATAAACCCATCTCTTTGCAGATCTTCATACGCCTTTTGAACAGTGATCACACTCACATGAATCGTTCTCGCAAGAGAACGCATGGATGGAATCGGGTCTCCCGTCTTCAGTTCTCCATTCATAATCATTTCCTTGATCTGCGACGTAATTTGTTCATAAATGGGTTTGCTCGTGCTGTTGCTTATAACAATCTCCACAAAACCCCTCCTATTGTGCTTTAGTGTACTTATTAAACATGTACATTATATTACATTATATGTAAGCTGTCAACTCTCTTTATACTGATCAGCTTATAGGAACAAAGTGGACAAACCCACTTCAACTCTCCATCCCTCAATTTTTGAGAGCGAAGCTCACTTTGAATGCCGTCGCAACGCCTCTTTGCGATGAACTACCTTATTACAGCGTACACATTATAGCTTTCACTCATTATCGTGACAAGGTCTTTCCTACAACACGAAAAATGCCGGGATACATGTCTCACCATATATCCCGGCATCTGTCTTTCTACCGACACGCTTTCACCCAATTTACCAAATTCTCCACATCCTTGTCATCTGGATGCGAGGATGCTTGGTCAAAATTTTCAATCAACATCTGAGTGGTCTTATTTTCAGGGTCCTCCTTCAGCATTTTTTCATATTTTTTTCTTACTCTCTGTCCCATTTTTCCCTGACACATATAGCCTGCTCCAACCAGATTGCCTTTGGGCACCTCTGCTTTCACGGCTTCCAATATCTTCTCATAATAGGATGAGTCTTTTCCGAATCCAGCAGTCCCAAACAGCTCGACTCTCTTGCCGTGCAGAGCTCCCAAAAAACTTTTCAAGCTCTCCTCACAAGTCCCCTTGTCTGTCCAAAATCCTAGAAAAATCACATCCGCGTCCAGAGCTTTGGCATCTGGCTCACCAAAATAGACACATGCGTCTCCCAACTCACTTCGCACCGCTTCCGCCAAAAGCTCCGTATTTCCCGTTAAACTCTTATAAACAACTGCGTATTTCATAATCTCCTCCAAATTCAATAACAGGCAAACCCGCTTCCGTTCCTTTGTCCCCTCAATCTCGATAGGAAAAGACTTTCCCATTATATGAAAAGGCCCGCCTTCCGGCTATTTTACCGCCAGAGACGAGACCCCTTTCACACATATTTTATTACTTATAATTCACAATCTTTCCAAAATCTGGTTTCAGGGCAGCTCCGCCTACCAAACCGCCATCGATATCCGGCTGCGCAAACAGCTCCGGAGCAGTGGCAGCATTCACAGATCCGCCGTACTGAATGCGGATAGCTTCTGCTGTAGCCTCATCATAGATCTCAGCGATGCAAGCACGGATACCCGCACATACTTCCTGGGCCTGCTCTGTTGTCGCAGTTTTTCCAGTTCCAATCGCCCAGATTGGCTCATAAGCAATGACTGCGCTCTTTGCCTGGTCTGCCGTTACGCCCTGGAATCCAATTTTAACCTGCTGGCGAATGAAATCCATCGTCACACCCTGCTCTCTCTGGGTCAGAGTCTCGCCGCAACACATAATCGGAGTAATTCCATGCTCAAATGCCTTCAGCATTTTTTTGTTAACTGTCTCGCTAGTCTCAGCGAAATACTCTCTTCTCTCAGAATGTCCGAGAACCACATACTTCACTCCCACATCAGTGAGCATAGCCGGAGAAATCTCTCCTGTATACGCACCTTTCTCCTCAAAATACATGTTCTCTGCTCCCACCTGAATATTAGAACCTTTCGCAGCTTCCATAACCGGAATAATATCAATTGCCGGCACACAGAATACCACATCCACCTCATCGTTAGCTACCAGAGGTTTCAGTGTGTTTACCAGCTCCACTGCCTCACTAGGAGTCATATTCATTTTCCAGTTTCCTGCGATAATTTTCTTTCTTGCCATGGTTTTATCTCTCCTTATAATTATTTGTCATTTGCAGCTGCTACACCGGGCAGCTCTTTTCCTTCCAGGAATTCCAAAGAAGCGCCGCCGCCTGTAGAAATATGGCTCATCTTATCTCCGAAGCCCAACTGATTCACCGCAGCGGCTGAATCACCACCGCCGATAATCGTAGTTGCATCTGTCTCAGCCAAAGCTTTTGCTACCGCGATCGTACCTGCTGCTAAAATCGGGTTTTCAAATACCCCCATCGGTCCATTCCAAACTACTGTCTTCGCAGATTTCACAGCATCTGCATACAATTTCGCGGTCTCTGTTCCAATATCCATACCCTCCATGTCTGCTGGAATTGCATCCACAGAAACTACTGAGACTTCAATTGGAGCATCAATCGGATTCGGGAAATCAGCCGCAACCGTTGTGTCTACCGGCAGAAGAAGTTTCTTGCCCAACTTCTTTGCCTTCTCCATCATTTCCTTACAATAGTCGATCTTGCTATCATCCACCAGAGACTTTCCAATCTCTTTTCCCTGAGCTTTCAGGAACGTATATGCCATTCCGCCACCGATAATCAGAGTATCGCATTTCTCCAGCAGATTTGAGATCACATTCAACTTATCAGCGACTTTTGCGCCTCCTAAAATAGCCACAAATGGACGTGTCGGATTCTCCACAGCATTTCCCAGGAAATCAATTTCCTTCTGCATCAAATAGCCAACCACTGCGGTGTCCACGTACTCAGTCACGCCCACGTTGGAACAGTGTGCTCTGTGTGCCGTTCCAAAAGCATCATTCACAAACACTTCACACAGAGAAGCCAGCTCTTTGCTGAACGCCTCTCCATTCTTAGTCTCCTCTGCGCGGTAACGGGTGTTCTCCAAAAGAACCACGTCCCCGTCCTTCATACCTTCTACAGCCGCTTTTGCATTTGCTCCCACCACCTCAGGGTCTGCCGCAAATTTTACTTCCTGTCCAAGCAGTTCTGACAGGCGCACCGCCACCGGTGCCAGAGACAATTCTGGCTTCGGCTCTCCTTTCGGTTTCCCTAAATGGGAACACAGAATTACCTTACCGCCGTCAGCAACCAGTTTTTTAATCGTAGGCAGCGCGGCTACCAGACGGTTTTCGTCGGTAATTTTCCCATCTTTTAACGGCACATTAAAATCGCAGCGAACCAGGACTTTCTTGCCTTTCACATTGATATCATCTACTGACTTCTTATTGAGCATGTCTATTCCTCCTGCATGTTCTAGAATAATAAAAAAGAATCCTGCCTCCCAGGATTCTCCGCCTGCGGCGGGTTACGTCAACAACATTTTCGTCTCCGCCGTAGTGCGATCCTACGGAGTATTTATGTTATAGGAATGGGCTTTCACGCACTAGCATGACAAGATCTTTCCTATTACATAAGAAAGGTCCGGTCCATATACGACCGGACCCTTAATGAGTCTATAATTACAGTAATGTTCCGAAGTGCTTGATTGTTCTCACCATCTGGCTGGTGTAAGAATTCTCATTGTCATACCAGGAGATAACCTGAACCTCAGTAGTTCCATTATCCAAAGGCAACACCATGGTCTGAGTAGCATCAAACAGAGAACCATATTTCATTCCGATGATATCGCTGGATACGATCTCATCCTCATTGTAACCAAAAGATTCATTTGCTGCGGCTTTCATCGCTGCATTTACCTGTTCTACAGTCACATTTCCCTCTACAACTGCTGTCAGAATTGTAGTAGAACCAGTAGGAGTCGGAACACGCTGTGCGGAACCGATCAGCTTTCCATTCAGCTCTGGGATAACCAGACCGATCGCTTTTGCAGCACCTGTGCTGTTCGGAACAATGTTAACAGCTGCCGCACGAGATCTTCTCAGATCACCTTTTCTCTGAGGTCCGTCCAGAGTCATCTGATCTCCAGTGTACGCATGAATGGTGCACATAATACCAGATTTGATTGGTGCCAGGTCGTTCAGAGCCTTTGCCATCGGAGCCAGACAGTTTGTAGTACAAGAAGCTGCAGAAATGATATTGTCTTCTTTTGTCAATTTATCATGGTTTACATTGTAAACGATAGTTGGCAGATCGTTACCTGCTGGTGCAGAAATGACAACTTTCTTAGCGCCTGCTTTGATATGAGCGGCAGCTTTGTCCTTGGAGGTGTAGAATCCAGTACACTCCAGAACAACATCTACGCCAATTTCGCCCCATGGAAGCTCAGAAGCGTCTGCTTTCGCATAGATTTTGATCTCTTTTCCGTCAACGATAATAGAATCCTCACCAGCGGATACCTTGTCAGCTAGTGCATATCTACCCTGTGTAGAGTCATATTTCAATAAATGAGCCAGCATTTTCGGGGAGGTCAGGTCGTTGATCGCAACTACTTCATAACCCTCAGCTCCGAACATCTGTCTGAATGCAAGACGTCCGATACGTCCAAATCCATTGATTGCAACTTTTACTGCCATGTTAAATTCCTCCTATGATGATTGATATTTTTTTCCCGGCACAAAATATGCAGGGATAGCTTCAACCTGTATGCTATTGTAACCAAATTTGTAAAAAAATTCAAGACCAATTTCAAAAAATCTCCTTTTTAACGTAACTATTCAGCCATAACAGCTCGGATTAGCTGCTGCGCAGCTTATATCGCCGCATATGCGGCGAAATCCTCGCTTATGGCTAAGCGCCATATGCCTGATAAGAGTAAAACTCCTCTGCAAACAAGCTTGTTCCGGATTTTTGCTCGTAACACATCAGCCTTTCGGCTTCACTGTCACGACTGCATGCACACAGACTGCGATTCTCTCCGTCTGGCGCCTGCAGTCCTCGGGATCCCGCTGCAAATGCAGCGGGACGCCTCGCGGGACAGTATCAGGTTGTCTGTTACTTTTCCTTCTATCAGTCGCATGGCTGAATAGTTACTTCTTATCAAATTTGTGATATAATGGGCGAGGAATGCGACCATACTGCTTCATTTAGATAGCATTCCACATTCACAGAAAACAGGAGTATACAAATTATGCAGACAAAAATTCTAAGCGATATTCATCTTCACTCTTCTTTTTCCGGCGACAGCGAGACACCAATGGAAGCTATGATACAGGCAGGAATTCAAAAAGGACTTCACCACATGTGCTTCACAGAACATCTAGATCTAGACTATCCCTACCATCCAGAAGACTTTGTGGATTTTTCCCTAGACGACGACAGTTACCGACAGACTTTTTTGACGCTGAGAGACAAGTATCAACACCAAATTGAGCTGCTCTTCGGCATTGAACTAGGACTTCAGCCTCATCTTAAAGATGCTCATTCTCAACTATTAAAAAAACATCCCTTTGATTTCGTCATCGGCTCTTCCCACACTGCCCGCGGCGAAGACCCCTACTACACTGCCAGCTTTTTTCAGAATCGAGGCGAACGAGAAGCCTACACCCTCTATTTCACTTCGATTTTAGAAAACCTCGATGCCTTCTCGGACATTGACACCTACGGGCATATCGACTATGTCGTCCGCTATGGTCCAAACCGAAACAAAAACTATACCTATGAAATGTACGGAGAAGTTCTCGATCAAATTCTAAAGACCTTGATTCAAAAGGGTATCGGTATGGAAGTAAATAGTGGAGGCTTAAAATACAGCCTTGGACAGCCAAATCCTTGCGAGGAAATCATACGCAGATACCACCAGCTAGGCGGCAAAATCATCACCATCGGCTCTGATGCCCACAGCCCTGAGTACCTAGCTTACGAATTTCCAAAAATCTCAGAGATTCTCAAAAGCTGCGGTTTCACTCATTATACAATTTTTCGTCAGCGTACCCCTGTCTTTTTGCCGCTTTAGTCAAAATACCTGCACCACTGTATGGGAAATACCGGACAAAGTGGGCAAGTCCTCTTCCATTTCCCTCCCCTCAATCTTTGAGGGGAACGTCCCACTTTGCGCACCGCCGCAACACCGCTAAACGGGGAATTTCTCATTGCGGTTGCGCATCCATAGTGGAGCGTTTACGTGATAAAAAAGGGCTTTTACGCATTAGCCTGACAGGTTCTTTCCTATCACATAAAAAAATGGGATGTATCCTGAAAGCTATTCCTGATACGTCCCATTTTGGGTCCACAGATGCCTATTCTCATCTTATAAATTTTCTGAGTTTCCCCTGCTTTTTCTCTTTTCCGCGTTCCATTGATCTTAGATACATTTTCCTCAGCAGGGAAGTAATCGCATCAATCACCACAGGCGAAAAAATCATCAGCATAAACACCAAAATAATCATGCCAAATTCCAGAGCTCTCAAATTCAAAAGCTTCTGTAAAATCAAAGCGCAGCCAAAGAATATAAGCTGCATACCATAGATAATCACTTTTCGAAAACGTGTCAGCGGCGAATAAACGGTCTTCAACGCAGCCATATAGTTCCACCCTGTAACCAAGACACAGGCGGTATTCAGCATCGCATTGGAATGATACACATCCTGACAGACCAGCATCACTACAAAGACACAGGCAGTGATCGTCACCGCAGCTGGAAAGGCATTCATAAACACATGGCGTAAAAATGTCTTATCTATGCGCTCGTAATTAAATTCCTGAGCTAGCAAAAAGGTCGGAATTCCCACCGCGCAGGCACTGATCAGAGACATCTGTATCGGCTCAAAGGGATATGCCTCCCCGAAAAAGATAGTAAGCAGCGACAGGCAGACCGAGAAAATTGTCTTAATCAAGAACATAGACGCAGCCGTCCGTATGTTATTGACCACCTTTCGCCCTTGATTTACGATATGCGGCATCGCTCCGAAATTGGAGTCCAGCAGCACCACGTTGGCAATATTTTTTGCAGCATCACTTCCAGAAGCCATCGCAATGCTACAGTCTGATTCTTTTAACGCCAGAACATCATTGACACCGTCACCAGTCATGGCAACCGTGTGTCCTTGCTTTTTCAGCGCCAGAACCATTTCCTTTTTCTGCTGCGGCGTTACTCGACCAAATACACTGCACTCAGCTACTGCCCGTTCCATCTCCTGGGGACTGCTGATCTTCGTCGCATCCACATAGCGTTCCGCATTCTTTAGCCCTGCCTTCTTGGCAATCGCTGACACGGTCACAGGATCATCCCCTGAAATCACTTTTAAATCAACTCCCTGGCTGTCAAAAAATGCCAGAGTTTCAGGTGCTTCCTGACGAATGACATCCGTGAGCAAAATCACCGCACACGGCAACAACCCTTGAGGCAGTTTTGTCCCATCTGCAATCTGAGAACTGTGTGCCAAAACCAAAAGCCGATAGCCTTTTCCCGCGTATTCCTGGCAAATCTCATCCAGTTTTTTATTTCTTTTTGGAAACAAAAACTGAACCGCTCCCATCAGATAGGTTCCCCTACCCTCGAAGCAGGCACCGCTGTATTTTCTCTCCGACGAAAATGGAACTGCATGATCCAAAGTAAATTCTCTGACCGGTCTGAAGTGCTCTCTGAGAGCGTCTGCTGTCGCATTGGAATCGCTCAAAACCCCCATGAGATTCTGCATCACATGATTTAGCTCATCCATGCTCATGCCCTTTCGAACGTCCTCCCTTTCCTTGTCCGGCACGTCCTCCTTCACAGCATCTTCTATTTCTTGGGTCTCAATTTCTTGAGACTCTTTTTTCTTCAGATTTACTTTTTCAGACTCTTCCTTTTGACAATCCTCCTGAAAATCCGCCGGTTCCAGCAAAATCACCTGCTCCACGCACATGTTTCCCTCTGTAATAGTTCCGGTTTTGTCCAGACACAGAGTATCCACCCGCGCCAACGTCTCAATACAATACAATTCTTGAACCAAGGTTTTGCGTTTTGCAAGAGAAAGCGCTCCCAAAGTCAGAGCCACACTGGTAAGCAGTACTAGCCCTTCTGGAATCATTCCAAGCACAGCCGCCACTGTGCTTACAACAGAATTTTTAAAGGAATCTCCTACCATGTAGAACTGCTTATAAAACAGCATAATTCCCAATGGAAGAATAATGATACTGATGACTTTCAAGATCTTATTCAGCGCGTTTCGAAGCTCTGAATTATGCTTCTTGAACTCTTTTGCCTCTTTGGTAATCTGGGAGGCATAGTTATCCTTCCCTACATGTATCACTTGACAGCAAGCTTCGCCGGCTGTCACAAAGCTCCCGGAAAACAGCTCGTCTTTCACTGTCTTTACCAGATTGTCCGCCTCACCGGTCAACAACGATTCATTCACTTCCACGCTGCCCTCGAGGACAACGGCATCTGCCGGTACCTGGTCGCCACTTTTGAGAAATATCACATCGTCGAGCACCAGCTCTTCCGTGGAAATCGACCATTTTTTTCCATCCCTTAAGACTACCGCTTTATTTGCTGTGAGAATCGCAAGCTTGTCTATGGTTTTCTTCGCCCTGACTTCCTGTACAATTCCAATGACTGTATTGATGATAATAATTCCCATGAACATACTGTTCTTGTAAGAACCTACAACCAATACCAGAACCAGCAAAACCACATTCAGAAAGTTAAAAAAAGTCAATGTATTTTCACGGATGATCTGTTTATATGTTCTTGTATTCGGAGAATCGCTGATGTTGACCTGACCAGCTTCTATTCTTTTTTGAATCTGTTCACTTGTAAGTCCCGTCATTTTCACCATTCCTATTTGCCGTTATCATTTATTTGACCGCAGTAACGATTGTGCCTCCTGCTGCCACATAGCCTTCCTGGTAAAAGACAACTGCCTGCCCAGGTGTGATCGCTCTTTGCGGCTGCGCAAAACGACAGATCACGTCCCCATCAGGAAGAACCTTCTCAATCCAACAAGGGGCTCCCTTATGATTATAACGAATTTTCGCGAGAAGTTCCATCCCTTCTTCAAATTTCTCGATTCCCATATAATTTATTTTTGTACACCGCAAAGCAGACGCGAACACTTCCTGCGCGTCTCCGATCACCACCTCATTCGTCTTTGGCCGAATTTCCGTCACAAAAACCGGACGACCCATAGAAAGATTCAACCCTTTGCGCTGGCCAATAGTATAATGTATGATTCCTCTGTGCTGACCAACCACCGTACCGCCAGCCGTCACAAAATTTCCTTGACAGACTTCTTTTCCTGTTCTTTGCCGGATAAAATTGGCGTAGTCATGATCTGGTATAAAACAGATTTCCTGACTGTCAGGCTTGTCCGCCACCGGAAGCCCGATCTTTGAGGCTATCTCTCGAATTTCTTCCTTATTATAATCGCCTACCGGCATCAACGTGTGGGCTAACTGAGCCTGTGTGAGATTGTACAGGGCATACGTCTGATCTTTCGCCGACACCTCACAGGTTTTCAAAGCATATCTGCCATTCTCGAGACAGACAATCCGAGCATAATGCCCCGTTGCAATATAGTCTGCTCCCAGCTCCTTCGCCTTATTCAGCAAAGCCTCCCACTTTACATATCTATTGCACACAACACAGGGGTTGGGGGTTCTACCTTCCAAATATTCCTGCGTAAAATAATCTACCACATAATCAGAGAAATCTCTCTGAAAATCTACAACATAATAAGAAATCCCCAGCGCCCGTGCAACCTCCTTCGCATCTTCAATCACTTCAGGACTGCCACCCAAGCCTGGGTCATCGGCAGACTCTGAGACGGGAGTCCAAGTCTTCATCGTCACACCCAAAACCTCGTAGCCTGCTTTCTTCAGCAAATAGGCTGCCACGGAGGAATCCACTCCTCCGGACATTCCTATTACAACTCTTTTTCTCGTCATCAATACTCTTCCTCTTCTTCCTCTTCACCCTCATGGATATCGGACTTAGGTTTTGAAAGTCCTTCGATCTTAATCCCGTGTTTTTCCGCGTAATCCCACAGGGCAGCGTGAATTGCCTCTTCTGCCAGCAAGGAACAGTGCACCTTCACGGGCGGAAGTCCGTCCAGAGCTTCCATAACAGCTTTATTTGTCACCTGAAGAGCTTCCTGAATATTTTTTCCTTTTACCAGCTCTGTCGCCATGCTGCTGGTAGCCACAGCTGCTCCGCATCCAAATGTCTTAAATTTACAATCACGAATCACCTGATTCTCATCAATATCCAGATAAATTCTCATAATATCTCCACATTTTGCATTTCCTACAGTGCCAACACCGCTGGCATCCTCAATCTCACCTACGTTTCTCGGATTTTGGAAATGGTCCATCACTTTATCACTATACATCGTTTCTTCCTCCTGTGTTTTCCATTATTTATTCTTTTTCATAAAATCTTCATACAACGGAGACATGTCTCGAAGTCTCGCGACAATCTCCTTTAATTTCTCAACTACATAGTCCAAATCTTCCTTCGTTGTCTCCTCACTGAGAGTCAGACGAAGGGAACCATGGGCAATCTCATGGGGAAGCCCTATCGCCAGCAGTACATGAGATGGGTCCAGAGAACCAGACGTGCAGGCGGAACCGCTGGAAGCACAGATCCCGGCTCCATCCAGAAAGATCAACAAAGACTCGCCTTCAATATACTGAAAGCTGATGTTTACATTGTTCGGAAGTCTCTTTACCGGATCACCGTTTAAGCGGCAATAAGGAATCTCTTTCGTAATCCTCTCAATCAGGTAATCCCGCAGCTTTCTCTCCACTTCGGTGCGCTCCTGCATGGTCCTAGCCGCTCTCTCGGCCGCCGCTCCATATCCTACAATTCCTGGCACGTTCTCTGTACCCGCGCGGCGTTTTCTTTCCTGGGCACCTCCATGAATGAAGGAACGGATTTTCACTCCTTTTCTAATATAGAGAAAACCGATGCCTTTGGGACCGTTAATCTTATGAGCGCTGGAACTGAGCATATCAATATGATACTCGTCCACGTCAATCGGCACCTGCCCAAATGCCTGAACCGCATCCGTGTGAAAATAAATTCCATGCTCTTTCGCAATCTGTCCAATCTCTTTGATTGGCTGGATGCTTCCAATTTCATTATTCGCAAACATCACAGAAATTAGTATTGTCTCCGGTGTAATCGCTTTTTCTAGATCTTCCAATTTGACGATGCCATTCTCATCCACGTCTAGATAGGTCACTCTTGCTCCTCTGTTTTTTTCTAAATACTCACAGGTATGCAAAATTGCGTGATGTTCAATTTTAGTCGTGATAATATGGTTTCCTTTTTTACACAACAGCTCATAGGTGGCCTCCAAAGCCCAGTTATCTGCCTCGGTACCTCCTGCGGTAAAATAAATCTCTTTCGGTTCTGCCCCAATCACCGCCGCAATCTGTTCCCTAGCTTTTGTGATTGCCTCCTTACTGGTTGCCGCGAGATCATAGACACTCGAAGGATTTCCATAGTTCTCCGTAAAATACGGAAGCATCGCTTCCACTACCTCCGTAGCTGTCTTTGTGGTTGCCGCATTATCCAGATAAATTCGTTTACTCATATTTTTCACTCCTGACCTTTTCTTTTTATAGTCCGTTTACTTTTTTGCTTTCCTGAACCAACTGTTCAATCATAATCGTGTCCACAGCCTGGCTGATGCTCTCATTAATCTTTTTCCAGACATACTTTGTAACGCATTTTTGAGATGCTTTACAGGTAGAGACCTCCAAATTACCCGGACAGTCTACTGCATCCAGTGTCCCTTCTAGAGCCCGCAGCACATCTCCCACAGAAATTTCAGAAGGGGATTTCGCTAGACGATACCCTCCCGTCGCTCCTCGCACACTGGTCACCAGACCTGCTCTTCGCATCTTGCCTACCAATTGTTCCAAATAACTGACAGATATATCTTGTCTGTTCGCAATACTCTGAATCGAGACAGGTCCTGTTTCGCTGTGAACTGCCAAGTCCACCATAGCTCGTAGACCATACCTCCCCTTTGTAGATAACTTCATATCTCATCCTCTTCTTATTTCCGAGTATTTTACTGTGATTTCATTTTTACTGTAACATTCTTTCCAAGTTCTGTCAAGAGGATTATGCGAATATACTTAACAAAATATATCAGTTATCGCCATTTGCATTTTTCATCCCATTCTCTGTAAATGGCAGCTAACTGTTCATTGGGTAAGGTAAAAGTCATGGGACAAAAAAAACAACTGTTATGGGGAACTATCATCCTCACTGCCACCGGTTTCCTAAGCCGGCTTATTGGTTTCTTCTATAGAATATTCCTCTCTCACACCATTGGTGCAGAGGGCCTCGGAATCTACCAGCTCGTCTTTCCCGTCCAAGCACTCTGTCTCGCCCTCACCGTCATGGGAATGTCCACCGCGATCTCCCGTTTTGTAGCCAGTCGGTTCGCCGTAAAAGATTTAAAAGGAGCGCATGATATCTTTCTGGTAGGCACCGGAGTCTCCGTGCTCTTTGCCTGCTTAGTTTCCTGGGTCATCCGTGAAAACGCTTCCTTCCTCTCATCTGTTTTCTTAGGAGAACCCAGGACTGAGTCTTTGTTGTGTCTAATGTCCTGGTCTTTGCCACTGTGCGCACTGCACAATTGTATCAATGGTTACTTCTATGCGCAAAAAAAGACAGGAATACCCGCAGCCAGTCAGCTTTTAGAACAATTCGTCCGTGTGGCAACTGCTTATCTTGCCTATAGTTTCCTTTTGTCCCGAGGACAAGAACCTACCGCCTGGATAGCCGTCATTGGCATCTTTACCAGTGAACTGTGTGTCGTCTTATTTTGCCTCTTCTTCCTTCTCTGGAATCATCAGAAAAGCAAATTGCTGCTCTTTCCCATCCAGGAACCATTCGGACATCTAAGACGGCTTATGGGAATGTACCTCCCTCTAACTATGAACCGCCTAATCATGACCTTTCTCGCATCTGCGGAGGCTATCTTAATCCCCTCCCGGCTGCTGATCTTCGGCTATACCTCCTCCACAGCTTTAAGCATCTATGGTGTTCTCACTGGAATGGCTTTGCCTATGATCTTATTCCCCAGTGCTGTGACCAATTCTATCTCTGTAATGCTGCTTCCCTCCATCGCTCAGCAACAAGCTCTCGGGCAGAAAAAGCAAATCCAAAAAACCATTGAACTCACTGTTCAATGCTGCCTTCTCCTGGGATTTCTCTGCACCGCATTTTTTGCAGTGTTTGGAACCTTTATCGGAAATTTCTTATTCCATAACGAATTAGCTGGCTCTTTTATCCAAACCTTAGCCTTCGTATGTCCCTTTCTCTATCTCAATGGGACTTTGAACAGTGTTTTAAACGGTCTGGGTAAAACCGGCACTTCTCTGATCCACAGTATACTAGGAATCACCCTGCGAATTGCCAGTGTAATCTGGATCATTCCCAGATACAGTATTCAAGGATACCTGTGGGGACTTTTAGCCGGAGAAGTCCTTGTCACTTTTCTGCATCTCCACGCCCTAAACCGCATAGTCCAGATTAATTTTCGCCTTCTGCCTCTGCGTCTGAACAAATAGCCTTTCCTATCACAAAACAAAGGGGCACGCTCTCTTTAGCTTCTCCTTCCCCTCAGTCTTGAAGGACGCGTCCCACTTTGCGCGCCGTCGCTACACCGCCTCGCGGTGAAATTCCTCATTGCAGCGTGCGCATCCTTAGCGGCGCATTTCTGTGATAAGAAAGATCTTTCATACATCCACGTGACAAGGTTTTTCCTAGAATAGAATAAAGTGGGCAAGCCCACTTCAACTCCCCCTCAATCTTTGAGGGGCGCGTCCCACTTTGCGCGCCGCCGCAACACCGTCTCGCGATGAAATTCCTCATTGCGGCGTGTGCATCTTGCCCGGAGGGCTTTTTATTGCATAGGGAACAAAATTTCCTATGCAATGAAAAAGCCACGCACCGGCTGTAAAAAACAACCGGCGCGCAGCCTCCCATTTTATCTTCTTGGATGTGCCTGCATATACACATCTCTCATTCTGTTCATATTTAGATTCAAATACATCTGTGTCGTCGAGATATCTGAGTGCCCCAACATTTCTTGTAAACTCTTAATATCCGCTCCATTTTGCAGCATATGAGCCGCAAAAGAATGTCTCAGAGTATGGGGTGTAATGTCCGTCGTAATTCCTGCCGCAGACGCATATCCTTTTAAAACTTTCCAAAAACCCTGGCGACTCATCATCTTTCCGGAGCAATTAGGAAACAAGATATCCGTCTCCCCTTTCCTCTGGAAAGCCTCTCTGCCTTGTTCTAAGTACTGAACCAAAGCTCTTTTACACACATTTCCAAAAGGAATCACCCGCTCTCTGGCGCCTTCACTGCAATCCACATATCCTAGATTCAAATTCACATCCGATACTTTTAAGTGCATGAGCTCGCTGACACGCATCCCAGTCGCATAGAGCAACTCCAGCATCGCCTTGTCTCTCAGCCCCTTTGCCGTATCCAAAGAAGGCTGTCTCAGCAACAAATCCACTTCTTCCACGGTCAAGATCTCAGGGGTTTTCTTCTCCACTTTCGGAGGCTTCAGATTTTCTGAAGGGTCCTGTACTATCTGGTGGGCTCTGAATAAAAATTGATAAAATGCTCGTATTGAAGCTACGCTTCTGGATATCGTAGACGCTGCGAACTTATTTCTTCTCAAATAACTGAGATATCCATTTAAGTCCGTCTCTGTAACCTTCAAGGGATTATACACCCCCTGTCTCTCCAGATAGGCTGCCATTTTATTCAAATCTCTCTCATAAGAGATTTCCGTGTTGTTAGATGTCTGTTTAATGTTATGTAGATAAGTGATAAACTCACGAATTGCATTTTTCATCTGTGCCCATACCTTATTTCTCAAAATTTAAAAGCAATTCATCATCCAAAAGATTGCTTAAGAGTTACAGTTCAGACCTTCAATAACCTGCGAGGTGTTTTTGTATATTTTGTACAAAAATCCCGCGTATACTCTCGCCAAACTACTATTCGCAGCAGTTTGTGTGCATCGCGAAACGTGTTACTACTCACGAACTGCAAATGAGTGAACAGTAACGTTTAAAATTGCCGTTTTATCGACTGTTTCTTCCTCTGATAAAAATTATTATACGCAGATTTCGCCAGAAAATCAATCGTTTTTTTCCTGAAAACCCCTGTAAAATCAAGGCTTTCGGCATGAAATACCATATGTCGCCCTCCCTACATTTCCCAACACAAGATTTAGTATTCTGCTTCTCAAAAAATCTTAATTTTTTCCAATACAAAGTTCAAAAAAATAGGATTCACATAACTTTCCAGCAGAATCCCTAGTATATATCCTCCTAGACACAGTGCCACCACCAACAACGGATTTTGGCTGATCTTTTTAACTTTTCCCTGAAAACGTAGATGAGACGCAGATTTGCGGGCAAGTTCCCCCATCAGAAATATAGTTGCGGGTAAATAGCAAAGTCCCTGGGGCAGAAACAAAGCTGCACCACCTGCCATCCCGGACACTCCAAACTGAAGAACTGCCAACGCTAAGATGCCTCCCAAGAACAAACCAAGAATCAGAACCGTTAATATTGCCAAGGGCAGTCCCCAAACAGAAAAGCTTCCCAACAGACACATAAACAGCCATCCTCCCCGGTACTTTAAAATATAGAAAAAATACTCCTTTGTCGATAATTCTTCTTTGGACAGCTGAAATAGCATGTAAATCCCCAGCACATTCCCTTGCTGTAGATAAGGCTCCCAGAACAGATTCGCTCCCACAACCCCCACTCCAAATGCCGCTAAAAACAACACCAAAAAGAATTCTGGCGTAAACTTCCAGACAGATATTTTCCGATTCTCCATTTTATTCACCTCTTAGGAATCTATGCTTTCCCTAGCTTGTCACAGAACACTTTGTGCGGCAGCTTGGCGTGAAAAAGGCTTTTCCATAACAACGCAAAAAAGCTGAACACTCTATTCTGAGCATTCAGCTTTTCCATAATCGCTAGCTTAAGAACATTTTATTTCGCATAGTCCACAACACGGCTCTCCCGAATCACATTCACCTTAATCTGTCCCGGATACTCCAACTCTGCCTCGATCTGCTTCGCGATATCCCTCGCTAACAATACCATATCTGCATCGTTGATGTGATCTGGAACCACCATTACGCGGACCTCTCTACCTGCCTGAATAGCAAAAGACTTATCCACACCCTTAAATTGATTGGTGATATCTTCCAACTGTTTTAATCTGTTTGTATATGTCTCCAAGGTCTCTCTTCTTGCACCCGGTCTTGCCGCGGAAATGGCATCCGCCGCTTGAACGATACATGCAATCAATGACTCTGGCTCACAATCTCCATGATGTGCCGCCACTGCATTGATGATAAGAGGAGATTCTTTATATTTCTTACATAAGTCAACACCGATCTGAATATGAGATCCCTCAACCTCGTGGTCGATAGATTTTCCAATATCATGGAGCAGACCAGCGCGTTTTGCCATACGTACATCAACCCCAATCTCTCCTGCCAACAGGCCGGACAACTGGGCAACTTCTATGGAATGTTTCAACGCATTCTGTCCATAACTGGACCGGAACTTCATTCTACCTAAGAGTCGAATCAATTCCGGATGAATGCCATGTACTCCAACATCAATGGCTGCGTTTTCTCCTTCTTCACGGATCATCGCTTCCACTTCTTTTTGAGCCTTCTCCACCATTTCCTCAATACGTGCGGGGTGGATACGTCCATCAACAATTAATTTTTCCAGTGCGATACGTGCAATTTCTCTCCGAATCGGATCAAATCCCGACAGGACCACCGCCTCCGGTGTGTCATCAATAATCAAATCGACACCTGTCAGCGTCTCCAACGTCCGAATATTCCTTCCTTCCCTTCCGATAATTCGCCCTTTCATCTCATCGCTCGGAAGCTGAACTACCGAAATGGTTGTCTCAGAAACATGGTCTACGGCACATTTCTGAATAGCAGTCACTACATACTCTTTGGCTTTCTTGTTTGCTTCTTCCTTTGCTCGGCCCTCCAATTCTTTATAGAGCTTCGCAACATCAACTTTTACGTCGTCTTCTACAGATTTTAACAATTGTTCTTTTGCTTGTTCGGAGGTAAGACCTGAAATTCTTTCCAGTTCCCGTACTCCTTGTTCTTCAAGCTCGCCTACGCGTTTTTCTTTCTTTTGCAAATCAGCTATTCTTGCTGTACATTCCGCTTCCCGCTTTTCAATCACGTCAGCCTTCTTGTCCACCGCTTCTTCCTTAGACAACACCCGCTTTTCATATTTCTGTAATTCAGCTCTACGTTCTTTCGTCTCTTTTTCCAGTTCATTGCGGGTGCGCAGAGATTCCTCTTTTACTTCCAAAAGAGCTTCTCTTTTCTTAGAGTCTGCTGCTTTCAAGGCTTCGTCTATGATGCTTCTTGCTTTCTCCTCAGCCGTACCAATAACTTCCGCATCCTTCTTCGTCTTGTTATCGATCGCCACCTTATAGGTTACAGGGATTGCAATAAGTAGCGCAACTACAGCGACAATTGCAATGATTACACTTGCCACAGGAGCACCTCCTTATTAAATTTTCATTGTACATTCACAACAATACAAGTTTATATTGTTTTCGGAATTATGTCAAGTTTTTCTAATCAAATTTTATACCTTTTCGAAACTATTCAGCCATGCGACTGATAAGAGCAAAAATCTGGAGCAAGCTTGCTTGCAGAGGAATTTTGCTCTTATCAGACATATGGCACTTAGCCATAAGCGAGGATTTCTCCGCATATGCGGCGATATAAGCTTCGTAACAGCTAATCCGAGCTACTATGACTGAATTGTTACATCTTTTCAATCCCTTCCTCTTCCAGTACGGCCCGGATATCCTCGAATTGAAACCCTCGCCTGGCCAAAAAGCCATACAGACGTCTCAGATGAACCTCGTCCAATTTCGTCCCCGGCGCATATTTTCTGCGAATCTGACGTCGAATCATCTCCCTCTCGTCCACGTCTTCATAAGTGGTCACTTCTTCCCACGCCTCCTGCAACTTTTCATAGGAAATCCCTCTTTGATACAGCTCCTGAAACAACCTTTGTTTGCTCTTAGTCTGAAGACGGTATGTCAGATAATTTCTGGCATACCGTTCATCATCCACATATCCAAAGGATTTCACATACTCCACCGCTGCCTCCACTGCCTCTGGCGGATACCCATTTTGGGCAAGTTTCTGTCTCAAATTCTGTTCTGTACGGTCTCTCTGTTCCAGAAGACGCAGCGCCTTTCTCTTAGCTTTCTGGCACAGAAGTCTCTGCTCTTCCTCCATCATTCCTATACTTCCTTGTCAGAATCCGGTACAAGGGAGCTAGTGCCTTCTGTACCCACAGGTTCTTCCTCCAACAAATGGTGAAAAACTCTCACCTTATGATCAATCTCTTGAAAAACTTCCGGGTGTTCTTTTAAGTATATTTTTGCATTTTCCCGCCCCTGCCCGATCTTCTCTCCATTATACGCGTACCAGGCACCACTCTTGTTCACCACATTGCAGGCCGCTGCTAAATCCAAGACATCTCCTTCTCTAGAGATTCCCTCTCCAAACATAATATCAAACTCCGCTGTCTTAAAGGGCGGTGCCACCTTATTCTTCACCACTTTCACCTTTGTGCGGCTACCCACGAATTCACTGCCTTGTTTTAGACTTTCTCCCTTACGAACTTCCAGACGGATGGAGGAATAAAATTTTAAAGCCCGGCCTCCTGTAGTCGTCTCCGGATTTCCAAACATTACACCGACTTTTTCACGGAGCTGATTGATAAAAAGTACAATACAGTTGGATTTGCTGATAACAGCAGTCAGTTTCCGCAATGCCTGAGACATTAACCTGGCCTGTAGTCCCACATGGGAATCTCCCATATCTCCGTCAATTTCCGCTTTCGGCACTAGAGCTGCTACAGAATCCACGATTACAATGTCCACAGCCCCCGAGCGAACCATAGTTTCAGCGATTTCTAAAGCCTGCTCTCCGTTGTCAGGCTGCGAGATATATAAATTATCAATATCTACGCCAATGTTTTTTGCATACACCGGATCCAACGCATGCTCCGCATCGATAAATCCAGCGATTCCCCCTCTTTTTTGTACCTCAGCCACCATGTGAAGTGCCACTGTTGTCTTACCGCTGGATTCTGGACCATATACTTCCAAAATTCTTCCCCTCGGCACTCCGCCAAGTCCCAGAGCAATGTCCAAACTCAGAGAGCCCGTGGGAACCGTCTCAATCTGGTGATTGATCTTAGATTCTCCCAATTTCATGACAGCTCCCTTGCCATACTGCTTTTCGATATTTTCAATCGCTGACTCCAGCGCTTTTTGTTTCTGTTCGTTATTCATCTATGTACTCCTTCAATATTCATTTTATACGAACCTGTGTTCGTGTCCTCTATCTACCATAGTAAAGCACATCTTCTGAAATGTCAACCGGTTTTTTAGACATCCGTCAAAACTGTCGTAACCGTTCAGCCTTTCGGCTTCACTGTCACAAATGCATGCACACAGACTGCGATTCTCTCAGTCTGGCACCTGCAGTCCCCGGGATCCCGCTGCAAATGCAGTGTGACGCCTCGCGGGACAGCGTCAGGCTGAACTATTACAAACTGCCATCACTGTGAACAGAGGGATAACAATAAGGCGCCGGCCAACAGCCAGCGCCTTATTGCTATCAGACATGTAGTAACCGTTCAGCCTTTCGGCTTCACTGTCACAAATGCATGCACACAGACTGCGATTCTCTCAGTCTGGCGCCTGCAGTTCTCGGGATCCCGCTGCAAATGCAGCGTGACGCCTCACGGGACAATGTCAGGCTGAACTATTACAACATTTACTCTCCGATCAGCCAGTTATACATCTCCTCATACTGAGCAGCGGAATGATTCCATGAAAAATCAGCAGCCATCGCTCGGTCAATGATCTTATTCCACTCTCGTTTTTTGTCATAATAAATTCTCTCCGCATTGCGGATTACACCCAGCATCTCATGAGCATTGTAATTTGTAAAACTAAAACCAGTTCCTGTACTCTCATACTCATTGTACGACTGTACTGTATCTTTTAATCCGCCAGTTTCACGAACAATCGGAACGGTTCCGTACCGCAGACTCATCAGCTGACTCAGACCACATGGCTCAAACAAAGACGGCATCAAAAATGCATCTGCGGATGCATAAATCTTATGAGACATCGGCTCTGAATAATAAATATTCGCTGAAACTTTTCCATGGTACTTCCAGTCAAAATGGCGGAACATATTTTCGTATCGTTCATCTCCAGTACCCAGCACCACAATCTGTACTGCGTCCTGACACAATTCGTCCATAACATAAGCGATCAGATCAAACCCTTTCTGGTCTGTCAGTCTCGAGACAATTCCCAGCATCATCACACTGGAGTCCTCGTCCAACCCCAGCTCTCTCTGAAGCGCTAACTTGTTTTTTACTTTTTCTTTTCTAAACGTTACAGCATTATACTGTTTTGCAATAAAAGGATCTGTCTGAGGATTGTACTCTTCATAGTCAATTCCATTTACAATTCCTCTCAGACTGTTGGAGCGGGCACACATCAGCCCCTCTAACCTCTCCCCATAAAAAGGAGTCTTAATCTCTTCTGCATAGGTATTACTTACGGTCGTCACCGCGTCAGCAAACACGATTCCACCTTTAAGGTAATTCGCATCCTTATAAGCCTCAAGCTTATCTGGAGTAAAATAATAGTCAGAAAGCCCGGTAATGTCCTTTACCGTCTTTACATCCCACACACCTTGGAACTTCAGGTTATGTATCGTCATAACCGTTTTAATACCTCGGAAGAATTCACCGGCTTGAAAACTGTCATGCAGATAGACAGGTACCAAGCCAGTCTGCCAGTCATGGCAGTGTATAATATCCGGCCTGAAATCGATCACCGGCAGGATAGACAGTACTGCTTTGGAGAAAAAAGCAAACTTTTCCAAATCCCAAGGGCCACTGTCATAGGGCTTAGGTCCACTGAAATAATACTCGTTGTCGATGAAGTAAAATTGAATACCATCGTACTCCAGATGCATAATTCCGACATAACAGTTTTTAAATCCCAGGTCCATATAAAAATGCGTCATATACTGCATTTTATCTTTCCATTCCTGTTTCATACAGGCATATTTCGGTAAAACCACCCGCACGTCGAAATACTGTTTGTCAAAACATTTAGGAAGTGCACCGGCTACGTCAGCTAATCCACCAGTTTTGATAAAAGGTACTGCTTCCGATGTGGCAAATAAAATTTTCTTCATCAGTATACCCTCCTTGGTAGTACAATTTTCTCGCTGTCTTTTATAAATGACTCGCTCTATTATTGTTATTATATCCTATTCTCCGGTCAATGAAAAGAGCGATTTTTGTACTCCAATCGTATTTTGTCCGCGATCAGTGCAATAAATTCTGAATTTGTAGGCTTGCCTTTTCCTGTGCTGACCGTATAACCAAACAATTCATCAATTGTGTCCATTTTCCCACGGCTCCAAGCCACCTCAATCGCATGGCGGATTGCCCGTTCCACTCTACTTGGCGTCGTCTGCTGTCTTTTGGCAATGGTCGGATACAAAATCTTTGTAATAGAATTGAGCATCTCCATATCGTTGACACACAGAATAATGGCATCTCTTAGATACTGATACCCTTTGATATGAGCCGGAACTCCGATTTCATGAATGATATTCGTCACATCCGTCTCTAAATTTCTCTGAGAATATACGGATTTTTCCTCCTGCACTTCTTTTCTTGTGATCTCTCTGCTCCTTCTAGTGACAAAATTTCTCATATGTTTGATACGGTTTAACAACATCTGCGTGTCAAAGGGTTTTAGTACATAGTAATCTGCTCCCAAGTTAAACGCATCCTCCGTAATTCTCTCCTGTCCGACAGCCGATACGACAATAAAAGACGGAACTTTTTTCAGGCTGCTGTCATGATGAATTTTCTCCATCACCGACAGACCGTCCACCTTCGGCATAATAATATCCAAAATCACCACATCCGGCTCTTTATTCTGAATAATTTTACAAATCTCTTCTCCATTGTGAGCTTTTCCAACTAGCTCTAATTCGTTGTCCTCGTCGATCAGCTTCCCCAGCATTTCCACCATCTTCTCATTGTCATCTGCTATCGCTACATTTAATTTTTCCATGGGTATAATACCTCCTAAATTCTAAAACGCAAAAACCACTTTTTAACCTTTCCATTCCAAAAATCATTCCCTGATTCTACAGGCAACGCAGGAATCCCTTCATGATGAGAAACAATGGGCCCTCTATAAAACTTGTTTCCTTACACCACATCACTATTATAGACTGAATCTTCTTCTGAGACAAGACGAATATATCACTTCCGATCTAATTTCGTTCCCCATATTTTGACAAATTATTCTTTTTTTTGATATCTATATCGAGCTTCTTCGTCTTTTTTTTACTATATTGGAATCAAAATTCTAACAATCCATAATTATAAAACTTCTTTCCTCATAGATCGCCGAATACCCATAAAAAACTCGTAATATTGTGATAATTAGATTAATTTTTATAGTTTTCCCGGAAATTCTGGTTATTAAAACAGATTTTTACAAGGCGGGCAACATGGATTTTTTCTACTGCTTCAGCATGGTCTCAATAAAAATTCCATAGCCCGTACTGGAATCCTGAACAAAAACATGGGTGACTGCTCCTACCACCTTGCCGTCCTGAATCACTGGGCTTCCGCTCATTCCCTGGACGATTCCCCCTGTAGCTGACAAAAGACGGGGATCCGTGACTTTAATGACAAAACTCTTATTCGTGTCTTCATGGTTCATATCGATCTTCGTAATCTCCACATCAAATTTTTCAACTTTTCCATCCAACTCAAACAGAATCTGTGCATCCCCAAGCTTCATGTCCTGTTTATAGCCAACCGGCAGCTTCTGCCACTGAAACCTTTTTTTCTCATCGGAGTCCATCGAACCATAGATGCCATTGGAACAATTTTTGCTGATCTTCCCCACTCGATTGGAATCCTGATACCGAATAATTCCTGACAATTCTCCAGGGCTTCCCTTGCTGCCCTTTTGAATTCCTAGAATCTCTGTCTGGTACAAGGCACCATCCTGTATGTGCAAAAGTTCTCCAGTGTCCACATCACTGATCCCATGCCCTAGTGCTCCAAAATCTCCATTCTCCCGCACATAAGTCAATGTTCCTATTCCTTGCGTGTTGTCGCGGACCCATATGCCGAGCTTATAGCATCCGTCTTCCCCCATCACTGGTTCCAGGCAAATTGGTATTTCCTCCCCGTGACGTATGACAGACAAGGTGGCCGTCTCTCCCTGACAACAGGCGATGTCTTCCACAAGCTCCTTTTTGGAAGTCACTCTTTGATCGTTAAAGGCAACGATGTAGTCTCCTGCCTGAGCAATGTTCTTAGCCGGGTCATAGCTAGTCCCATCCTTTCCTACGATCTCTCCGGTATCAATAATCAGGACACCTTGAGTCTCCATATAAAGCCCTACTGGCTCTCCACTGACCCAAAGATTCTCCCGGCTTCCTGTAGTGACTTTTACATCCTTAAAAGGAATCACCCCAAACAGACTACACTGAATCGTATAAGAACCACCTTGCGATGCAGGAATGGACGCCTCACTTTTTATCCAAAAAGAATCAAACAGCCTTTCTACTTTCTCTTCCTCCCCTTCCACAAGGTGAAGTTCCTGAGGTATTTTTCGGTCAAGATAGCGATAACCTAGGTATCCCATTACCAGCAAATCCAGAGCTAAAAGACAATAGATCAGCCGCCGGTATCTTTTTTTCCTCGCCATTTTATCACATCCTCCTTTGTCTAAAGTTTACTTTTTTATATACAAAGAAAAAGGATATACACTTGGTATACCCTTTTTTAGTATGTGATAAAATTATTATTTCAATCTTGTATTTTTTTGTTGTCGTGCCAATTCCTTCATCTCTCTGGCATTTTCTATAACTCGCCCAGTAATTTGTGCTCCTCCTAACATCCTCGCCAGCTCTCGAACAGATGCCTCCTTGTCTAAAGCATAAATCTGTGTCGTCGTCTCAGACTGATCGGCTAATTTTCTGATCTCAAAGTGTCGATCTGCCATCGCTGCAATCTGGGGCAAATGGGTGATGCACAGAACTTGGTGTCTTCTTCCAATAATTGCCATTTTCTCGGAGACTTTCTGTGCCGTGCGTCCACTGATTCCAGTATCAATTTCATCGAAAATCAAAGTATCAATCTCGTCTCTGTCTGCGAGAATCGTCTTAATTGCCAGCATAATTCTGGACAACTCTCCTCCGGACACCACTTTGCCAAAGGGTTTTCTGGGCTCGCCGGGATTTGTTGAAATCTCGTATTCGATCTCATCGAAGCCGTTGGCTGAATAGGTTTTTCCCCGTCGAAAATCAATTGCAAAATCGACTTCCAAAAAATTGAGATCTTTCAGACTGTTTCGAATCTCCTCTGAAAGCTTTTGTCCATATTGTTTCCGAATTGCTGACAAATCATGTGAGACTTTCTCCAATTTATTCTGAGATTTTTCAAGTTTCTCTCTCAATTCCTGGATATTTTCCTGATATTTTCTCAGCTTTTCCAATTTTTTCCGCTGTTCTTCCTCAAAAGAAGTAATTTTCTCTAACGTCTTTCCATATTTTGCCTTCAAACTGTTAATGAAGTCCAGCCTCTGCTCCGTCTGATAGAATTCCTCTTCCTCAAAAACTAAACTGTCCAGATATGAGGACAGCTCCCGGTTAAAATCATTCAACAATCCGTCAATGTCCAGCAGAGATTTTTCCATCTGGGATAGTTCCTCATCGTAAGAGGAAACTTGTGAAATCTCCTGAAGTGCTTTTCCTAGCAGTTCACCAACACATCCTGTCTCCTCATATCCCGTACAAAGGTAGACGGTTTGAAGAGCCTCCACAATTTTCCGACTGTTATTCATCTTCCGGTATCTCTGTTCCAGCTCCTCGTCTTCACCAGGCACCAGCTGCGCTTTCTCAATTTCCTCCAGCTGAAACTCCAAAAGAGACAGCTCCCGATTTCTCTGAGACTCGTCCATATCCATGGAGGCAAGCTCTTTCCTGATATGACAATACTCCTGGTACGCCTCTTGAACTTTGCGCTTTGACGGCTCAATCTGCTCTTTTCCATAGGCATCCAAAATTTCCAACTGCCTTTGGGGATAGAGCAAAGACTGATGTTCATGCTGACCGTGAATGTCCAGCAAGAGCCCTGCCGCCTCTTTCATCTGACTCACAGTACAAGTCTGTCCATTTATTTTATTCACACTGCGCCCTTCCATAATCTTACGCGAGAGCAAAACCTGTCCATCCTCCACAGAGATATCCATTTCCGCCAGTTTTCTCTCCACCTGCGGATTCTCTATCTGAAACAGCAACTCCACCAGCGCATGTGACGATTTCTCACGAATCATTTCTTTTGACATTTTGCTGCCTAAAATCAACTGCATGGACCCTAGAAGAATAGACTTTCCTGCTCCCGTCTCTCCGGTCAGAATATTCAAGCCTGGACCAAAATCCACCTCAGCTTCCTCAATCAATGCCAGATTTTTCACATGAAGATGTATTAACATTGCATCACCTTATCCTAACTCTTCCAGTATTTTACGCAGACGTTCCATAATCAAAAGAGTGTCGTCCGCCGTTTTGATTGCACACATAATTGTATCGTCACCGGCAATACACCCTACAATCTCTTTCCAATTCAGTTCATCCAGCGCTGCCCCCACAGCCATAGCCATCCCAGGTACTGTCTTAATCACCAGAATATTCTGTGCCATATCCATGGAGAGAAACGCGTCTCTTAAAACTCTGGAATATTTCTCGCTGAGATTCTGCCTAGAATTATGTAAAACCTCATAGTGGGAGCGCCCGCTCTTCCCTGTAACTTTCGTTAAATTCAATTCCCTGATGTCTCTAGAAATCGTAGCCTGGGTCACAGAATATCCGGCTTGATTCAAGTGTGCCGCCAATTCCTCCTGCGTCTCGATCTCATACTCATGAATCAGCTCAATAATCTTCGCATGTCTTTCTATCTTCATCACAGGACCTCCTAATGGTTACGCATCTTCTTGCGCAAAACTTCCACAAAGCTCAGATTACTCAGTCTCACAATCCGAGTCTTTACATTCGCCTTCTCAATAATCAGTTTGTCTTTAGTCACCATTCGAAGCATCGTATCCCCGTCAAAAGATACGATTGCCTGTTCTTCACTGACCTTCCTTCCCTCGCCAACCTCCACACACAGTACGTCTCCAGGTGAAAAAACCACACTGCGGGAGTTCAACGTATGCGGAGCTAGCGGTGTCATAATCATCATAGAAGCGCTAGGAGAGACAATCGGCCCCCCTGCTGACAGACTATAACCAGTGGAGCCCGTAGGCGTAGACACAATCACACCATCAGCATTGTACACATTGAGATACTCTCCATTTACATAATTGATGAATTTCAGAACTCTTAAACGTCCTTCACGGCTAATTACAATATCATTTAAAGCGATATCCTCTCCAATCAGCTCCCCCTCATGAAATGCTCGGCCAATCAGCATCATCCGCTCATCAATGGAATACTCGTCAGCCATCAACTTATCCAAAGCTGGATATAAATTCTGCCGATCTACTTCTGCGAGAAACCCTAAAGTTCCAAGGTTGATTCCCAACAACGGAATCCCTTTGTGTACCACATCTCTGGCTGCTTGAAGAAGAGTTCCGTCTCCGCCCAGTACTATGATACAGTCCGTGTCATCTGGAATTTTATCCGGGTTTGTGTAATGATACGGTCCTTCCTTTTTCTCACCGGCGATCTGAATCTGACAGGTTCTGCCATGGTGTTCCAAATACTGCCGAATCTTATCTGTAATCACTAGTCCTACATCTTTTTGATTGTTGGTTATGATAAAAAATCTGTCCATTGGCTTCTTCCTTACATGAGTGTCTCGTGGGCTTTCTTTACAATCTGTGCGGATTCGAAAACCATCCTTTCAGACTCCTGCCCTTCTTTCAATCTTCGCAGATAGAGCAAATACTCAATATTCCCTTCTGGGCCTTTAATTGGAGAAAATTCCAGGTTCAAGATCTCAAAAGAAATTGACTTCGCATAATCAACGATCTTCTCAATAACTTCCAGATGAACCGCAGGGTCTCTGACCACGCCTTTTTTCCCTACCTTCTCTCTTCCCGCCTCGAACTGCGGTTTAATTAGACAGACAATCTCTCCTCCCTCTCCTAACAGCTCCCTCACCGGGAGTAACACCTTAGTCAGAGAGATAAAAGACACATCAATGGAGGAAAAGTCCGCCTGTTCCCCGATGTCATCCGGTACGACATACCGAATGTTCGTCTTCTCCATGCAGACCACTCTTGGGTCATTTCGCAGCTTCCAATCCAGCTGTCCGTGCCCCACATCGACGGCATAGACCCTCTTTGCCCCATTCTGAAGCATACAGTCTGTAAAACCGCCTGTGGAGGCTCCCACATCCAGGCACACCTTTCCTTCTAGGCTGACACCGAAATGGGTCATGGCCTTTTCCAGCTTCAGCCCACCTCTACTGACGTAAGGCAGTGTATTTCCCCGAACTTCAATGTGAACACTGTCCTGAAACATCGAACCTGCCTTGTCTTCTTTCTGCCCGTCCACATAGACCTCTCCGGCCATAATTACCGCTTTTGCCTTTTCCCGGGAAACCGCAAGATTTCTCTTGACCAATAAAACATCTAAGCGTTCCTTCATCTTGTATTATCCTCAATGATTTTCAGAACGGACTGCGCGTCCAGTCCCAATTCTTTCTTCCATTTTTCCACATTTCCATGCTCCACAAAGTGGTCCTGAATAGCCAATATCCTGACTTTTATCTGGGAATACTTGCCGTTCAGATAGGCGGATACCTGCTCTCCAAAACCTCCACTTTGATTGTTCTCTTCCATTGTAATCATCAGTCTGTGATCCTGTGCTAAATCATCCAGCAACTCCCGGTCAAAGGGCTTCGCAAAACGCATATTCACAAAGGTCACATCTTTTCCCTGCTCCTGCAGTGCTTTCCACACCTGCTCTGCCGTCTTTACCATACTTCCGAGAGCCAGTAAAGCCACATCTTTTCCCCGCGAGATCACCTCGGCCTTTCCACACTCAATGGGAGCACGAAACTCCTGAAGCCCATCGTAGGCCTCCCCTCTAGGATATCTCACAGCAACAGGGCCATCCGCGTGAATCGCATATTTCATCATATCGGAGAGTTCCCAGATATTCTTCGGAGCCATCACGGTCATATTCGGCATCATAGACAGATAACTTAAATCAAAGCAGCCATTGTGCGTCTCCCCGTCACTTCCCACGAGGCCAGCCCGGTCAATAGCAAAAACCACGTGGAGCTTCTGCATACATACATCGTGTAGTACCTGGTCTATAGCCCTTTGCAGGAAAGAAGAATACACAGCAAAAACTGGAACCATCCCTCCTAGAGCCAGCCCTGCAGCAAAAGTCACTGCGTGACTCTCCGCGATTCCCACATCAAAAAAACGCTCCGGGAACATATTGGCAAAACGTTTCAGCCCCGTGCCCGTGGGCATGGCCGCCGTAATCGCCACTACATTTTTTTCCCGATCTCCCATCTTTCTCATCACAGTGGAAAAAATATCCGTATACGTAGGCTTTCCCTTCTTTAAGGGCAGCCCCGTCCCAATGTCGAAGGCAGCAGTTCCATGAAACCTTGCAGGATGTCTCACCGCTGGCTCATAGCCCCGGCCTTTCTCAGTGACCACATGTACCAGCACTGGGCCCTGAACCCGTTTTGCCTCATTGAACAGCTTCATCATCTGAAGCATATCGTGCCCGTCGGCAGGCCCCAGATAAGTAATTCCCATATCTTCAAACCACATGCCTGGAATGAACAGTTGTTTTATACTGGTCTTTGTCCTACGGACCGCGTCCACAAGCTGCTCCCCCACTCTCGGTATTTTTTTTAGAGAATTCGTCACACTCAGCTTCAGTCCTGTGTAAGACTGCGCAGTCCGAACTGCACTCAGATAGGAAGAGATGCCTCCTACATTTTTAGAAATGGACATGGTATTATCATTCAGCACAATCATAAAATTTGTCTTTAATTCTGCTGCATTGTTCAGCGCCTCATAGGCCATTCCACCTGTCAGAGCTCCGTCTCCGATTACAGAGACTACTCGGTAATTCTCTCCCCTTAAATCTCTCGCCCGTACATAGCCTAGCCCCGCCGACAGAGAATTCGAACTGTGTCCCGTATCAAACGAGTCACACGCACTCTCATTTCTCTTTGGAAAGCCACTGAGGCCGCCCTCCTGTCTCAAACTTGAGAATAGATTTTTGCGGCCTGTGAGAATTTTATGAGTGTAGGCTTGATGCCCCACATCCCAGATCAGTTTATCCTCCGGAAATTCCAACACATTGTGTAAAGCCAAAGTCAGCTCCACTGCTCCTAGGTTGGACGCTAAATGTCCTCCTGTCTTACTCACACTCTCAATGAGAAACTGACGGATTTCTTCTGCCAGTTCTGGAAACTCTGCCAGAGGAATTCTGTGCAGATCATTCGCTTTGTTTATTTTTTCCAGAATCATAAGTACCCCTCTATTTCTTGCGGTTTACCAACTCCTGTATCAAAGTCCGCAAAAATTCATTTTTTTCTTCCAAACCGTCAAAAGTTTCAATTGCCTCCTGGGATAATCGTTCCACTTCTCTTTGCGCATTCTCAATACCTTTTAGTGTCACATAGGTCGTCTTATGATTTTTTTCATCACTGTGAATCGGTTTTCCCAACTCTTCCTGTGTGCTAGTCACATCCAAAATATCGTCTTCGATCTGAAATGCCAGTCCCACACAGCCCGCAGCCTTCTCCACCTGGCGGATTTTCGTGTTCTCAGCTCCTGCAAGAATAGCCCCTACCATCATAGAGGCTTCCATCAGCGCCGATGTTTTGTTCTCATAAATATAATCCAAGAGCTGAAGATCCAGAGGTTTTCCGTCATTTTCCACGTCCACACTCTGCCCTCCCAGCATCCCATACATTCCGGTTTTCGCGGCTAGAACCCTAAGGGCCAGTACCACCCGCTCTGTACGGTCTGTCAGCTCAAATCCAGACAATGCCACTTCATAGGCATAATTCAAGAGCGCTGCTCCACTTATCACTCCCATATCCTCTCCGAATACCTTCCAAGTCGTCTCTCTTCCACGACGGTACTCATCGTTGTCCAGAGCAGGAAGATCATCATGAATCAGAGAATGCGTATGAATCATTTCCATAGCCACCATGAACGGCTCGATCACTCTTTGCGTTCCCCCGAACATCCGATAGACTTCCTGCATCATCAGCGGCCTCAGTCTTTTTCCTCCAGCCAGCATACTATAGTTCATCGCCCTTGCCAAAGTGCTGGCAAATCCTTCCTCCTTTGGAAGATAGCGCCGAATCAGCTGTTCTATCTCCTGTGTTTTTAAATTTAATTCTTCTTTAAAATTCACTGATTACTCCATCCTCATCTATCTGAAGCATCTTCTTCTCCACCCGGTCGATCTTTCCATTGCAGTATTTCAACAGCTTGATTCCCTCCTGATACACTGCAAAAGACTCCTCCAAAGAGGTCTGACCATTCTCTAGCTTTTGTGTCAATGCATCCAGCCTTTCAAATGCTTCCTCTATCGTCAATATAGTTTCCTTTGTCTCTTGCTCGTCTTTCTTACACATTCCATTTCTCCCTGTCTACCAGACTGCTCCCGGTCACCTGTGCCTGAATCTCTCCGTCAGTCACCTGAATTCGAATAGCATCCAGCGGTTTCACCTGCTCAACTCGATGAATGCCATGCCCATTTTCATCTGTGACAAACGAAAATCCCTGGGTCAGCTTTTTCAGCGGAGAGCAACCGTAAAGCCGTTGGGCATAAACCTGAAGCTCATGTCTGGAGTCTTTGATTTTCTGCTTCATACCGTTCTCAATCTTCTCCTGGATATCTGCCAGATACTGCCTTCTCTCCAAAATCTGCTGCCTAGGACTCAAAAAACCCATACGAATCTTATACTGTTCCAAGCGGCTTTTTAAAAGCGTCAGGCGCCCCAGTAATCCACGCTCCAATCTGCTTTCGTACTCCGCCAATTGTCCCAGAAATCCACGGTAATCATCCACTGCCAGTTCCGCAGCCGCTGACGGCGTGGGAGCCCGCAAATCTGCCACATAGTCTGCAATCGTCACATCTGTCTCATGTCCCACTGCCGATATCACTGGGGTTGTGCATTCAAAAATTGCGCGGGCGACTTCCTCCTCGTTAAAAGCCCATAAATCCTCAATAGATCCGCCGCCTCTGCCTACGATCATCACGTCCACACCCAGCCTGTCTAAAGTCTGAATTCCCTTTACAATACTCTCTTTCGCGCCAGCTCCCTGAACCAGAGCCGGATACAGAATAATTTGAAGATAGGGATTTCTTCTATATGAAATGTTCCGAATGTCCTGAATCGCAGCCCCGGTGGGTGCCGTCACCACACCCAGAGTGCGTATGAATCTGGGAATCGGCTGTTTGTACTCAGGTGCAAACATCCCCATCTCTTCCAATTCTCTTTTCAGAGCCAAAAACCGTTCATAGAGCAACCCTGCTCCTTCTAACTGAATCTGTCTGGCGTAGAGCTGGTATTTTCCATCTCTCTCATAGACGTTCACGCTGCCGCTCACCACAACCTTATCTCCGTTTTTCATGGCGAAGCCTAGTCCTCGTCTCTGACCTGCGAACATCACACAGGCAATCGTTCCAGTCTCATCTTTCAGGGAAAAATAGATGTGTCCGGACGTATGATATTTACAGTTGGATACCTCTCCTTTTACAGAAATTCTGCTGAGCATGAAATCCTGCGTAAACATATTTTTGATGTAGTTGTTTACCTGTCCTACGGAATAGATACTGTTCATCTCAATTCTTTCGCCACTCTACCAAGAATTCCGTTGACAAACGCAAAGGAATCCTCACCACCGAATCTCTTTGCAAGCTCCACAGCTTCATTGATGGATACCTTCGTGGGAATCTCTTCCTCATATTTCAGCTCATAGACGGAAAGACGCAGCGCTGTCAAGTCCACTCTGGCCATACGGCTGGTCTTCCATCCCTTTGACAGTTGGTTGAGCAGTTCGTCAATTTCCTTCAAATGTGAGATCACCTGCTCATATTTTTCCTGCATATATGCGCGGTCACTTTCATCCAACTCTTCCAGTTCATTGAAATAGATTGTCAGCTGCTGCGGCATTTCCTCCTCCGTATTAAACTGACTCATAAAAAGGAGCTTAAAAATGTGCTCCCTGATCTTACTTCTCCCCATGGGATTTCCTCCTGTATCTGTTGCTTTCATGTAACACAAAAAAGGAAAGGGTTACTTTCCTTTTTCGTTCTCCATATCGACACTTGCAATTCGGATATTCACATCCGCAACCTCGAGCCCCGTCATATTCTCGATAGCCGCCTTTACCTTTTCCTGTACCGTCTTACTGGTCTCGAGTATGTTCTTCCCGTAAGCAATATTCAGAGCCAGATCCACCGTAACCACGTTCTCCAGGACATTTACCTTCACACCTTTAGACAGATTCTTCATTCCCAGTTTTCCCACCAGCTCGTTGGTGATGTTCCCGGCCATGGACGCGACCCCTTCTACCTCCGTTGCCGCCAGCCCTGCGATGATCGCCACTACTTCATCAGCAATGTAGACTTCCCCGCTTCCATCTAGTTCCTGTATCTTATATGTGTTTCTCTTCTCTGCCATAATAAGACCCTCCTACGGTTCTTCAATCTGATGATTCATTTTTTTTATTATATCAAAACTTATCTGAAAATAAAAGGGCTTTCCTGGATTAATTTCGACTGAACTCTGAGAGAACCAGCCCCTCATTTCTGTCCAAAGTCATACCTACACTCCAAGAATTAATGAACAGCAAAAGCGGATTTCCTTTCAAATCCGTCACCTTTTTCATATCCGAAGTGCCCGTCAATCTGCGCACATCCACCTCGTCCTTGTTCTCAATCCACCGAATATGCTCATATGGCAAGTTTTCCAAAAGTATCTCCACATTATACTCATTTTTCAGGCGGTATTTCAGGACATCAAACTGCAAAACGCCGACAACACCTACAATGATCTCCTCCATACCTGTATTGAATTCCTGGAAAATCTGAATCGCACCCTCCTGGGCAATCTGATTAATCCCTTTTACAAACTGCTTTCTCTTCATGGTATCCATCTGCCGTACCCTGGCGAAATGTTCCGGAGCGAAAGTCGGGATTCCCTCGTAGGCAAACTTCTTCCCCGGCGCGCAGACTGTATCTCCTATTGAAAAAATACCCGGGTCAAACACGCCAATGATATCGCCTGCGTAAGCCTCCTCCACCACATGCCTGTCCTGAGCCATCAGCTGCTGCGGCTGTGACAGACGCATCTTTTTTTCTCCTTGCACGTGGTACACTTCCCTGGACGCCTCAAATTTGCCAGAACAGATACGCATAAATGCAATACGGTCTCTGTGATTCTTATTCATATTCGCCTGGATTTTAAAGACAAACGCAGAAAAATCTTCCTCCATCGGGTCAACCACCCCACAGTCTGCCAGTCTCGGCAGAGGGGAGGTAGTCATCTTCAAAAAGTGCTTCAGAAAAGTCTCCACTCCAAAGTTTGTCAGCGCGGAGCCAAAAAACACTGGCGACAATTTTCCTTGGCTGACCTGTTCCTGGTCAAATTCCGCGCTGGCCCCGTCCAAAAGTTCAATCTCCTCCAATAACTGCTCCTTTTGTTCCTGGGAAATCACTTCGTCTAAACGGGAGTCGTCCACAGAAATTTCTTCCTCAACTCCCTCCTTCGTCCCTTTCTGCGTGTCGCTGAAAGTCAAAACCTTTCTGGTATTTCTGTCATACACGCCTCGAAAATTTTTTCCTGAACCAATCGGCCAATTTATGGGACAGGTGGCAATTCCAAGCTCCTTTTCAATCTCGTCCAACAGCTCAAAGGTGTCATTGGCGTCCCGGTCCATCTTGTTGATAAACGTAAAGATGGGAATATGGCGCATTACACAAACTTTAAAAAGTTTTCTGGTCTGCGCCTCTACTCCCTTAGAACCATCAATGACCATCACTGCGGAATCCGCTGCCATCAAGGTACGATATGTGTCCTCCGAGAAATCCTGATGCCCCGGAGTATCCAATATGTTTATGCAGTAGTCATCATAGTGAAACTGCAAAACGGAAGAGGTGACCGAAATTCCCCTCTCCTTCTCGATCTCCATCCAGTCCGAGACCGCATGTCTCGCCGTAGCTTTTCCTTTCACGGAACCTGCCAGATTGATGGCACCTCCGTACAGGAGAAACTTTTCCGTCAAAGTGGTTTTTCCAGCGTCTGGATGGGAAATAATCGCAAATGTACGTCTTTTTTCTATTTCTTTCGTATACTGAGACACGATATACCTCCTGTATTTACCAATTCTTCGCAAAACACAACGTATTCATTCTATTATACCTGCATGACACTGTCAAGGTCCTATTCCTGCTGCTCTTCGCTCTGTGCAGTGTCCTCCGTCTGAGTACTCTCCTCCGTCTGCGAGCTTTCCTCTGTCTGAGTATCCTCACTGGATTCAGCGTCCACATTAGAAGAAGTAATCACAATCTGCTCTGCTCCCACACCAGTTTTCCGCTGTACAATATCCTCAATCTGCGCTCTTTGGTCATCCCCTAGTTGAGAATTGGAAACCACCACATCAGCCGTCTCCCCTGTCAGATTCACAATCGCGTCTACAAACCCTTTTGCTTCCAAAAGCATCTCTGCGGCCGTCTCCTTCTCTGCCAGCTCAGTCATGGCTACTAGGCTGTCGATGGCCTGTTGCTTTTCTGTCTCAGAGATTTGTTCATTGTCAATAATTTTCTGCAAATCCTCTTTATTTTGTGCTCTCACCTGTTCCCGTGTGATTTTAGCCTGCGCCGCGAAATTGGACGCTCCTGTCAGCACCGCCTCTCCTGGTGTCTCTGTATCCATACTTCCCGTCTCATCCACCGCATCTGTGACCTCTGTGGCATCCGCTACCTCTGTGGAATCCACCGCTTCTTCGCCAGCTGTCTCCTCATCCTGGGCAGCGGTACTCTTTGCGTTTTCTTCCATTACCGTGCTGTCTCCAATATCGTAATCCAGATTTTCCACCTCTTCCAGTATACTATTGTCGCTGCTGGCCTCCTGATCTTTATCGAAGCCGAGATCCACATTGGCAAAATTCAGATATCCCGCCACCGCGATCAACAAAGCCAGACCGGTAATAATGACTTGATTTTTTTTGAATACTTTCTTCACTTGCCCTCTCCTTATATCATTTTCATTATTTTTATTTTATGGGCTTCCACTGGAAATAATGCCATTACTGCCTGCTGAATGTTTCTTTCCACCACAGAATTTCCGACTCCTTCGGCCACAATCACTACTCCTTCCACTTGTGGAGCCTCTTCATCCCCATAAAATTCAGCAGTCTTCTCCTGAACAGAGAGCATCACCTTCACTTCGCCTACTCCTTCCACCTGGGACAAGGTTTCCTCCAACTGACGCTCCATCCGTTCTTTCTGAGTAAGACTGCTGCCTTGATCTGTCTTGGTCCAAGTCATGTTGGAAGAATCCTGAACATTTGTCTCATTCTTTTTCACCGGCAGAGCCATAACAGCAAGCAAGACTCCCACCAGCAAAAGCACCAGCCATTGCTGCTTCGTGATTTTACCCAGAGAGAATTTGGAGCCTTTCTCCTGGGATTTCGTAAATCCGCTCCAGCTCATCCGCCACCGCCTCCTTTTTCTCCTGGCTGCATGCCTCTCTCACCGTCACCTTGATCTTTGCAATTTCCACTTCTTCCCCTTTGTCCAAAGTGACTTCTACCATTCTGGGATACGCCTCCATCTTTACCATGATCTGTCGTATCTGTTCTTCTAGTTCTCTTTCATACTGCTCATAGAGATAATCCTCTTGTGAATGTTCCAAATCCCAGGCCTTCTCCCACAGTTCCTCTCTCATACTGTTTGCCATAAAGTTACGGTCCACCAGATCTTTCAGCCGAAAAATCTGTAAGATCGGTGTAATCAACAGCAGAATCAATAGCAGTCCCAGAAAGTGTCGGATATACTTGTTGTATTTTCCATCAGGAAGAAAATTCATCACAGCCGTAAAAAACAGATAAAACACTGCAAGATTTTTCATCCACTCATAGATTGTCTCCCTCATCCGCTTCCTCCAAAAGTGACAGCCAAAATCACCACCGTAACCATGCACAACACCTGAGTGGTCAACAAAATTCTCAAAAGCAGAGCACAGCCATCTCCCATGATACTTAGACAACCTACCATCCTAGGATCAGACACTGGCTGCGTCAAAGCCGACATCAACCGATAAGTCAAAGACATCAGTCCATACTGTATGATCGGTGTCAGCCCCCAGATCAACAGGATAATCACAAAAGTGACACCCAGACAGTTGCGCACCAGCACAGCAGCAGTCACCACAATTTCTGTGACCGCGTTAAACGCATTGCCTACACCTGGCAGGGCACTGGCAGTCTTGCCAATAGCACTTCTCTTCAACGAATCAATCACCGGCGCGACCAAGGACTGCACAATCTGCATTCCCGCCACTACTCCCAGCATTGTCTTCAGTGACCAGTCTACCAAAGTCCTCAATAAGTCTGCCAATTTGCTCAGCAAATCCTCCTTCGAGAGATGGTTCACCATATTCAGAAGCACGCACAAATTCGCCGCCGGCAGCACAAAGGTAATCATTAGCCACTGAATCAGCCAGACCAGCAGCAAAACCATCTCATAAAAAACTGCCGCAGTCGTTGCCCCGTTAGAAGCTGCCACCGCCAGAAAATAAGCTGGCGCCAATCCCTGCATAAATGTGACTACTGCCCGCAGACTGTCTTCCAGCTGGCTGCTCATATTCTGAAAAGACTCCATCAGAAGCACAAACAGTAGCAGATAGATCACATAAAAACTGATCTCTCCAATTTGTCCATTTTCAAACATGCTTGTAAAATTTGAAAAGACTGCTGCTATCAGCACCAACAGAAAAATTTGTAAGAGAATGGTTTTTTCTCTGGCAAACTGTTCAATGAAAATCTCTCTTAAAAAAACTACAATCGTATCTCCATCCAGACTGATCTCGCCATTCATGAGCTTTCCCATCATCTCCGTGAAAGAAAAAGTTCTTTCCTCCAGCAGGTCGTCCATTACTTCCTGAAGCTCATCCAAATCCAAATCTGACATCAGACGGCTCGTCTCCTCCTCCGCCAGCCCGCTGTTTTCCTCGTCTGAGGGCTCCTCCTGAGCCTTGACACTCACTGTACAGCAGAGAAAACAGAGAAGCAGAAAAATCCCCAAACTGATCTTTTTTATTTTTTTCTTGCCGCCCCAGGCGCTCTTCTTTGCTCTGTTCATGTCATAAAATCCTGAATTGTCTCCAACAAAGCCAGCAAAATCGGCATACTGACTGCCATAATTGCCAACTTACAAAAAAGTTCAATCTGTCCAGCAATGGCGGAGTAACCCGCATCTTTGCAAATACCGGAAGAAAATTGTCCAATATAAGTAATTCCTATCATCTTCAGTATCGCAGCCATGTAAGTACTGTCAATGGGTATGTAAGACCGTATCTTTTCCAGCGAGGCAAACAAGTAGTCCAATTTACCTACCGCCAAAGACAAGATCAAAATTCCCATGCCTAAAGTCAGATATCCTGAGAACTCCGGTCTGGTGTTCTTCATCAGATACCCCAGCAAAACTCCGGCAATCCCCAGGACAGAGATTTTGATTACTTCCACGTTTCCCCCTTTTTCAGCAGCAGGCTTCCTACAATAAAAACAATTTCTGAATGTCTTCAAACAATTCATAGATATAGGGAAGTATCCAAAACAAAACGATTAAAAGACCTGCCAGGCTGGTCAAAAAAGCCTGTTCTTCCCTTCCGCTGTGTTTTAATACCTGTGTCAGCACGGAGACCAGGATGCCCACTGCTGCGATTTTGAAAATAATACTGACTTCCATAGTCCTCCTTCTCTCACTAAAACACTAAAATCGCTAAAAACAGACCTCCTAGAATTCCCAGGCTCCGATACATTCTCTGCTTCGCCGGCATCGTCTTTTCGAAAGAGAGAATCTCCTGTTCCAGCTCTTTTTCAAACAACTGTAATTGTTCTATTTGAACCTTCCTGCTCTCCCTGCCCAGGTGCATCCCAAGCTGGCATAGCAGTTCAAAATCTCTTTGGCTTAGTTCCCAGTTCCTTGTGTATTCCTCCGCCTGTTCCCGGAACATCACCTCCATGGAGCTTCCGGAACCGGACCGCAGCCTTTTGGCCAACCCCCTCGCAAAGACCGCACAGCCGCCGTCCAGTTTTCTTCCGGTCCGCTCTAAAGCCTGGGCCAGCACCGTGTGAGCGCACCCAATCTCGTTTTCCAAGAGAAGAGCCATTCTCCTTAAGTTCTTTAGCTCCCTCAGACGCCGGTTCATCTGAAATACACTGGAAAATCCAAGCCCTGCCCCTGACAGCAGAATCAACAGCATCCCAATTCCTTTCAGCACAGACCTGTCCCCCCTTCCGCCGTTTTTGCGGTCTTCTTCTCACAGAGGCTGTCCATCGGCGTCATAAATACCTCGAATCACTCCTGCTCTTTTCTCATATCCCAACAAAAGGTATCTCTCAAACACCCTCTCTTCCATTAATCTTTGAAACAAAGGCTTACGCCTGAGATCCTCCAGAGAATTCCCATGGACCGTTGCTAGCAATTTACAGCCACAGTGCACCACGGATTCAATGGCATGAATATCCTCATAGTCGCCCAATTCATCTACCGCCACCACCTGTGGCGCCATGGAGCGGATCAGCATCATCATACCTTCGGCTTTCGGGCAGCCGTCCAGCACATCCGTGCGGATTCCCACATCGTTTTGTGCAATGCCCTGATAACAGCCCGCAATTTCTGAGCGCTCATCCACCACCCCTACCGTCCGTCCTGGACAGGAAGAAGTTCCATTGGAAATCTGGCGGATCAAATCCCGCAGCAAGGTAGTCTTGCCGCAGCGGGGAGGAGAAATAATCAGAGTATGAGCCACTTCTTTTCCATATACCCAAGAAAATACCGAATCTGCACAGCCCTTCTTCTCATGAGCCAACCGCAGATTCAGACAAGAGATGTCCCTCATGCCGTCCACCCTCTTGCCAAACAGCACCGTCCTGCCCGCAACCCCAACACGGTGTCCTCCCGGGACAGTAAGAAATCCCTGCCGCAGTTCCTCTTCGTAAGCGTAGAGTGAATACTCGCTGATAATCTCTAAGGTCTCTGAGAGTTCCTCCGCCGTCACTCGAAATGCGCGCTTTAAGTCCCTAGTCCGTCTACCCTTGTCATCCAGAAAAATCTCTCCCTCCTGAGACGATAGCAGCAACGGCTGAGAAACTCTAAGGCGAATCTCATAGATATTTCCAAAGTTCAGACAGGCAGCCTGCAAAACGTGGCGAATCCCCTCCGAAAAGAAAGTCACGACCTGCTCTTGTTCCAACTACTCACCCTCCTTTCCCTCTATGTGCTTCCGAATTTCCGATTGGCACTTCGGAAGTACATACTTCAATATATGAGGACAAACTTTAAAACATGTCATCACAGCACAATCCTGTACGTCTTTGCCAAAGCAATCCTAATTACGACATAAAAAACGCTCTTGACAATTTCAAACTGTCAAGAGCACATCCACACGTATGAAATTTTCTTTTAGATTCCATGCACATGAACAGAAGGAGCTTCCATGATTTAGTCATACTCCGCATAGGAAAGGTCATTTTTGAATCCGAATATCCTTTTGCCTCCACCCAATCTCCATGGGTTTCGCTCCATAGACGGCCATGCTGTACCCGGAGTCAATCTGTAACAGCTCATACCAGCCTTCCTCCAAATTGATCTTTCTCAAATCTTTCGACAAGCCTTCCCCTGTCCATTTCACATACGCCTCTCTCAAAACCCACTGCGTATAAAAGGCTTTCTCTGTATTCGGAGAATCTAAAATCTGACGTGCTAAGTCTGCCGGTACTGTACGTTCTAAAATTCTCTTGATGTTCGAAGCTGCACTGTGAATCTGAATGTCGATTCCCACCTCCTGAGGTGCCACAACACAGACCACATATTTCCCTGAATGGCTGATATTATAGTGTATCTCGGGCCTGCTGCTGATAAAAGGCTTACCGTGCTCTCCCACACTCCTAGCCTCATATTCTAAGCGTATCCCATACTCTTCTCTCAGAGCCTCTCTTAGAAGTTGTTCTCCTACCATATGCTCCATCTTTTTTTCGTATTCCGGCGGCATCACAGTGTAAAAAATCATTGCCTTCATCTAATTTTCTACCTCCTCCAAGAATCGAGATCTCTCCCTCTCTTTTTCAAACTGATGAGTGACATAGCACAAAAACAGTTTTTTCCTTGCCCGAGTCATTCCCACATAGAACAGCCGGCGTTCTTCCTCTAACTGCTCTTCCAAAACAGCCTTTTTATAAGGGATGCTTCCCTCGTTTACATTCAATATGTATACCCTCTCATACTCCAATCCTTTGACGCTGTGCAAAGTGGAAATTGTAACTCCCTCACTTTTCTGACTCTGCCTAGCCGCCTGTTCTTTCAGCTTATTTCCATAGTCTTCCATGTGTTCTTTCCACTGTTCTAGACTGTCCATCCCTTTTGTGCTCTCCTGAATCCGGTCTAAGAGTTCAAACAATTCTTCTGACTTTATTTTACGATATGCGGCATAATCCCGCAAGTATTCTTCATATCCTATCCCATGCCGAATAAAATTGACTGCCGCGTAAGGCTTCATCTGCCTAAGCAGCTTTAACTGTTCTTCCAGCAGATCAATTCTGTCACACATCCACTCTTTTTCTTCATAATACATTCGCAGGCTTTCCAAGGACACCCTCTTTTCATACACTGCCTCCCTGGATATGTACCGGTTCGGCCGATTCATCACTGCCAAGAACCTCTTCCTGCTCATATCCCCTTGTGCCATCTCCATATAATCCAGCAAATTACGGCAAATCCAATGTTCATAGAGGTTCGGCAGTCTTTCTTTCATCGTAAAAGGCAGATGAAATTCCATCAAGACATTCACCATGTTCTCCGCCTCTAAATTCGTCCGAAACAGCACTGCCGCGTCCTCTAAGCTTCCTCCTGCCTCCACAAATTTTTGGAGATCTTTTAGCACAAACAGGCTTTGCTGTCTTGGCTGCTCTAACTGGCAGATTTGGACTGGACAGCCTTTTTCATTGGGAGTAGACAATTTCTTAGGAAAACGGTTTTTGTTGTGTTTAATCATTCTCATCGCACTGTTCAAAATTTCTTCCGTACACCGATAATTCACATTGAGCAGCACCTTTTGAGTTCCAGGATAATCCTTCTCAAAGTTCAGCATAATCTGAGGACGCGCACCCCGAAAATGGTAGATGGACTGGTCATCGTCTCCCACGATGAACAAGTTTTTTCTGGGTTCCGCCAAAAGTCGTATCACATCGTACTGAACTGGATTGATATCCTGAAATTCGTCTACCAATATATAGGGAAACCTCTCCTGCCAGGCCCTTCGGATATCTGTTCTCTCCCGCAGAAGTTCCCAGGTGTTCAAGAGCATATCGTCAAAATCCAGCAGTCGGAGGGCACGGCATTTCTTTTGATATCCCAGGTAGATCTTCCGAAAAATCTCATCTGGGCAGTTCTTGGAATAGTAATACTCCAATTCCACCCGGTTTCCTTTTACCATGCTGATTTCCCGCCCCAGTTCTTCCAGAAATTCTCCTTCCTGGCGCAGTTCTTCGCCGTACTGTTCCACCAGCTCCCCCAGAAATTGTTTCTTTTGTTCCTCGCTCAGAATATTCCTGGCATCCAGACCGTAGGCACACTTTAAAATGCCGTAAAAGACCCCGTGAAAAGTTCCGAAAGTCACACCGCTGCCGGAGCGGTTTTCCAGCCTTAAAAACCGTTCTTTCATCTCCCTGGCTGCCGCTTTTGAAAAAGTAACCACCAATATTCCAGTTTCTGGAACCTGATGATGGTGTATCATATATGAAGTTCTCTCAACAATGACGGAGGTTTTCCCCGAACCGGGGCCTGCCAGGACCATCATAGGCCCTGACAGGTGGGCGATTGCCCTTAATTGAGATGGATTTTTTTTCATGATTCACTCAGTTTTTCTATAGCCGCACGAATACGTCCCAGACTTTCCTCTTTGCCGATGATCTCCATAATGCCGGTGGCCCCAGCCGGAGTCATCTGCTTGCCGGATACGGCTGTCCGAATCGGCCACATCACAAAATTGGTCTTGTACTCTTTCTCCTTCATGTACTCGCTCAGAGTCTCAAACAGAGCATCATTTCCGAAGTCCTCCTGCTTCTCTAAGATGGGAAGTACTTCCCTGAGAACCTGACAAGAGGTCTCCTCTGTAGTCTTCATCTTTTTATGCCTGTACATAGAATTGTCATACTCAGGAACTTCCTCAAAGAAAGCAACCATTTCCGGTATCTCTGCAAAGGTCTCAATTCTAGTCTGGACCATCGCCGCTATCTTTCGAAAATCATAGTCTCTTTTCAACGTCTCTTTCATATAAGGAAGCGCCTTTTGATAGAATTCTTCCGGCTCCATGGCTTTGATGTACTCACCGTTCATCCACTTCATCTTTACCATATCAAAGACTGCCGGAGATTTGCTGATATGGTGATAGTCAAACGCCTCCACCAGTTCTTTCAGCGAAAAAATTTCCCTGTTGTCAGAAGGACTCCAGCCCAGCAGCGCCACGAAATTTACCACGGCCTCTGTTAAAAATCCCTGTTCAATCAAATCCTCATAGGATGAATGTCCAGAACGCTTAGACAACTTTTGATGTTCCTCATTGGTAATTAACGGACAGTGGACATACGTAGGAATCTCCCAACCAAAAGCCTCATAGATACGGTTATATTTCGGTGCTGAAGAGAGGTACTCATTTCCTCTCACCACATGGGTAATCCCCATCAGATGGTCATCGATGACATTGGCAAAATTATAAGTAGGATACCCGTCTGTCTTGATCAAAATCAGATCTTCCAGTTCTTCATTGTTTACTGTGATGTCTCCATAAATCACATCGTGAAAAGTCGTCGTTCCCTCCGTAGGCATATTAAAACGAATCACATGGGGTTCCCCTGCTGCCAGCTTCGCCTCTACCTCTTCTTTGGTCAGCTTCAGGCATCGCTTGTCATAGATGGCAATCTCTTTGCCTGCCACTTCCCGTCTCATGGACTCGAGAGTCTCTTTATCGCAGAAGCAATAATAAGCGTCTCCTTGTTCCACAAGCTGCTGCGCATATTTCAAATAAAGTCCAGAGGCGTTTCTCTCACTCTGAACATAGGGACCAAAGCCTCCATCCTTATCCGGTCCCTCATCGTGGACCAGCCCCGTCTTCTCCAGAGTACGGTAGATAATGTCCAAGGCCCCTTCCATAAGTCTCTCCTGGTCGGTGTCCTCAATTCTCAGGATAAAATCTCCGCCTTCATGCTTCGCAATCAAATATGCATACAATGCTGTCCTCAAATTTCCCACATGCATTTTGCCTGTAGGACTGGGGGCAAATCTTGTTCTGATCTTACTCATTTTCTTTGTCTCCCTGTTATTTATTTTCATTCAATTTTACTCGACATAACATTATAGCGCAAGCTGTGCCAATATGTCCATAGATTTTCCATGAATCACAAGATCTGCTTTGGAGTCTGCATAATGTTCCCTGTTATGAATTAAAATAACTCTCTTGCCTGTAAAATAGCGCAGAAAAGATTCCGCCAAAACAGAGCTCATATCACATCCCAACAGCAAAAGCGTGTCTGCCTTACTCACCTCATCCGCCGCTTTCGTGGACAGAGCATTGTTCACCATCTCCCCGGCCAATACAATCTGCGGACGAATGGTCGTTCCACAGTTCTCACACCTTGGCACTCCTTTAGAATCCCGAATGTATTCCAGAGGATATTTTCTTCTGCAATGCGGACACTCATTGTGGTATACGCTTCCATGAAGCTCAATGACATTTTTACAGCCTGCTCTGTGAGCCAGAGAAAAAATGTCCCGGGTGATTATCATTTTCAATACTCCCATATCTTCCAGCTTCTTTAAGGTTTTAAGGCCGTCATTGATCTCACCCAAACTGCTGATCAGATCGTTTTTATAAAATTCAAAGAACTCTCTCACCCTCGTATTATAGAATCCGGCACTGAAAATCTCCTCTGGAGACCGTCCGTATTTTTCTTCGATTTCATATGCGTACTTCGATCTTCGATAACTGGTGCAGCCACACTCCATGCTGACGCCAATTCCTTTCAGGATTACCAGATAGTCACTTTCCAACAGCATCTTCTTCAGTAAAATTAATCTCTCCTCCATCATAATTATCCCTCCTGAGCATGTAAAAAATGAGGTAACTCTGGCTTTCTTCTAGTCGATCTCTACTCTGCAAAGTCTCCGGACATTCCTTTCAAAGACTATCCAATGACCCATGACCTCCTTTTATCTATTATACAATTCCTGTTTTTTCCATGCAATATCAAAATGCTGAAACTATATGTCTAATTATTTTAACGCAAAAAGCCGCCCTGCCGGACAGCTTTTTCATGTAACAGAAAAGGCCTTGTCACGCTAATGCGCGAAAGCCCTTTCCTATCACATAAATGCTCTCTCATTGAAACTCTTCCATAATCTCAGCCACAGTCTCGATTCTGTCACAGCGCCACACATTTGCCCCACAAAACAACAGACCTTCCTTGGTATTTCCCTCCACAGCATTCACCAAGGCATCTGTGATGCAGTACGGAATTTCTTTTGGACTGCAAGTCACAATACAGTGATGACATCTTCGAATCGGCAATTTTTCTCTTTGTACCCTCTGTACAAACTCATTTTGAATTGCTCTGCCCGGCATTCCTACTGGGCTTTGTACAATACACACGTCCTCCTGTCTTGCATCCAGATAACTCTGTTTGTACTCCATGGATGCATCACACTCTTTTGTGGTCACAAAGCGGGTGCCAAGCTGAACTCCATCCGCTCCCAATTCCAGGGCATGGTCTAAATCTTCCGACTTGAAAATCCCGCCCGCCACTGCTACAGGTATCTTTTTTTTGTACTTATCCGCATATTCCCTCACCAATTTTACGACAGAGCGAATCACTTCATCATATCCCAGCTCATCTATTGTCTCTAGCTCTTCTCTCGAAAATCCCAAATGTCCTCCCGCTTTTGGTCCTTCAATTACCACCAAATCAGGGGCTGTCTGGTACTTTCGATCCCACATTTTGCAGAGCACCTTCGCCGATTTCAGGGAGGAGATAATCGGAGCGATCTTCGTTTTGCTGCCCTGAACCAATCCTGGCAAATCCACAGGAAGCCCGGCTCCTGAGATAATCAAATCGACCCCGTTTTTCACTGCCTCCTTCACATACTCCTTATAATGCTGGGTGGCAACCATGATGTTCACTCCCAGTATTCCTTTTCCCTCCGAAATCTGGCGGGCCTTCAAGATTTCCTTTTTCATAGCCCGAAAATTAGCCTCCAGAGGATTCTTACAAAAATCAGCTTCTCTCCAGCCGATCTGAGCTGTGGAAATCACACCGACGCCTCCACAGGCCGCCACGCTCCCAGCTAAGCTGGACAGGCTGATTCCCACACCCATTCCGCCTTGTATCACAGGAATCCTAGCTGTCAAATTTCCGATCACCAATGGCTTACGATTTTTCATTACATTCTCCTAAATCTCTCATACCGTTCCATCGCAAACTGCTCTTTCGTCTTTCCAGCCTGTCTGCGCAGGAATCGCTTAATCTGAATCTTCAAATATTCCCCGATCTCTTCTAAATTGTCTGCACAAGCTGGGGACTCTTCTGGAATCACTCTCTCAATGATTCCCAGTTCTTTCAACTCAGCCGCTGTCACCTTCATCACCTCAGCTGCCTCGTCGGCCTTCTTACTGTCTTTCCAGAGAATAGATGCAAAGCCTTCCGGCGAGAGAATCGTGTAGGTAGAATTCTCCATCATCCACACCTCGTTACCCACACCCAGGGCGAGAGCCCCGCCGCTTCCTCCTTCTCCAATGACAATCGAGAGAATCGGCACCGTCAAATCAGACATCTCCATCAGGTTCCTGGCTATCGCCTCCCCCTGACCTCTCTCTTCAGCCTCAATGCCGCAGAAAGCACCTGGCGTATCAATAAATGTGATAATTGGGCGTCCAAATTTCTCCGCCTGCTTCATCAGTCTCAGTGCTTTTCGGTATCCTTCCGGAGATGGCATTCCAAAGTTTCTAATCAGATTATCCTTGGTGCTTCTACCTTTCTGAATTCCAATCACAGTTACAGGCTGTCCATCCAGGTAGGCGACTCCACCTATTACCGCTCCGTCATCTCGAAAGGCCCTGTCTCCGTGAAGCTCCATGAAGTCCCCAAACAGCAGCGAAATATAGTCCAAGGCCACCGGTCTTTTGGGACTTCTCGCGGTCTGAACCCGCTCCCACGCACTCATAGAAGCGCTGGCCTTATGCCCCTTCTTTTTTTCGTGAAACTGCTTTCTTCCCGGCCACTCCTGAGGGAAAGAAGCATAATCCGGCTTTTTGGAATGAAGACGAATAAGGTTGGAAACCGTCGCTTTTAACTGGTCTCTGGTCACAATTGCGTCAATCATTCCATGCTCCAGCAAAAACTCCGATTTCTGAAACCCTTCCGGCAGCTTCTGCCCAATGGTCTGCTGAATCACACGAGGCCCTGCGAACCCGATCAGAGCATCCGGCTCCGCAAGTATCACATCTCCTAGCATCGCAAAGCTTGCGGTGACTCCTCCCGTGGTAGGGTCTGTCAAAATCGGAAGATAAAACAGTCCTGCCTTTGAGTGAGCCTTAATCGCCGAGGAAGTTTTTGCCATCTGCATCAAAGAGACCATTCCCTCCTGCATCCTCGCACCACCAGAACAGCAGAAAAGCACTACCGGCAGTCTTCTGACTGTCGCCTCCTCGAAGGCCCGGGTGATCTTCTCTCCCACCACATAGCCCATGCTAGCCATGAGAAACCTGGCATCACAGGCACCGATTACCACAGGCTGCCCATCCACGGTCCCTAGTCCGATGCGCACGGCCTCATCTAGCCGCGTTTTTTCCTGAAGCGCTTTCACCTTCTGTGGATATTCCGGGTAATCCAACGGATTCGTGTTTTCAATTCCCGTAAACCACTCCTCGAAGGAATGCGGGTCCAAAACCATCTTCATCCTTGTCTTTGCCTTGATACGGAAATAACCTCCGCATTTGGGACAGACATAGTGATTTTCAACCACATCCTCCTTATAGACCATCTCCGAGCACTTCGGACACTTTACCCAAAGTCCCTTAGGCACTTCAGGCGTCTGCTCTACCGGCTGTGAGACGCTGGTCTTTTTAAAAAATTTTTTCAAATCAGGCATGGTATCACTCCTTATTCACCGAAATGTTCCGGGATAAAATCCGTCGTAATCTTTCCCGCTTGAAAATCAGGCTCGCTTAAAATCTCATACTGAAAATCAATGTTCGTCTTCAAGCCGTCAATGACCAGCTCTCCGAGCACGCTTTGCATCTTTCGGATTGCACTGGGCCGGTCTTTGTCGTGGACAATTACCTTGACAATCATAGAATCATAGTTTGGCGGAATATGATAGCCATTATACACCGCAGTATCCATCCGCACTCCATTTCCACCTGGCAAATGTAAATACTCAATCGTCCCCGGACAGGGCATAAAATTGCGTCCCGGGTCCTCCGCATTGATTCTACACTCAATCGCATGACCTCGAAGTTCTATCTGGGATTGGCTCACAGAAAGAGGCAGCCCTGCGGCCACTTGAATCTGCTCCTTTACCAAATCCACGCCAGAGACAAGCTCCGACACAGGATGCTCCACTTGAATCCGTGTGTTCATCTCCATAAAGAAAAACTCCCCCGATTCATCCAACAGAAACTCTATCGTCCCAGCATTCTCATAGCCCACTGCCTTTGCCGCCTGTACCGCAGTCTGTCCCATCTTTTGGCGAAGCTCCTCTGTCAGAGCCACACAGGGAGACTCCTCGATCATCTTCTGATGCCGTCTTTGAATCGAACAGTCTCTCTCTCCTAAATGCACCACATTTCCAAACTTATCGGCCATAATCTGTACTTCCACGTGGCGCGGCTTTCTCACATACCGCTCCAAGTACATGGTGTTATCCCCAAAAGCATTGACTGATTCCTGCTGAGCCATCTGAAAATGCTCCAGAAATTCTGCTTCGCTCTCAGCGATTCGCATCCCTTTGCCGCCTCCGCCGGAAGAAGCTTTTATCATCACCGGAAAGCCGATTTCTCTGGCCGCCTCCAATGCGCTTTCAGGGTCATACACCGGCTCTTTGGTGCCAGGAACCACGGGAACACCTGCCTTTCGCATCGTGTTTTTCGCTTCCGACTTATTCCCCATCTTCTGAATCAGTTCCGCAGACGGACCGATAAAGGTCACATTGCACTGCTGACACATCTCCACAAACTTACTGTTTTCCGAGAGAAAACCAAAGCCCGGATGAATTGCCTGGGCCTTGGAGGCGATAGTGGCACTTAAAATCCTCTCCATATTCAAATAACTGTCCTTTGGGGCCGCCGGCCCGATACAGATCGCCTCATCTGCCAGCTGTGTGTGCAAAGCGTCTCTGTCAGCCTCCGAGTAGACAGCGACGGTTTGAATTCCCAGCTCTCTGCACGCACGGATGATACGGACGGCGATCTCTCCTCGATTGGCAATCAATATCTTTCCAAACATCTCGCTACTCCTATCCGATGGCAAAGGTCAGCTCCGCCATTGCAGCAACTTTTCCGTCCTGCTTTACCGCCTTTGCCTTACCGATTCCGATGGGCCCTTTCTGTTTGATGATCTCCACTTCCAGGGTTAGTACATCTCCCGGCACTACTTTATTCTTAAACTTCGCAGAATTAATTCCGCCGAAATATCCGATTTTTCCTTTGTTCTCCGGCTTGCACAGCATCGCCACACAACCAGCCTGAGCCAGTGCCTCTATAATCAGCACTCCTGGCATCACCGGCTCCTGGGGAAAGTGTCCTGCAAAAAACGGTTCATTATAAGACACACATTTTTTTGCCACTGCTCGGACGCCTGGTTCCAGCTCTTCCACGGTATCAATCAGCAAAAAAGGCTGTCTGTGAGGAATAATCTCCATAATCTCTTTCGTCGTCAGCTTCATCGTTTGGCCTCCTCTATCCAATTACAAACAGCGGCTGTCCATACTCCACCATCTGCTCGTTTTCCACTAAAATCTCCTTGATCTCACCCTCAAATTCGGACTCAATCTCATTCATCAGCTTCATGGCCTCTACAATCCCCAGAACCTGGCCTTTTTTCACCACGTCGCCCACCTGGACATATGGCTTTGCGTCCACGTTAGGCGCACAGTAGAAGGTTCCCACCAGAGGAGATTTCACCACCATGCTACCGGCCGTCTCTTCTACCTGTGGCACAGCCGCCGTTTGTACCATGGGTTCTGCCACAGTAGCTGCCGCCGTTTGCGATGCAGCCACGACAATATTCTTACTGTCTTTGTCTGTGCGCATGGAAATTTTCAGTCCACCCTCTTCCACCTCGAAACGAGTCAAATTTGACTTACTTACGGCCTCAATCAGCTCTTTGATTTTATCATAATCCATCTTGTCCACCTCACAATTTATCCGTGATATTTTTTCAACAGAATGCTGGCATTGTGTCCGCCGAATCCCAGAGAATTACTCAGTGCATACTCCACATCTTCCTGAATCGCAGCTTCGGTCACATAATTCAGATCACACTCTTCGTCCGGCACCTGATATCCTACTGTCTTGTGAATCCATCCTTCTTGAATCGTCTTCACACAGGTAATAAACTCTACCGCTCCGGCAGCACCCAATAGATGGCCGACCATGGATTTCGTAGAGTTGACGCGGATATCTTTCGCATGTTCCCCGAACAGAGTTTTGATGGCTCTGGTCTCAAAGAGATCATTGTGGTGGGTACTGGTACCGTGGGCATTGATGTAAGTCAAAGCCTCCAGAGGTACCCCCGCCTCTTTCATCGCAAGCTCCATAGCCTTTGCCGCTCCGGAGCCATCTTCGATAGGTGAAGTGATATGGTAAGCATCCGCCGTGGTACCGTAGCCCACAACCTCCGCCAAAATATTTGCCCCTCTTTTCTTCGCGTGTTCCAATTCTTCAAGAATTACCACACCTGCTCCCTCACCCATCACAAAACCGTCTCTTTCTTTGTCAAATGGAATCGAGCATCTTTGCGGATCTGTGGAAGTAGAAAGTGCAGTCAACGCCGCGAAGCCACCCAATCCGACTGGTGTGATCGCCGCTTCTGTACCGCCTGCTACCATCACATCGGCATCCTCGCACTGAATACTTCGGAAAGCTTCACCAATGCTATTGGTTCCTGTTGCACAAGCCGTCACAACATTAATGTTTTTTCCTCTCAGCCCTAGCTGAATGGACACGTTGCCGGCCGCCATATTGGAAATCATTAGCGGAACCATCAGAGGATTGACACGGTTCGGTCCTTTCTCCATCATTTTCTTATATTCCCGTTCTATTACCTGAAGGCTTCCAATCCCTGAACCGATGGAACAGCCCACACGGAAGGAATCCTCTTTGTCCATATCCAGCCCTGAGTCTTCCATCGCTTCCTTCGCGGCTGCCACTGCATACTGACAAAACAGTTCCATTCTTCTCGCAGCCTTAAAATCCATGTAGTCTTTTCCCTGAAAACCTTTGACCTCCGCTGCCAGATGCACTTTAAATTCCGTGGTGTCAAAATGGGTCACTTCCCCAAAACCAGTTCTGCCCTCCTTCACACCGTTCCAGAACTCCTCTACATTCAGACCGATGGGAGTGATCGCTCCCATCCCTGTCACAACTACTCTTCTCATCTTACTCCTCCTACATATTCATTCCGCCATCCACACTGATGACCTGCCCAGTAATGTAATCTGCCTTTTCTGATGCCAGAAATGCCACCACATTGGCGATATCAGAAGTTTTCCCAAAACGTCCCAGGGGAATCTGCCCACAGGCAGCTTTCTTTACATCCTCCGAAAGAACTTGCGTCATCTTTGTGTCCACAAAACCAGGGGCCACCGCATTCACTGTAATTCCTCGGCTAGCCAGCTCTCTTGCCATCGTCTTGGTCAAACCGATCACCCCAGCCTTCGACGCCGCATAATTGGCCTGTCCTGCGTTCCCCAAAATTCCAGAGACAGAGGAAATGTTAATAATCTTTCCGCTTCTTTGTTTCAGCATCTGACGAGACAGATGGCGAATCGTATTGAAGGTTCCCTTCAGATTGATATTCAAAACCGCGTCAAAATCTTCTTCCTTCATCTTCATAATCAAGTTATCCCTTGTGATTCCCGCATTGTTCACCAGAATATCAATATGTCCATATTCTTTTACTAAATCCTTCATCATGGCTTCACAGGCGTCAAAATCACTCACATTGCACTGATAAACCGCGGCCTTTCCACCTTCACTCTCGATAATCCCTTTTGCCTCTTCTGCTCCTGCCTGGGAACCATTGTAATTGATGATAACAAAAGCACCCTCTTTTGCCAGCGTTCTCGCGATCTCTCTTCCAATTCCACTGCTGGCTCCTGTTACCAATGCTACTTTATTTTCTAACATTTTCTTATACTCCTTTTACTACTTTCTCCAAGTCTTCCAATTTTTCTACATTTACGGCTTTTACATTCCGATTGATCTTTCTCATAAATCCGGTCAGTGTCTTTCCAGGACCGATCTCAATAAACGTGTCTACCCCTTCAGAAATCATTCTCTCTACACTCTGTTGCCAAAGAACAGAAGAAGACACCTGCTGCACCAACAGAGATTTCACTAATGATGGGTCTGTCACATACTCCGCGGTGACATTCGTCACATAAGGAATATCAAAATTCATAATTTTTACAGGTTCCAGCACCTTTTTCAGCTGCTCACCTGCCCCTGTCAGCATCTTAGAATGAAAAGGACCACTTACCTTCAGCGGAAGTACTCTTCTGGCCCCTGCTTCTTTCAATGCCTCTCCCGCCATGCTAACTGCCTTTGTCTCCCCAGTAATTACAATCTGCCCCGGACAGTTATAGTTTGCCACTGAGACAATTCCTTCTGTCTCCTGGCAGATCTTTTCGATCATCTTTGCTTCGCAGCCCAAAACCGCAGCCATAGCACCGCCTGTGGGAACTGCTTCCTGCATGTAAATTCCCCTTTTTCGCACCACTGCAAAAGCATCCTCCATAGACATCGCCCCAGAAGCCACCAAAGCTCCATACTCGCCCAGACTCAATCCCGCATTGACACAGGAAGACATTCCCTGTTCTTTTAAGGCTTCCAAAATTGCCACGGATACACCAAGCATTGCGATCTGTGTATATTCTGTAATATTGATCTTGTCGTTTTGCTCAAAACAAAGAGCAGGTAAATCCAATTTCGCCACCTGGCCCGCAAGATCTATCACTCTTTTACAAACTGGTATTTTTTCATAAAAATCCTGGCCCATCCCCACATACTGTGCACCCTGGCCAGGAAAGATAAAAGCAACTCTACTCATATTTCCACCTTTTTTATCATAATCACAAAATAGTTTGATATGCAAAATATATGTCGAAAAAAAATTTTGTCCGCCCCACGGCGGACAGGGCTGCCTCGCCCCTCATATACTCAGACATTTAAGGAGAAAGGTGTGGATTACTCTTCCACACCTTTATTTTTCAAATAATCAATTACTGCTCCAACCGTTGTCAGATCTGTCAACTCCTCCGCAGGAATCTCCACAGAATACTTGTCCTCCAAGCTCATTACCAATTCAAACAAATCCAAAGAATCTGCTCCCAGATCATCTTTAAAATTTGTCTCCAAAGTAATAGAATCAGCGTCACAGTTCAATTGTTCAGCAATGATTTCCTTCATGTTCTCTAACATTTTTCATATCTCCTTTTTCTCATCAATCATCTGCATTTCAGCAATTATTTTGATGCTCAAAGTATATATTCTGCTTTCTGATTTGTCAAGACATATTTCAGATTTTTCCAAAATTCCGATAACGATTCAACCATGCACAAAGTTAAAAAATCTGAGTTCAAACTTGTTTGAAAACGAAGATTTTTTTATTCTTTATATTTGACATTTAGCCATAAGCGAGGATTTAGCCGCATATGCTGTGACATAAGCTGCGTAGCAGCTAATTCGAGCTGTTATGGCTGAACTGTTACTAATTCCGGCGTTACGTAGCCATGACTGATGGTGCTCAACTTCTTCCTGCACCTATTCACAGACAAAGCTCACATATCTTCGACACCAACAGACACTAATGTCTCTGTCCGCTGACAGCAATCTGCTTCCTAGACTCTTCCTCCACTTCCTGCAGCTTAATTTGGTGAGAAACTCCCAGGGCAATTCCCATCTCGGCCATGAGAAACAGAATCGAAGTACCTCCGTAGCTGACAAAAGGCAACGTCACACCCGTCGTTGGGATAATGTTGGTTACCACGCAGATGTTTAAAATCACCTGCAAAGCAATATGTATCATAATTCCAGCTACCAACAAAGACCCGAACAAATCCGGCGCATTCTGGCTGATAAAAAACAGTCGGTATAAAAGATAGGCAAAGAGCAGCAGAACCAGAGCTCCTCCGAAAATCCCCAGCTCCTCACACACAATCGAAAAGATCATATCGTTTTGGGCCTCAGGCACAGAACCCAGTTTTTGCACACTGTTTCCCAGACCTTTTCCAAAAAAACCTCCCGAGCCAATCGCGTACAGAGCCTGCATAACCTGGTAGCCGCCCGCATCTGAATTCTGTTCTGGATGTAGCCACACCAGAACTCGCTGAACACGGAAGCTTCCGCTCTCCGCAGTGTCAATGCTGAATTTCAAAATCTGAACTAGAATAACCAGAAGTACAAACATGACGGCTGTAATTGCCACAAAGTATCTCGTATAAGGACTGGCCATCGCCACCAAAATCCAGGTGATACCGCAGATAATGATACCCGTACTCAGGTTATCTGTCGCCAGATATGCCGTAGCACCCAGCACCCCGCCTATTCCCAGTAAAACCACGGTCGCTCTGAGCGTCTGTATCTGTTTTCCCATCTGTACAATCAAATAGGAAATGCAGACAATCGCGGCAATCTTCGCAATCTCTGAAGGCTGAAACTGCACACCCAGTTTCAACCATCTCTTCGCCCCGTTCACTGTAACCCCCAGCGGGGACAAGACCAGAAGCATCAAGACCATCGCTGCCGCATATAAAAATGTCGTGAAATTCTTCAGGATATGGTAATCAAACATGGAGATTATTACCATACATACGATTCCACCGGCGCTGATTGCGGCCTGTTTTCCGAAATAGTACATATCATCTTCAAATCTGGCTTCTGCCACGTAGGCACTGGTACTGTATAACATCACCAACCCAAAACAGGTCAGCAGAACAACTACTGCCAAAAGGCTATAATCATAATAACCGTCTTTATTCAAAACCAGAAATCTTCTTTTTTTCTGTCTTCTTTTATTTTTCTTATCACTCATACAAGGAATACCCCTAATCTGGTCTGAAATTATTTACAACTGCTTTACACAACAACAATAACGCCCCATGATAGTTCAGCCATACAGTGTACGGAAAGCATAAAGCATACTTGTATGTTTTTGCGAACAGACATCTGTACGAGCTAAGCGCCTCTCCATGAATAAAACAGCAGCGTCAGCTGCGGTAAACACGCAATATGTTTTTACGAATGGCACTGGATGAACTGTTACGTCACCACAGACATTACGGTCACGTATAGGAGTTATTATATCTATTTTTTCAAAAAAATCAAACCTTAATTTTTTGAAGTCTCCAACTAAAACATATATTTCATGATAATTAAACCGTTATATTCACAGATTCTATAGACAAAATTTCTTTTTTTCGCTATGATAGATAGCGTATGCAAACGTGTACATTAATATTATTTTAAGAGGTGCAGTTATGAATTCTTGGCGTCTATTTCCCGATCATTTTAAGCAGAGGCTGATCGTAATGCTGGTCAGCGTTTTCATCTTAGGTTTTATTCTTTCTATCATGATATCCATTAATTTTGGTACCGACCCGTATTCTTGTTTTAATTACGGTGCGTCTGCAAAACTTCACATTTCATTTGGAAACTGGCAGCTTCTCTTAAATCTGCTGATGTTTCTCATAGTGATCCGTTTTAATCGGCATCTGATCGGTTTCGGTACACTGGCAAATATGGTACTGATCGGCTATCTGTCCGATTTTTTTCGCTACATCTGGGCTCAAATTCTGCCTGAAAACTTTTTTGAAATCACAGCAGTGCGTTGGATTCTTCTATTTCCAACCATCGCGATTCTGGTCATCGGAGTCTCCGGTTACATAGCTGCTGATCTAGGAGTCGCGCCCTATGACGCAATCCCTTTCATTATAACTGAACATCAGACTCGTTTTTCCTTTAAAACCGTACGCATTCTGTGGGATATCGCCTTCACAGTCTGTGGATATCTGTTAGGCGGAGTCGTCGGAATCATCACAATTCTTGTTTCTTTTTTATTCGGACCTGTGATTGACTATTTTAAGACCAAGATTACGGCTCTCTTTTTTACAGATTCTCTGCCGGAAACCGTATCGCAGCAGGCCGCGTGTGACGGAAATAGATAATTCGTCTGCAACGGTTACCTCACAGGCTCGCCCTTCCCTTCAATCTTTTCTTGGGGAGCGTATCCTACTTTGCATACCGCCCCAATACCGCTTACTACCTTATTGCGGCGTATGCATCCTTAGCGGAGCGTTTTTGTTACAGGAAAGAGCTTTCATACATTCACGTGACAAGTTTTTTCCGGTAACAAAAAACGCACCCACAGATTTTCCTGTGGATGCGTCAATGGAAGCAACGGGGCTCGAACCCGTGACCTCTCGCGTGTGAGGCGAACGCTCATCCCAGCTGAGCTATGCTTCCAGATGGAGCATACGGGACTTGAACCCGTGGCCTCCACACTGCCAGTGTGGCGCGCTCCCAACTGCGCTAATGCCCCATGTATTTTATTATAGCACTCTTAGTCTTAAGATGGAAGAAGAACTTTCTTTATTTTACAAAATTTTTATCAAGAACTCCATCCAGCCCATCCTTTTTATGCCCACACTATCTGTGTCCATCTTCCGACTCCCATATTCTTGTCACGGACAATCTTCTGGGAACCAATCACTCCTTCAAGTAGTATGATAATAAAAAGGAGGAATGAACTATGAAAGATTTATGGACTCAGACAGCAGAGCTAATGGCTGAACAGACTGGATACCTAGAAAAAAATCCACTTCAGATCTGGACAGTAAGACTGGAAATGCCGGGTATGGAAACTATACAAAATATGCTAGGGATGTAAACTCCTGGGGACAACCCGGCTGCCAAGGCCAACCATGGTGCGCAGTATATCAGTTTTGGATTTGTGTCCAAATTTTCGGTCTGTCCAAAGGACTAAAAATCATGGGAAATGGTTTCTACAACTGTAACAGCATCAAAAACCAGGCCCGAATTAATGGCACCTGGCATTCAGAACCCAAACTAGGAGCACTGGTAATCTTCCGTAACGGAGCCCATATAGGCAGAATCACCAAGGTTACCTCGTCCCAGATCTATACCAACGAAGGAAACACCTCCAAAGGCGGCATCAACAATGTAGTCTCCAACGGCGGAATGGTGTGTGACAAAGTGTATACCAAAGATTATTCTGGAATTGACGGTTATGTATGGATTGACTATGAGACTACCTCCCAGGTTCCGGAAAAAAATTTTCTGTCCCGCGGAGACCAAGGCGAGCAGGTAAAAAATCTGCAAAGACAGCTAATTTCTCTAAGTTATTCCTGTGGAGAGAATGGCGCAGATGGGGACTTTGGCAAAGACACCGAAAAAGCCGTCGAAGCCTTTCAAAAAGAGCACAATTTGACCTCCGACGGAGCTGCCGGGCCTGAGACTATGAAAAAACTCGAGCGGGAATCCTTCAAACAGAGACATACCCAGAAAGATTTCCAGCGCTTTGTAGGTATTGTAACAAAGAAAGCCGCTGTTCACGAAAATCCCGCAAAAAAATCAGCGGCTATCAAAGAATGGCCACAGCTAAACGCGGGAAATCTAGTGGATGTGTTAGGCCGGTATGGTTATCAGAACAACTGGTACAAAGTGTGTGTAGCTGACCAATATATCGGTTACGCCTGGGCAGGCAGCATAGAAAAAGCCTAAGCTTTCACACGGAAACACTTCTGCAAAACTTGTCTTATGGCAGATACAGTCAAAGAAACAACAGTATACACTTTTTCACGAATCTGTCATAGGATATAGAGAAATCAAGTTTTTACAGAAAGGATTCCAATGGAACGTTATCAAATGAATCGTCCTGGATGCAGGTCATGTTATCCGAACTCTAATTCGCGTCAACAGTCCCCCTGCTATTCTATGCCGGCAAATTGCAATTCAACCCCTGAAAATGGACTGTATTCCCACGTGGACTTATTGCCGGTAGGTATGGCATACGTCCCGTATCAGAAATATCAACAGCCTTTTGACCTATGCTATGCACTTTCGGTGGGAAGCATTTTCCCAGATCTGTGCAAACCGTTTTGCGGAAGGAGGGGCGTAAGACCATGAATAGAATGCAGAATTCTTCCCGCGAAGTCCTGCTAAAGAGAATTAACGAAGTCAGTTTTGCCGTCAGCGACATCTTATTGTTTCTGGATACACACCCAGACTGTCAGGAAGCTCTGGCTTTCTATCAGAAAAATGTCGCCATCCGCAAGGAGGCTCTGGCCGAATACGCCCGCTTGTACGGTCCTCTAACGATCGACACTGCAGACGATACCTGTAGTCGTTCCTGGGAATGGGTTCAGCAACCATTTCCATGGGAAGTGAAAGGAGGTTGCCGTTAAATGTGGAATTATGAAAAACGTCTGCAATATCCGATCAATATCAAAACCCCCAACGCCAAAATCGCCCAATATATCATGAGTCAGTATGGGGGCCCCGACGGCGAAATTGGTGCTTCGATGCGCTATCTATCACAGCGTTTCGCCATGCCAAACCGTACTGCAATGGCAGTTTTAAACGATGTCGGCACAGAAGAGCTAGCTCATTTAGAGATGGTGTCCACTATGGTCCATCAGCTCACAAGAGATCTCAGCATGGAAGAAATCGAGAAATCTGGTTTTGGAAATTACTATATCGATCACACCGTCGGCGTCTGGCCCCAGGCCGCAGGCAATATTCCATTCAACGCCTGTGAATTTCAGTCTAAAGGAGACCCGATCACCGACCTTCATGAGGACCTCGCAGCGGATGGTGCGACTTTGTAAGAACAACATTGAAGTGTTAGAAGATGGTTTTTGCTATCTGGTTTTCTGCCTCCAAATAGCAAAAACCTTAGAAATTCCAGTGAATATCGACAGGGACCTTGCGGGTGCCAGGTATCCGTTTCCCAACCTCTATATAGTCAATCAGCTTTTCTACGGTTGCCCTGTCTAATTCTTTAAGGTTTGTATATTGCTCAATGAGCTGGCGGCGGCTGTCGCCGGCTTTCATTTTCTTTTCAACAGCGGCAAGCTGCTTCTGTGTTTCAATGACCAGTTTTTCCAGATGGTCCTTCTGCGCGGAGAAGTCTTTGGAAAAATCCACATATTCGCTCTCTGTGATAAGCCCCTTGACCTTATCCAGGTAAAGCTCCCGAATCCCTTTGGAATATTCCGCAATCTTTTTCTGATAGGCAGTAAGGTCTTTATTCAGCCTTTCCTTCTGCTCATTCATATTGTTGCAGAACTCCACTCTGCGCTCCAATTCATCTTTATCAAGATTTTCCTCAGACATTTGATTTAACTCGTCTATTACCTGCTGTTCTAGCCTCTTGACAGAGATAAACGCGCCCTCGCAGGCGTCTTTTGCAACGTGTCGCGTAGGACAGCAGAGATAGCGGCGTCCATCGGCCTGTTTATTGGAACGCATAACGTAGCCGCACTTCATACAGCGGGCTTTCCGGGCAAATATCCCAATCTCTCCGGTAGTGAACGGCTTTGCCTTCTGGGAGATAAGCGACTGCACCTTATCCCATAACTCCATGTCTATAATAGGTTCATGGGTTCCCTCTACTATGTACCACTGGTCTTTTGGGCGGGGCTTATTCTGCTTTGTCTTATAAGAAACGCTTCCGTACTTGCCCTGCACCATATTCCCGATATAAATTTCATTGATTAACATATCGGAAATCGCGTAATACTTCCAGAGGGTGCTTTGCTTCTTCTTAGGCTGCTGATACCGAAGGCCGTGAAGCCTTTTGTACTCGGTAGGATTGGGAACGCCCCGGTCGTTTAACATCTTCGCAATAGCAGTTTTTCCATATCCCTGTGAAAACAAGGTAAAAACTTCTCGGACGATTCCGGCGGCTTCTTCATCGACAATCAAATGCCCCTTCTTATCCGGATCTTTCTTATAGCCGTATAAGGCGAAGGCTCCAATATGCAGACCGTTCTGCCGCCTGTTTGTCAGAACGCTTTTGATATTCTCGGACATATCCTCCAAATACCACTCGTTGACAAGGCCGTTGATCTGGCGCGACTTTTTATTTCCTTTATTCGCAGTATCGGCATTATCCACGATACTCACAAAACGGATTCCCCAGATAGGAAATAGGCCATGAATATATTTTTCCACAAGCTCTAATTCTCTGGTAAAGCGGGATTGCGTCTTGCAGAGGATAACGTCTATTTTTCTTTGCTCTGCGTCGCCAAGCAGCTTATTAAACTCTGGCCGGTTCCGGTCAGCGCCGGTATAATCGTCATCGCTGTAAATATTGTAGATTTCCCAGCCCTGACTGAGCGCATATTGAATCAGCATGGACTTCTGGTTCTGAATACTGTTGCTGTCGTCGGTTTCGGATTGTTTGTTTCTATCTTCCTCGGATAAACGGCAGTAAATACCAACTTTGAGATTTGCCATGTTTTATTCTCCCTTGTCCGGAAAAACAAAACAAACCATCCCTACATATATATTATACTATGTATAGGATGGTCTGTAAATGTTGCCTCAAAATGAGGTAGTGGTACGGCTTTTATCTTTTTCCCGCTGATTGATTAGCTCAATCCAGCGTTTGGTATATTCTTTGTTGGTGTCTGCCTTGTTATCTGTTTTGAAGATATTCCTACAAATGATTTGAATTTCTTTTGCCATTCAATCACCTCTTTCTACATAAACAGCTTATGAGGCACCGCTTGTACGTTATGTAAAAAGTCGGCTGGTTTTCCTTGATGAATGGAAACACAAAATCCCCCTTTCTGACTTTTAATGAAACGCTGGCAGGTTTCCCTCCCGTCCCGCAGGGAAACACGAAAGTACATGGTCCTCCAACCATACCCTTTCGTGTTTCTCCGCGCTTCGGGCCGATCTGGCCCGAGGTCAGTAATCGCCGGAGAGATATTTCTGCTTCGCCTGTTCCAGCGTGTTGAGATCAAAAACTTCATAGAGCTGGGTCAGAACACGCCTTATCTCTTTATGCGAAAAGCCGCAGTCCTGCATAGCCATAATGACATAGCCGCGGCAGGCGTCGTTGCTCCACTCATACGGTTCAAAACCGAAAAGCATTGTATTTTCCATAGGAACTCCTTCTTAAAACAGCGGAAAACCGATATTTGCCAGTTTTCCATTGTCTTGAAAAACGGGGAGCCGACCGGGAATCGTTGGCCTATCATCAGACAGCAGAGCCGGAGAGCTCCCCCTTAATGTTTTGTTTCCTTACAGACACGCCGGACGGGCATAGGCTCTTTGCCCCATAGTATTTCAACTCTCCCCATTCTGATGGCAAGGCGTTCTCATTACCTGCGACGGCTCACGGCTTGCAGGGCCGCTTCAACGCTCGGATTGTGACTAAACGCAAGTATCCGGGATTTACGCCTGTTCCGGCGGGGCCAGCCTCGCCCCTCCTATGGCATGGGCCTGTTCGCTCGCTCTATTTTTATGAAAGATGGTATTCTTTGAAAACAGAGGTCATGGCGGGCCTGTCACACGGCGTATTTCCTTTCGTATCCGGGTGTCCTTTTATTCAGTTTTCAATCTGCGTGAGGATTTGTCCAAGCCTCGGGCCGCCCTGGCCCGAAGTGTTTTGCCTCTCATAAGCCATTTCATTTTTCGGCCTAAAGTTCCGCCTTAAAAAGAATTTTTCAAAATTTTTTCCAGACTCCGCAGACCGCGCTGAATACTCTCCGATACGCGGCTTTTTGCAACCTTCTCAGCCTGTGCGATCTCTGCCTGGCTCATGCCAAGAATGAAATGGGCATAAATCCGCTTCGCCTGTTTGTCCGGCAGACTGGCGATTGCGGCGTGAAGCTCCTGCATAGTCACTTTTCGCTCGTACAGTTCATGGGGAGATAAAGCCACAAAGACAGCCTCATGCTCCAGCCCATCCTCCCGGTCCAGGGAATAATAGGCTTTGTGACGGTATGTGCGGAGCCGGTAGGCCGCCTCCCTCCGGTCAAACTCCTTGAACATTTCAGCGACTTCTTCCGATACTTCCATAAAGCAATCTGATGTATAGAACGGGTAATAATCCCGCAGATTGATAATAGCCATATTGACCTCCGTTTCGGTTGTTGGTTGACGAGTGGCCGAAACGAAGGCGGAGGGGAGCGGCACCGTGGTCGAACTTCGAGCCAAGTCGTCCCGAGGCGGTGCCATGGAAAAAGAAAAGCGCCCGCACAGCATAAGGCTATACAAGCGCACGAAACACAATTACCTGTTAAGTGAAGATTTATTTCGTATTGAATACCGGATTGTCCCGGTGGAGGGAACAGGCTTTTTTTGATTGATAAGAATAATTAAACCTAATAAAAATTAGCATGGCGGCATTCTCCTATTAGCCACCATGCTTTTGTAACCATCTGGTTTTATAGTAAAAAATAAATGGCGGCTCTGATCTCAAAACCGCCATTCGCCAAGTCTGATTAAAATGGCATAGCAAATCACCCTGCCGACTTACGGTTTTTTTTAATTCGGCAGAGTGCCACTGCAATATGAAATTTTCTATCTTACTTTTCTAACAAGACAGCTATCGTTAGACTATCTTCACAATACGGTTTACCTGCCACATCGCTAAATACTTCACATATTTTAAAACCTTCTGATTTCATTTCATTGATTAAAGTTTCCTTTGTAAAATAGGTATTCCAGATATAGTAAGTAGCGGTAGGAGCATTTGGAGAAATGATGGATGTTTGCTCCAATGTGACACAATCTGAGTACCGAAAAGACGAGTTAAACTCAATATACCTTCCTTTCTTCCAAAAGCCGCCTGTGGGATATATATTCCATGTGTTCTTTTCTTCAAAACAGTTGTACTTACTCATCGAAAATACATCGAGCAAAAATTTGCCTCCGGGTCTTAGATGTGTATATACCACTTTCAATAAGATTTTCCTATCTTCTGTTGATAAAGCACCATAGTCACAGTAAATCAAAGTTGAGAAATCAAAAGTTTTGCTCAAGTTCATGTTCAAATAGTTCTGATACAGATACTGTATATTAAGGTTTTGTTTAGCAGCAGAATTTGTCGCATAACTTATTGAGCGCTTTGAAAAATCAATCCCTGTAACAGAGTAACCAGATTGAGCAAACCTTTCAGCATATAGGCCAGGGCCACAACCTATATCAAGAAGTTCATTATATTCTGATGGCTGAACAATTCTTGTTATCCAGTCGGCAGACTTATTTATAAAATCTAATTTTCGACTTGCTCCATTAAACGCTGGATTTAAGTGCGCTTTTAACATTTGTAGGGATATATGTTCATCATCCCAAAAGGGGATCTCCATTTTTTTGTAAAGAGATGGTCTTTCAAAAATAGTGAGTAGATCGTTATACATAACTAAGTTCTCCTTTCATGTTTGGACAAAAGAAAAAGCCGTAGATTTTACTCTACGGCTAATCTTTCCTAAGGCTAAAGAAAAGTTAAGAGTAAAATAAAATCAAACCTTAGGCACGAAAAATAAACTGTTCAATCAGTTATCTTTTTGCCTATTGAATTGATTTTATCTACTCTTTTCCAGTCATACCAACACCACCGATTATGTGGTATCTGATACGCCGGACTTTCATCACCTTTTTCTATATTATTTTTATTTATTTTATCCTATTTAAAAGCCATTGTCAATAGTCACTCACAAAATCAAGAAACAAAATACTACCTTAAGTGAAATTTTATTTCATTCACATAATTCAACCCGAAATGTAAAATGATATAGGGTGAAATGAAAATGAACAAGCACAAAGAAACAACACGGTTTGACTCTCACGCCCTGGGACTTGCCTTTAAGGATGCCAGAGAGCGGAAAGGCTGGACGCAGGACTATCTTGCGGAGCGAGTAGGGAAAACTTCCCGTACCATTATGGGGATTGAAAATAAGGGACAGCATCCAAGTTTTGATCTACTTTATCAGCTTGCCACGCTGTTAGAAGTCTCTATTGACCGTTACTTTTTTATTGATGTCAAGAGCAAAGACAGCCTCAAGCGCAAACACATTGATTTTCTGCTAGATTCCATGACCGAACAAGAGCTAACCATCATGGAGGGGACAGCAGAAGGAATACGAAACGCCAGAGAAGCGGAGGTTCACGATTAAGGAGCCTCTGTTTTTTTCGCCATTTTAAGGGTTCCGCTAAATGGCAAGCAATGCCTTTGTGGCCACAGACCACAAACGCCGCTTGTTGGGGCCCGCCCCAAACCCGGTAGCTTCGGGCCATGTTGGCCCGAAGTGATCGCGTCGCTTTGCTCCTTATTTCTCATACCCTCAACGCTCCATTTCTTTCTTTTTTGCAGGCTCCGAGTAGCCCAGCAGACAGTCAATGTTCGCCTTGATTGTCAGGACCTCCTGCATATCCCGGCGGGCTTTCTGGTATTCCCCATAGAGCCGCTTTTTCTTCGCGGCCAGCTTTCGTCCTTCCTCTTTCTGCGCCTCCATCTTCGGGAGCTTTGCCCCTCCGAGCAGCCGCCTCATATCGGCCTGCGCCGCCCGATAGAGCTCTATATCCGCCTCATGTTCCGCAAGGAATTTCCGGCTATACTTTGATGCTTTGTACTTATCAAAGACAGGACGGGTTTTCGCATACTGTACCGTGGCCGCCTTCAATTCCATGTTGGCTTTCAGCGCCGTTTCCGTCTGCTTGATCTGGCCGGAAAGGGCATGGAAACGGTCAGAGGCTTCTTCTGCTTTTTTCTCTAACTGGCTGTATTCTGTCAGGCCGTTGTCCTGCAAGTAGGCAAGGGCGGCGGCCATCTGTTTGAGATTGAACACCTTCGCCCACCGCTCATAGCCCGGGCCTTTTCCCTCGGCCAGCTTCGCCTGTATATCTACGGCGAGGCTGATTTTTCTTTCCGGCCCATGCCTCCCGGCTCCGCCCTCAATAGCCGCCAGTATGTCCTTCAGGTCGTAGCATTCCCCCAGCGTAGAAGCACGCAGCCGGGTAAAGCGGTCCTGCCCTCCGCCGGGCAGACGAAAGCTAAGACCGCCGCCCCGGACTTTCTTCACTTCATACCCGGCCTGCTTCATCAAGTCGAGAAATTCTTCCAGACTGGCGGGACGCTTCGCAAGTGCGCTGTCTATGGCAAGACAGAGCCGTTCTTGAAAATTTAGAGGTCTTTTTCGGTCCTTCTGCCACTCCCCATAGTGTTTGTATTTACTTTTGCTCCGGGGTTTTGGGTTCTCCACAATGGAGAGGCCGTTTTCCAGACACAGCCTGTCAGAGAGCCGCCGGAGGGCAAAACTGGAGCCCCAGAAGTTTCGGAACTTCCGGGAACAGTCAAGGGATGTGGAATTATAATAGATGTGACAGTGGGTATGCTTCTTGTCCGTGTGGGTCGTCACAAGAAAAGCGTGGCGGCCCTTCGTCCAGCGCATAGCCAATTCGTAGCCGATACGGTTTGCCTCTTTTGGTGTGATCTCCCCAGGATAGAAGGCCATGCGTATCTGGTAACAGAGCACGTCCGTTTCCTTTCTCTGCTCCCGCCCCGTTGCGGCTTTATAGCTGGCCTTCGCAAGCAGAAATTCCTCCGCCACCGTGGTCGGGTCGCACTCATAGGCAGAGATGTATTTGCCTTCGGTTTTCTCCGGGTTCTTTCCATAGTCCAGGCAGTCACGGATGGCCGCCGCTATGGTTTCGCCTTCGCCTGCATGGCGAGGCAGGAGCGTGGTCGTTGCCATATCGTTTCCCTCCATTCCAAAGAAAACGGCGGCCCTTCCGAGCCGCCGCCTGTACTTCGGGCCAATGTGGCCCGAGGTTCTATCAGCTTACAAGGAACCGGCACAGAGCGGATTTCCCGCCGTCCAGCACTCTGATCAGCGAACCGGCTACCGCCTGCAAGCCATACGGAGAGAGCAGGAAGGCGAGGAACAGGAACACAAACCCGCCCAGCGGTGTCGGTGTGAAAAAGAGGCCAATCCCGAGGATTGCGATAATGACAGAGGCAATCGTCAGGAAGAAGGCGCAGAGGTCAAAGAGGAACCAGCACAGGGCGGTCAGCAGAGCGAGGACAAGGGCAAAGGGAGCGGCGATTACTTTCAATATCATCTTCATAGTGGAAACCTCCTTCTTATCTTTCTACCTATATTTTACCATGCCTGCCCGGGGACATAAATGTTGCGAATGATTAGTGAAAGCTGTCCTCAAAAGTACAGAAAAAGAGGAGCCTAAACGCTCCTCTCAGTGGTTTAACATACGAAATTTTACTTCGTTTTCTTGCAGTATATTATTTCCGAACCAAAAACAAGTAGGTAATTCTTTAGGGGTAAAAAAATAAGTTGTCGTTAAATCTAAATCGTTATCTGTCGAACGCTCTAATTGAGCTTGACATTTTATATTTGTAGATACATGATTACCGCTTACTAATTCAAGTTTAAGGTCTAAAACTATTGTTTTACTATCCTCTAAACACTTAACAAGTGCTTCTTTTTCTGATTTCTTTATGAGAACAAGAATGTTAAATCTATCTTTTTCTTTTGAGATTGCTATTCTGGTATATTTTCCATCATAATTTTTAGCAGTAATTATCTTTGATGATTGTTCATTACCTATCCATATGAACAAAGAACTTACTCGAACCATTGCAGGAATATGGTCTATTCTATCGAGAGTTACTTGACAATTAAAACTTGAATAATCAAAAATTGTATTTAGTGGAAAATCTGTTTTTACAATCTGTTCTGGATGTTCTTCAAAATTGACAGCCTGTTGTTTCAACTTTCCTATTTGTAAGTTTGAAATCAAAGCCATACAAGAATTTTGAGCGATGAAATTATGTTTTTCAATCTTTTTCAAATCATCGTTTTGTTTCCAGGCTACCCATCCTAAAAAAGATGTTCCTAAAAATGCTAGAGAGCCAGCAATATAGCTGAGAGCGTCAGATACACTCCACTTTACTGCAAATAATTTACAAGGCGCTTCAATCATAAAAAGGCCATTTACAATTAGCGGGATAATAAAAAAAACGCCAATAGCACCGAATAAAAGTATAATGATAATTTTGTTTTTCTCTTTCATACTAATTCCCTTACAGATATTATTCATCAAGCAAGATAAACTTCAAAAAATTATTCCCTAATTCGGTGGTTCGGGAAGTAAACACACCGTTAGACGTCATAGTTGCATTCATATAATTTCCACGAGACATAAGCCCGTCCATTTGCAAGTCATTTACTATTTTGACAACGAGGTCAACATTTTGACATAGTTCTGGAAACACAGGTCGTAATGCTTCTATAGCAGATCCCATTATAAGATTACTATTTTGGAAATTACCATTTGCTTTAGGATTTTGGAAAAAATGAAGGATTTGTAAATGCCATACGGAATATCTATCTAAATAATCTAAATAAATCATCAACATTCCTTCATCGATAGGAATATATGCTGAATGATATACAGAGTTAGCTAAATATTCTCTTTTTTTACGTTCTGCTGTCTTTAATGCAATATCTGTAGTTCGCATTATTGCTGTAGCGAATAACTCATTATTTCCTAAATCGTCTAAAGTATACTCTAATCTTGACAAGCGGTTTTCTACCAGGTCTTTCCAGTCATTAAGTCTTTTCTGTGCAGTATGAGCTTTTACGGAGTCCCAAACGCATGTTATCAAAGTTCCCCCAACTGGGATTAGAGATAAGGCCGTTTTTCCAGCGATTTCTATGCCTTCAGAAATTATTTCTTTGTCCATCTGTTTCATCTCACCTGTTTCAAATTTTCTTTTAGTTTACAATAGAATGCTATTTCCGTCAATTTACTTCGGGCCATACTGGCCCGAAGTGGTAAAAAAAGAACAGAGCGGCAAGCCCATCCGTGAACCTACCGCCCTCGTCTTACTTTGCCACCAGCGCGGAGAGCTCCCGCAAAACCTCCGACACCTGCCCCCACAGCTTTTCATAGTCCCGCCGCAGGCCGTCTATTTCCTCCGGGTACACCCCGTAGGTGTTGGCGTGAACCGCCACCTGATTGAGATTGTTGGAACAGCGGCGCTGCAAGGACACCAACTCCTTGACCGGGGCAAGGTCTACATGGAGAATGTATCCGTTGAGCGCCATCTTTCGCACATAGGCCCCAGTGTTGGAGATACCGGCCTCGGCCATCCGCGCATGGATGGCGGCCAGCTCGTCCTCCGTGACCATCACATGAAGATGGATATTCCGCTTGCGGCCCGGCATTACCGTTCCAGTTCCCGGCCTTTCCGGCGCTCCTTTGGCTCCTTGACCTTATCAAGCGGCTTCTTGTCCAGCTCCGGCGGCTCCGGGGGAAGGGGCGTGTTGTTCGGCACCCCGTCAATCATGTTCTGGTTCTGCTCCGTGGAGAGCTCGGCGGTTTTCAGGTAATTGTCTTTTTCGTGCATGGCAATCCTCCTATCTGTCCTCATGGGTCTTGTGGTTCCGCTTCTGCCCGGGCTCCTTCGGCGGCTCCTTTCCCTTTGCCGGCCCTCTTTGAGCCGGGCCGTGATAGACCGTTTCCTGTCCGGGCTGTCCGGGGCAGGCGTCAGCTCATAGTCCCTGACCTGTTTTCCGGTCAGGGGCTTTTTATAAATGGCTTCGCCCCATGCGTGTATCTTTCCCCCGGCAACGGACCGCCTCCTGTCGTCCTCATAGTTGACGACTTCCACCAGCGGATTGTCCTTTGTGTCCGGGGTGGCCCCTATGTCAAAGGGGCGCTGGGTGGAATAATAGCGGTAGTATCCGCCCGGTTCCTGTCCCGGCTCCTTTTCCTCCACGTTGAACAGGTATTGATAATCCTGAGTACGGCGGGAAAAGTCCCGCTCCGCCCATTCCTTGTCTTTATGGTAGTGGCCCCAGTAATAGTCCCGGACACCGCCCTCGTTCTCCGTGAACTGCCACGTTACATAGGGCTGGGGAGCCGCCGGGTTATGCCCCAGGGCAAAGCCCCGGCTGTTCTCAAACAGGACGGATTTCTCGATCTCATAGCCTTGTATGTTCTCCAATGCCTCAAACCTCCTTTCCGGCCTCGGGCCAATGTGGCCCGAAGCGCCCTGATGTTACGAAATAAAGGGGCAGACCGGGGCCGGGAGTATTCTACTATTCCAGCCCCGGCTGCGTCCCTTAAAAAGCCCGGAATATCAAGCCTTCCCGGAAGGCAAATCGTAACAGCCGCCCGGCCTTTTCTCCCGCATTTTCCTCATGCGTTCCCGGCTTTTGCGGCGGTTCCCTTCGGCCTTGCAGGCTTCGGAGCAGTAGGCTTGCCGCCCTTCGGGGAGGAAGGCTTTGCCGCAGACCGCGCAGGCGCGCAGTTCCGGGGCCATGCCTTCGTCCGTCAGGGCCACCTCCAGCGCCGGGTCTAAAGGCAGGACGGCATTTCTGAAATACCGGCAGTACGCCCCTGTCCAGCACTTGTGGAGCATATAGCAGGAGCAGTCCAGAGGGAGGCACAGGCCGCTTTCCCCGTCATAGTTGGCGCACATTCCCGTGACCAGACGGCGGATTTTCTTTTTCTCGTCACGGGCCAGCTCCCGGGCGGCCATTTATGACTTCGGGCCACGCTGGCCCGAAGCGCGGGGCTTTACCACCAGCACCCGGAACTTCTTGCGGCACTGGTTCTTTTTCCCTTTGCACTCCTTGTGGTAGCGGCACCCGGCACAGGGGTCGTCACTGCCGCGCCCCGGCCAGGGCACCTCCTTCATCATCCGTTCAAAGGGGCTGTTTGTGAAATTCAATGCTCGTCCTCCTTTCCGTCCTCGTCCCAGGGCGGGGTGTCCCCGTCAGCGGTTTCCTCGTAATCCTCCACCACTTCCTCCGGGGCTTCTTCCTCATACTCGCAGTAGTCGTCCTCCAAATCCGGGGCCTGATGTTTCGGTTTGTAAATCTTGAAATAATACCCGGCTCCGCCGCCGATCAGCACCACAGCCCCCACAAGGAGGATGGCAAGGAGATTGCTGTCCGGGGCTTCTGCCTCGGGTTCCGGTTCGGGCTCTGCGGTTTCCTCCGGGGCCTCCGTGGGCTCGGGCTCCGGTTCCGGCTCGGGAGCAGGCTCCGCCGTTTCATCTTCGCTTTTTTCTGCCAGCGGGAGAAGGTCGGCCTCGGTCACGGCATTGAGGAAATACACGTTGTCCGTGGTTTTCTGCTTGTCGATCACCAGATAAAAGATGTTCTCGTCCGGTGTGGTGATGGTGTAAAACTCCTTGCCTTCCTCGTCGGTGGCATTGTCTACCACAGTCCCGGTGC
>UMGX01013206.1_pt1 | contig 81475 bp, 65 predicted proteins | sample 1965411 | NCBI WGS metagenome assembly UMGX01 (sample SAMEA4836086, study PRJEB28245) | human gut metagenome | biome: gut microbiome; material: fecal sample | place: Denmark | collected 2008 | reverse complement strand
CCCTCTTTAACTTTGGGAAACCCTCCTAAAGTTTGATGATCCCTTTTTTTCAAAATAACAGGAGGCATCGTGCTCTCTGCACAGTGCCTCCTGCTTTTCATTTTATGTCTGTAGTATCTGTAAACTATTTTACGGTCACTTTTTTAACCTTAGACCAGTCAGAATGTAAATTCATCTGCTCACCATTGTATTTTACTGTCGTATAAGTACGAACTCTTACATAGTAAACTTTTTTAGATTTTAAATTTTTCACTGTCTTTGTGACAACCGAGTTCTTTGTGATCTTTTTATTCTTCACAGCTTTTACAAAATTCTTATCTGTAGAATACTGTACCTGATATCCGGTTACTTGTGTCGTCTGTTTGCTCCATTTTACATCAAATCTCTTCTTTGCGGCTTTTAATGATTTTACTGTTACAGATTTCGGAGCAATCTTGAATGTCTTTGTCTTTGTTCCGTTGTAATCACCCTTGAATGTAAGAGTTACTTTGTATTTTCCAACGTTCTTGCAGTTACCTGCATATTTTACAGTGTAGCCTTTGATTACTTCGCCTTTTGCGTTCTTAACTGTTATTTGCGGTTTCTGTACTTTGCCATTGTAAATGTATCTTGTATTGGAAAGTGTAATTGACTTCGGAGTGGCCGCTACTTTTGCATCATCTGCATCTTTAGCATCTTTTAATTCTTTCAGTGTACTCTCTGCTTTCTCAAGTACATCTTTGTTGCTTACCAGTTCTTTCTGTGCATCTGTCAGTGCATCGTAAGCTGTTCTTGCTTCTTTGATCGCATCTTCGGATTCCAGTGTTACATCTCCGATCGCGTCGATCTTATTTGTAACTTCCTCTGCGGCCTTAACATCGGCTGCTTTTGCATCCTGTAATTCTTTCAGTGTACTCTCTGCTTTCTCAAGTACATCTTTGTTGCTTACCAGTTCTTTCTGTGCATCTGTCAGTGCATCGTAAGCTGTTCTTGCTTCTTTGATCACATCTTCGGATTCCAGTGTTACATCTCCGATCGCACTGATTTTATCGATCACTGCCGTAACTGCTTCCGGCATGGTTACTGTAACTTTGCAGTATGCGTTGCAGGCACCTCTTGTATTATCATTATTATAATAACGTCCAGATACTACATAAGTTCCCGGTTTATCAAAAGATACTTTGAATTTACCATCTTTATCTACTTCAATATCTTCGCGGTAATCTTCATCTGTAACCTTATCTGCTCCATTCTTTCCGACGAAAATCATTGTATATGCACCATCTTCATTATTACATGGTCCATACTGTGGTGTGTGCATAGAGCTTGTATAACGATAAGTCAGTTCTACATCAGACCCAACCCCCGTTGTAACGTCGTCTGTCTCAATTGCGCTGTAAGGTGTGTAATCCTGTCCCGGTCCATATTCTCCAAAGAAACCATATCCAGGATATCCATATCCTGCGCCCCAGTTTCCGGCTGCCTGATAGAATGTATATTTGTCTCCGTCTTTTGCTTTATACTTTGCACTTACCGTAGGCGCATCAATACCATTTAAGCACCAGAGCTGATCCATTCCCCATCCAAACATATCTGTGATCCATCCGCTGGATCCAATATCTACAGTTGCAAGTTCGTCTGTCATTCCTTTATCTGTTAATGCCTGAAGTAAGATATGAAGCGGTGTGATATAATCCGCATCATCCGGTGCATTTTTAATCTTGTAGGATTGGAAAGACGGTACCTCGTCTTTGTTCATTGTTACTTTCGTATACGGAAGAATGGTTCCGTCATCCTGTTCTGCTCTTACATAGCAGGTAATTGTATTCTTGTCTGATGAATCTGCGTTATCTGCAGCAGATACTGCCATTGGCAGGATAAATGCAAGCATACAGATACTGACTATAGCAGTCATTATTTTGTTTTTAAACTTCATAAATCTTATTTCCTCCCTTTTCTCTTTTCTTTATATATAAAACCTCAGATAAATTCTGAGATATAAGCACAACAACAATAAAAAACCGGCTCCTGAATCACCCAATTCAAAAGCCGGTTATATGCACACACAAGAAAAACATTTGTTTTTCTTCTTACAGCATAACAAATCTTTTATCTAATGTTTCAACTTCGGATTGGGCAAAGTCAAGGATGCAGCACTCCGTGTATCTGACTTAGTCTGTGTATTATAATGGTAAAAATTTCATATTATAATTTCCAGACTTCACAGTGACCGTCTCGCGAGGCTTCTCACCTCATTCCACTGCCGGGGGATTTCTTTATCAATCATCCCGGACGCACTGACCTTTCTTATTCTCTTTTTTATTCATTTCATAATGATACAATATTTTGTTTCATATTTCTACTATTTTGTTTTTACTTTTTTGTAAGATGACCATCCTGAATACAGCTTTGTTGTCTTTCCGTTTATTTTCACAGTTTTGTATGTGCGTACTTTTCCGTAATACAGCTTCTTAGATTTTAATTTTTTCACTGTTTTCTGCACTGTTGTATTCTTAGATATCGTTATGGTCTTTACTGATTTTTTAAATTTCTTATCCGTTGTATAAGAAAACTGATAACCGGTTGTCTGGGTTTTCTGTCTGCTCCATTTTGCTGTAAAGCTTTTCTTTCCGGCTTTCAAAGTTGTGATCTTCGTTCCCTTTGGCACAATCTGAAATATCTTTGTGACCGTGCCTTTGTAATCACCTTTGAATTTTACAGTCACTTTATAGCTTCCGACATTTTTTCGTCCAGATGCATAGGATACGGTATAGTTACTCGTTGCAACGATCCGCCCTTTGGCATTTTTCGCCTTCACGGTTGGCTTCTGCACCTTTCCATTATATGTATAACTTGTTTTCGCAAGAGTTACATTTTTTTCCTGTATGACCTCTTTTTCCGGCTCTACTTCCGGTTCTTTTTTGGAAATATCCAGTGAAACGCTTGTGATCGGCGCTGTGTAATCACACCCTGCCTGTCCGTCTCTGTTCTGATATTTCACATATGGGAATGTGATTGTAAGATCCGTATCATCCGGTGTAAGAGATTCTTCTGAGTAGCTGACATATTCTGTCACATCTCTCGTCTTTCCGTTCGTATAGGTCGCAATAACCTGCATACCGGATGGGTCGAATTTTTCTCCTTCTTTATAAGATGTCTTCTTCGGCTGCTTTGTCACTTCCATTTTACTGATCGTCGCTCCAAGCGCCATCATATGGTTGGAATCATTGCGGAAATATAAAGTTCCGTACTCGTCCACGATCGGGTTGCAGAGTGCATACTGCGCCTGCGCATCAGACGGTGTAAAAAGCACAGTTCCTACATCATATGTATTTCCTTTATCAGTTTCCTGCTCCAGATCAGTGGCTTCCGTCTGTCCCGGTTCATCAGAGATCACACGGAGTTTCCCCGGTGTGTAATTATCAAAGAAATAGACATACACTTTTCCGGTCTCTTTCTCATATGCTCTTGTCAGAACACCACTCGTCTGCGGATATCCCTGCGTCGGTACAACATATGCAATCGACATTGTTTTCAGATCCAGCACCGCGATTCCATGTCCGCTGTATGCACCAAACTGTTCTGATCCCGACACGCCTACATATGCTCTTCCATTGTAAACCGTCGGTGTTGAGGTACTCATTGTAAGATCGGAGCCTTTGCTGTTCTCCAGCTTGATCCACCGCAGCGAATCTTTGTCAAACGTTCCGTCCGCATTTACAGAAATACGATAGAAATAACCGGATTTTGATGTGAAATAATAATCACCCGTCGGATTGTCCCCTTCTGTGTCTTTTACAATGTTACATCTGATATCCCCGGTAAATGGCAATGTCAGATCATCGATCACTCTTCCATTTTTCGGATTCATGGACAGCACATGTGCATATCCATCCTTATATCCACTTTCTCCGTCTTCCGTTCCCTGCAGCAGGAATTTTCCACTCTCATCTGTGTAAGTTCCTGCCCAATAGTAGCCGCCTTTTCCGGTATGTGTCCAGGTTGCCACTTTCTTTTCATTTGTCTGGGACGGATCTTCGTCTGCTGCCGAAATACATACATAATTCGCTTCTGCTGTCTCTGAATTCCAGAAACCGGTATAAATATATCCATTTTTATACGTAATCTGGCAGTTCGGCTGTCCGCCGAGCGGATCTTCATAAACCCACAGCGATTCCATTGTCTTTGCATTAAATGCCTGGATCGTTCCCTGGCTGAGTCCGACAAAAATCATTCCGTCCGCATAAGTCGGTGGCTGGATTGCAAAGGACGAAGGTCTTGCAAGCGCACCTCCGCGTTTCACCAGTTTTCCGGTTATCGTATCCATTTTCAGCAGATTCTTACTGTCGTATGTGTACAGATATCCATCTACAAGAATCGGATGTCCGCAGTAGCCGTCAAAATCATCTTTATTTGCCCAGTAGAGAACGCTGTCTTCTGCTTTGACCGGTGTCTTCTCATCTAAGACTACGTTATTATTCTCATCCCGGAAACTCGGCCACTGAGAATTCAGATCTTTAATTTCTGTATTTTCCGGCGCTTCTTCCAGTGTGACCGGAACTTTGATATCTTCCTCCACACGGAAATCTGTCACCCTGACTGCCTTGTAACCATTTTTTGTAATCGTATAGGAATACGGTGTTCCAGGCAACAGTTCACAGATTCCATTTTTCGTATAAACAGTAGTATGATCCGTCTCATTCTGAATGAAAATATTTGCATCTTCCGGATCTACCTGAAATGTCACCTGAACCGGTTCTTTTTTCTTCACACAAATCGTGTATGTATTCTGCACGGTATCCAGATTCGCATGCGCAACCTGGATTTTGATCTCCTCATCTTCTCCATTTTCAGAAATTGGGACTTCTATATCCGACAGATCAGAATACGTCTTATCGCCAATGACTGCATAATAGCCGCCATCATACCAGTTTTCATTCTCTTCATTCAGGAAACTTCCGGAAAGGTTTACAGATTTCGTTCCTTTTGCAACATTTACCTGATATTCATAAATTTCCCGGTCAAACGCCTCTGCCGTTCCATTTGCATTTACAAATGTAAGATCTCCGGAAGCGTTTGATGCTTTCAATGACTTTAAATGCAGAGAACGCCGGATATTCATTTCATAATTCTGGTAATAAGTCACACCGGATACTTCTTTGTAAGTGACAATCGTCACTGTATTTCCATACGCACACGCTTCGATCACATGCCCCAGCACCGTTGCTCCTTTGCTCGTATTTACTGCTGCAATTCTTGTCTGCTCTGCCTGGGTTCCATCGGATTGTTTTGTCCAGACAGCTTTCACCTGATAATCATTTTGCGTATTCGCCTGTACATAAATGGCACTGTTTGCATCCGGTACCGCGTACTGGTACATATGCCGACCAGATTCAAATTCCTGCTCCGGTGTAAATACTTCCCGTCTGCTGCCCATAGCAGCATTGTACATTGCGAATCCCGCAAGTCCGTCTTTTTCTTCCGGTTCTGTGGCGGTCACCGTCATTGTGCCGTCCGCAGCCGCTTTCACCTGAAATGTCTTTCTTGCAAAATAGGTATCACCCTTTGATGCAATATAAGAGTAGGAAGCACCCGGAATCAATGCATACGTTCCATCCTCTTCCGGTTCGATCTCTTTATCTTTCGCATCTACAATGACTGCTTTCACGCCATCCGGTGTTTTCAGCGTTACCGGTACTTTTTCAACCAGATTTACTTTGAAATGATAGGTACGCGATTTTCCATTCGTGTGGGCAACTGTCACAGTAACCGAATTTGTGCCCTTGGAAAGATTACAGTTTCCATCTTCCGAAACAGTATCTCCATTTTTTACCGTCACGCTGTAGCCGTCCGTTCCATAGGTTTTCGTTTCTACCGATACTTTACTGCTGACTGTATCTGTCTCATATTCTGTAATATCCGGCTCAAATCCCAGATTCAGCGCACGACCTTTTGCATCTTTCAGCGAAATGTCTGCGGTCGGGACACGTTCAAACGTCACCTGGTATTTCTGCACCTGCACACCACTTGTGCCGGAAGAGTTTTTCACCGTATAACGTGCTTTCAACTGAAGTTTTCCACCAGTCATTCCTTCTTTTACACCGGAAGTGCAATCGTTCTTTTCACTTTCCCACGCAATGGTTTCTCTCTCTGCGGATGGCTCCGAATCCTGCGTATCTTCCTTTACTTCCCTCCAGGAAAGGACTGCTGATGCATTTTCCCTGTCCGGAAGATCCTGGCCACGCTCTGCATAGAGGTATACCTTTTCATTTTCCCCGGCACGGTCGTCCACCTCACAGGTTACGCTGTGTCCATCCGCATCCGTTTCATATGCATATGCCTGTTTTTTTCCATCTGCATCTGTCCGGCTTTTCAGTAATTTCACATCGCTAAACCATTTTCCGGACGGGAGTTCCGCCTGAATGGTCATACTTTTTGTAATCTTCAACTCTTTTCCGTCTGCGTTTTCATAACTGTTATAACCGCCATCGGATATTTCATAGCTGTATGTTCCGGGTCTTAAACTGATCGTTGTCCCTTTTGCCGTAACGGTGTTGTCATACGCATCTGTAAACTTAAGCGTCAGATTCTTCTGTGTTTTCCCGTCCTGCGTCGCATTTACCGTGATCTTTACGGCTGCCGCACTCAGATATTTTTCATATGCGGCAATTGCATTATTCAATTCTTTTAAAAGAGACGCCGCTACATCCTCTTCGGCATTGCGGTACGTTTTTCTTGCATTGTCATATGCCTTTGCACATGCCGGATCTTTCTGCACATGGTTCGTCATCTTCTCGTATTCTGCCATGCGAAAAAGCAACGCACTTCTGCTTTTTGCATATTCTGTCATCTCAGTAAATTCTACTACCTGAATATCTTCCGGTGACGCATCCAGATCATAACTGCCGTCGTCGCAGAACACGCAATAGTTTCCCGCTTTCCCTTCTATTTTCTTTACGAAGCTGTCATCTACACTTCTTTCGAATTTGTATCCACTTTTCTGCAAAGCCGTCCAGATGGTATCTCCTGCCTCATACGTTACATATACCGGCAAGATCAGATTCTCATTTTTACCGGATGCTGCCAGAACGAAACTTCCTGCTCTCTTCGCGGTTTCTTCTTTCTGTTCCGTCAAATCTGCCGTCTGCTTTTTTGCACTGTCTGGTTCACTCTGCATTTGACTGTCTTTTGCAGAACTTTCCTGCTCATAACTTTCCTTTGCAAAACTGCTCTGCGTGGTGCTCTCATCCGCCGCATACACAACCGGCCCCGTACTGACGCTTACCATCGTCACACATAGTATTCCCGCAAGTAATCGTTTCCACTGTTTCGTTTTCATGCGCATTCTCCTTCATTCTTATCTCGTTTGTTTCTGCTCAAATATTCTCTGGCTATCCTGCTGTACTTTTTGAATCAGCCAGCTCATTTTGCCAGCTTTATCTGTATCTCCAGCACAGATAATGATCCCGGAAACATTTCCATTTACTCCTTCGTTTCTTACAAAGACAAATCACTTTTTCCACATAAGCAAGCATTTCCTTTCTTTCTTTTTCGCTTACGGTATGCCCGCTGAATCTCGCTTTCTGATTAAGGAAATGCATCCGTTCGCTTTCTGCCTGCGCACATGTTTCATCAGCCTCCGTTGCACCTGCAAAACCTGCCACCGGCACTTCCATGCCACATACTTTCACCTCGCACAGTTCCATTAGCTTCTGACTGTAGCCATACAATTCCGCAACTGCTGCCGCTGGTTCCATCTTACTGACTTCTATTTCAAAAGAAACTAATTTTTTTCTTCTCTTCCATAAAATGATAACGCTGATTCCCACAATAACAAGCACCAGAATCAGCAGAAACAGCCACAGAAAATGTTTCCCGGTCTGTCCACGGAATACAGGTTTGTCATTCGAACTCTTCTCCTGCTGACCGTCCGCTTTTTGCGGCTCGTAGGTCTGTCCGCTTTTCTGATATAATTTTCCTGCTGCTCCGCCTTTTCCGTTTGTGCCTGACAGGATGTCTGATAATTTCTGCTCATCTTCCTTATCTGTATAACCCGGCGTCACTTCAAACGGGATCCAACCAACGCCGTCCAGATAATATTCTGTCCACGCATGCGCCTGTTTTTTCTTAATTTTCACCGGCTGTCCGGCTTTCACATTTCTCATCTCATCTACGGACATATAATAACCTTCCACATAACGCGCCGGTACTCCGAGATAGCGAAGCATCAATGTAGCTGCTGTCGCATAGTGTACATCATATCCATTTTTTGTCTGCTCAAACGTATAGCGCAGAAAATCCTGTTTGCCATTATCTGTTCGTACAGCTTCATTATAATTCAACTGGTTCGCCAAAGTATCCTTCACCAGCTTTAAGATCTCTGTCAGCGAATGTTCTTCCTTTTTTTCATTTTTCAGAAGTTCTTCCATCACACCGATTGCCGTGTTCGTAAGGCGAAGATCTTTTGCATAGACAAATTTCCGGTATGCCTCTTCCTTCTTAAGATACTGCTGTACTTTTTGCTCCTTCTGGTGTTTTTCAATCCAGACTGCCTGTTTGTACCAGTCCGCCGTACTTCCGGTGTAGTATGTCAGTTTCTCTTTTCCGGTCTGCGCCGGATTTTCTGTATCTCCGATCACATCTTCCGCAAAAGCGATTCCTGCTTTCAAACCATATGGTAAATACCTGTTTTTCTCGCATGCCGATACATTTTCAACTATCACGGACGCTGTTTTTTTCTTACCGGAAAGTCCAAGTGCCTCGCCCGTTACGTTCTGTCCGTAGAGACCTGATCTGTGCATCCAGTAAAATAAAGCTTTTCCTTCTTTTCGATCTTTCGCATCCAGTGGCTCCCAGGAACTCCCTGTATAGATTTCCCCGGTCATCTGTCTGAGATAAAGTTTCTGCGGATGCTCCATCGTGACAAGAAGCGCTGTCTTTTTACTCTGTGTCCGCTGTTTTACATCCGTAAGCACACCCTCTGTCAGCGCAGTCTCTCCATGATCGTAACGCATGGCATGCATTTTTCCTGCAAGTTCCAACCTTGCATGTCCGGCATTGAGCGTATCTACACCTGTACGTTCCAGGATTTCTTTTACGATTCCACTCCCTGCGAGGCAGATGCCGGCTATCAGCACCAACGCACCTGCAAGTGCTATCCTGTTCTTCCAGAATCTTTTTCGTAAACTATCTCCTGCCATACCGGAACGGCACGCAAAATATATGGCAAGAAAGAGTGTTCCTGCAAACAGTCCCCATCTTTTCCGGAAAAATCCGATTCCATATCCTGCCATCCAGATTGTCCAGACCACAAGGAGCATTCCTGTTCTTTTCTTTTTCACAAGAACAAAAAGCAACATTCCGAGAAGTACTGCAAGAAGAACTGCTGCCAGTACACTTCCTGCTTTTCCATGCACCGGATAATCCAGCCAGATTTTCCCTGTCTTTCCTGTGAGAAATGCTCTCCAGACATTTCCCTGTCTGCTGAAACCATTTTTCACAGCCTTTCTCTTTACCAGCGCTGTAAGAAGCAGGATTATGCTGAGCCCTGCGAACCACCAGTTGTCAGAAATGGCTTTCTTATTCTGTTTTTTCTTTGTGATATAAAGTCCTGCCAATATAACATCCTTCCTGCATTTTACACGCTGTTCTTTACAAACTGTTTCTTATAATCTCTTCTTTGTAATCTGTTCTTTATAATTCCATTCTTATCAGATCTTCTCTGTAAGTTCCGGCGCAGTAGATGATCCTGCCCGGTTCCGCAATTCTTCGTTCCGGTTCTCTGGCGCAGAGCACCTCTGTCACCTGCGCTTCCTTCAGCTCATCCGGAAGATTTCCTTCTTCCTGATTTTCCATTCCAAAAACAATCACTTTCGCATATGTATTCTGCGTCTGCTCTTCCACCGGAAATTCTCCTTTTAACATCTGCGCGATCGCCCGCTGCAGTTCTTCCTCTGTTCCGACCGGCATATAACAGCTCTCTTCATTCTGCTGCCATCCAAGTGTAAATGTCTCACCCATTTCCCAGATCATCTGAGCAGCAGATGAAACAACTTCTGCCATCGTATCCATTTCTCCTGCTTCTGCCTGTCCTTCCTTATTCCAGAACAAAAGCAATGTTTTTATTTCCGGAAGGCTCGGCTCTCTTATGATAAGCTGCCCTCTCTTTGATGATAATTTCCAGTGGATCTGCCGCAGGCTGTCACCGGGTGCATAATCGCGGAGCGCATACGTCTCGGTCTGATCGTTTCCTTTCCGGAACGGCGACCATTCTTCGGCATCCTCTGTACTTCCGGCTGCCGGCTCTAAAACTATCTGCGGTACAAATGTATCCGGAAGTACAACCGTTTTTGCCACAGACTGTGTCCCGTTCTCTTTACAGCGGACAGCAAGAAAACCAAGCCAGTCCATCAGAAAAACTCCGGTTATTTTCATCGTCAGATAACCGCAATACTCTGAGCGAAAGGAAAAACTTTCTTTTGTCTGTTTCTCTGTCACTGTCGGAATCTCAATATCCTGTTCCGTCATTTCTTTCGTCAGCCTGTTTTTCATCTGTACTCTGACAAAACTATGAAATACCGGAAGTTTTCCCCTGTTTTCAACAAAAATATCCGCAGACTGTTCTTTTCCTTTTTCGGCAGACGCCGGGCAGAAAATCTCCATTTTCAGATTCTTTCTTATGTACAGATTCAAAGCTGTACTTATAAACGGAATCAGAAACCAGAACACCACGCAATAAAATGCTATGGCACTGTCACGAAAAAATACAACTGTTCCAAGTACCGCCAGCACAAATGTCCAGCTGATCATTCCTTTGATCCTTTGTTTTCTCATTGAATCACTGACTCCTTTATCTCCGGTCCCGGAATCTGTTCTGTCAGTTCTTTTAAGACAAACTCCGCAGACTGTTCATGCAGTCTGGCTTTGGCGGAAAGCAACAGTCTGTGCACACATACCGGTGCAAAGATTTCCAGCACATCTGCCGGTATCACATAATCCCGTCCTTTGATAAATGCACATGCTTTCGCGCTCCGGCATACTGCAAGCGCCGCTCTCGGACTTAAGCCAAGCTGAATATTTTCCTGTGTTCTCGTCGCTTCAACAAGTTCTGAAATATAATTGTAAATCAGATCATCCACATAGATGTTCTGCACCTCTCCGATCAGTCCGAGAAGTTCCGGAATATCCACTGCCGGCTGCACATCATCCAGCGGATTGGCGTGATGTCTGTCTTTCATCATCTCAATCTGCCCGGCACGATCCGGGTATCCCATTTTCAGTTTCATCAGGAAACGGTCAAGCTGTGCATTCGGCAGTTTCTGAGTACCCGCTGTACCGACCGGATTCTGGGTCGCAAGAACAATAAATGGTTCTTCCAGTTTTCTCGTGACGCCGTCCACTGTCACCTGTTTTTCCTCCATTGCTTCCAGAAGCGCTGCCTGTGTCTTGCTGGACGTACGGTTGATCTCGTCTGCCAGCAGAAGATTTGTCATGATCGCGCCCGGTTTATACTGCAATTCTCCTGTCTGCATATCATAAGCAGAAAATCCGACAATATCAGACGGCATCGTGTCCGGTGTAAACTGGATACGCTTATTATCCAGGCCAAGCGCCTTCGCAAATGCTGTCGCAAGTGTTGTTTTTCCGGTTCCCGGCACATCCTCCAACAGCACATGTCCCTGTGCCAGTACTGCGATCAGAACTTTCTCTATGACATCATCTTTTCCGACAATGGCTTTTTTCACTTCTTCCTGTATCTGTACTATTTTATCGTGCATATCTGTTCCTTTCTCCCTGCTATCCTTCTACATTTTATTTAAAATCAAAAATCCATTTCTTCTCTGTCCGCAATTTTTGTACCGCTTCCAAAGCGATCATTGCCTGATACGTTGCCATCGCACTTCCTTCTTCGTCCGCTTTTTCATGCATATATATGCCATCCTCTTTACGGAACTTTGCAAGTGCGTCCAGCAGTGTGCTTTCCTTTTTCGTAAATGTCTCATCCTTTTCCGGGTCTCTTTCTAGTGCGCACAGTGCAAGGATCACCTGGGAAATGGATTCAGAACTTGCACTGTTATCATATAGAAATTCTGCATCGTCAGACTCCTGCGCAGCAAGCCATTTTACTGCTGCATCGATACTTTCTTTCATCTTCTGCGCATCCAGTTTTTCCTTCTTGCATTTGTCTTCTTTATAATAAGGTGCAAGTGCCTGCACCGCCATAGCTGTTATATCTACTTCCGGATCCAGACTGTTGTCGATACAAAAACCACCACTTTCTTTTTGATACTCCAGAAGCTCTGTTATAAACTCCTTTCTAAGCTCCGGCTTCTTTGGATTGTTATAATCTCCGGCATCCAGCATAAGCAATGCATAGCACAGTCCATTTGCGCCCTGGATTCCCGGATCGCCTTTCGTAAAATTCCAGGTTCCGTCCGCAACAAGATCGATCACTTTCCCGGATGCGTTTTTCACTTTTTCCGGATTCCCGTCAAGCGCCAGCATCGTAAGTGCGATCCGGTGATATTCGGTTGCCTTTACTTTACTTAAACCGCCGCCCTGCTCATATGCTTTTTCGACATACTTCTGCAGCCGATTCAAATATGCCGCCTGCACTTTGCTGTCTGCTTTTCCCGAGAATGTCAGCGCAACCGCCGTCCAGTCGCTCGTTCCGTCTCCCGCCGGGAGCGTACTTTCATCCAGCAAGACAGATTTTTCTTGTGATTCGTAAAATGTATCCAGACTTTCCGCGCTCTGTGCAATCTGCGATTTCAAATCTTTTTTTACCTGCTTCTCTTCCCTTGCACATCCGGCACTTCCAACAGCAAGTGTAAACGCAAGGATTCCTGCAAGCAGGCGTTTTCCATATTTTCTCATCTTCTTCTCCCTGGCAGAGACTTTTATTCTCTGTGATCTCTTAATTTTCTGTTTCCCCTATTTTGTTTGGCGTATCAGAAATTGTTGGTTTTTTCATTTTCTCACTTTAGTGTATCTGCAGTTGTTTCTTTTTTCTCTGTCGGCTGCGTCTTATCCGATGAATCCGGCTTATCTGTGGAACCTGGTTTGTCTGATGAATCTGGCTTGTCTGTGGAGCCCGGCTTATCTGTGGAACCCGGCTTGTCTGTGGCGCCCGGCTTGTCTGATGAATCCGGCTTGTCTGTAGAACCCGGCTTATCTGTAGAACCTGGTTTATCCGGTTTCTCAGAGTTTCCTGTCGCCGGAAGTGTTTCCCGCTTTGTCTCGCCACACCGCTTACATGTATACTCTACATATCCATTTTTCGTCGCTGTAGGCTCCACGCGGGATGTCTCTTTATAACTGTGTCCCTGTTCAATAATCTCGCCGTCTCTCCAGACTGCACAATAACCGGATAATGTTCCTTCTGTTGTCGCTGTCACACCGACGTCTTTTCCATAAGCAACTGTATAGCGGAGCACGATCTTCTCTCCACCGTTTAACTTCCATGCAGACATTGCCTTACCCGGGCAGTAACTTCCGTTTATGAAATACAACCATCCCGAACCTCTTGTGAAATCAAATTCGCTCAGCCGGTCTCTGGAGCCCGGCGAAGTAAACGTAATACCATCACGCTTCAGCAATTTTTCCAGTCGTTCTCCAATCTTACAACCTTTAAATGCATCCGCGCGGGCAATGCTGCTCAGATAAAATTCCTGTTTTACAGAACCGCCGGAATTATAAGCATACCCGTAATCATCCAGCATTTTCAGCACCGCTTCCGCCGCCGTATCTCCGGCTTTTACATCTACCGTTCCTTCTTCTACAACGCCACATTCCACGGTTGTCGCGTCAATAACAACCGAAACGCTTCCGATTTTCTCATCTTTATTATGATACTGGTAGCGAAGCTTATATTCCACATACTTGGAATTGCCGTCTTTGTCCCACGCAAGCACTGTGATCACATGGTCGGAAGTATCGCCCACATTCGGACGTTTAAACTGTAATTCATATTCATATACACCACTGCCGGTCGGATTTGTCACTTCTTTTCCATCCATGATTACACGGATCGCATTCGAATAAATACGTTTTTCTTCCCATGTTTTCGCACTGACTGTAAATGTAAATTCCGACGTATGGATCGTATTTAATCCGTCATCCAGATTTGTCTCTATCAATGGCGGATGTTTTCCTACTGTCGGATTATTTTTATCTGCCTTATCTGCCTCATAATTGACCACTGCCTGCGCCCAGTCACGGTTTCCTTTTTCATCTGTATAGTAAATGGTAATAACATTTTTACCGTGCTTTAATGTTGCCTGATAATCTTTCTGATTCTCTGACTTCAGCCAGGTTCCGTTGCCGGTATCATTCTCATGCTTGTAATTTACTTTTATCTTCGCGTCTACATCAGACTTCGAATAATATGCATAAAAATCCAGCTTATCTTCTGTAAGCTCCGAATAAGTGATTGTCCGGCTGTAAAGATCCGTCACCAGTTTCCCGTCTTTGTTTCCGGTATTATCTCCGTTATCCGGCTTTTTCAGATTATGGTTTCCACTGTCTGCATCATTATCTCCATTCGGATTCTTCCCCGGAACTTTATCGTCCGGTTTGCCATTATCACCCTTTGTCTCCTGGTTTCCTTTCTGTTTCTGCGCTTTTGAACCAGAAGATTTCTTTGTCTTTTTCTGTTTCTTCTGTGTGGTGTTCTCTTTTGACATCTCCTGCGTCTTCGTCCCGGAACCATTTCCGTTCTTCTGCGCTTTGTCATCAGTTCCATTTTTTAACTGTTCTTTTTTCTTACCTGACTGACCGCCGGTTCCGAAATTCGTCTTTAACTTTGTTGTCTTATCCGAAATCGGATTATTCGGTTTCACAGTCCGCCCCGGCAGCATCCACAAAAGTGCAACAATCAGAAGAAACGGAAGGATGCCTGTCAACAGTTTTTTTATTCGTTTCTTATCCATTTATCTCTCTCCCAGACTAAATTTTCTTCTGATCCTCATTAGTTTTCGCGTCCACGGTTCTGCTGCCAGATACAGCACAAGCGCCGTGCACACTCCATGACTGATATCAAAATACAAACTCTGCGCATAGGCAAGTCCGATTGTTTTCCAGTTGATCGGATCTACATATCCGATAATATATTGAAGGTTCATAAACCAGCCATAAGCAATTCCGCAGAAAAATCCGAACACACACAGCCGGACTGGTTTCTTTCTCTTTCCATGTTCATCTGTCTGCACCTGTCCTACTGTACCAAATACACCGATCCGGTACAGAAGTCCGGTCACCAGACCGATCATCCCCCATGAAAACATCTGCCACGGTGTCCACGGTCCCTGCCCGAACAGAAAATTACTCAAAAGCGCCGCAAGCGCACCGGTAAGATATCCTGCTTTCGCACCAAATGCAATCGCCGTGATCATCACGATCGCCGTCACCGGCTTGAAATTCGGAAGTGGTACTATGGAAAATGCCGCTCTTCCCACTACGCACATTGCCGCCATCAGAGCAACCGGCACAAGATCTCTCGCCTGTGCTTTTCTCTTATCAAATGTCAGATAGAACGGTACCGATGTCAGAATCAGAAACAGCACTGCCAGCGCCAGATCTGAATTTTGCATGATCCAGTTCAGGAACGGCTTTCCTGCTTTTAAAGAAAGGAACGAAGGCGTACGCATCATCCATGTATAGCAAATAAGCGAAATAATAAGCAACAGACATGTGAAAATTGCTGCTATGTCACTTCTTCGTTTTGTCTTCTGCATACGAGTTCCTCCTCTCCTTGATTTCTGTTCTCTTTGCCGGTAACTGCAAAGACTGCAAATGTATATTATTTTTTATAAACTTATGCGTTTTCAAATTTCCATATGTGATAATACCGCACGCACAACTTCCTCGCACGTAATCGCCTCCGGAATTTCATTCCCGGCAATCTGGTTTGCCGCTGTTGTGTAGAAACGGTTTCCCGCAAAAAATGCGTGCGGCTCTCCTTCGGAGATCACCTGACCGTCAAACAATAAACCGCATCGATCGGCATAAGCTGCCGCAAATTCCAGATCGTGTGTTACAAGGAGAATCGCAATGCCACTCTGTGTCAGTTTCTTCAGTAAGCCTGCAAGTTTCTTCTTAAGATATGCATCCAGACCTTTTGTTGGCTCATCCAGAAGCAGTATCTTCGCATCCAGAAGCAGTAACTTTCCAAGTGCCGCCCTCTGCATCTCACCTCCGCTTAAGTCATATGGATGCATGGAAATCTTATCTGAAAGCTCCAGAAATTCTGCCATTTCTTTCGCACGTTCTACATCCTGTCCGGCACTTTCCAGAAGTTCTTCCCATACAGTATCATACTGGAAAAGTACTTGCGGACTTTGCGGGAGCATGGCAATACGTTCTCCCTTTTCCCGGATTACTCTGCCTCGCCGCTCTTTTATAATTCCGGTCAGTATTTTTAATAATGTGCTTTTCCCGGCTCCGTTTCCGCCAAGAAGAGCAAACATTTCTCCTTTATATAAAGACAGATCCAGACTCCTTAAAATGTCCACTCCGCTTCTCTCATACCGGAACCAGACTTCCTTCGCACGCAGAACAGTGTGTGAATCTTTTTTATCTGCTTTTCTTGTTCCGCTATATTTCATATCAGACTGTCTATTACATCTGTCAGTCAGCACCTCCGCCAGAGCAAGTCTGCCATCCCGGATTGTAAGTGGCAACGGCTTCCCACTGTCATAGATTCCTCTTTTCTTTAATTCCTTAAATATCCGTACTGCTGCCGGAAGTCCTTCATAGATTCTTGATGTATGCTCATCGTTCTCCTCTTCCATTGAAAAGCTCAGCATCTCTGCCAGCTTCTGCGGTGTTTTCAGTGCTTTTTTCTTTCCATTTTCCATCAAAAGGACACGGTCTGCCATCAGAAATACTTCTTCCAGCCGGTGTTCACACAAAAGTACCGCAACGCCCAGCTCCCGATTGATCTTGTGAACCATCTGCAATAAATTAGATGCCGCCAGAGGATCCAGCATACTGGTCGGCTCGTCCAGGAGCAGAAGTTCCGGATTCATCACCATCACAGAGGCAAGATTTAACATCTGCTTCTGTCCACCGGACAATTCGCATGTCTTTCTGTGAAACAATGTCTCCATGCCGAAAAAGCTCGCCATCTCACTCACCCGCCGGCGGATCGTCTGTACCGGCAATGCCGCGTTTTCCAGTCCAAATGCCAATTCATGCCACACCGTATCCGTCACAATCTGATTGTCCGGATTCTGCTGCACATACCCAATGCGAAATGCACTGATCTGTTCGTCAAACTCCTGCAATGGCTTATTCTTATAATAAATATTTCCTGCAAATTTTCCTGCCGGCTGCATCTGTGGCTTCGCCATCCGCAGAAGTGTTGTCTTTCCACACCCGGATGCCCCGCACACAACAAGAAACTCTCCTTCTCCCATCGAAAAGGTAAGTTCATCTAACGCTTTTTGTTCCGCTTCCGGATAAGTAAAACCTACCCCTTCAAATCGTAAGAGTTCCATGCTTTTTCTTCCTTCCATTGTATCAGTCCCGGGATTCCGAGAAGTATCAAAAATAAAATAAGAAACAAACTGTTTGCTTTTTTGCTTCCTCCACTTTGTATCTGCGGGTAAAATTCCATCGTCATACATCCCATGCCCCGGAGTACGAAACAAAAAATCACGATTACACCCACTATGCCTGAAAAGAAAATATCTTTTTGCTCAAACCGGAACAGATGAAATGTTGTTCTTTTTCGCAGTCCGTAACCTCTTGCTTTCATAGAATCCGCCTGCTCCACTACATTTTCCAGGCTCCACCCAAGCAGTACCGTAACTGTCTGCAGTGCGTCCTTTGTCCGTGAAAGTATCTGTTTCCACCCGCGCTCTTCTTCCGTTCCTTTTAACATCTTCTGACTGTCACGGATCTCTTTCATTTTTTTAGTCAGATCCGGGATATAATTCCATGCCATTGTAATAAGGAGTGCGCTGGATGGAGCAATTTTCCCAAAAAGATAAAGAAATTTATCATTTGTCATCACTTTCTGATAACAGGCAAACCATAAAATAATCGCCGCCATCGACAAGCCCGATGTCAAACCATACCCAAACGCTTCCAGTGTGATCCACTGATTTCCAAGTTTGAATAACCGTGTCACACCTCTGTGATTCAGAAGCGGATTGACAACCGCTATAAAAAGCACAACTGGAAGCATCCATTTACACCACGAAAATGCACGTCTTCCTTCTATATTATATAGAAAAAACAGTGCACATGCACACGCCAGCACCATTGCCAGCGGATGATGGCAGAGAAAAAACAGTACCATCACTGCCACGAAATATGAAAATAAGCATGCTGGGTGTAATTCTTCAAAACTACTCATTCTTTTCCTTCCACTCTTTTGCTTTCTCTTTATCGGTTCCTTTCAGATCAGCACCAAGATCACAACTGTAATTCCATTGCACTTCATCGCCATCTTTTAATGTATATTCACCACAGCTTACTTTTGCATATTTGCCGTTCACACTGTACATCCAACCGCTCCAACGTCCACCGTCCTGTTCATACAGGTTGCCGATTCCCTGAATATAGGCTGTCTTTTTGCCGCCGGAATATTCCATCTGTATTCCTTTGGCATCCTGCACTTCGCAGAGCAGATCAAATACGGAACTGCCCTTCTTCACCTGCATTTTTTCCTTTTTCAGCATGCAGCCATCTTTCGGCAGCACACCTTTCCACTTTTTCTGTTTTGTCAGACCCTTTTTAATCGCCGTATCACAACGGATTTCCACAGATACGTCCATCTTTTCTTCACTGGTCTTTGAAGATCCGGCTCTGTCCGGTGTCTCCTGTGCACATCCTGCCAGCAGCAGACAAACGCTCAATATCGCTGTGATTTTCCACAATTTCTGTTTTATTTTTATCATTTTTCCACCTTGTTCTTACTTTTTATCCCAATATATCTGCCTGGCTCCTCTGCTTACAAACAAACTCATTCAGAATCAGACCTTCTAACCTGTTATAAACTATTATAAATAAGTATAAAAAATAAGCCTCCGTCTTCATGCCTCCGGACTTCTCTTTTATGATCTCCAGATACCTGTATCCTGTCTCGCAGTTCCAACCTACTCACGTCCCTTCTCAAGAATCTCTCGTTCTCAATGGATCTGACGCTTTCGTCCTGATTACAGTAGGGATAAAGTCTGTGGCGGAATCTCACCGCATGTTCCTTGAAAAATATAATAAGCCACTGCAAAATCTGTTCGGGCTTCTGTATTTTCCTGCATCTGTACAGACGACCATTTTTATTCTGTTAATCCATATGAATCTTACTATCCCTGCCTGTGTTTGTCAAGCACACCACAGTTCCTGCAACCGACATTTTTCTCCGGCTGCTATGGCAACAGAGACGAGATAACAAAAAGCAGAAGGACTTCCTGCCCACCGGACAGGCTGCCTTCTGCTTTTTATTATTATTATGATTACTCACCCATGCTCACACGCTCAATGTGCATGGCAAGATAACCGATCTCCATATCTTCCAGAGTTACCCGGAGCGCCTTGCTCATATGCTCACAGACAGTCTTCGCCAGTGCATATGATTCTGGAAACTTATACTCTACATAATCATTCATGTTAATTTTCAAAGATTCTCCGTTAAGCGCTCTTGCCACCATATATTTGACATGATTCATAAGACGGTTATAACTCAGTGAAATAATATTAATATGGATACCTTTCTTTTCTTCAATCAGGGATACACACTCTCGCACAGCTCTCGCCATTTGCATCGAAACAGAAACCGACTCCTCTTCCAACGCAGAATGAATATGAAGCGCCACATAACCAACTTCATCATCATCGATCTCTATATTTTTTCCCTTTTTCAGCATCTCTTTCAGCATGCAGGCAATCTTAAATTCACTGTAAAATAAAGCCTGTATATCTTCCGTCAATGGATTCGATATCTGCTCACCGCGTTTAATTCGCTCTACAGCAAATGCAATATGATCTGCTATCGGGAATAAAATACTTCTGTCTACTTTTCCAAATTGTTCCTCCGCTGCATTCAGGATCTGATTCGCCATCTGAAAATACTCCGGTGCTACACTTTTGATCAAATCTGCCGCGTCACCTTTAGAAGATGTTTCCTGCAGGGAATAAACAGTGCAGGTTTCCGGTTTCTCCATCCGTTCACCGATTTTTCTTCCAAATCCTGCTCCTTTCCCGAGTAGAACATATTCTTTCTGATCATTCAGGTCAATTACGATCACACCATTGTGATTTAACACTTTGCTAATACGATACATGTTTTTCCTACCTTTATCTGCCTTTGACAGATTTCCTTCACTATTCCTAGTCTAACATATATCCTTCATATTCACAAATCTGTTTTCGAAGTTTTAACACCATAGACGGTGCTACGGAAAGTTCATCCACGCCAATTTCCATAAAAGTATCCGTCAATTCCAGATCTGCGCCAAGCTCACCGCAGATTCCAACCCATTTTCCATGTTTGTGCGCATTTTCTGTCACCATTCGGATCATACGGATAATTGCCTTGTGATGGGCATTATAAAAATCATCCAGCTTTGCATTCTGACGGTCGATTGCCATCGTATACTGTGTCAGATCATTCGTTCCGATACTGAAGAAATCAACCATCTGCGCCAGTTCATCGCTGACCATCACTGCTGCCGGTGTTTCAATCATAATTCCCTGTTCCGGAATCTGATATGGAACTCCCTCTTTTGTCAATTCGTTTTCTACTTCTTTTACAATTTTCTGGATTTTGGCAACTTCCTCTTCCGATATAATCATTGGATACATCACAGACAAGTTCCCATATACCGCTGCGCGAAGAAGTGCACGAAGCTGTGTTTTGAAGATTTCCGGCTGTTTCAGGCAGATACGGATGGCACGATATCCCATTGCCGGGTTTTCTTCTTCACCCAGTCCAAAATAATCCACCTGTTTATCTGCTCCAATATCCAGTGTACGGATAATCACTTTCTTTCCCGCCATTGTCTGTAATACCTGACGGTATGCATGAAACTGCTCTTCCTCCGTCGGAAAATCTTCTCTTCCCAGATACAAAAACTCACTCCGGAACAGGCCAACACCTTCTGCATCATTTTCCAGTACGGAAGGAATATCGCCCACGTTTCCGATATTTGCATACAGATGTACTTTTTTTCCATTTTTCGTACAGGTTTCTTTTCCTTTGTATTTTTGCAGAAGTGCTTCTTTTTCCTCTTCCTCCTGCATCTTTTCCTTTGCAGCCGCACACTGTTCTTCTGTCGGCTCTGTGATAAATGTTCCTGCAAACGCATCCAGGACAGCGGTCATTCCATTTTCCAGTTTATCCAGATCCATTTCTGTTCCGATCATTGCCGGAATATTCATCATTCTCGCAAGAATTGCCGTATGGGAATTGGAAGAGCCATGTACAGTTACAAATCCAAGAATTTTCTCCTTATCCAACTGCACGGTCTCACTCGGCGTAAGATCATCTGCAACAATAATAGATGCTTCCTCTCCTGCTTCCATTCCTATGCTGTTTCCATTTAAATTCTCAACCAGACGATTAGAAATATCTTTGACATCCGCAGCTCTTGCCTGCATGTAATCATCATCCATTGCCGCAAACATCTCTGCAAAATTATCACCTGTCACTGCGACGGCATAAGAAGCACTGACTCTTTCTGTACGGATCATATTGCGGATGGCATCCTGATAATCTTCATCTTCCAGCATCATCTGATGCACTTCAAAAATTGCCGCACTCGCTTCACCAACCTCACTTAATGCTTTTTCATATAAATGCTGAAGCTGTTCTTTCGATGTCTCAACTGCTTCTTCTACTTTTTTAATCTCCGATTCCGGATCCCCTGCTTTTTCTCTTTTTACCTGTACATCCTGTTTTTTAAGGACTGTAACCGGTCCAAGGGCAATGCCCTTGAATACCGGTTTCCCTTTATATTCCTGTGCCATAGTTTTTACCTCAACGATATTTTCCACTCTTTTGCATTCTGCAAACTTTTACAGATTTGCCTCCAAAAATGCTTTGATTCCATCTGCTGCCGCTTCTTCATCCGGTCCTTCTGCTGTCACACGTACTTCCTGTCCGCATTTGATTCCCAGTGCCATTAAAGCCATCAATCTTGTAACTTCTGCAGATTTTTCATCTTTGTAAATCGTAATCTTACTTTCGTATTTTTTTGCCTCTTTCGCAAGCATTCCTGCCGGTCTTGCATGGATTCCCTGTTCGTCTTTTACTGTGTACATAAATTCTTTCATTTGTTTAATCTCCTTTTTTCATTTTTCTTTATATAATGTTGGATCCTCCAACGGGTTTCTTAATATCTGTCTATTGCAAATAATGGTTCTCCTGCTTTGATCTCGCCTTCTGCCAGAAGTCTTACTTTATCACTGTCTTCCAGTTCTGTACAAAGGACCGGCGAACACAGAGACGGGGCATGTGCTTTCAGAAAATCAATATCAATTTCCATCAGTTTTTCGCCCTTTTTCACTTTCTGTCCATTTTCTACAAATACCTGGAAGCCTTCACCGTTCAGGCTTACTGTATCAATTCCGATATGAAGCAATAAAGATAAGCCACTGTCAGTTAAAAATCCAATTGCATGTTTCGTATCAAATACAAACACGACTTCTCCGTCCTCCGGCGCAACAATCTGTGCATTTTCCGGTGTCACAACTGCTCCATCTCCCATCATGCGTCCGGCAAATCCTTCATCCGGTGCAGTAGACAGGTCGGCTGCCAGACCTGTGATCGGACTGGACACGATAATTGTCTCTTTTACTTCTTTTGTTTCATTTTCTGCAGTTGTATTTTCTTCTTTTGTTACAGCAACTTCTTCTGCCTGCGGAACGATTTCTTCGTCCGGTGCTGTTTCTAAATAGTCTTCAAAGTTTGACTTGATCACTGTAACTTTCGGTCCGTAAATGATCTGCACTCCATTTCCTTTATGAACCACTCCGGAAGCTCCTGTCGCTTTCAAAATGCTATCCTGTACAAGCTCCGGTTTATAAACTGTGCAGCGAAGTCTTGTCGCACAGCAGTCTACGTCAGAAATATTTTTCTTTCCACCAAGTCCTACAAGAATTCCTTCTGATACTGCATCCTCTGGATTTGCTGCTGCACCTTCTTTTCTTGCGTTGACATCTGCTCTCGTATAAAGCTTTACTTCTTCCACATCGTCACGTCCCGGTGTTTTCAAATCCATTTTCTTGATCAGGAAACTAAACAAGAAATAATAAACGATAAAATATCCAACTCCGACGATCATGATCCAGATCCAGTTTGTCTTTTCATTTCCCTGTAAAATTCCAAACAGGAACATATCGATCAGTCCACCGGAGAATGTCATTCCGACACCGACTTTAAAGACGTGCATCAGCATATAAGCAAGTCCTGCGAATACACAGTGAATCCCATACAGCACCGGTGCAACAAATAAGAATGTAAATTCCAGTGGCTCTGTAATTCCTGTCAGCATAGAAGTCAGGGCTGCGGATAATAATAAACCTGCAACTGCTTTCTTCTTTTCCGGTTTTGCTGTCTTATACATTGCAAGCGCGGCTCCCGGCAATCCAAAGATCATAAGTGGGAATTTTCCACTCATAAATCTTGTCGCAGATACTGCAAAATGTTTTACAGACGGATCTGCAAGCTGTGCAAAGAAAATATTCTGTGCACCTTCGATAGTTTTTCCAGCCACCTCTAATGTTCCGCCTACAGCAGTCTGCCAGAATGGAAGATAGAATACGTGATGCAATCCAAACGGGATCAGCAGACGCTCCATAAATCCGTAAACCCATGTTCCTGCATATCCGGATTTCAAAACAAGATCTCCGATGTGGTAAATACCAGACTGGATCACCGGCCATACAAAGAACATTAAAATTCCGACTCCTACATAGACCAAACCGGAAATGATCGGTACAAATCTCGTTCCGCCAAAGAATGATAACACCTGCGGAAGTTCGATCTTATAAAAGCGGTTATGCAGCGCCGCAACTCCAAGCCCTACGATAATTCCACCGAACACACCCATCTGCAGGGAAGTGATTCCACATACATCTGCAACTGCTCCTTCTAGCATCGCGTCTGCTCCACCGTTTGCCGTAATCAGCGCCCCGATGGAAGCGTGCATGATAAAAAATGAGATTACAGATGCAAGTGCTGCAACTTCTTTCTCTTTCTTTGCCATACCGATTGCAACACCCATTGCAAAAATCACCGGCAGATTCGTGAAAATAATATTTCCGGCTGCACTCATAACCTGCAGGATCAAGTTCAGCACCGTACCCGGTCCCATAATCTTCATCAGTCCATACGTTTTCAACATTGTTTCATTGGTGAACGATCCACCAAGCCCGAGCAGCAGTCCCGCTACCGGAAGAATTGCGATCGGAAGCATGAAGGATCTTCCTACTCTCTGCAAAACTCCGAAAATTTTGTCTTTCATAGTTTTTCTTCTCCTTTAGTTTCTTGTTATAGTGTATCCGTTTTTAACATTTATATAGGAGAATTCTCCGCTTCGCGCGAGTGGGCATCTTTTCAGAGAGGTTTATGCAAGAAAAACAAAGTATCATATATACAGCAAAAAAAAGACATTACCCCCACATAAATATCAAAATACTTATGCACGGTTAATGCCTGCTTACTCAGTTACACACCATGTATGCCATATTTATAACATATCAAAAAAAGAAAGTCAAGATGTAAATTTTATAGAAATCACATACAAAATTTACGTCCTGACTCACCTTTGTTGTACTGCGCACAGCTTTGGCGTGCTCATAATTTGTGATATCCAGCTTCTTCTCTGTTTTCTTTACAGATAGTTCATAAGAAGTCGCCTCCTGCCAGGAACGGCAGCGGATGTAAAGGCCTTCACCGGCGTTGACTTTTTGCCATAAAATTGGCGCTGTCCCTCAGCCTTACAGTTGAACCTGACGCTCCGGTCAGCGGCAGGTATATGTCAATTATAGCAACACAGCACGACCTTGAAAAGTAAAGAAAGCCGGAATATGAATTTTATAGAAATCACATACAAAATTCACATCCCGGCTGACTACCGTTATTTGTTCTTATTTACTACAGTTTTATTTACCATAGTAGCATTTCAGATACATTTCTTTGATTTCTTTCATCAGTGGATATCTTGGGTTAGCTGCTGTACACTGATCGTTAAATGCCTGCTCTGTCATCTCATCTAATGTATCAAGGAAGTATTTCTCATCGATACCATAGTCTTTGATCGTCTTCTTGATACCGATCTTCTCTTTGAGTACTTCCAGTTTTGCAAGGAAGTTTTCAAATACTTCTTCATCTGTATTTCCCTGGCATCCTGCGAAACGTCCAAGCTCTGCATAGCGGGCAAGTGCGTGTGGATACTGGTACTGAGAAAATGTTCCCATCTTTGTCGGTACTTCTGCTGCATTATATCGCATAACTTCTGTTAAAATAACTGCGTTTGCAACACCGTGTGGCAGATGGTGGAACGCTCCTAATTTATGAGCCATTGAGTGGTTCAGTCCAAGGAATGCATTTGCAAATGCCATACCAGCCATGCAGGAAGCATTTGCCATATGTTCTCTTGCAATCGGATCATTTGCTCCGTTTTCATAAGCAGATGGCAGGTTTTCAAATACCATTTTCACTGCTTTCATAGCAAGACCATCCGTGTAATCTGTTGCCATGATAGATACATATGCCTCGATCGCATGTGTCATAACATCAATACCGGATGCACTTGTCAGTCCTTTTGGGGCTGTCATTGCATTGTCAACATCTACGATTGCCATATTCGGAAGCAGTTCGTAGTCAGCAATCGGCCATTTTACACCAGTCTCTGCATCTGTGATGATCGCGAAAGGTGTCACCTCAGATCCTGTTCCAGAAGATGTAGGAATTGCTACGAAATATGCCTTCTCTCCCATTTTCGGGAATGTAAATACTCTCTTACGGATATCCATGAAATCCATTGCCATGTCTTCAAAGTTTGCTTCCGGATGTTCATACATCACCCACATAATCTTTCCGGCATCCATTGCAGATCCACCACCGAGTGCGATGATCGTATCTGGCTCAAATGCGCGCATCTGGTCTGCACCTTTCTGTGCACACTGTAATGTCGGATCCGGTGCTACTTCATAGAAGCATGTGTGCTGAATTCCCATCTCATCCAGTTTCTCTTCAATCGGTTTTACATATCCATTTTTATATAAGAAGCTGTCGGTTACGATAAATGCCTTTTTCTTATGCATTACGGTTCCAAGTTCATCCAGTGCTACCGGCATACAGCCTTTCTTAAAGTATACTTTCTCAGGTGTTCTGAACCACAGCATGTTCTCTCTCCTCTCAGCTACCGTCTTAATGTTGATCAAATGTTTTACGCCTACGTTCTCTGATACAGAGTTTCCACCCCATGAACCACATCCAAGTGTGAGGGACGGAGCAAGTTTGAAGTTGTACAGATCACCGATTCCACCGTGTGAAGATGGTGTATTAATAAGGATTCGGCATGTCTTCATTGCTGCTGCATGCTTTGCAATCTTTTCTGTCTGTGCCGGATGCACATATAAAGAAGCTGTATGTCCATATCCACCGTCAGCTACAAGCTGAGCTGCTTTTCCAAGTGCCTCATCAAATGTCTTTGCTCTGTACATTGCGAGTACCGGAGATAATTTCTCGTGTGCAAATTCTTCTGAAATATCAACGGATTCTACTTCACCGATCAGAATCTTTGTATTTTCCGGAACTTTTACACCTGCCAGTTTTGCAATCTCGTAAGCAGACTTTCCAGGAATCTTATTGTTCAATGCGCCGTTGATGATGATTGTCTTACGAACTTTATCAAGCTCTTCGCCTGGTTTCAGGAAATAACATCCACGGTATGCAAATTCTTTCTTTACTTCATCATAAATGCTGTCCAGTACAGTTACAGACTGCTCAGATGCACAGATCATACCATTATCAAATGTCTTAGAATGAATGATGGAGTTTACTGCCATCCTTACATCTGCTGTGTCATCAATAATAACCGGTGTATTACCAGCTCCAACTCCGAGTGCCGGTTTGCCGGAAGAATATGCTGCTTTTACCATTCCAGGTCCGCCGGTTGCAAGAATAATATCTGCATCTCTCATAACGGTATTCGTCAGCTCCAGTGAAGGTGTATCGATCCATCCGATGATTCCTTCCGGTGCTCCTGCTTTCACTGCCGCATCCAGAACAACTTTTGCTGCTGCAATTGTAGATGCCTTAGCTGCCGGATGTGGACTAATGATGATTGCATTTCTTGTCTTCAAGCAGATCAGTGTTTTGAAAATTGCTGTTGATGTCGGGTTTGTTGTAGGAATAACTGCCGCAACCAGTCCGATTGGTTCTGCAATCTTCTTAATTCCATATGCTTTATCTTCTTCGATCACGCCACAGGTTTTTGTATTCTTGTATGCGTTATAAATATATTCTGCTGCGTAATGGTTTTTAATAACCTTATCTTCAACGATTCCACGACCGGTTTCTTCGACTGCCTGTTTCGCAAGAGGGATACGCATCTTATTGGCTGCCATTGCTGCTTCGAAGAAAATCTTATCAACTTGTTCCTGCGTGTATGTAGCAAAGATCTTCTGTGCTTCTCTCATCGCTTTCATTTTTGCTTCAAGAGTTTCCACGCTATCAATGATTGTTGGTACTGTCTCTTTTTTCTTTGCCATCTTCTGATCCTCCTGTAAATGGTATATGTGATTTCTTTCTATGTTTCATACTATACATGCTCGTTAATATTTTGTCAATTACTTTTGGTATTTTTTTAACATATTTGTTAATTTTTAAACGATCGCTTCGAAAAGCAATAATTTTCAGGAGGATTTTTGTATATATTTACCACACTATCAATGCGGTGTAATAAAGTGGCTATCGTTATTTGATCTTCTCATAAAGAAGTGCTTCCAATTCTTCGTAAGATTCTGTCCGGTTGATTTCATCTCTTAATTTGGATGAGCCTTTCATTCCTTTCGTATACCAAGCAACGTGTTTTCGCATCTCGCGGATACCGATAAAGTCACCCTTGTACTCCATCTGAAGTCTCGCATGTCTTAGCATTGTCTCGCGAATCACTTCCGGCGAAGGACGTTCCGGCAGTTTTCCAGTCTTTTCGTATTCCAGAAGTTCTCTGAAAATCCATGGATTTCCCTGGGCGCCTCGTCCGATCATTACGCCATCACAGCCGGTTTCTTCCCGCATCCGGATTGCCTGCTCTCCGGTTGTCACATCACCGTTTCCGATAACCGGAATAGACACTGCTGCTTTAACCTGTCTTATAATATCCCAGTCTGCTTTTCCGGAATAATACTGCTCTCTTGTTCTTCCATGTACGGCTACTGCTTTTGCTCCTGCTTCTTCTGCAACTTTTGCAATCTCCACTGCATTAATATGCGCATCGTCAAATCCTTTTCTGATCTTCACTGTCACAGGTTTCTTTATTGCTTTTGCCGTCTTTGACACAATCTCATAGACAAGCTCCGGTCTTAACATAAGTGCAGAACCTTCTCCGTTCTTCACGATCTTCGGTACCGGGCAGCCCATATTGATATCCAGGATCTGAAATGGAAGTGGTTCGATCATTTTCGCGATCTCACTGATGATATCCGGCTCCGATCCGAACAGTTGCAATGAAACCGGATATTCTTCCGGATGAATCGCCAATAAAGTCTTTGTATTTTTATTCTTATATTGCAGTGCTTTCGCACTGATCATCTCCATACATAAAAGCCCTGCCCCCTGCTCTTTGCAGAGCAAACGGAAGGGCAGGTCTGTAACCCCCGCCATCGGTGCGAGGATATATGGATTTTCAAGCTTTACTTCTCCAATCTTCATGCTTAACGTTTCCTGTTCTTTTGATAAATAATATGAAGTCCTTTTAAAGTCAGCTGAGGATCATACACATCAATCGTATCTGTCTCTGCAGCAATGATTTTTCCAAGTCCTCCGGTCGCAACGACTTTTGCATTCTTATAACCAGACTCTTTTTTCAACTGATTGATGATATATTCTGTCTGTCCGATCTGTCCGTAGACCAGACCGCCCTGCATTGCCGAAATCGTCTCTTTCGCCAAAATAGATGCCGGTTTCTTAATCTCGATCGCCGGCAGCATATCTGCCTCACCCCACAATGCCTGCGCGGAAGTGCGGATTCCCGGAGCAATCACACCTGCTTCAAATGTGCCATCTGCTCCGACAATATCATACGTTGTCGCTGTTCCAAAATCTACAACAATAACAGGTCCTCCAAATAATGTATATGCTGCAACCGCATCCACGATACGATCAGCCCCTACCTGTCTCGGATTCTCTGTAACGATACGGATTCCGGTCTTAATTCCTGCTGAAACGACCATCGGTTTTACGCCAAAATATTTAATAATTGCGCTTCCTAAAGAATGCATGATATCCGGAACTACAGAGGCGATAATTACGTCTGTAATCTGTTCGCCTTCAATTCCATGTCTTTCCACCAATTCACGCAATGTGATTCCATATTCATCTGATGTACGCGGCTGTTTTGCCTTCATACGGAAAGTACCGGAGATCTTGTCTTCCGAAAAAATGCCGAGTGTAATGTTTGTATTTCCCGCATCTATAACTAATAACATATTTTCCTCCTACAGCTCTTCTCCCAGGAAGAACACTTTGTAATATAACTGCAGCGACTGCAGTAATTCCTGTTTTTCTCTCTGAAGCTGTTTGATTTTCAACTGGCTTCCAATATCATCAAACATCGGATCTCCCTCTTCAGATGTCACTTCAAAACACAGCTCTCCGTTTTCTTCATAGACCAGTGTCAGTATGCCACCTACGTCGTGTACATATAACACACACATGATTTTCAGTTCGTCTTTGATATGATCCGGTAGTCCTGAAAAATCAGGATTCAGATAATATTTTTCTTCATAAGAATTTGCCCCACAAAGGACGATTTTCTCTTCGTACATAATACCTCCGCTATTTTACAACAGTTTGTCCCGGCTGTCTATACATATCCGTAGATTCCTCGCACAGACACTTCTCCGGCATAGATTTCACGCTCAGTGCCATCCGGCAGAACTACGATCAGCTCACCGGTATCGTTAATTCCTTTTGCGTGTGCTTCATATGCTCCCGCCGGATCCAGTACCCGAACATCCCGGTCACGATTAACCAGACACGCTTCATATGCCTCCCGGATTCCGGACAAATCTTCCTGCTGCACAAACTGTTCATAATATTGTTCAAATCTTTCCATAACCGTCGCAATAACCCCGGCACGCTTTACAGGCTTACCCGTCTCCACCTTCAAAGATGTTGCCGTCTCTTTGATCTCATCCGGAAATGTTTCCTGATTGACGTTGATCCCAACTCCGATCACAACATAATTAATATAATCAATTTCCGTACTCATCTCCGTCAGGATTCCGCAGATTTTCTTCTTATTCAGTACGATGTCATTCGGCCACTTGATTCCCGCATCCACACCAAGCGCATCCCTGATTCCATCTGCTACCGCAAGCGCCATTACAAGTGTCAGCATCGGTGCTTTCACCGGCGGTATCTCCGGTCTTAATAAAATAGTCATGGAAACACTGTTCCCAGACGGTGACTCCCAGCCGCGTCCGCGTCTTCCTTTACCGGCAGTCTGTCGATCTGCGACAAACAGTGTACCGTGTACTTCACCTTTCTCACCCGCCGCTTTCGCCTGATTATTCGTGGAATCCGTCTCGTCGTAGTAAACAACCTGTCTGCCCGCCCATTTTGTCGTAACCAGACTTTCAATTTCTGCTTTTGACAAAACATCCGGACTATCCAGAAGGCGGTAGCCTTTATTGCGTACCGCCTCAATTGTGTAACCTTCTTTTTTTAACTGTTCCATTACTTTCCAGACTGCAGTCCTTGACACCTGAAAATGATCACAAAGCTGCTGCCCGGATATATAAGAGCTGCTCTCTTTCAGCAGTCGTAAAATCTCTGCTTTCATCTTATCGCTCCGACTTTCTATCTCTCACCAAGTGTTGCAACCATAACCGCTTTGATCGTATGCATACGGTTCTCTGCCTCATCGAATACCTTGGACTGCGAAGATTCAAATACTTCATCTGTTACTTCCATATCTGTAAGACCATATTTTTCATAGATTTCTTTACCGATTTTGGTCTTCAGATCATGGAATGCAGGCAGGCAATGCAGGAAGATTGCTTTCTCTCCGGCATTATCCATTACTTCCTTCGTAACTTTATATGGTGACAGTTCTTTGATTCTCTCTGCCCATACTTCATCCGGTTCACCCATAGATACCCACACGTCTGTATAAATAACATCTGCACCTTTGGCTCCGGCTTTTACATCCTCTGTCAAAGTAATGGTTCCGCCGCTTTCTTTTGCATAGCCTCTGCATGTTTCAACAAGCTCTGCATCCGGGAAATATTTTTCAGAAGTACATGCTGTAAAATGCATTCCCATCTTCGCACACGCAATCATCAGAGAGTTACCCATGTTATACCTTGCATCGCCCATGTATACAAGATGGATATTTTCCAGTGTTCCAAAATGCTCACGGATCGTCAGCAGATCTGCCAGCATCTGTGTCGGATGATACTCATTTGTCAGGCCATTCCATACCGGCACACCTGCATGTTTTGCCAGTTCTTCTACACGTTCCTGACCGAATCCACGATATTCGATACCATCAAACATTCTTCCGAGTACTCTTGCTGTATCTTCAATACTCTCTTTCTTGCCAATCTGGGATCCACTTGGATCCAGATAAGTGGTTCCCATTCCCATGTCATGTGCCGCCACTTCAAAAGAACATCTGGTTCTTGTACTTGTCTTTTCAAAAATAAGCGCAACATTCATGCCTCTGTATTTATCTACCGGAATTCCTTTTTTCTTCTTATCTTTCAGATCTGCTGCCAGATCCAGCATGTAGGTAATCTCTTCCTTTGTAAAATCTTTCAGTGTTAAAAAATGTCTGCCTTTTAGGTTCATCCTTCGTGTCCTTCTTTCCTTATTGTCCAGTCAGCCTTTTTGGCCGTTGTTTATTTTATTTATCTTTTCCACCAATCTCTGTCATGGACTTCACCAGTCCTGCCATACCCTGGATCTCGGATGGAATAATAATCTTGGTTGCTTTTCCGTCCGCTGCCTTCTCAAATGCTTCCAGGCTCTTCATTGTCAGCACGGCTTCATCTGCTCCTGCTTCTTTCAGGAAACGAATACCGTCTGCATTCGCCTGCTGCACCTTTAAGATTGCTTCTGCTTCACCTTCTGCTTCACGGATCATTGCTTCCTTCTGTGCCTCTGCTTTCAGGATTGCTGCCTGTTTCTCTGCTTCCGCATCAAGGATTGCCGATTCTTTATGACCTTCTGCTACCAGAATTGTTGACTTCTTCTCACCTTCTGCACGCAGGATTGCTTCACGTCTCTCACGTTCTGCTTTCATCTGTTTCTCCATTGCGTCCTGAATAGCTGCAGGTGGTATGATATTTTTCAGCTCTACACGGTTTACTTTAATTCCCCATGGATCTGTTGCCACATCCAGGGAAGCACGCATCTTCGTATTGATCGTCTCTCTGGAAGTCAATGTCTGGTCAAGTTCCAGATCACCGATAATATTACGAAGTGTCGTTGCTGTCAGATTCTCAATCGCCATGATCGGATTGGCAACTCCATAACAGAACATCTTCGGATCTGTGATCTGATAAAACACAACTGTATCGATCCGCATTGTTACATTATCTTTTGTAATAACCGGCTGTGGCGCAAAATCTACAACCTGTTCTTTCAGATCAACACGTCTTGCCACACGGTCAAAAATCGGAACTTTAAAATGAAGTCCCGTATTCCATGTTGCCTGATAAGCCCCCAGTCTTTCGATTACAAGTGCCTCTGCCTGTCTGACAATCTTCACACAGGATATAATAAGCATCACAACAATCAATATTAATATTGCTAAAAAAATCGTATTTAATGGCATCTTCTTTACTCCTCCTCTTTTCTTCTCTCTCTGACAATAAGCTTCACACCTTGGATACCTTCCACTACAACGATCGTATCTTTTGCGATCTTTCCATCCGGTTCGTCTGTCTTTGCCGACCATTCCTGTCCACGGATTTCTACATGCCCTGCTGCCTGCAGTGTATCAATATCTTCTGTCACCAGTGCCTGTTCCCCAATAAGACTCTCAGCGTTCGTCTTCTGCCGCTCTTTATTAAAGTACTTCACGGCAAGTGGTCTTGTAAGCACCAGTAATATAACAGAAACTATGAGAAATGCAACAACCTGCACAGGCAGACCGAAGCCGATCACTCCGCTCACAAATGCCACCAGCGCTCCGCCGGCAAACCAGATTGTCGTAAGTCCCATAGTCAAGATCTCGATAATTAATAATATTACAAATAATATAAGCCAGTATACAGTCTGCATAAATATTCCTCACTTTGCTCCGTGCTTCGCACTCCCTCAATCTGCCCGATATTCGCATATCGGGGCGAGCCCCAAAGTCTTGCATCCACTTATGAGTAAACTCATGTGGATGCCGGACTTTTTGTCTCTGGTATCATTATCTTACTATATTTTCTCCGATAACGCAATTCTAACTGTCTACTGACTTCCTTATGATTTTATGAATTTTTCTCTGTATTTCTTCTCTGTCTCTTCACTTCGAACATCAATACCGAAGCGGCTATTGCGGCATTTAACGACTCCACCTCTCCGCTCATCGGAATAATGATATAGTGATCTGCCATTTTCGAGGTTTCTTCACGCAGCCCGTTCCCCTCATTTCCAATCAGGAATGCACAGGAGAAAGCATAATCTTCTTCATCATAAGACTTCTCCCCGTCCAGATGCGCCGCGTATACTTTAATCCCGGCATCTTTGATCTTGCGGATTGCCTTCAGGATATCTTCCGCATAATAAAACGGCATCCGGTAAATAGAACCCATCGTTGAACGGATTGTTTTCGGATTGTAAATATCCACACAGTCACGGCTCATGATCACACCTGTTACACCTGCGCCTTCTGCAGTCCGCACGATCGTACCCATATTTCCCGGATCCTGCAAATTATCCAGCACTAGCAGATGCCTCTTTTCGCCTTTTAACAGATCCTCCAGCTTATAGGATTTCTGTCGCACAACACAGAGAACACCCTGTGGTGTCTTTGTATCCGATGCATGTGCAAATACAGTATCCGTCAGCACTTCTATGTGCACTCCGGCTTGCCCTGCAATCGCATTTACCAGCACTTTTTCTTTTTTATAAAAAGATTCAGATACATATACTTCCTGTAATTCATCCACCGGCACTTCCCGGAACATCCGGATGCCTTCCACAAGAAATACATGTTCTTCATCTCTTAATTTTCTCTTCTTTTTTAAATTAATCAGTCTTTTAACTTTTCCGTTTGCTGTACTTGTAATCATTCTCTCTGTCCCTTAATAACTATAATATTGAAGCACCCCTGATTATGGTGCCTGCAAATCGCTTTTTACTTCACCTTTTTCACAATAATTGTTATACTTTGAAACGGTATCCGACACCCCAGATTGTCTCGATATACTGAGGGTTGGATGTGTCCATCTCGATCTTTTCACGGATTTTCTTAATGTGCACGGTTACAGTTGCGATGTCACCGACAGATTCCATATCCCAGATTTTCTGGAACAGTTCATCTTTGGAATACACATGATTCGGGTGTGCCGCAAGAAATGACAACAGATCAAATTCTTTTGTTGTAAATGTTCTCTCTTCTCCATTTACCCATACTCTTCTTGCAGTCGTGTCAATCTTAAGTCCTCGGATCTCGATCACTTTATTTTTTTCTGCCATGCTTCCGATCAACCGATCATATCTTGCAAGATGTGCTTTCACACGTGCCACCAACTCGCTCGGGCTGAACGGCTTTGTCATATAATCATCCGCTCCCAATCCCAGTCCACGAATCTTATCAATATCATCTTTTTTTGCTGATACCATAATGATTGGTGTGTTCTTCTCATCTCTGACCTTCCGACAGATTTCAAATCCATCTACCCCCGGAAGCATCAGATCAAGAATCAGAAGATCATATTCTTCCTGAAGTGCTTTCTCAAGTCCACTGTCTCCATCATTTGCAACTTCCACTTCAAATCCGCTCAGTTCCAGATAGTCTTTCTCCAGATCTGCAATCGTCTCTTCGTCTTCAACTATTAAAATCTTACTCATTCAATGGTACCTCCTGATATTTTCTCAAAACAAAATACATCGTTGTTCCTGTGTCTTCTCTGCTGGTTGCCCAAATCTTACCACCATGCTCTTCCACAATCTTCTTAACAATAGAAAGCCCGATACCGCTTCCGCCTTTGGACGAATTTCTCGAAGCATCCGTTCTGTAAAAACGGTCGAAAATATTTGGCAGATCCTTGGCTGCAATTCCTTTGCCGTTATCTTCCAATTCAACCTGAATAAAGTCACCGACATCTTTTACACGAAGGTTGATGATCGGTTTGCTTTTATCCATATATTTCAACGAATTATTTACAATATTATGCACAACACGCTTGATCTGTTCCGCGTCTGCAATCACTTTCACTTCTGGATCTACATAATTAAAATATCCAAATTCTACATTTTTTGACTCCAGTTCCAGCGACAAATCTTCTGCACAATCTGTGAAATAATCATTTACAGATATAATATTGAAGTTATATGGAATACGGTTTGTGTCAATCTTGGAATACAATGTCAACTCATTGATCAGTGTATTCATCTCATTCGCTTTATTATAGATCGTGCGGATATATTTGTCCATTTTCTCCGGTGTATCCGCTACTCCGTCCATGATTCCTTCTGCATATCCTTTGATTGCTGTCACCGGTGTCTTAAGGTCATGGGAGATATTACTGATCAGCTCTTTGTTCTCCTTGTCAAACTGAATCTTCTCTTCTGCACTGTCCTTTAACCGCTTACGCATATCTTCCAGATCACTGCAGAGCTGGCCGAGCTCATCATCAGACTCCGGTTTGATCTCAAAATCCAGATTACCTTCTTTGATATTATAAGCTGCCCTCTTCATCTTTGACAACGGACGCATGATTCCGCGGTAGATCCACATGAGCAAAATAAATGCCGTTGCGATTAAAACAATAACAACCACACAGATCAAGTCTACAAAAAGCTCCTCCACTTCTGGTATAACATTCTTCATGTCTGTAACGATAAATGCGCTTCCTTTTTCTCCGCTTCGATATTTAAAATCAATCTGCTTGATCAGTACCTGAGCATTGCCACCTAGATAAAGTCCATTTTTCGCATCGGCATCTGCCTCACCATACTTCGGAAGCTGACGGATCACATATTTTGTTTCCCCACTGTCTGTACCAATGTAAACAATTGTATTTCCTTTTCGCACAAGCAGATAGGCTTTTTTCTTTTCCAGTTTTTTATTTACTTTCTCAAGTCTGGTCGCATCGCCCATCTCTTCCGGATCTTCGGCAATAATCTTCTTTAGTTCTTCATACGGCTTCTCAGTTACTTTTGACAATACCTGCATAGAATTTGATAAGCTCTCCCAGGTTGTATCAGTAACTCCATATGTCTTTTCGATTGAGCTGATCTGATGTCTGCACAGGACTATTCCCATAGTTGTTGTCAATATAATCGGAATCAGCGTAATCGTTAAAAATGCTATCACAAGTCTTGTTCTTATTTTCATAGGAACACCTCCAGACTCAAGTATAGCATGAAAAAAGGCGCTTCACATCAAAGCGCCTGTAAACATTTCTAAAAATTTTATAAATATGCTTTCAGTACATCCACCTTATCTGTCTTTTCCCAGGAGAGGTCGATGTCTGTACGTCCAAAGTGTCCGTAAGCTGCTGTCTGCTTGTAAATTGGTCTTCTCAAATCCAGCATTTTGATAATTCCTGCCGGGCGGAGATCAAAGTTCTCGCGGATGATCTCAACCAGTTTTTCATCAGATACTTTACCGGTTCCAAATGTATCTACCATAATGGAAGTCGGATGAGCAACTCCGATTGCGTAAGAAAGCTGGATTTCACATTTCTTGGCAAGTCCTGCTGCAACAATATTTTTCGCAACGTAACGTGCTGCGTACGCTGCTGAACGGTCTACCTTTGTGCAGTCTTTACCTGAGAAAGCTCCGCCGCCGTGACGTGCCATTCCACCGTAAGTATCTACAATGATCTTGCGTCCTGTCAGTCCACTGTCTCCGTGTGGTCCACCGATAACAAAACGTCCTGTCGGGTTGATAAAGAATTTTGTATTCTCGTCTACCATCTCTGCCGGAAGTACTGTGTCAAATACATATTTCTTAATATCTTCGTGAATCTGCTCCTGTGTCACATCCGGATCATGCTGTGTAGATAAGACAACTGCATCCAGACGTTTCGGAACATCATTTTCATCATATTCTACTGTAACCTGTGTCTTTCCATCCGGTCTCAGATAAGAAAGCGTTCCGTTCTTCCTTACTTCTGTAAGTTTTCTTGCCAGTTTATGCGCCAGAGAAATCGGATATGGCATCAGTTCCGGAGTCTCATCCGTTGCGTATCCGAACATCATACCCTGGTCGCCGGCTCCGATCGCATCAATCTCATCATCGCCCATTGTATGCTCTTTTGCTTCCAACGCTTTATCAACTCCAAGAGCGATATCTCCAGACTGCTCGTCAATTGCTGTGATCACACCACATGTCTCTGCGTCAAATCCAAATTTTCCTCTTGTATAGCCAATCTCTTTTACTGTATCGCGTACGATTTTCTGAATATCAACATAAGCATTTGTAGTGATCTCACCCATAACGAGAACCATACCTGTCGTTGTTGTTGTCTCACAAGCCACACGGCTCATCGGATCCTGTTCCATCAATGCATCAAGAATCGCGTCTGAAATCTGGTCGCACATTTTATCCGGATGTCCTTCTGTAACGGACTCGGATGTAAATAATCTTTTTTCCATGTCATTCTCCCTTCTACTTTCTCCCGGGGACGGGGATTTTCTAGAAAATCCCCGTCCCCTTTTAAAAAAGACCTGTCCCTTTTTATGTTATCCACATAATCATCCACAATGCGAAAAAAACAGTCCACAACAAGTGGACTGTTTATATTCTCATATATCAATCTTCTTATTGTTCGATTACTCGCTCAGGTTGGCACCTTCCCATGATGGGGGTTGCCGCAGCTTCACAGATCCTTTGTACCTCCACTGCTCTGAATAAGAGAAAGTTAGCAATATTTATTATTTTCTTTGTTACCTTATAAGACTTTACACGTTTTAACTGTTCTTGTCAACTGATTTATCCAACTTTTAATTTGAATTTCTGAATTTCTTTCTCAGTTTCTACTTTTTCGATAATACCGCCAAGACCTCTGAGCTTCTCTTCGAATCTCTCATATCCTCTTTGGATATATACAATATCATCTACAATTGTAATGCCTTCTGTTGCAAGTCCTGCAATACAAAGTGCAGCTCCTGCGCGGAGATCCGGTGCACTCACTCTTGCTCCGCTGAACTTCTCAACACCTTCGATAGTTGCTGAGTTGCCTTCCACTTTGACATTCGCTCCCATTCTGGCAAGTTCGTCCAGATATTTGAAACGATTTTCAAAAATACTCTCTGTAATTGTGCTTGTTCCCTTGCAAAGTGCAAGCGTCACACCAATCTGTGGCTGCATATCCGTTGGAAATCCAGGATATGGAAGTGTCTTCACATGTGTACTTGTAAGATCTCCCTTGGATACAACACGCACTGCATCGTCAAATTCTTCTACCTCACAGCCAATCTCTTCCAGCTTGGCAATCGTAGCTTCCAAATGCTTCGGAATGACATTCAATACTGTCACATCTCCTCTGGTTGCCGCTGCCGCAAACATAAATGTTCCGGCCTCAATCTGATCCGGAATAACCGAATACTCTGTACTGTGAAGCTGTCTGACTCCACGAATCTTGATCACATCTGTTCCTGCACCACGAATATTCGCTCCCATGCTGTTCAGGAAGTTTGCCACGTCTACAACGTGTGGCTCTTTAGCCACATTCTCCATAATTGTAAGACCGTCTGCCATCGCAGCCGTCATCATTACATTGATCGTAGCGCCTACACTGACAACATCAAAATAAATATGTTTACCAACAAGCTTCTCAGCTTCTGCCATGATCTTACCATATTCAATCTCTACTTCTGCGCCCAGTGCACGGAAACCTTTCAGATGCTGGTCAATCGGTCTGCTTCCGATATTACATCCTCCCGGCAGTGCCACTTCCGCATGTTTGTACTTTCCGAGCATCGCGCCAAGTAAATAGTAAGATGCACGGATCTTTTTAATATAATCATATTCTATACTGAAATCATGAATGCCTCTTCCGTTGATCGTCACAGTATGACGGTCAATTCTGTTCACTGTCGCTCCGATTCCGGCAATCGCGTCCAGTAATACATTAATATCGTTGACATCCGGAAGATTATCAATCTTAACTGTCTCATCTGTCATGATCGCAGCCGCAAGAATTGCAAGTGCCGCGTTCTTTGCTCCCCCTATTTCGACCTCTCCGACTAACGGATGGCCACCTTTAATAATATACTGTTCCATTAACCACACCTCTATATAATATTGCTGTCTATGATATAAGCATATTGGATATAGCAGTTATGCCCATTTTGTTCTCTTAAAAATCTAAAACAGGAAGACTCCCACTTCCTGAGTCTTTGCTATTATAGCACAAATCCAACATTTGTAAAATATTTTTTAATTTTATGTAATTATTTTGTAACATTTAATCCGTTTTCAAGCACACGAAGAACTTCCTCGATTGTCTCTTCCAGATCCCGTCCTTCCTCACTGATCGTGAGATCTGCATACCGTTCAAATAATGCGGTACGCTCCTCATACAGATCTTTTAATGTCTGACCGTCTTTTAACACAACACCTCTGTTTTTAGCATTATGGAGTCTGTTATTTATTGTCTCATACGACGTATGTAAATATACGATCATTCCGGTCTCTTTGTAATGCCTCATTGCATTCTCACAATATACAACACTTCCTCCCGGCGAGATAACAGCACGCTCTTCCTGAATCTCCGCATTCACCCGGTCTTCAATCCGTAAGAAACCTTCATTTCCTTCTTCTGCAATAATCTCTTTAAGCAAACGCTTCTCCACTTCCTGGATTACCAGATCTGTATCTACAAACTTATATCCCAGTCTCTTAGCAACAACAACACCGACTGTGCTTTTCCCCGATGCCGGCATTCCGATAAATACGATATTCTTCATATTTTTCATCCTTTAGTCTGTATTTGTTTGAAATCTTTTGATACTTATTACATTTTAATCCTATCCATTTTAACATAAGATTCCTTTTTCGTCCACTTCTTGCTTCAGAATCTACTGCCTTTACAAGATTCGAACTCATTTTTTATCATTTTCTGACCAATTCTACCAATACCGCTCTGCCTGATCTGCCAACGAATACTTTACCATAAAAAATAAGAACCGGAAATCCTTTTATTCCTCCGGTTCTTATTTTGTATAAATTATCTCTTCAGGATACACTCTCATTCAGAAAATAATATTTTCTCTGAAAGTTTCTCCGCTCCTGCCTTCGGCGGCATATCTCCTGACAGGTCATTACCCACACCAGCTCACGAAGCCAGTCATCTTCCATTTTCGTCGGAAGATCATCTGTTTTATCCTTCTGCTTATCTGCAAAGTCGATCTGACCTTTCACATTTGCATAAACACGACCGCATATCATCTGTATTTGCAAACGATCCGGATACTCATCATAAATCATACTGACGTCATATTCCAGCCGGTCGCATTCTGCCTCTACATATGGCAGAATCTTTTTCACTTCGGCCGGATACATACTCTTCATATAAGATACATCCCGGCTGTTTTCCCGCTCCCAGGCTGTATCGATTGGCAGCTGATTTTGATATGCCATATAAAAAGGCAGTTTCTCGCTCATCGGTTCTGCTCCTTCCAGGGAAATTATCTGCTTTATTATATGCATTTTTTCATAAGCTGTTCCCTGAAATCTTTTCTGTTATTCATTTTTTGCGGCTTCAAAATTCCGATGCAGAAGTTTGTGTTCTTTTCCTTTCAGCAAGCCATCGTACAACGTCTGAACCAACGGATTTTCATTGGACTTCTTAATCTGGGTATTCACATCTGAATCATAAAGACCCTTCATTCTTGCTGATTTTGTTCTCGGTCCGGCCGGTACCGGCTGTCCACCACCCATGACACAGCCTCTGTAACATGCCATTACTTCTACGAAATCATAGTGTACTTCCCCGGCCTTGATCCGCTTCAAAAGTGCATCTGCATTTCCGAGACCACTTACGATTGCCGCACGAATGGTTCTGCCGTTGTAATCAAATTCTACTTCTTTCAGGCCTTTCTCTCCACGCACACCGCTGAATTTGATATTATCCATATCTACACGGTTATGTCCTTTACGCAGACGTCTCAAAACCGCTTCGGTCACACCGCCGGTTACACCAAAGATCACTCCGGCACCGGATCCGATTCCAAATGGCATATCTGACGCTTCAATTTCCAGATTCTCAAAACGGATACCAGACTTGCGAATCATGGAAACGAGCTCGGTTGTTGTCAGTACATAATCGATATCCTGCTTACCGTTTGTTGAAGATTCCGGTCGTAAAATCTCATCTTTCTTCGCTGTACAAGGCATAATAGATACAGATACCACTCGTTTTCCGAGATTCTTCTCCGGATCTTTATAATATTCCCGTACTACAGCGCCGAACATCTGCTGTGGTGACCGGCAGGTCGAAAGATTCTCGGCAAATTCCGGATAACGGTTTTCACAATATCTTACCCATGCAGGACAGCAGGATGTAAAGAGTGGCAATTTTTCTCCGGATTCCAGCCGATTCAAAAGTTCTTCCGACTCTTCTATAACTGTAAGATCCGCACCGTAAGATGTATCAAATACTTCATCAAATCCCATACGATGCAGGACATTTACCAATTTACCCATAACATTTTCGCCACGCGGCAGACCGAACTGATCTCCTACTGCCACACGGACTGCCGGTGCGATCTGTGCGATCACTTTAGTATCTTTATCTGCAAGAAGATCCCAGATAACATCCATGTTGGTCTTAATACTGATTGCGCCTGTCGGACATACAACCCGGCATTGTCCACAGTTCACGCAGTCGGTCTCTGCAATTTTCTTATCAAATGCAGGTGTTACCAGCGCTTTTGTTCCTCGATATGCAAAATCAATTGCATTTACTGCCTGCACATTGTCACACATACGTACACAGTCACCGCACAAAATACATTTATTCGGATCTCTCACGATCGCCGGCGAACTGTCATCGATCGGCTGTAATTCTTTCGTATTTTCAAATCGGACATCCATAACACCCATCCGGTGCGCAAGGCTTTGCAGCTGACATTCTCCACTTTTGATACAAGTTGTACAGTCTCTGCAGTGCGCTGCCAGAAGTAACTCCAGAATTAATTTCCGATACTTCATCAGGCGCGGTGTATTTGTATAGATCACCATTCCGTCTCTCGGTGGTTCGGAACAGGATGCAAATGTTTTTCCTTTATCATTTTCTACTGTACATAAACGACAGGCACCATATACAGACAGTTCTGAATGGTAACATAAGGTTGGTATATCAATATCTGCTTTACGAATGACGGTAAGAATATTCGGTTCATCCGTAAATTCTACTTTTCTTCCATCTATAGTCATTACTCCCATGACGTTTCCTCCTATCTGGCAACAGAAATTGCCTTAAACGGACACTGTTCCATACAGGCTCCGCACTTAATGCATTTCTCCTGATTAATGTGATACGGTGATTTCAACTCACCTTCAATTGCTCCAGCCGGACAATTTCTTGCACACTTGGAACATCCTTTACAGATGTCCAGATCAATCTGGAACTGTCTGAGATTTGTACAAACCCCTGTTTTACACTTCTTATCCTCAATATGTTCTCTATATTCTTCTGCAAATGCATTCAATGTACTGATAACCGGTTTTGGCGCACTCTTTCCAAGTCCGCATAACGCGGTACTCTCAATCATATCGGCCAGTTCACGCAACTCATCTATATCTGTCGGTTTTCCATTTCCGGCTACGATTCTTTCAAGAATCTCCAGCATTCTTTTTGTACCTTCTCTGCATGGCACACATTTTCCACAGGATTCTCTCTGCGTAAAGCTCATAAAGAACCGGGCTACTTCTACCATACAGGTATTTTCATCCATAATAACAAGTCCGCCGGAACCGATCATCGCTCCGATCTTCGCCAGCGAATCAAAATCCATCTTGCTGTCCAGCTGTTTCTCTGTCAGACATCCGCCCGATGGTCCGCCGATCTGAACCGCTTTGAACTTTTTACCGTTCTGAATGCCTCCACCGATATCATAAATAACTTCCCGGAGAGTAATTCCCATCGGCACTTCGATAAGTCCTGTGTTTCTTACATTACCTGTCAATGCGAATGCTTTTGTTCCCGGGCTTTCCGGTGTACCGATACCCAGATACCACTCTGCGCCGTTTTGAATGATCATTGGTACATTTGCGTAAGTCTCAACGTTATTTAATACTGTAGGTTTTGCCCAGAGTCCCTGCTGTACTGTACGCGGCGGTTTTACTCTCGGCATACCACGTTTGCCTTCAATAGATGCTGTCAGCGCACTTCCTTCGCCGCAGACAAATGCTCCGGCTCCTCGGTTGATATGTAAACGGAAGCTGAAGTTTGTTCCCAGGATATGATCTCCTAAAATTCCAATCTCTTCCGCCTGATGGATTGCCGTCTCCAGTCTCTGGATCGCGAGCGGATATTCGGCACGGACATAAATATATCCTTCCTGCGCCTGAACCGCATATGCAGCGATCATCATACCTTCGATCATGCGGTGCGGATCACCCTCCATAATACTTCTGTCCATGAATGCGCCCGGGTCACCTTCGTCACCGTTACAGACTACGTAACGAATCTTTTCCTTCTGGGATGCTACCTGTTTCCATTTACGTCCGGTACGGAATCCTGCACCGCCACGTCCTCTTAAATTTGACTCATAAATCATATCGATCACGGATTCCGGTGTCATCTCAAACAATGCTTTTTCTAATGCAGAATATGCTCCGACCACCATCGCTCCTTCGATGTGATCGGCATCGATATGTCCGCAGTTTTTCAATACAAGTCTCGTCTGCTTTGCGTAAAATGGGATCTCTTCCTGTGAAGCATAGACCTGTCCGTCCATATGATATAACAAACGTTCAATCGATTTTCCTTCGCAGATTGTTTTCTGATAGATCTCTTCACAATCATCCGGCGACACTTTAATATATAAATAATTATGTGGTTCGATTCTCACCAGCGGTCCCATTTCACAGAATCCGTGGCAACCACTCTTCATAACCTTGGTATGTGCAATCTCTGCGCCGAACTCCACCGATACATTCCCGTCATTCTTTGTCAGTTCCAGCATTTTCTGGTAAATTTTATCTGAACCCCCGGCCAGACATCCTGTTCCACCGCAGATCAAAACGCGACATTTCGCACGCTGCCGCTTCTGACATTCAGTACGATATTCTTTTAATTCCGTTCTGTTCTCTATCTTCATGTTATTCTCCTCTCAACTCTTTCAGCAGATCCACTACTTTTTCCGGTGACATCTTAGGATACACAACATCATTTACTGTAATCGCCGGTGCCAGACCACATGCCCCCAGACAGGACACCGTCTCCACAGTAAAATACAGATCGTCTGATGTATGCTTCTTATCATTTAATCCGAGTTCCTTATACAAACGTTCCAGGATCGGAATGGATTTTCTCACATGACAGGCTGTTCCATCACAGACTTTAATGACATATTTGCCTTTCTGCTCGAAAGAAAAATTCTCATAAAAACTTGCCACGCTGTACGCCTTTGCTTCCGTAATCCCGATCTGTTTTGCCACATATGTCAGAAGTTCCGGTGGCAGGTATCTGTACTCCTCCTGAATATCCTGGATAATCGGGATCAATGATCGTTCTTCTCTTGTGTGTCTTGCCATGATTTCATCTGCTTTCTCATAATACGATGTATCTAACATAATATCCTCATCCTCCTTTTTGTTCATTTTCCCCTGATATTGGCTATTTTTTATCAATTTATTGTATATTATATCATAGAAATTATTGATATGTTTATATCAATATCCGATGTCTTCCATATAGAATTTTATATATCCTAAAAAAAGATGCACCCTCAGGCACACCTTCTTTCTTCTAGACAATTATATTTCTTCAATTTTCCTTCTCAGATGCTCAAGAAATTCTTTTTCTTTCTGATTCATCACATATCCTTTTTTATATATCAGTGCATCCCTCATTTTATGTCTTAGAAATCCGACTTCCTTCTGCACAAGATGATACCGTTCCAGCATCTTTTCCGGCAGCGGAGATACCCACATATAACTGTTCTTCACTTCTCTTAAAATATCAAACTGACTTCCTCTTTCAAAAATATATATTTTCTTTTTCGGATGATAGGCTTCCCTTCCTTCCCGGTAAAATTCAATATATTCTCCGTTCGGGAGCCTGGAATCTCCATGTAAGATTTCTACTCCGTCCGATAATTCTCCCGGAGACTGAAAATCCTTTTCTGCAAGTTCTCCGTCTGCGGAAGTCAAAAGTAAATAATCAAATTCATTGATCACCTGCATTTCCAGATTCCGAAGCTGAAGAAGCGATTGGTAATCCTCCTGCTTTCTCCGCTGATACCGTATAATTCCAAGATCATATCCATTCTGACCGATACTGTCGATTGCCGTCATCGTACTTGTCTCCCGGAAATCCACATCCATCTCCATCTGGTCATCCTGGTTGCTGATATACTCGGCAAAAGCATGCGCAATATAGCTGGCCCGGGGCACACAAAATCGAAGTGTCAGCTTTTCACTGCGTTCTTTTCCATAATGTTCCCTTAGCTCATCAACATCCCGGATGACTTTTCTGGCATATTCCAGAAAATTCTGTCCGTCTCTTGTCGCCTGTACTCCTTTTGAGGAGCGTTTAAAAATCTGTATGCCAAATTCTGTTTCTACATTTTTAATTGCTTTGCTTAAGTTTGGCTGCGCAATGTAAATCTCTTTTGCAGTCTGTGAAATCGATCCTCTTTTATCTATTTCAATAATGTATTTGAAATCCGTCAAATTCATTTGTATCTCTTCCCTTTTCCATGATGCCGATGTTCCGTTCCGCCTTATTCTCTACGCGAAACGAAAAGGCGACACATCTTTTGTATCGCCTTTTCATTCTAAGCTCTTTCGCTGTAGTGATGTGCTTCTTCAAGCATCATATCTTTTACTTTCATCAGACGGATCTGAGAGCTTCTCTCGTTCTCGTCCAGCTTCATCGTGATATATTTGATTGTCTCCTGAGCCTCCGGAATTGTCACATGCTCCAGCGCATTTACACGACGTCTTGTCTTCTCGATCTCAGCCGCCATAAGCTGGCATGCTTTTTCTGTCTCCGCAAGTTTCAACATATCCGGCAGAATGTCCGCCAGTGATTTTACAGCACCATCCAGATCACTGGATGTAAATGCAAATCCATAAGAATAAATATCATTGGCATCAGCAGTCCTTGTCTTCGTATTGAACACAGGAATGTCAACGCTCATAACATTTTTATTGCCTACTTCCAGATTTACTTCCTGTTTTGGTGCCATCAGTGCGGTATTCAACGTAGCCTCATCCATTCCGGCTTTGGCTATAACAAAGTTCTTATTTGCAGAGAGGATTCCGGCTTCTACTTTCTGACGAAGTGCCATGTTCTCCTTTACCAGCTCCAGAAACTGACGCATCAGCTCATCACGCTTGTCTTTCAGGAGCTTATGTCCCCTTCTTGCTGTAACAAGCTTCTTCTTCGTCTTGGTCAGTTCCATCCGGGTAGGAGTGATCTGTTTCGATGCCATTCGCTACCTCCTTATTTCCATTACCTGATTATTGCTTTCCATAATACTGGTCTAAGAATTTGTCGTCGATACGTTTCAACTCTGCTCTTGGCAGCATAGACAATAATTTCCAGCCAATTTCCAGTGTCTCCTCAATAGATCTGTCGTTGTCATATCCCTGGGAAACATATTCTTTTTCGAATGCTTCTGCAAATTCTGCATATTTCAGGTCAATCTCTGTTAAGGCAGCTTCTCCTAAGATTGTCATCAGTTCTTTTGCATCTTTTCCACGGGAATACGCAGCAAATAACTGGTTCATCGTATTGGAGTGGTCTGCTCTTGTTTTGCCTTCACCGATACCTTTATCTTTCAGACGGGAAAGAGACGGTAATACATCAATCGGCGGCTGTAATCCTTTACGATACAGCTCACGACTTAAGATTACCTGACCTTCTGTGATATATCCGGTAAGATCAGGAATAGGATGTGTCTTATCATCCTCAGGCATAGTCAGGATTGGGATCATAGTGATACTTCCGTCTTTACCTCTCTGACGTCCGGCTCTTTCATACATTGTTGCAAGGTCTGTGTACATATATCCTGGATATCCACGACGTCCAGGTACCTCTTTCTTCGCTGCGGAAATTTCACGCAGCGCATCTGCATAGTTCGTGATATCTGTCAGGATAACCAGAACGTGCATATCTTTTTCAAATGCCAGATATTCTGCTGCTGTCAGTGCCATACGAGGAGTTGCGATACGCTCTACAGCCGGGTCATTTGCAAGGTTGATAAACAGAACGGTTCTGTCAATCGCACCTGTCTCTTTGAATGACTCGATGAAGTAGTTAGACTCTTCGAACGTAATACCCATTGCAGCAAATACAACGGCAAATTTCTCATCTGTTCCACGTACCTTTGCCTGTCTTGCAATCTGGGCTGCCAGCTGGGAATGTGGCAGACCGGAACAAGAGAAGATTGGCAGTTTCTGTCCACGAACCAATGTATTCAGACCATCAATGGCAGATACACCTGTCTGGATAAACTCTTCCGGGTACACGCGGGCTGCCGGGTTCATAGGCAGACCATTAATATCTCTTCTTTCCTCCGGCAAAATCTCCGGTCCATCATCAATCGGACGTCCCAGTCCATCGAAGACACGTCCCAGCATATCCGCAGATACACCAAGCTCCATGCTTCGTCCGAGGAAACGTACTTTACTGTTACTTAAGTTAATACCGGCAGCATTCTCATAGAGCTGTACTACTACGTCATCTCCATCTACTTCCAGTACTTTACAGCGTCGTTTTTCTCCGCTTGCGAGTTCGATTTCACCAAGCTCGTCGTATTTAACGCCTTCTACACCTTTTACCATCATCAGCGGTCCGGCAACTTCCTGTATTGTTCTATATTCCTTTGGCATAATTAGAAGTCCTCCTTCCCGATCGTTCCTGCTACTTCTTTACCGAGTTCATCCATGATCTTCTCATATTCTGTCTCAATATTTTCAGCTAATGTATATTTATAACGACCGATTTTCTCTCTGACATCCATTACAAGAAGATCTTTCATGGATGCACCTTTGTTCAGAGCTTCTGAAGCCTGATCATAGAATGCAAGAACCAGTTTCATCATCAGATACTGTTTACGAAGTGGTGTGTAAGTATCTATTTCGTGGAAAGAGTTCTGATGCAGGAAATCTTCACGGATAGATCTTGCTGCTTCCATCTTCAGACGGTCAGACGGAGACAATGCATCCATACCTACCATCTGTACAATCTCTTCCAATGCTGCTTCTTCTGTCAGAAGGCTCATCATTCTCTGACGGTCATCCATCCAGTCCGGAGCAACGGTTTCATTAAACCAGTCTTTCATATTATCCAGATACAGCGAATAACTGGTCAGCCAGTTAATAGCCGGAAAATGTCTCTTATATGCCAGTGCGGAATCCAGTCCCCAGAATACCTTAACGATACGAAGGGTTGCCTGTGATACCGGCTCTGATGTATCACCACCCGGAGGAGATACGGCTCCGATTACGGACAGGGAACCTTCTCTTGCATCTTTACCGATGGAAACTACACGTCCGGCTCTCTCGTAGAACTCTGCCAGACGGGAACCTAAGTATGCCGGGTAACCTTCCTCACCAGGCATCTCTTCCAGACGTCCTGACATCTCTCGAAGCGCCTCTGCCCAACGGGATGTAGAATCTGCCATCAATGCTACAGAATATCCCATATCACGGAAATACTCTGCAATCGTAATACCTGTATAAATAGATGCCTCACGGGCTGCGAAAGGCATATCGGATGTGTTCGCGATCAGAACGGTTCTTTCCATAAGGGAACGTCCTGTCTTCGGATCCTTCAGTTCCGGGAACTCATTCAGAACGTCTGTCATCTCATTTCCACGCTCTCCACAACCGATGTAAACTACGATGTCAGCTTCTGCCCATTTTGCAAGCTGATGCTGGATAACTGTCTTACCGCTTCCGAAAGGTCCCGGAACGGCTGCAACTCCACCTTTTGCGATTGGGAAAAATGTATCAACAACACGCTGTCCTGTTACAAGCGGTGCATCCAGCGGCAGTTTCTTCACATATGGACGTCCTGTACGAACCGGCCATTTCTGCATCATTGTCAGCTCTTTGTCTCCGTCCTTCGTCTCCAGAACTGCAACAACTTCTTCTACCGTAAATTCACCGGATTTGATCTCTTTGACTGTTCCGCTTACTCCATAAGGAACCATGATCTTCTGCTCAACAACTGCTGTCTCCTGAACAGTACCGAGCACATCTCCCGCTCCAACTTCGTCTCCGACTTTTGCAACCGGAACAAATTCCCATTTCTTGTCTCTCTTCAGGGAAGCAACTTCAACACCACGCTGTAAGTTATTTCCCGAAATCTTCATAATATCATCCAGAGGACGCTGGATACCATCATAAATGCTTGTGATCAGACCAGGGCCAAGTTCTACTGACATTGGTGCCCCTGTTGATTCTACCGGTTCTCCCGGTCCAAGTCCTGATGTTTCTTCGTATACCTGAATTGATGCCTCATCACCGTGCATCTCGATGATCTCTCCAATCAGACGCTTTTCACTAACACGTACAACGTCACGCATGTTAGCATCTCGCATTCCGGATGCGATGACCAGCGGTCCTGCTACTTTTTTAATCGTACCTGTACTCATTTGGACGAATCACCCTCCATTTCTTATTTTATTGTTGCGAAAACAGAATATCAGAACCGACAGCCACTTCCACAGACTTCTTAACGCCCGCGACTCCTGCTCCCGTATTACCGGCAATGCCAGGAATCTGGATGATCGCCGGGATGATTTCTTCCTGATATCTTGCAATTTCATGTTTTAACTGATCGGCCCAGGCTTCTGTAATATAAATAATTCCGTAACCACCTGTTGCCAGTTTGTGAAGCTCTTCGGCAGCTTCTTCATGGGTAGTAACCGGAAATGTGTCAAGCCCCAGTGTAGCAAAGCCGTAGATGCTGTCATAATCGCCTAATACTGCAATCTTATACATACATTTCCCTTACCCTTTCCCGAATAGAATCATCCGGCAGGTCGTTAAGCTTACCGGAAAGAATGATTCGTACCGTTTTTATTTCATTCTGTCTTGCAATTACATAGGCAATTACCGGTCCTATTGTAAATGCATTATATTTCTGCGGGCTGATCGTCTGGATGATCCGGTTGTCGCACCACCGTTCAAATGCGGATGGAGATTCCAGAAGTGCCTGCGCACCTTCTGCATATGCCGTTCCCATCAGATAATCACGAAGCGCTTCCTTACCGGAAAGTGCCGCTTTGGAAAGCTGATCCACACTGACACTGTCGCACTCCGCCATTGCCCTTTTCATAAAGTCTATAGATTTCGCGGTTTTCTGTGATCGCACTGCAATCTTAATATCTGCAACTGCAACCGTTGATTCTGCATAATCCCGGATGATCTGGGCTTTTGACGCTTTACCTGCCGCATATACGGCATCCAGCGTTGCTCTGTCGATCATCACGTCGCACAACTGACCATCTCTTGTATGAAGCAGTGTCTCATAAGCATCCGCTGCCACATGCTGCATGTAGTCCGGAAGTCTGGTAAACGCTTTCTCTCTTACGATCTCCAGCATCTCATCCCCCGGAATCGCTACATCATCATAGAAAATGTGCCGGTTCTTTTCCTCCGTGCATACTTCCTTGATCGCAGCTTTCAGATTATGGAAAAGTTTTGGATAGGAAAGTACTGCAAAGTTCTCCATGTCAATGGAAAGATCCTTCACTACCTCCCAGATTTTCTCTTCCTCTCTGGTCAGTATCGCCTCTGCATCTCCGGAAGTATCTGTGCTTCCCCACCCCTTCTCTTCCAGGAACTGCAGGCACTGATGATAATTCTGGCATGCAATCAGCTGGTCGATCGTGCTGTTTGAAAACAGTGACACTTCCAGTGCACGTATGCGCGCAACCGCGTAGGTATACTGTTCACTCATGTTACTTCCTCCTGTCACGCGTTACGCAAATAATATATGGTATACTTTGTCAGACAATTCGTCTTTTTTCTCATCGAACATTGCCTGTAAAGTACAGTTCTCTTCTATCCCGCCATAGGCAAGAACAAATCCATTCTCAATCTTTCTTTCTTCTGCGGAAATCTTAAGGCTTCCGCCTTTGTCCCGCGCAGTGTTCTCCACTGCATTTTTAAAGTCGTCAGACATTCTCTGGAGATCTCCTGCGGAAAAGAAGATTTCTCCGTCCTGCGGCAATGCATATCTTGCAAGTAATTTTAATAAAACTCCAAAATACTCTTCCTCATTCATAGACTCCAGAGACTGATATGCCTTATCCAGCACGTTCTGGATCATCTCCTGTTTTGCTGCCAGAAGTTTTGTTCTTCTCTGCAGATCAATGGAAGATGCCGTACGCTCTTTGTAATTCACTGTATCCAGTTCGGATTTGTGGGCAATCGTCTCGGAAATCTTCTTAGCATCTGCCTCAGCCTGCGCTACAATCTCGTCCGCTTTTGCCTTTGCTTCTGCAATCTTGCTGTCTGCTGCCGCTTTCGCTTCATCCAGGATCTGACTTTTTATTTTTTCTAATCCTGTCATCGCTTCTTTGCTCCTTCCTGTTTTATACCTGAATTGCTGTTACTGCCAGAATAGAAATCAGGAGTGCAAGAATTGCGTATGTCTCAACCATTGCAGGGAACAGCATTGCTTTACCGAACTGCTCCGGTTTTTTAGCTACAATTCCGATTGCTGCCGCTGCTGTCTGTCCCTGTGCTTTACCAGAGATCAGTCCAACGATTCCGATTGGCAGACATGCTGCAAGGATCAGAAGTCCTGTCTGTGGATCAAGATCTGCTGCGCCGCCGCCAAGGAGACCAATCTTGGATAATGTAATGAAACCAACCAGCAGTCCGTAAATTCCCTGTGTACCAGGAAGCAGCTGCATGATCAATACTTTTGCAAATTTGCTAGGGTCTTCTGTTACAACTCCGGATGCTGCCTGACCTGCGATACCAACTCCGATTGCTGATCCTGCTCCTGCGAGAAATACTGCTACTGCTGCGCCAAGTAACGCATATACAAGTCCTAAATTACTCCAAATACTCATGATAAAGTTTCCTCCTTAATATCTACATATTTTGTATCTGATTCAAATGGTTCAAATGGTTTTCCACCGCCTTCGTAGAATTTTCCGAAAAATTCCACAAACTGAAGACGGTTCGTGTGCACATATGCACCAAGTAAGTTGATCGCAAGATTCAAAGTATGTCCCACCACGAACACAATCGCAAATCCGATCGCACCAACCACGCCTTTTCCAAACATGCTACCCATCTGGTTTACAACAGATGCAATAACACCGGTTGCAAGTCCGAGAGCTAACAGACGTGAATAAGATAATACATCACTGAGCCATCCGGTAATATTATAGATGTCATACGCTCCAAGCGCGATCCTGAGAACCGGATTTTTATTTGCTCTTCCTGACATCAGAAGCAGTCCCAGTGCACCGATAATCGCAAGCGCTTTTGCAAGCGTATTCACAAACGGTGGAAATACGATTTTTGCCTGTGCTATAGAAGCAAAAATATCAGATGGGATCAGCATCAGTAAAAGTCCTGCCAGAAATACATACCATAAAATAACATCACAGAAAAAGTCTAATACTTTTCCTTCTTTCAGAAGCATGTAACCTTTGATTCCAAGGCCGACGAACAAATGTACAAGTCCGAATGCCATGGAATAGATCAACAGCTTCATCGGATTATTCAGCGGCGCAAACCATAATGGCTTGATCGTTATATCTTTATTAAAGAATGTCTTTCCTACAACATCGACAACGTCTCCGAAGTAACCGCCAAATAACACACCCCACACAAGTGTAGATAAACCACAGAACATAAACATCTTCATGGACTTTCTCATACTCTTGCTCATCCGTGGGAATTTCTTCAATACTACAAAACATGCGATTGCAATGATCGCACCGTATGCAGCATCAGATAACATCATACCAAAGAAGAATACATAGAAAAACGACATGATTGTCGTCGGATCAAACTCTCCTTTATGCGGAAGTCCGTAGGATTCCAGAACACCTTCTACACTGTCTGAGAAAGCATTGTTCTTTAAAATAACCGGCGGTTCTTCCTCTTCCTTTAACTCTTCCACATCCATCACACAATCGTATCTGTCTGCGATTGCTTTCTTAAGGACAGGAACTGTTTTCTCTGCAACATATCCGCTAATTACGAATGTTCGCTGTGACTGTGGAAGTGTGCCAAGCACTTCGTACTTCTCTGCACGGAGTCTGAAATAATCCCCCACTACTTTCAGCTCTTCTCTGCTTGTGGCATATCCTTTGATCTCTTCCTCTGTCACTTCAATCTCTTTGTTCAGTTTCTGGATCTCGGCTTTCAGATTCTCTTTTTCCTTCGCCGGGATCTGGTTGGATATCTGCGATGGTCTTGCAAATCCTCCAGCTCTCAGAGCTTCTTCGGTCTTCTCTGCCTCTTTTTTCAGACAAAATACAGCAAGATAAACCGCGTCTGCATCTTCGGAAATAATCTGCACATCCAGTGCTTCAATCTCCGGACACTCTGCAGCTACCTTTTCATGAATAGCCGCTTCATCTGTGCCCGCCGGCATCGTTCCAAGTAACATTGCTGTTCTGGCTGTACCTGCATAATTCATAGGTGCATCCAACGAAAGCCACGGTTCAAGCGATTCAATCCGATTTTCAATCTTCACAATATTTGCTTTGATCTCTGCAATCTCTTTGCTCTTTGTGAGCAGAGCATCTGCTTTTTCGATGACTTCGTCTTTTTTCGCTGTGATTTTCTGGAATTCATCCTGACTGACAAGCTCTTTTCCCGCTAACCCGGACAACATTGACTGCTTCTGCGGTGCATATATATCAAGGATACCCAGCGCCGTCTCTGTAAGCTGTGCTTTCTTCTCAAAGCTAAGCTTCGCATTCACTGTGTCCATCTTTTCAAAGCCTTCTTCATCAGCGATCTGGTTCATCTCCATAACGCCGAGTGCCTGCAGCTTTTCCAGAATTGCTTTGCGGTCTTTTTTAAGTGCGCAGATACTGACTCTTTGCATCTGCAATACTGCCATAGATCTATCCCTCCTTTACATTTTCTTTCCGGTTAGATCTTGATCAAACCAGCTGTGCAATAACTGCTGCTATTGCTTCGGCTTCTTTACTGCCCGCTTCCCGCTTTAACGAAACAATCTCTTCATCTACTTTCTGAAGTGCGTCCTTTACCGCTTCTTCTCCGGCTTTCTTTGCTTCATTCATTGCGAACTGCGCATTTTCTTTTGCTTTTGCTTCTGCTTCTTCTTTTATCCTCCCTGCAGATGCATCCGCTTTTTCAAGAATCTCGGCACATGCTGCATCGGCTTCTTTCATGGCCTTATCTGCCTCACACTCCGTGTCCTTAATGGTTCTAATGGTCTCTTCTACCATTCCTTCACCACCTCCCTCGCGTTCGTTAAAACTTTGTTGTAAGTTTGATTATAATACCGCAATTATCAAATGTCCAGAATAATTTGTATCCGAACAAGAACAAGCGCGCTTATTGTTGTGGAATTTACATAATTTTTATATATTTTTCAAATAATTCAGACATTCCAGTGCAAATGATGCAAATGTCCTTCCAGATTCATTCCCGGAAAATTATTTTGCCGCAACGCTTCATATAACACGATAGCGACTGAATTGCCCAAATTCAGAGAGCGTATGTCTCCCAGCATCGGAATACGGATACAGTCCTCCTCATGATTCACTAATATTTCTTCCGGAATTCCTGCGCTTTCCTTTCCAAACATGATATAGCAGTCCGGCTCATACTGCACGTCTGTATATACTTTATGCGCCTTTGTTGTAGCCATATAGATCTTTGCTCCCGGATTCTTCTCCATAAAATCATTAAAATCAATGTAAGTCGTCACATCCAGATCTTTCCAGTAGTCCATTCCTGCTCTTTTTAAGTTCTTTTCATTCAAACGGAATCCTAACGGCTCGATCAGGTGCAGCCTTGCATTTGCTGCCACGCAGGTTCTTCCGATGTTTCCTGTGTTTGCCGGGATCTCCGGCTCATGTAATACAATGTTTAACATAATCTCTCCTCTTTTCTGCATAACTTAATTTTATAATACTATATAATGGATACACTTTCTACAGCAATAAAAAAACGATCCCATACAAAAGATTCACCGCCTTTATTTACAAGCGCAAATTCTTTATATGAGATCATTCTATTATTTTTCTTTTGGCTCTGAGAAAATACCATACACCGCATCCGGTGCCGGGCGGTCAATGTAACGTATTTCCTCTCCATTTCTTATAATCTTGTCATTATTATCTGTAAAATATCCGATCATTGAGGCCGGAATTCCTGCCTCTTCCATCTGACGCAGAAATGCTGACTGGTCCGATACTACCGCAAGAAAACTTCCTGTTGATGTCATCTGATACGGATTCAGATGGAACTGTTCACAGACTTCGACTGTCTCCTGCAAAAGGCTGATGTTATGAAGTTCCAGATCAAGACCCAGCCCTTCTTCCTTTGCCATCCGGTAAAGTTCGGCAAGAATACCGCCTTCTCCGATCTGGCGCAATCCAAATGCTCCTGCTTCGCGTGCTTTTCTCATTTCTTTTATCGAAAATACCTGCGGTGCATAGCTTTTGATCTGCGCAAGAAATGCTGGTGAAAATCGTTCCTTAAGCTGCTCTTCTTTCTCTTCTGTCACACGCAGCATTCCTTCCATTCCTGCCCATTTTAGCAGAACCACTGCCTGTCCGGCTTCCGGCTTACGCGTCTTAGTCTCAGCGACAGCAGCTACACCGTTTACGACAACCTGTGCAAAACGGAGCACCGGACTTTTTCCGGACTTTACTTCCAGAAGTTCCAGATCTTTTTCTTTGCAGATTTTCCGGATAGACTTTTCCAGTCCATGAATCCTCGACTGGTATCCATAATCCGGAATCTGTATCTGTACACTGATTCCGATATGCTCTGCACCTTCTGCTGCCAGTGCATTTGCCACAGCCGCAACACCGTACACACCGATCTGCTTTGAATATCCACATATCACTGTCTGTTCACTTATTATATGGCCATCTTTTGTTTCAAATCTCATTTATGCCTCTCCATCTTTTCCTGCATTTATTCCGACACATACGCTCTGTTTCCTGTTCCATGATTATTCCAGAGCCTGTGCCTGACTAATCGCCGCATTAATCTTACTTCTGTCCTGCGAACCGATCGCATTTCTTACAATCGCTGAAGCCTGTGCATTTGACGACTTCGTTCCCACTGAAATCACCTGATCCGACTTATTGTAAGTGCTGTTATTAATAACTTTCCGGCTCACTTGCTTTCCATCCTGTATTACAATCTTCCACAGTCTTGCTGTACGGCCGGTATGCCCGCCACCGGCTGCAACGATCGAACCAATCGCCGCATCCGCATTTGCCTGATATCTCACACCCGGTTCTTCTGTATGCGTCGTCTCACTTTCAAATTGGATCTTACGACTTTCTTTTCTTGTTTCTTTGCCATAAATTGAAAATGTCAGCTGGTTTGCTCCATCAATTCCACCTTCAATATATATTGGATCTTTGTAATTGTTCTGGAATCTGAAATCTTTATAATCGCCTGCGATCGCCGCATCCCTGGACGGATCTACATATGCTACTGCCATAGAATGTGGAAAACGCTTTATCACTTTTAATTCCGCATACAAAACGGCATTATACAATGTCGTAGATACCTGACAGATTCCTCCGCCGTAAGAATCTACAACCTGTCCATTCTCATAAGAACCCGCCAGTGCATAGCCGTGTTCTGCATCATATGGAGAAGTAATATCATGTACCGATACGACGTCTCCCGGCATCAGAATCGTGCCATTTAACTTCTCTGCTCCGTTTTTCAGATTCTTCCAGCGCTCACCTCCACCGGCATCGGTTGAAAATGTTCCCAGACAGTCTTTGATATTTTTCAGATCTGCTGCTTTGATTCTCGGATGTCCTGTCTTCTGCGGAAGTGTAACCTCAAGCTTTTTATGATTCCATTTCCGGTTCAATGTTTGCACCAACAACTTTTTTGTTTCTTTTATATCGATTGTTTTTCCTTTTTTTTCCGATGTAATCTGAAATTCTCCGTTCACACGCGCAATCGTTGCATCCGTTGCATGCGGTGCAAGCGGGACCGCCTGTTTCTTCAGAACTTTCTCTGTCTTATCCGCATCAAGCGCCAGCTTCATATTTATCTTTGTTTTTTCTTTTTTCAGTCTGCGAAGTTTGCGGTATCTGCTAAGAAGTGTTCCTTTTTTTCCATAAGAAACTGCTTTCTCGATTGCCTGATCTTCTTTTTTATATTGAAACCCAAGATCTTTCAGCGTTGTTTCTGTCTCTTTCTCCCCGGTTTTCAATACAACTGCCTGCTTCTCATCTTCAGCGAAATGTTCTTCCATCGCACGCTTTGCTTCTTCCCGTGTCATTCCGGACACATTTACCACATTAATATATACGTTATCGCAAATCTTCTTCACCGGATATTTTGACACATAACGATAGAGTGCCAGATAAGCGGCACCCCATACTAACACAACCAGGACAACTGTCATCAGACCAATGAGCTGTCTTCTTTTTCTCCTTCTTCGTAACATCCTTCTGGAAACTCTTCCGAAGCCCTGTCTTCTCCTGTCTCCTGTCTTTTCCCCCACTGCTCTTTTGTCTCCTTCTATAACGATCTTATACCATTGCCGGCAAAATCATAGTAGCTACCATAGCTACAATCACAATCATAATGATAACTGCGACTGCTTTTTTTACTCTTTTATCATTAAAATTCATATTTCTTCCTTCCTCTCTATGCGTTATGCGTTTATATTTTACCCTCTTTTTCTATGCTTTGCAACGATTTTCCCCACAATCTGCCAGACTGTCGATCAGACAGATTCTTGCATCCTGCGTAAGAGGATTTCGTTCCAGATAATCAAACAAAACTGTTTTCTGTAATCTTGAAAATCTTTCCAGATGCGTCATTTTACGCAGCTGGTTTTTGTCATATTTATCATAGGAAGTAAGATAACGCCTTTCTTTATCTTCTGTTTCATAAAACTGACGGTATTCTTCCTTCGTAAGCACTTCTTTTCCTGCAAATGCCGGTCTGGATTTTGCATTTTCACGCAGATAATAATCATACGTCAGCAATTCTCTGTAGTATTCCACTTTTTCCGGATGATATTCATGTACAAATCCAAGCAAAATCTCATAGCGCTCGCTTCGTTTATGATTGACCTGATGATAATTTTGTTTCTTATAATAACTCCAGAGTTTCTCATACATGGTAAATGCACTCTCATATTCTTTTCCCAGTTCTTCAAGCGTCTCTTCAAATTGTCTGCTGTTATAATAAACTTCAACCATTTCTTCAATGCCTTTTAGATGTAAGATTTCCTCATAAGAGATCCATCTGGTCGAAAGCACTTCGTATGGCGGTGTACTTTTATACTGCAATCCATAATCTTCTTTTTTTGTTTCCATATAAGAACCTTTCAGAACTTTCAGGAAACCAAGCTGCAACTGTTCCGGGCGCATTCGGTATACATCATCAAAAGACACTGCAAAACTTTTGATATCCTCAAATGGCAATCCGGCAATCAGATCCAAGTGTTGATGGATATTTCCTGCCTGATTGACTCTTGCCACTTTTGCAGCAAGCTTATCAAGATCCATTGTTCGGTGAATCTCCCGGATCGTATCCGGATTCGTTGACTGTACGCCGATTTCCAACTGGATCAATCCCGGACGCATAGCAGTAATAATCTCAAGTTCTTCTTCATTTAACAGATCCGCCGACACTTCAAAATGAAAATTCGTAATTCCATTATCGTGTTCTTCCAGATATTTCCATATTGCCAGTGCATGGTCATGCTTGCAGTTAAATGTACGGTCTACAAATTTAACCTGCGGAACTTTATGATTCAGGAAAAACTGTAATTCTCGAAATACAAGATCAAGGCTGCGGAAACGAAGTCTCTTATCTATAGAAGAAAGGCAATAGCTGCATGCAAACGGACAGCCTCTGCTTGTCTCATAATAGATGATTTTATGTTCAAAATCTTCCAGATGTTCATATACAAACGGGACTTCGCTCAGATCGATCGGCTGCCGCCACGGTGTTTCTACTACTTCGCCGTTACTGTCACGAAATGTAATTCCATCAATCCCGCCCAGCACATCATCCGGGATCTCATATCCGGTCATTTCCTGTTCTGTCTGTACATATGCTTCACACAATGCATGAAAAGTCAGTTCGCCTTCTCCTTTCATTACCCCGGTAACTTCCGGCAGTCTTCGAAGTACATCCGGTGCGTCATAAGAAACTTCCGGGCCGCCGGTCCAAATCTTAAGATTCGGACGGACTTTTTTTATTTCCCGGATCAGTTCTTCAACATATTTTAAATTCCAGATGTAACATGACAGACATAAAACGTCGGGCTGCCTTTCGTAGACATCCCGCATAATATCATCCATCTGCTGGTTGATCGTATATTCTCCGATCTCAATCTGTAATTCATTATTTTCCTGTTCTGTGTGGCAGTGCAGGTCAGCGTATGCTTTCAGACAATAGACTGCTAAATTTGAATGTATATATTTGGCATTGATCGCTGCCAGCAAAATCTTCATTGTATATTTCCTCCAATTCCGGTATTTCCATTGACAATTCGGGCAAAACACGTTAAAATATAGACTCGTGCAGCCGGGGTGTTAGCGGTACCTTGTACCTACAATCCGCTATAGTAGGGGTGATATTGCGCAGAGGGCATTTTTCTTTCGGAGCTGCCCTTAATAAGTGGCGTTGATGACTGGGTCTTACGCGACGGGAATCTGTGAACCGTGTCAGGTCGGGAACGAAGCAGCACTAAGCAGAATCTCCCGGGTGCCGTAAGGCAGCCTGGTCTGAGTTAACTGTTAAGGTAACGTCCGGGAGAAAGTGTTCGAAGCGCAATGCACGTTTTTTATTTCTTGTTTTTATTTTCTCCCCGTTTTTTCAATTTCTTGGTTTCTCTTAGTTCTCTGAAAAAATCTTTCATCATCTGACTGCATTCTTCTTCTAAAACTCCTGTTTCCAGCTCAACTTGATGATTAAATTCCGGCATCTGCAAAAGATTTAAAATAGATCCGGCACATCCGGCTTTTGGATTCATACAGCCGACCACAACCCTGTCAATCCTTGACTGCACCAGTGCACCGGCGCACATCTGACAAGGTTCCAGTGTCACATACATCGTACAACCTTCCAGCCGCCAGTCATCTAATTTCTTACTCGCTTTTTTGATCGCCGCCAACTCTGCATGAGCCAGTGTATTCTTATCAATCGTCCGGCGATTATATCCCCTGCTGATGATCTTCCCGTCCCGGACAATTACACAACCAATCGGTACTTCCCCGATCGCATATGCTTTCTTTGCCTGTCTGATTGCCTCTTTCATGTATTTTGCATCTGTATCTGTCATCTTCCGCTATCCTTTTTCTTTATTTTCTGACACGCCTGCACCAGTATCCAAATCGCTCTTCTTCACTGTCTGCTGCCTGCGCTTCTTTTTTGTCTATGTTATCATCTACAATTGTTTCTGCAGTTTTATTTATATTTTCATCTATATTATTGTCAAATGCCAGTTCCTCTGCCATAACAAATTTCCCAAATCCGAAAACGCCTGCTGCCTGCGCTTCTTTCTCATGATACACTCCCGGTACTCCCAGATAACAGCCATCCTCTTCTTCCAGGAAAAGTAAATGCCCGTAATTATAATAGCCATGTAATAGGAAACGGTTATTCGCTAATTTCCATTCGCACCGCGGCAGCCTTGCGATCTCCCGTCTTGTGATCCGGTGTGCATTACATTTTACCATGTGCTCTGTGGCTGCTTCAGATGCGGATATCTCCGGGGAAAAATCGGTTTCTGTTTCTGAACTTATTTTCTCCGATGGCTTTATGTCTTTGCCTGAAGCATGATCTGAAGTCAGTACTGGTTCATCTTCTATCCCATCTTTTGTATCTAAATTAAGACTGGGCTCTGTATTCGACTTTTCTTTTTTAGATGTACTTTCACTTTCCTCACCCAGCCACAAGCGCTCCGGCACCACCGGCATGTCATTCCACGATGCCGCATAATAATTATTTCCTTCTTTCATAAGAAGTACGCCGCACACAGTATGGCCTTTCATTTCATAACAAAAGCGATAATTAACAGCAGGGTTGATATTTCCAATCTCACCCTGCCTGATTCCAACGTAGCCTCTGTCTTCTTCACAAAGCAGGTACAGGAACAATGTCCGTTCACTTCCGAGGCGCAGTCCCTTTCCGTGAATGTGTACCATTCCTCTTGCTCCGCTTTGTTCCACTTTTACAAAACCTACATTCCTTATTCTTTTTCCCTGATCGTATTCATACAGATATCGGATAAATTGCTTCACCATTCCACATCCTGTCTGGTTTATTTATCACAATCTATTCCATGTCCTGTTAAAAAATACCACTCCACGGCCAATCCATTGCTTTGAGTTCTTGATACAGCTGTTTGGCGTAGCTGTCTGTCATTCCACAAATATAATCAGTCACCAGAAGCAGTCTTAAATACAGCCGTTCAATATCTGATTTTCCTTCTGCCTGCAAATGATACGCACTTTTATAATTGCTCGATATAAAAGAAACCATACGCACATCCAGCGATTCTAACTTCTCCGGCTCATCGTCATAGCTGATGATCGCATGCATGAACTTGTCCATCAGGAAATCCAGAACAGCCTCTTCTGCAACTTCCATCCGGTAGATCACATCGGACGTAAACACTTCCCGGTATGCCAGCTTTCCGAGCATGTCCATTAATTTCTCCGCTTCTGTATGGTAAAACAGATCATGCGGATATTTTCCTGCCATAATCTGATCATAATTAGAAGTAAATCCATAAGTTGCCTGACCGATGAGAAATCCCTGCACGCATATGATCCAGTTCTTAATCGCATACGCTTCCGGATGTGCGACATTTTTTTCTTTCCCACGTAAATACAACTCTTCCAGTACATCTGCCGGGGAAAATGTCTCTGTCTGCTCCGATTTCGTTAATCCTTGCACTTCTTTCAGCTCTTCCAGCAATGTATGGTAACTGATAAATTTCTTAATAAACGCATCTTCAATATCTGCTGTCTTGTACGCGATATCATCTGCCGCTTCCAATATATATGTCAGCGGATGACGGTTACCGTTTGTTCCGGTTTCTTTTTCAATCTCCCGGAAAATCTCCTCATCCGCATAATAATATCCCATTTTTTTCTTCTTAATATCTTCTGAATGAGGATCCATCTGATGGGACGGCACAGGATACTTTACAATTGTATTCAATAACGCATATGTCAGGTTCATTCCATGCTCATCCACCAGAAAGTGTAATTTCGTTACCAGTCTGAGTGCCTGCGCATTTCCTTCAAAATGATACAGATCTGCAAGCATCTGTTCATTCAGAAGCTGATCGACCGGGCATCCGTGAAATTCGATCTTTGAAAGATTTCTTTCAAACCACTCTCTTATCGCGACCTCACCGTAATGACCAAACGGCGGATTACCAATGTCATGGATCAATCCGGCACACTGCAAAATATTACAGATATCTTCCTTCATGTGCGGTTTGAAGCCCTCATCCTTTTTATATAACAGAATATTTTCCGCAATATTCTGTCCCAACGACCTGGCAATCGAAGATACTTCCATAGAGTGTGTCAGCCTTGTCCGTATAAAATCGCTCTTGTCCAGTGGGAACACCTGCGTCTTATCCTGCAAACGGCGGAAAGAAGCGCTTCCGATAATTCTGTGATAATCTTTTTCAAATTCACTTCTCAGATCCGTATTGCCATCCGTCCTGCGGCCGGATCCGGACTCTCTGCTTCGCTTTGTCGATAATAGCTGTTCCCATTTCATATATCTTCACGCTTTCTAATCGAGGTAAATCGGTGAAACATAATCATCACCAAGTTCTACTTTCTTTCGTTCCTGCTCACCAAGAAATGCCCACTCTGTCATATCCTGCCATTTGTGATCTTTGCGGCTGTAAACCTGTACATAACCAATACGTTTCGGATGCATCCGCACACTGTTGGACTCATATTCACGACCGGTATATGGATTCATCTCACCAATGGATAAATCCTCTGTCTCTTCTTCCTGCTCGTTCTCTTTCGCAACAGCTTCCTCAAATGCTTCTGCAAATTCCTCTTCTACCGGTGATACTTCTGCTTCTGGTTCTGTAAATTCTTCACCGAGTTCTTCCTTATATTCTTCTTCCGGTTCTGTTATTTCCGGTTCCGGCACTGGTTCCTGTTTTGGCGACGGTTCCTGTTCCGGTTGCTGTTTCTGTTCTTCCACTTCCGCCTGCTTTACGCCTTCTGCTTCCTTGTCTGCATGTTTGCCAGTCATTCTCTGGAAATAATCCTTCCAGCTGTGATGTTTCTTTTTCTTCACCGGTTCTTCTGATTTTGCTGTCGGTTCTTCATTTTCCGCTGTTGACTCTGGCTCTTCCGGCTCCGATGTTGTCTCTTCTGCTTCTCCTGTTGTGACCTCTGAAACTTCTTCCTGGTTCTCCTCTTCAAATGTTTCCCGAATCAGTTCCTCTGTCTCTCGGAAATCATCATATTCCTCTACAGGTTCTTCCACAGGCTCTTCTACAGGCTCTTCGTAGATTTCTTCCGTTACTTCTTCCACCGGTTCTTCTTCATAGACTTCCTCCACGATCTCTTCTGTCGGCTCTTCGTAGATTTCTTCTGCCGATTTTTCTTCATAAAATATCTCTTCCGTTGGTTCTTTGTAGACTTCCTCTTCCGGCTCTTCGTAAACTTCTTTCGTTGATTCTTCGTAGACTTCCTCTTCTGGCTCTTCGTAAACTTCTTCTACTGGCTCTTCTACAATCTCTTTTTCCGGCTCTGCTGCCACTTCCTGTATATGTTCCATGCTGTCATTTTCAGCAGCTGTATCCTCTCCCAGAATATTCAATTGAAAAGGACAGCCTAATATACTTGCGATCGTTCGCATATCCTGCTCTTGAAAATTATCGCGATTCAGTCTCTGCGTCATATTCTGACGGGACATCTTCTTTCCCGTCTGCTCTTCAATGAGCTTTGCAAGCTCTTTGATCGTCATACCTTTTCTCTTTAAGATAATCTTGACTTGCTCTCCAAATGTCAAATCCAGCATAGCTTATCCTCCTTATTCTATTCCATAAAAGCTCCCCATATTTACCTTATTTATTCTATCAAATACATAAACGAGCGTCAACTTGCACACAGCTATAATACGGAAAACATATTCTACCTATTTTTGCGTTTTTACTTTGTCATCGGAACATAAATCTCCGTTTCCTTCTACCTTTTGGTGGTTCGTACCTTCCTTTCTTAATATCGTTGTACTCCTACGTTGCACTTTGGATATTTTCAATTGTACAGATACTAAAAAATACCCCACCGTTCAGTAGCTGACGTCCTCTTTTCGCGACTGTCAATACTGGATGATGGAGTATCTTCTATATTGTGAATTAAATTTTTGTTACATGGTCTGTACCACAATTTAAGAACATTCCATTTGTATTTGCTGTTCCTGTTACCCATTTATCTGAAACAGTAATTGTTTTTAACTTTGTACAATTACGGAACATCCAACCCATATGCCAAGCTTTTGCTGTATCAAAACTACTTAAATTTAAAGTTGTAAAGTTAGAACATCCCCAAAACATCCTACTAAAATCAGTAACCTTTGATGTATCAAAGTTAGTTAAATCAATATTTTTTAATAATTTACAATTATAAAACATATTCGTCATATCTGTAACATTTGATGTATTAAAATTACTTACATCTAATGTTTGTAATGAAGAACAATTATAAAACATAAATTGCATATCTTTTACTTTTGCTGTATTAAACTTTGATGTATCAATTGTTTTTAATGAACTACAATTCATAAACATATCATTCATAGAATATACATTTTCTGTTTCAAAATTACTTAAATCAATTTCTTTTAATGAAGTACAATTTTCAAACATACTTGTCATATCATCTGTTGTATTTGTATATAAATTTTCCATATGATTAATAGTAGTTAGATTTTCACAATCAAGAAACCATTCTTGACAAGAAGTAGGTTTTACAGCTCCACTGAAAGTAACTTTTTTAATTTTAGATTTATCTTTATATATATCACTAGGACTTATTACTTTTTTATTTGCTAATACTGTTCTTCCTTTTTGTGGAGTAATTGCAGTTTGAGAAATCACTAATTCTCCATCAGAGTAAAGACAGCTATATACTTCACTGACATTTTCTTTTGGTTCTTCTGGTCTAGATGGAGTTGGAGTATCTGGTTTAGATGGATCTATTGTAGGCTCATCACTTGAATCATCCTTTTTTGATACGGTTACTATGCAGCTTTTACTAAGAACTTTTCCATGATATCCCTTTTTCGTTGTTTTAACAGTAATTGTTACAGTTCCATCTTTTTTAGCCGTTATAATCCCATTTTTATCAACTGTTGCAACTGTTTTATTACTAGAATTCCATGTAATAGGACTACTTGCCTTTACTGTTGCCTTTAACTTATATGTATCATTAACATTCATATTTAATTTTGTTTTATTTAATGTTAATGAATATGGTTTCAACCGTTTGACTGTAATCGCAACAGTTTTTTTCAACTTTTTATTCTTTTTTGATTGAACCGTAATCTTTGCTGTTCCTTCTTTTTTTCCTTTTACAATACCTTTTGAAGAAATTGTTGCAATTTTTGTATTACTGCTCTTATAAGCTACAGACTTACTCGCCTTTGATGGCCTTACAGACTTCACCTTAATTTGGTATGTTCCCCCAACATCAACGGTTTTCTTTGAAACATTTAATGTCATTTTTGTTGGTTTTTTACTAGCCGCATTGGTATTATTTGACACAAATAATACCATACAAATCATCAAACATAATGACATAAACAATATCTTCGCTTTTCTCCTATTCATAGTCTTTCCTCCCTGTTATCCTGTAATAATAAAATTATATCACTTGGCCCACGTGAAGTAAACTATTCGTTGCTTTCCATCAAGGATAACCACCAAAACATAATATGCCCATTTTGTCCTATAACTCCCCGCTTTATCATTGGAACAGAACACTTTACTAATCAAAAATGCATACCTAAATAAAGACGGACACCAATTCGTTCATTGATATCCGCCTTTATTCTGATTGTTCTTCCATCTTCATTACCTTCTACCTTTTGGTGGCCCGTACCTTCCTTTCTTAGTATCGTTGTCCTCCTGCGTTACACCTCGGACACTTTCAATTGTATAATTGAAATCGTATAACAAATGAATTATCTACAGCTCGCGTCTGTCTTATAATTTCGATTTGTTATTTTGTAATTACATTATAATCTCACATTATATATTTGTCAATATATTTTTTGTATTTATTTTTATTTTCAGATTATTCGAGAGTATCAGACGTTGTCCAGTGTAGGATCTTCTATCTCTTCCAGCTCCACAATATCTCCCAGCGGAATTTCCATCCCGTCTTTTAATACCAGGTGATTTGTCTCAGAATCTATCCTTTTAAATATTCCTGTTGCGATTTTGTAATCTCCGCCATCTTTTACTTTATCCGCGACAAAATACTTACACTGAATGAAAGCCTTCCCTTCTCTATGACAAATACGGCCGAGTACATAATCCAGCTCTTCCCGATACTCTTCATCCTGTATGATCTTGTCCTTTGTCAACCGGCGTTCCTCCTGCAATTCTTCTTTATGACCGGTCAGTGCAGCAAAAGGTGCGAATTGTGCTGCTCTTGCTTCCAGCGACATGCGGGGATGCTTTCTGGATGTTGGATGCGACAGGTCTATGATATCTTTGTACTTTTTTTCTGCACTCTCAAATTTTCCATACACGCTCATGCTTTGTGTCCTCCAATCTGGCTGTTTCGCTCCACTGCCGTCGCGCCTTCCTGCAGATTCATGCCTTTTAAGATTGCATTTTTCCCATATTTTTTCTTAATATCCAGCACTGTCTTCTGCATTTTCTTTTCCCGTTCCAGCTCTTCCTGCTCCTGTTGCTTCTTCTGCGGTTCATCCGGATCATTATCAAATAGCGAAAGCTGTTCAAAGCCGTTCTTTTCCTGCGCCGCAGATTCCGACACTACATGATTCGCTGTGATTGTAATACGTCTGACTAGAAGTTCCGGATCTACGATCCGGTCATATAATTCCAATACCGCTTCCATAATTTTTTTCGTTGAAGATGTCCACTTTTCTAAATTTGCCGTACCATGAGCATGCTTTGGCACTTTGCGTTCATAACGATCCGTCGCTACTTCACCTTTAAATTGACTTTTTCCTTTTTGATTCGCCAGATTCTCCCTGTCAAAACCAATCGTCAGGACAATCTGATCTGTCACTAGCTGCTTTTCCACCAGATCCAGAACTAACTGGTCTGTCATTTCCTTTACAACAAGTTTTGCCTGTTTCCCGGAATAAGGACAATGCAATACCTGTCCTGCTCCCATACTGTTCTGTTCCGGCCGGTAAGCTTTTACATATTCCATCGTACATGGCTCATATCCCCACGCATGATCAATCAGTAATTCTGCATTCACCCCAAACATCTTGTATAGAAGTTCTTCATTATAATACTCATTCTCTTTTCCGATGGAACATCTCGCAATGTCGCCCATTGTGTAAAGACCGGCAGTTTCTAATTTCTGTGCATATCCATGACCTACCCGCCAAAAATCCATAAGTGGTCTGTGATCCCACAATATTTTCCGGTAAGATCTTTCATTTAATGATGCAATTCTCACACCGTTTGCGTCCGGCTCGATATGTTTCGCCACAATGTCCATTGCCACTTTGCACAAATACAGATTCGTCCCAATCCCTGCCGTAGCCGTAATTCCGGTTTCTTTCAGTATATTCTGTATGATCTTCTCTGCCAGTTTCTTCGCCGTTAATCCATACGTTTTCAAATAATGTGTCACATCCAGAAATACTTCATCAATCGAATATACATGCATGTCTTCCGGTGCGATATATTTCAGATATATCCCGTAAATCCGGCGGCTGTAATCCATATAAAGCGCCATCCTCGGAACAGCAATAATGTATTGTAATTCCAGTTCCGGATGCTGCTTTAACTCTTCCATATTATAGGAATCTCCGGTAAACTTTCTTCCCGGAGCCAGACTTTTTCGGTTCCTGTTTATTTCGCTGACTTTTTGTACTACTTCAAATAAACGTGGTCTTCCCGGAATTCCACATTTTTTTAAAGAAGGAGAGACTGCAAGACAGATTGTTTTCTCTGTACGACTTGGATCCGCAACAACCAGATTCGTTGTCATCGGATCTAAATCACGTTCCTGACATTCCACAGATGCATAAAATGATTTTAAATCAATCGCTATATAAGTGTGTTCCATCTCGCATTCTCCCTTTCTTAATTTAGAACGTATGTTCGTCTTATTATAATCTATTTTTCATATTTCGTCAAATATCTGAACCTACCGGATCTGCCACCGGTAGCTTCCTCGTCGCTATAATCGAACAGGCTAACTCCTGTTCGATTCGTATACAGCGGATAAAACACACTTTGCGAGTTTTATCCGCTGATTAGCGGTCGTCAAATGTTGCTATGCAAGCATAGCATATTTTCCTCGTCGCCATAACAAAAAGTATACTCTCCGCCCGGAAAGTATACTTTCATTATCTGTCATATCTTAATGTCTCATACACATACTACTTCTTCAGTTCTCTTACCAATGCATCCACGCCGATCTTCACATTTTCCGGCGATGTAGCCAGATTCATACGGATAAATGTGCCAAATCTGCTACCACCGAACCAGTCACCAAAATCAACTGCCAGATGACATCTTTTCTGCACAACTTCTTTGACTTTTTCTGCCGGAACATATGTGCCCAGATCGATCCAGCACAAATATGTTCCCTCTAACGGCGAGACTACTACATCCGGAAGTTCTTTTTCAAATGTTTCTCTGACATATGCTTCATTTTCACGGATCTGTGCTTTCACACTTTCCAACCAGGAAGCTCCTGTCCGGTATGCCGCCTCTGCTGCGATATATCCAAACGGATTACCACTTCTGACACGGATTCCATCTACAAATGTATCCCATTTCTTCCGGAGCTTATCATCTGGAATGATCACAATGGAATTCTGTCCGCCGGCAAGGTTAAATGTCTTCGACGGCGCTGTGATTGCTACCATCATATCTGCATACTCACCAACAGATAAAGACGGTACATGCGGATGTTCACTGAAGATCAGATCATGATGAATTTCGTCCGAAATCACATATACCTGATGCTTTCTGCAGATTTCAAATAATGTCTTTAACTCCTCTTTTTTCCATACACGTCCTGCCGGATTGTGCGGTGAACACAGAATAAATATTTTCACCTGATTCTCTACAATTTTCTTCTCAAAGTCTTCATAATCTATATGATATTTTCCGTCTTCGTTGATCAGATCTGAACAGATCAGCTTCCGGTTATTATTTTTCACTGCATGCAGGAACGGATAATATACCGGCGTATTGACGATCACTGCATCCCCCGGCTCTGACAGGATCTGCACAAACCAGTGAAATGCCGCAACCACACCAGGTGAAAATCGCATCCATTTCTTCTCTACCGTAAATCCGTGCTGCTCCTTTTCCCATTTTATAAATGCTTCATAATAGGATTCCGGTATTTTATAATATCCAAATACTCCCTGCTCTACATATTCTTTCAGGGCATCCACCACCCCCTGCGGCACGCGGAAATCCATATCTGCCACCCACATTGCATGTAAGCCTTCCTCGCCAAACATGCCTGTCTGGCCATCCCATTTGTTACAGTTTGTATTTTTACGATCTACATATACAAGTTCTTCCATACCATATACCATCCATTTCTTTTGTATTTGCATTTACAATGCTAACGTCATTATAGCACGATTTTTTCTGTTCCCCTATCCCCCGATATATCCTATCATCTTTTTGCACAAATCATGCTGCAGAGTTTCTAAAATGTGCGCTTCATATTAATGAAAAAATTTACGCAAAAAGGCCCTAAAGTCTTTCTTGCATGAGTAAACTCATACAGAATTTAACCTTAGGGTCCCTTCTATCATTATCTCAATTTATCCGCAAAACTGCTACCATCACCAGTATAATCAATCCAGAACAACTCACCAATCGTAGCTGCAATATCTGCATACGTGTCTCTCGTTCCAATGTTGATTCCCCGTTTCCATGCCTTGCTGTATCCAAGAAGCGGCACAGCCTCTCGTGTATGATCTGTTCCCTTGTATCCCGGATCACATCCGTGATCTGCAGTAATAAAGAGCACATCATCATCCCGCATATTTGCAAGAAATGTTCCGAGTGCTTCATCAAATTCATTCAACGCATTTGTATAACCCGGAATATCTCTGCGGTGTCCATACATCATATCAAAATCAACCAGGTTGATATAGCAAAGTCCGTCAAAATCTTTTTTCTGGATTTCGAATACTTTCTCCATATTTTTTGCATTTCCATGATTCGGTGTTGTCTCAGTCAGTCCCTGACCTGCGAAAATATCATAAATCTTTCCGACGCCGATCACATCTTTTCCTGCTGCCTTTAACTGATCCAGAATCGTCGGTTTCGGAGGCACCAGTGAAAAATCATGTCTACGGTCTGTTCTTGTAAAGTTCGGATACTCACCGACAAACGGTCTCGCAATAACTCTCGCTACTGCATGATCTCCCATCAAAATCTTTCTTGCAATCTTACAGTATTCATATAATGTCTCAATCGGTACGACTTCCTCGTGAGCTGCAATCTGAAATACACTGTCCGCAGAAGTATACACAATCAGCGCGCCTGTCTCCATGTGCTCTTTTCCATAGTCACGGATTACATCCGTTCCGGAATATGGCTTATTACAAAGCACTTTCCGTCCAGTCTGCTTCTCAAATTCTGCCAGCACCTCCTCCGGAAATCCATCCGGGTAAACCGGGAACGGTTTTGGTGAGATCACACCTGCCATCTCCCAGTGACCGATGGTTGTATCCTTCCCCTGGGAACTCTCATACAGTCTTCCATAGCAGCCTTCCGCTGCCTGATCCTGATTTCCATATCCCATATCATCAATATGGTAAATGCCAAGTTTCTCCATATTCGGAATGTTCAATTTTCCTGAATCATAACAAGTCTTCCAGGTATTACTTCCTTCATCTCCAAACTGCGCCGCATCCGGTGCTTTTCCGATTCCAGCGCTGTCCAGTACGATCCAAAATGCTCTCATCCCGGTCCCTTCTTTCTTCTTACTATTGATTCGCTTTTTTATAAGCGACAAAATCTTCTGGGTTTAAAAATGCTTCTTTATATCCAAGTTCGTAACAAAGCTGCATGGTGTATGGCTGCTCCAAATATGCCTTCTCAAGAATATCCTTTTCCTTGAACACGCTTTTCACATCTCCGTCCAGCAATGCATCTCCTTTTGCAAATACGATTGCCCGGTCAAATGTTTCCGCAACGAAATCCATATCATGCAAAATAGAAATCACGATCTTATGCTGTCTCTGTAATTCCTTCATGATAGCCTGGATTCTCTTCTTGCCCATGTAATCCTGTGCGATCGTCGGTTCATCAAAAATAACTACCTTTGTATCCATCGCAACGATCGCTGCGATCGATACCATCTTACGCTCAGAGAGTCCCAGGTCATACGGATTAATCTTCTCTGTTCCCTTTAAGCCTACCATATCCAATGCTTTTAACGCAACTTCTTTTGCTTTATCTTTGCTCATGCCGATCTGCATCGGTCCAAACATTACTTCATCCAAAACTGTATTTTTGAAAATCTGGTCATTCGGATTCTGGAAAATAAGTCCAATATCTTTTGCTAAGGTTGCAACTGTCTGTTTGGAAATATCCTGCCCGTTAAATAAAATCTGTCCTTCTGTCGGACGCAAAAGTCCTTTTAATAATTTTACAAATGTTGTCTTTCCGGCACCGTTCTGTCCGATAATCGCAGTGGAGCGTTCATCAATCGTCAGATTCAGTCCCTTCAGGATCTCTTCTCCTGCATTGTATGAGAAATGCAGATTTTTTATCTCGATCGTATTCATAATGTCCTCCATTTCCACTACTTACATGCCAGCAGTTTATGTGCTTCGTCCAAAGTTACCGGATAATAATCTGTTCCCGGAACACGAAGTCCCAGATCTTTGCAGATTCTTGTATAAACCGGTGCAACTACACCATGTTCATCCAGATCTTCTCTTGCGAAGATTTCCTGTGGTGTGTCAAATGCAACCAACTTACCGCCATCTAATAACATAATTCTGTCGCTGTAAGCTGCAATTTTTTCAATCTTATGCTCTACCATGATGACTGTAATACCTTTTTCACTCAGCTTGGCAACTGCTTTAAACACTTCCTCGCTTCCCTGTGGATCAAGCTGTGAAGTTGGCTCATCCAATACAATAATTTCCGGATTCATCGCAATGATACTTGCGATCGCCATTCTCTGCATCTGCCCACCGGAAAGATCAAACGGAGCACGGTCTCTGTATTTTGCAATATCGAGAAGTTCCAGCGCATCATCGATTCTCTTCTTCATTTCGTCTCTTGGAATACCAAAGTTTTCCAGTCCGAAAGCAATTTCTTCATATACCGTCAATTTTGAACCTGTTACCTGATTAAATGGATTCTGGAACACCATTCCAACTTTCTGGCAAAGTTCGTCTACTTCCACATTGCGTACTTCAATATCATCAATAAAAACTTTTCCGCCATAAGCGCCACGGTAAAAGTTTGGCACCAGTCCGATAAGGGACTGGCAAAATGTACTTTTCCCTGATCCGTTACGTCCGATCACGCCAATAAATTCTCCCGGCTTAATATCGCAGGTGATTCCATCCAGTGCAAGTTCTTTCGTATCCGGATATCTGTATTTTAAATTTTCAATTTTAATCTCAGCCATTGTCTGTCTCTGTCCTTTCTGCGTATTTTATGCAAACATCATCACAAGTTTCCATACTACAGATGCCACTGTGGCAATTAATAAAATCCAGTAAATCGGACGGCTTGCAGCATTTGCATGGAATACATTCAAAAATGATTTCTTTTCTTTTGAGTTAAATCCACGAACTTCCAGCGCGATCGCACGCTCTTTTGTATCAATAAAAGAACTCATGATCACAGGAGAAATCAACGGAATAAATGCCTTCATTCGGATTAATAGACTTCCCTCAGTTTCCATACCACGGCTTCTCTGCGCATCTGTGATTGTAGACATACGCTCTGTCATCTGCGGAATCAACTGGAACAGGGATACAAATACATATCCGATTCTCGGTGAAAATCCGCGGCTTACCATACTCTCAATAATATCAGAAGGTTTTGTTGTCAGAACGAGTACACAGAAAGCAAAAATAATATTTAACACATTAATTGCAATATCTGCCGCAAATATTAAACCTTCTTTATAAAATGCAACCGGTCCAAGATCCAGTACTACAGTCTCGTTACCTGCACGGAACAATCCCTGAATAATAATTACAGTGATCAATACAAATCCAGATACTGCAAGGATTGGCAGTGTTCTGCGGATTACTTTTGACTGGGTAAGAAGTAAAATACTTAAAACAATAAATCCGATACTGATCAATTTACTTCCCAGCATTGCCGGAATTACAAGTGCTGCAATAATGTAAAAAGCCTTGCATCCCGGAGTCAGTCCATTTAAAAAGGACTGTTTATCTTCATACAAACTCAAACTTTTCATGATTAGCCTCCATTCTCTTTCCTGTCCTGCCTAGTCCAGGCTCTCGATTCTGTGATTGCTCTGATACAGGGACATCAGACTCTTCGGAAGTCCTTTGAAAAGAGCTGCTACCAACAGAAGTACTACAATTTTATCCGGGATATCTACAATGATCTCATCGATCGTAGATGCCTGCCACAGAGGGAAATGTCTGGCAACCGCTGCCGCATATGCCAGGTCTCCCCAGAGGTTACCGGTTGTTCCTCCCCAGAAAATAATATTTAAAGGAGTAGAAATCACAACTGCCGCTGCACCACCAAATATACCTGTAAGCAACGTACCCTTTAAACTCTTAAGTGCTCCGTAATATGCCATCAGCCCTACTACGATTCCGATTCCTGCCTGCGAAAATGCATAGACAGTAGAGATCGGATCCATAGTTACACCATAAATAATATTGTTAATTGCTCCGGAAATCGCTCCGACAACCGGCCCTGCCAATGCTGCTGCAAGACAGGTTCCGATGGAATCCAGCCATAATGGCAGTTTTAACATTCCTGCAAATAATTTCCCAATATAATTGATACCTACTGCCGCCGGGATCAATACAAGTGATGCCGTATTGATTTTCAGCGACCATGGGCTGTTATTATTTTTATTTTTCATTTTTCTGCCTCCGTCCTTTGTGTCTCAGTTTTTTCATAGCTTACTTGACACTACCTTTGTATCTTTCGCTCTCTTAATTTTTCTTGTCCATACGAACGATTGTTTCCAGTGCAGCAATGATTTCATGCTCTTCGCCAACTGCTGCTGCGTTGTCCGCATCTACATAATTATTAATCTCTTCTTCCAGATTTCCTTCATACAGGCTGACTGTATTTAAAATAGAAGCTGTCTTAACACCTCTTAAACCGCCAATGATAAATAAAGCGGCTGTTTCCATATCTGCACCAAGGATTCCTTTGCCTGACCAGTAGTGATCGATCTCATCCTCACGGTCTGTGTAGAAGCTATCATGACTTCTTCCACGTCCTACATGGTAAGCATATCCGAGATCCTTCGTTGCTTCGATCAGATTCATCAGTACTCCTGTATCTGGAATTGCCGGATAAATCTCTTCGATATAAGCTTTGGAAGCTCCCTCATCACGGACAGCTCCGTTAATGAGGATCAGATCTCCCATATTGATCTCCGGTTGTAATGCTCCACAGCTTCCGATACGAATCATAACTTCAACACCGATATTATGAAGCTCCTCTACTGTAATTCCTGTAGACGCTCCTCCCATTCCGGTAGAAACTGCCATCACCTTTACACCTTTATAATATCCGCTGATACTCTTCATCTCACGGTTAAATGCGATCTCTTTCACATCTGTTAAATGCTCTTTGATACGGTCTACTCTCGCCGGATCTCCCGGAAGAATCGCATATTTTGCCGCATCTTCCTCGCTGCATCTGATATGTGGCTGTAATGTACTCATAGTTCTCAATCCTTTCTTAATATATCTTCCAAAGCCTGTTGATCGCAGATTGATATTTTCCCTTTCTCGAGTTCAATAAATCCCTGTTCTCTTAACTGTTTCAATACCCGGTTGACACTTCTTGTTGTCACCGCCATCTGCTGACTTAAAACTTCTGAAGAAATCATGACAAATTTTGCATCCATTTCCATATTACGAAGCAGATACTGACAAATTCTCTGCTTTAATGTATATAGTGTATTTTCTCCCATATTCAGACACATCCGGTATGAATTATCACACAGTGTACGAATCATATATTCATTAAAATTCTTATCTGTCCGGATCCATTGTAAAAAGAACGTTCGATCCAGTTCCAGAATCCGTACTTTTCCACGCGACTGTATCCGGCTGATGTAACCCGTCTGTTTGAAGATTTCCAGTTCGCCAATATAATCGCCTTTCATATATGTGCAAAGAAGATAACGTTTTCCATGCGCTGACTCTACATAAATATCTACATACCCGGAAGCGATGATATAAAATCTGTTATGAATCTCTCCCTGGTTCAGTACAAACTGGTCCGCCTCATAATCCTTTACTTCAAAACGTCTCAAAATCTCATATGGGCACTGACGCAACATCTGAAATATTTCTCTGTCTTTTTCCAAAAGTTTTACTAGTTTTTCTAAATTTTGATCCATTTTAGTCTTCCTTCCTCACTGCAGTTTATTGGCATCAAAGAATGAAATGGATATTTCCTTATTTCCATTTCCTATTATAAAAAAATAGCGCAAAAATGTGTAGGAATTATGTCCGGCAGTTTTACTCTGTTAAAATAAAATCAAATTATTTCTGCCATGAATTCGGGACATTTGTCCTTTTGCTATTTTACAGTCATTATACATTAAAATAAAGCTCTCAGTTATTTAGATAAAGAAGAACTGAAAGCTTTATATAACATTTTCTTTCTGGTACCTCTTTGCCATAATATGCCTAATTATATACATCACATCTGCTCTATCAGCCTATGTTCTTTCATCTGAAATATTCTATCCATACCTTCCAAATTTTCTTGTTTATGTGTAATCACGATAATCGTCTTGTTTGAACAATCATTCAGAAGCATATCATGAATAAATTTGTCATAATCTTTATCAATGCTGGAGGTTGCCTCATCTAATATTAAAATCGGTGAATCTTTTATAAGTGCCCGAAGCAGACCTATCTTCTGCCGTTCACCCCCCCGAAAGATTTTCTCCATTTTTTTGTAAACTGCTCTCATACCCATTTGGCAATTTTTTTAAAAATCCTTTCATATCCATTTTCTCAAGCTTTTGATTCATTTCCTCCAGTCCTATATTTTTTCCCATGACAATATTATTCCACAATGTATCCGCAAACAAATAAATATTCTGGCTTACGACACTAAACATACTTCTATATTGGTCTATATCATATTCTTTTATATCCACACCATCTATATAAATATTTCCCTGTTCTGGTTCGATAAAACGCAGCAACATTGATAACAATGTTGATTTTCCGCTTCCGTTATCACCAATAATGGCAATCTTTTCTCCCTTGTGGATTTCGAGGTTCACATTTTGCATTATCGACCGTTCCGTGTAAGAAAAAGAAATATTTTCCATATTAATACTATGTTTTAACTGACAAATTTTTCCCTCTATATTTTCTTTCTTTTCCACATCTGTCTTAATAAATTCTTCTATTCTTTTTATAGATGGTTTTATCTGCGCAAATATAAGTTTTAAATTCATCACTATTGATATCGGATTAATCACATAATTACTATATGTAATAAATGCCGTGAGACTCCCTATTGTAAGTTTACTCTTACAAATAAAATATCCGCCTATTCCATATAGAGCCGCTGTTATTAAGCCTTTCAAAGCAGAATCTGTCGACATATTATATGCTTGTATAAGTTTACCTTTCTTATTGATTTCCAAAATCTCTTTCTGTTTGCTAATCAAATTCTGTTGCTTTTCTCTATATAAATTCCATAATTTTATCTCTCGTATTCCATTAATAGAATCTCCAAGCCATGAAGAAAAATTTGCAGACGCTTCTATCTCCTGTTCTGACAATTTTTCTTCTTTCTCTGCAAACATCTTAATTAGCAAATATTTTATCGGTACAACCAATAATACCAAAAGCGCCAGTTTCCAGTTAATTACCACTAAGCCGATAACACCACTTATAATTTGTAAAGCATATCCTAATACATACATAATATTACTATCAAAAAGTGAACATACACTATTAATATCTGTTGACAGTTTATTTACTATTTCCGTAGAACTATTCTCCATAAAATAACTTTGTTTTAGTCTAAATAATACTTGTCCGGCTTTTGTATATAAACTGATCACAAGTCTATTCTGCATATCCACAAATAGCCTGGTCTGTATTATGCTGGTTAGTTCTTCTATGACTACCAATACAATAAGGGAAAATGCAAATTGCAGTATCAGTTTCATATCTTTCCCAAGAATTCCCTGATCCATTATCCTTTTCAGAATCATTGGGCGCAGAAAAGAACTACCTATTAAAATCAAATAGCAAAAAACAATCCATATAATATTTTGTTTTTTTATTATTTTTTTCATGAAATTCTTCCTCTTTCTACTACTAATTATGAAACAAGGCGTTTTCCATGCTATAACAGCCTGTAAAACGCCTTCAGTTTCTTATCTATAAGTTCTGCATTCGTCCAATTATCTGATTATAAAACGCTTCCCTTGTTCCTTCTCTTTTCAACTCCTCTAATATCTGTCCATCTTTCAAAAAGATAATTCTTTTACAATGACTCGCCACCAGTGGATCATGTGTAACCATGATAATTGTCTTATTCATTTTTTCATAAATATCTTGAAAAAGATTAATCAATACTTCACTCGTTTTAGAATCTAAATTTCCTGTCGGTTCATCCGCAAGAATTACTTCCGGATTATTAATTAATGCACGACAAATTGCTACTCTTTGCTTTTCTCCTCCAGATAATTCATAAGGCCTTTTCTTAGCAAGCCTGCCGATTTCTAATATTTCCTCAAATTTTTTTGCTCTTTTTATACTATCTGTTGCGCAAGCCTTGTCAATCAACATTGGAAGTACAATATTTTCCTCTACCGATAAACTATTCATCAAATAATAGTCTTGAAACACAAATCCTAATTGTTGCCTTCTTATTACCGTCCTGTCATTTTCCGACATATCTCCTATATTCTTATCTTTATAATACAGTTTTCCGTTTGTTTGTTTTTCTATTAGTCCCAAAATTTTTAATAGTGTTGTTTTTCCGCACCCAGATTTTCCCATAAACGCTACATATGCATTTTCTTCTATTTGAAAATCCATTCCTTGCAAAACATGTATTGCTTCATTCCTTTCCTCACTATCATTATTAGTTAAATAGTAATCCTTTGTCAGCTCTTCTGCCTTAAAAATTATTCCCATATTTATTCCTCCCGCAAAGTTCTAATATATCCAAATACAACACCTTGCATTGTAACTATGTATGCCAGACAATAAATACTCCAGAATAAAATCAGATATTTTGAAAATTTCCACCATGTTTCTATAGGATATAATCTTACCGAAAAAGTCACAATTGAAAACAAACACGCTGAAACCAATGCAACTCCCTCCGAAATATAAATACATTTACTATTTTCCTTAAATAATATCTTTTCACGTTCTTTTAGGGGCATGCCCATATATTTTAAAAACCTATTACGATTTTTATTCTCTTCCCTTTCTGTCATCAATTTAATAAGCAGTAAAAAAACTCCAATCAAAAAGAAATACAAACTCATAAGTATATTTATGACGATTTTAACACTTCTTTCCATTATCAAATTATTTTCAGCCATATCTTTTAAATAATAAGAACGTATTGACTGATCATACTCTTCATCATCAATATGTTTTTTTTGATACTTTTTTAATATTTTCTCTATACCCGGCATATCTATTTTTTTCACGCCATTAATTAATACCAATTTTGTTGGTCCTTGCCTGATCGTTACATCCGGTATTCTCTCCTTCGGATTTTCAATTTCCCTTCCTGTATAAATATTTCTTGTCTTCCACCATTCTTGCGCTACATCAAAATAGTTATCCGATAAGACAATGATATTCTCCTTAATTCCTTGTCCAAAAACACCTATAAGACTCTCTATTTCCTCTCCGCGGATTTCCTTAAAGTAGTATCCTATATCACTCCTTAGCGCAGTAAGCGCTGTTTCTCTGCTAATTCTGGTACATGGCTGCCCAATATGCAGAAGCGGTTTCCTCGAATGCATCCAAAAATCTGTCGGTTGTGCTTTTATAGACATATCCTGTTGATGAACAATATAAATATTTTTTCCATCTTTCGATAATCCAAGTGGTTTTGGCACATACGATTGATCTAATTTTTCCTTCAACTTATGATATGTACTTTCCGATATTCCAATCTGTTGTCCCTGTACAGTTTTTTCTCCAAAAGATTCCAAGCGTTCTGTACAATCGAAATTCGAAATACGTACCATCGGATATTCTTCTATATTTACTTTGTAATCAATTGCCATTTTATTAAAAACAGACCTATCTCCATCATCAGCGATACAAACTATATCATAGGGATACAATTGTTGTGGCTTTACGACCAGAATAATAGAGATAATTTGAAAAGAAAATAAAAATAATACGCATAAATGCACAACCGTTAATGCGTATAAATATCCCGTTTGTGTCAGAGATTTATTCCACATTTTATTTTCTTCTATCATTTTATACAAATAGCTGATTTTTTTTCGTCGCTTTATACAAAGATACGCTGACATGTATCTAAACAACACTAGCAGTCCGCCTAAGAAAACTCCAATAATATAAAACGACTCAAAATTGTATATTTTACTATATCGATAAAGTTGGCTGACACATAAAACCATTCCAATTGCTGTCAAAACTTTAAGAAACCGCTTTGGCATACGCTCTTGTATATCACGTTTATCTACTGAATTTCCCATCTGGAAACTCCCATAAATATCTCTTGTAAACATACAGGAAAAAATATATATTACCCCTGTGATGGATAGAGCTTTAATATAACAATCTGCCCCTATACTCTGTATATCCATTGATAAATTTGCCCATTTCTCCAACACGTAGACAAAAATATTCAGCAACAATTTGCCAGCCACTATCCCTGCTATTCCAATAATGATTCCTCCAAAAATGCTTTCTATAACTCTAATATAGACAGAAAGTTTTTTCTCCATTCCCAATGTCACAAGCATCTCATAGTTATTTGTACTGCATTTAACATAATATAGAAGAAGCAAAATGATTGTAAATAATAATATAAGTTCAAGTGGCGCATACAATTTTAGTAAAAACTGCGTATCATTTCCCATCACTGACTTATTTATTCTGTAATTTAAAGCAAATAACTTCTGCATGCCAAAGCCACAGAAAAATATGCCCAATGCTAAACTGCCACTGAGCAGCACCATTACATAATTTTTCCAATTACTCCTGAAAAGTTTCCATAATATTTTGTAAAAAAGCGCACTATATCCTTCATTATTTTTTATTTTTAAAAACACAATAAAAATCTGATTATCCGCTAAAACACAGTA
>UMGX01037854.1_pt1 | contig 91718 bp, 94 predicted proteins | sample 1965411 | NCBI WGS metagenome assembly UMGX01 (sample SAMEA4836086, study PRJEB28245) | human gut metagenome | biome: gut microbiome; material: fecal sample | place: Denmark | collected 2008 | reverse complement strand
TACCAATTCGACGGAAGTCGGATAAAAATATATCAAAGGAAAGGAAGTAAAAAAATGAAAGTAAAAGAAAGTGCAAAAAAACCTTATGGAATCTGCCCCGCGTCCATGACGATCTGGAATGCAGATCAGACTTACAACAAAACAGGAATGGAAAAGTATCTGACATGGCTGTTGGATAACGGTGCCCATTCTATCTCCATCTGCGGCAGTACCGGTGAAAATGCGGCGATGAATATGGAGGAACAAAGAGAGATTATCGGCCATGTAGCTTCTTTCTTAGATGGACAGGTTCCGCTGATTGTCGGTACGGGACGTTACGATACACTGAACACCATTAAAATGAGCAAATATGCCCAGGATTGCGGTGCGGATGGCGTTATGGTTATTTTGCCTTATTATTTTAACCCTCATAAAAAAGGCGTTATGCAGCATTACCGTGACTTGAGAGAGGCATTAGATATCCGTATTATGGTTTACAATAATCCTTGGTTTGCGGGATATGAACTGACGACGGCGGAGGTAAAAGAGCTGGTTGATGATGGAACCATTCAGGATATCAAGGCTGCCCACGGAGATCCTAATCGTGTGCATGAGCTGAAATACCATATGGGAGATAAGATTAACGTATTCTATGGTCATGACTATTGTGCAATGGAAGGTATTCTGGCCGGCGCTGACGGATGGCTCTCCGGATTTCCAGCAGTTCTGCCGAAACAGTGTCGCGCGCTTTGGGATGCGGCTTCCGCAAAAGATGTAGATGCGGCGATTAAGGCGCAAAATAACATTCAGCCGTACATTGACTATTTCTTCTATGACAAGGTAGATGGAGTTCCTCATTGGCAAGAGGTTTGTAAATATACTCTTCAGGCTCAAGGCTTGGATTATGTAGGTGTTCCACGCAGACCGTTGGGAGAACTGGATGCAGCAAACAAAAAGAAGATAGAAAAAATATTAGCGGATATGGACTGATTTGAAAATGTTGTTATTGAGTAAATACGAAACGAGGTTCTGTGTAAGGAGGTAACTTATGAAAAAGATAGGAGCGATGAAGAAAGTCGTAGCATTCATGCTGTCGGCAATGCTGATGGTATGTCTAGGTGCGTGCGGTTCCTCTTCCTCGGATGGAAGCGCTTCTGCGGACAAAGAGGTGCAGACATTGAATAAAGTCTTAAAAAATGGAAAGCTGACAGTCGTCTTGAACATTGGAAATGCACCGTGGACTTACAAGGATGATTCTACAGGAGAGTACACTGGTATGGCGGTGGAGTTGATTCAGGGGTACTGTGATCAGCTCGGTGTGGAGTGCTCCATAGAACCGCTAGAATTCAGTTCGCTGATTTCTTCGGTAAATAGTGGAAAAGCAGATATCATCTGTACGAACCTATCCAGAACTGTAGAGAGAAGTACAAATGTGATGTTTTCTGACCCAGTGGGAATCGACTATGGAGTTGTAATCTGTAAGAAAGGCGCTTTTTCCAGCTTGGATGAGGTGAACCAGGAAGGCGTCACGCTGACTACGGAGACAGGGTCCTCTTTTGAAGGTGTAGTTGCGGACGTATTTCCCAACGCTACTATGAGTGCGGTGGACACGACACCAAACGCTCTGGCTGCGGTGAACGCGGGACGTGCGGATGGTATGGTCACAAATCTGGCGATTGCGAAAGAATTGGTGGCAGCCAATGAGGGGCTGGAGATTATGGAGGATTATTGTTATACAGATGTGATGGCATTTGCTGTGGACAATACCTATCTGAATACTACCTTGCTGGGATCTTTTAATTCGTATTTGAGAAACATTAAATCGAACGGTACATACGGTGAGATTTACGAGAAATACATTGGCACAAAATGGGAGCCGACGTACACAGACTCTGCCGTATAAAATTAGAAAAATAACATGCAGAGAGGCTGTCATTTCCTGTGGACGGGTTCTGATATGACAGCCTCTGATTTCAGAAGCCTGCTGGTAAGCAGCGGTTTGGAAAGGAAGTATCCATATGAATGCAATACAGTTTGCGAATTGGCTTCCAGATTTATTGTCAGGGTTAAAGATAACGGTTCTCGCGTCCATAGTGGCGATTTTGACATCAGTGGTCTGGGGGTGTGTTCTCGCTTCACTGAGATGTCTGAATCTGCGGGTGTTATCGGCGGTTATCAGAATTTACATAGTGATTTTTAGAAATGTACCTCTTTTGGTTGTGATGTTTTTTCTGTTTTATGGTTTGCCTCTGGTGGGCGTCGATATACCGGCTGTTTTTTGCGGCGTGATATCAATCACCTTGAATGAAGGAGCGTTTGTGGCAGAGATTATCCGAGGCTCTATCAAAAATATGCCCAGAGGGGAAGTCGAGGCGGCGAAGAGTTTGGGATTGGGGCGGCTGACGATTATCAGACGTATCACATTTCCGCTGGCGTTTCGCGCGTCCATTCCGATGCTATTGGGGCAGTCCTCCATAGTGATTAAAGATACGAGCTTGTTTTCAATGATTATGATTATGGATTTGACCAGGGCAGGAAGTCAGTATTACGCAACTTATTTCAGCCCTACGGCCATCTGGATTGTCGGTGTTGTGTATGTGGCGATCTTCCTGATCTTTACGATAGTTGGAAGAGTAGTCGAGAACAAGGTAGTCGTGAAAAGGTAGAAGGGGGAATAAAAGTGACAGCCCTTGAGATGGTACAGTATATAGTGGACGGAATCGGCATCACATTTAAACTGGTTCCGTGTGTGGTGGTATCAACACTGATTGTAGGTATTTTAGTGGGAGTCGTTCGATTTCGAAAGATTCCGGTTGTTTCTCAGATCATTGATCTCTATGTGACAGCGATGAGAGGAATTCCTCCGTTGGTTGTGTTGATGATGCTTTATTTTACTGTGAACATGTCCTCAGCGTTTATGACGGCTTTCGTTGCGCTTACTCTCTATCACGGCGCTTATGTTTCGGAGGTGGTCAGGGGCGGTCTGACAGCGATTCCCAGAGGCCAGATGGAGGCAGGAAAGTCTCTCGGTCTTGGATTTGTTAGGATTATGTTCAGTATTTACCTGCCCCAGATTATGAAACAGATTATTCCTACGCTCTGTGGGCAGTATATTTTGGTTGTGAAAGATACGACGCTGGTCTCCGTTGTAGGGTTACAGGATTTGATGTGGAATGCAAAGGAACTTATGGCGGTGACCTATAAGCCGATGGAAATATATTTAATTGTCGGTTTGATTTATTTTGTGATCTGTTGGGTGATTGATATCATTGCCAATAGGGTAGAGAATAAGGTGACGGGTGTATCAAAGGCCCGTATGCGGGAGGTGACACAGTGATGGATGGTGAGAAAAGGGAAGTTCTTGTGGAGTTTAAGGATGTCTGCAAGTCTTTTAAAGGTGGAGAGGTAAAAGTACTGGATCATTTTAACTTTACTTTTTTAAAAGGTGAGACACATGTGATCTGTGGGCGCAGCGGTGCCGGAAAGAGTACCCTCATACGCTGCATCAATTATCTGGAGCAGATAGACAGCGGAGAGATTCTAGTAGAGGGGGAAGCCGTCACAAAGAAGAACGTACAGGATATTAGGAAGCGCTGCGCGATGGTATTCCAGGACTTTAATCTGTTTCCCCACATGAGTGTCCTGGAAAACGTCACCTTTGGGCCGATACACTCTCTGCATGTCTCTAAGCAGGAGGCAGCCAAGACCGGAATGGAACATTTAGAGCAGGTGGGATTGGCGGATAAGGCAAATGCAAAGCCTTGGGAATTGTCAGGGGGACAAAAACAGAGGGTAGCCATAGCGAGAGCGCTGAATATGCATCCCGATATTATTCTGTTTGATGAACCTACCAGTGCCTTGGACCCGGAAATGGTTGGAGAGGTCACGCAGATCATGGCGAAGCTTTCGAAAGGAGGCATGAGCATGATTGTGGTGACTCATGAGATGGGATTTGCCCGGGAGGCAGCTCACAGGATTTCGTTTTTGGAGAAAGGACAGTTCATAGAGACAGATTCGCCGGAGGTGTTTTTTTCACATCCTTCTCATCCCAGTGTGCAGAAGTTTATTGACCAGGTATATAATGTTTGATTTGACAGTGGAGGGAATAGAATATGGAGACTTCAAAGCTGACACGGCAGATTCAAAAATCGAAGATTCGTGTGATGTATGATCTGGCGCGGAAAAAAGAGAACGTGCTGAACTTCACAGTCGGAGAGCCAGATTTTATGACGCCGAAAGAGATTGTGGAAGTGTCGAATCGGTACTTTTCGGAAGGATATACCAAATATACGCCGAATGCAGGTGTGCGAGAGCTGACGGAAGCGATTGCCCAAAAGTATGAATCTGTAACCGGAAGAAACATTCAGGCAGATTCCCAGGTGATTGTCACTGTTGGAGCCACAGAGGCACTCTTGGTGGCCATGCAGACGGTTATGGACCCGGGGGATGAAATTTTAATCTGCGGCCCGTATTTTCCGTCCTATATTAATCAGATTTTCATCTGCCACTGCAAACCTGTGATTGTACCCACGGCGGAGGAGGATGGATGGATGCCAAAAGCAGAAGAAATTGAAAAGCGAATGACACCCAGGACGAAAATGCTGCTCTTGAATTCTCCGTGTAATCCCACAGGTGCAGTGATTGACGAGACGACTCTGAGAGAGATTGCAGCTCTGTGTGTGAGACACCAGATCGTCGTGATTTCCGATGAGGTGTATAAAGACATTCGTTACAATGAGGAACCGTATTTCAGCATCGCCTCGGTGGAAGGAATGGAGGAGTTGACGGTCATTGTGAACTCTTTTTCGAAAACTTATGCGATGCCTGGATGGAGAGTAGGTTATGCGGTGGGGCCGGAGTGGATTCTCTCGCAGATGCCGAAGACTCATGATGTGACGGCGGCCTGTGTCTGTGCACCTTTTCAATATGCAGGCGCCTACGCGCTGAGACACTGTGACGCGCGGGTGGAAGAGATGGTGGCAAAGTTTAAGGCCAGGAGGGACTTGGTATACCAGGGCATCAATAGTATTGACGGTCTGAGCGCTGTACAGCCGCAGGGGGCATTTTATCTGTTTTTCAACATTAAAAAGTTAGGAATGACTTCGGAAGAGTTTGCCTATGAACTTTTGGACAAAGAAGGAGTGGTGTTGGTTCCGGGGACGGGCTTTGGGGAAGAAGGCGAAGGGTATATTCGGTTTACCTATGCGGCGGATGAGGAATCTTTGAAGAGGGGCTTGGAGCGGATACAGCGTTTTGTGAGGGGAAACTGTTAGGCAGGGTTTGTATGCTGTTCACTCACTTGCGGTTCGTGAACAGTAACAAGCTTTGCGATGCACACAAACTGCTGTTTACAGCAGTTTGGCGCGAGTATGTCTTGGGATTTTAAAATGTACAAAAACACCTCGCGGAATATTGGTGGCCTGAACTGTAACTAGAGCTCTGCTTTTTGACATCCAAATATTAATTAAATACAAATCAGCGCTTAGACTATGCTATAATACCTTCAATGGAAAGAGAGGGGCGATTATGGACATATTCAAGGCGCTGATTTTCATAGGATTGGCGGTCTTTTATCTGAGAATATTGGGAAATTATGGGCGGAGGAATCTGACGGCGGTCAATGTAATACTGTGCTGGATTGCTTTCAGGTGCGACAGTGATCTGAACGTAGAGGTGCGGTATTCCTGGGTTCTTCTGCTTTTGCCAGCGCTCTCGCTGATCCTGGGGTGGAGGCGGACAAAAGGTAACCGAGTTTTTACAGTCTTTTTGCTGATTTTCTATAGTATAGTGATACGGTGGCCGTATATTTACAAGGAATTGTTTCCCTGCCATAACATGGAGGAGGACTTTGGTTGGGGAGTATACAGCAATGAGAATGTGGCTGGGATGCTGTTGGTAGCCGGCGGTTTGACGGCTCTGCTGTGGAGCCTGAACCGGAAACTCTGGAAACTGGAGGCTCTGCAGGCGGTGAATGTCTGCATCGGGGCCTTGTGCATCACCTACGGAGCGGAGTTCTTGCTGGAGGAGACAAATCTGGGAAGGGTATGGAATGCAGTTCTGTTTGCGGCCGCTTTTTTGGTCAGTGCGTTAATTTCCAGAAGGAGTCCGTGTGCCCCGGAACGAAGGAGAAGGGGGGCTTTTGCAGTGTCTGTGCTGGTTCTGGTGGGAATTGCAGCAGGAGGCATGGCCCTGGCAGGAGAACTGGTTAAGCCTAAGGTGCACTTTTATGACACAGAGCCGTATGAATATCTGGCCCTGGTGAGGGACAAAGAGCTGAATAATTATTTTATCAATGAGAGAGGGGAGAAAGTACTTTCCTTGGGAACTCTTTCCGTCTATCAGCAGGAGGCATACTCCGACACTTTTTTGTTTGAGGCAGAGGATGCTACTGGGATATATCTGTTCAATGAGAGAGGAGAGTGTGTGGCGGACTCCTATTCCTCTTATTTTTTCCTGGAGAGGGAAGGGCTGATTCTAGCGGAAGATGCTGTCAGCGGAAAATTCGGAGCTGTCAGGCCGGATGGAGAGACCGCGGTGCCGTCTCAGTATGAAAGTGTGGAGGAACTGGTCCAGGAGGAAAATCTTCGCATGGAGGAAGCGCAGGCTTCGGCGTCGGAAGATCCGCAGGGAGAGCTGAGACTGAAGAAGGGGGAGAACGGAGTTGGAGTTGAGGACGAGGAGGGGAGAGAGATCATGCCGGCTGAGTATGTAGATGCTGGGTTCGATGAACATGGATACATCTGGGTGGACTCTGGAAGAACATTCTATGACTCCATCAGCAAGGATTACTATGGCAGCAGGGGATTGTATGACAGAGACGGGAACGCTGTTTTGGCTCTGAAGAAAAACAGGGCGGTCTGGGCGGACTGTGACAACGGATGGTTTCGCGTCATAGAAGGACGCTATGGAGAGGAGGACACCTTCTTTTTGGATGAAAACCTGGACCTGGTTTTGGACCTGGGGAGGACTTATCAGAAGGTGGAGGGATTTCAAAAAATCCGCAGATGAGCTTGACAAAAGAGTTGTATATAGTATAATCAAGGTGTTCACTCGGAGGGCGAGTCATTCAATGAGAAATGGTAAGCTGGATAAGGTGATAGGCTGTGATGCCTATTATTTTATCCGGCTTTTTTATTGCGTAGGAAACTTTGTTCCCTATGCAATAAAAAGCCCTCCGGGCAGGATGCACACGCCGCAATGAGGAATTTCACCGCAAATCGGTGTTGCGGCGGCGCGTAAAGTGGGACGCGCCCCCAAAAGATTGAGGGGATAGGGGAGTTGAAGTGGGCTTGCCCACTTTGTTCTGTTATACCAAAGACCTTGTCATGCTGAAGCGTGACAAGGCGAGGTGCGTCTTTCGGGGATGGGTAAAAAGCCGTACAGGCCGACGGTGTAAATGAATTCAAGGTTATAGTCGAAGGAGGAGACAACGTGGACTTGTTAAGAGGAAAGATTAAGAATCTGTATTTTAAGTATCTGGCAGCGGCGTTTGGGAGCGCACTGATTACATCTATTTATTCCATTGTGGACATGGCTATGGTCGGGCAATACCAAGGACCGGAAGGAGTGGCGGCTTTGGCCGTGGTGGCTCCGATCTGGAATGTGATCTATAGTTTAGGCCTGTTGATGGGGATAGGCGGTTCCGTAATTTTCAGTACGCTGCGCGGGGGAAAACGAAATAAGAAGGAGGATGAGAATGAGTATTTTACAGCGGCTGTGATAGGATCTGTGGTGCTGGCGTCCCTGGCATGGGCGGGAATTATCTGTTTTGAGCGGCCGGTTCTCCTATTTTTCGGGGCTGAGGAGGTTACGCTTTCACTGGCACAGGTATATTTGGTACCGATTAAGTATGTATTTCCTTGCTTTTTGTTTAATCAAATGCTGGCTGCGTTTTTGCGGAACGACAAAAATCCTGGTCTGGCCACCGGGGCGGTGCTTTCCGGCGGAATTTTCAACGTGGTGGGAGACTACGTCTTTGTCTTTGTGCTGGACATGGGGATTTTCGGTGCAGGTCTGGCGACGGCGATGGGGTCTGTGATCACATTCCTTGTGATGCTCACCCATTTTTTGACCAAGAGAAACACTCTTGCACTGGTGCGGCCATTCAGAGCATTGGACAAAATGCGAAAAATTGTCATTACGGGTTTTTCTACTTTTTTCATCGACGTGGCCATGGGAATCCTAACAGTGCTGTTTAACCGACAGATTGTGAAGTATTTAGGAACCGATGCGTTGGCGGTGTATGGAGTGATTGTCAACGTCAGCACCTTTGTGCAGTGCTGCGCCTACAGCGTGGGACAGGCGGCTCAACCAATTATTTCCATCAATTACGGCGCGAAGCTGGGAGGCAGAATCAAGGAGACGTTGAAATATTCATTGGCTATGGCGGTATTTTTCAGCGCATTCTGGACAGCGTTGACGCTGATGGTTCCAAATTTGTTTATCAAGATATTCATGAGTCCGACACCGGAGGTTCTGCAAATAGCGCCGGGAATTATACGGGTCTATGGAATTTCCTTTTTGTTGCTGCCACTAAATATATTTTCAACCTATTATTTCCAGGCACTGATGAAACCCAAGGCAGCGTTTTTTGTCTCAGTGTCCAGGGGAATGGTGATCAGCGGGTTGTTAATTCTGTCTTTGCCGGTTCTTTTGCGGCCAGATGCACTCTGGATGGCAATGCCTGTGACAGAGCTGGTGGTGGTAGTCTTCGTGATGGCGCGGATGAAAAAATATACGAAGGAGCTTTCAATCTCTTAGAGTTTTGCTGTGACAAGTATATATGATAATTGTCAAATATAATTGACATATTAAAGAGAAAGGCGTATGATAAACACAGGAGAGGAGGGGACGAATGAAGAACCTACGGATGAAGCTGGCGAGAATGGAAAAAGATTTATCTCAGATTGAGCTGGCGAATCGTATCGGTGTCACGAGGCAGACGATTGGCATGATCGAAGCGGGTGATTATAACCCCTCGTTGAAGTTGTGCATCGCTATTTGCCGGGAATTGGATAAGACCTTGGACGACCTTTTTTGGGAGGAGGAATAAAAATGGGAAAAAATGGATTGGATGAGAGACAAGAGCAGATTACAGCCAAGGCTGGGGCGCTGGGGGGTTATGTGATGTTTTTGACCGCCGTCTTTGTCATATTGGTTCAGTTGCTCTGGAATGGAAGTATAGAAAATGTAATTGGAGAGACACTGATATTGATCGTGGGCGGTGTGACCTGTCTGGCAGGCTATATCAAAAACGGGATTTGGACGAAATGTCAGAGCGGTATGAGCGTGTGGCAGAATCTCTTAGGAAGTGTGGTGTGTTCAGGCATTTTTTCCGTCCTCTATGGAATTGTAATCAGAAAAAAAGTGGGGCCGGATGTGGAGATAGCAGGATATGTAGCTGCTTTTTTCCTGGGAATCGCAGCTCTATGTTTCATCTGCCTGGCGTTTCTGGGAAGATCGGCCCGCAAAAAGAGAGAGAAACAGGAAGCCAAGTATTTAGATTAGGAGGAGATTTTATGGGAGAATTTCGAGAGATAAAGCTTTGTTCCGTGGGAGACAGAATTCAGGCAGAGATGATCTTGGAAGTTCTCAGCAAAAATAGAATTCCCGCCTACAGGCAGGGCAGTGTTATGGATATCTACGGGGGAAATTCTCTGGAAGGTGAGGAGATTTATGTGGCTAAAAAAGATCTTCCGAGAGCCAGAGAAGCTCTAGAAGGCATGGGAGTATTGGAGGAGAAAATCTGTGTGCCGCGAGATAAGAGAGAGAAAGAGCAGGGGTCAGGAGTTTTTACCGTGGTGAAAGTTTTTTTGACAATTATGGTGGCTGCCGCCGTGATTTTAGCGGCTATGATGGTGGGATTTTAGATGGATGAAAACTCTTGTTCGTTGAAAGCGGCGTCAAAATAGACAAAATTATCTGTGATTATTTGTGAAAATTAGTCTATTGCCTGAAAAGTGAAAGTATGCTATTATGGCCTCATCAAAAGAGAATACTGAAAGCGAGAAATGAGGATGTTGTCTGTTCCGTAAAAAGAGCAGGACATACATCCTCTTTTTTTAACAAAGTATTCAAAAAATCATGCGCGTGATTGAAAAAAATATTAGGAGGTCCGTTATGGAAAGAAGTTTATTTTATCCACTGGCTCAGGAAGGGCTGACGACTCTTCGGATTCAGTATGATTGGAAGACCGATCATGTATTTTTACAGGCGTCTAAGGACTGGGACGAGGATTTTGACTGGTCACGCTATAACCATGATTTTTATGTGGAGAGTATTAAGACGAGGTCTGCTCGTCTCCTCAACGATCAAGAGACGAGAGAGATGTTTGCGAAGTATGGGCTCGGAGATTATTTGGAGCAGGTGATTGACCTGCTTCGCCAGGGCAAACATTTTGGCATTGACTGTTTTTACAATAAACGTCTGGATATCAAATATCTTGGGAATATGCACAATCGCCAGAGGGGAATCAACAACACCAGACACGGTGTGATGAAGGGCGGCATCCGCCGTCATGGAAAAGACGAAGATGAGCTGGAAGTAATCATTGACGGTCTGAATTTGGCCAGGGCGATGACCTTTAAGAACATTGCTGGAGAACTCCCCGTGGGAGGCTGCAAATCCTGTGTGATTATGGATGAACTGGATTTGAAAGACATGAATGTATGCGGGTTCCTGGCATTCTGTCTGGATGAAATTCGCTGCTCTACAGGACCAGATATGGGATTCCCAACAGAGATGACGGATGTGATGAAGGACAATGGATTCAGCGTCCAGTACACCTGTGGGCCAAACGGGCCTCTGGGTTCCTCCGGGCCGCCAACCGCCTACGGCGTCTATGTTGCCTTAAAAGAAGCAGTTAGATTTCTGACTGGCAGCAGCGACATGACGGGTATGTCCTTTGCGGTTCAGGGCCTGGGTGAAGTAGGGGCTGCGATGGTGGACAACATCGCAAAGGATGTGAAGCAGGCGAAGATTCTGGTCGCAGATATCGACAGCAAGAGGCAGCAGGAAATTGTGGAGAAATATCGCAGGGAGGGTGTAGACATCGAAGCGATTGCTCCTGACGAGGTTTTGTATGCGAAGGTGGATGTGCTCAGCCCGTGTGCGATGGGTGGAATCCTCAGCGAAGAGACGATTCCGAAGTTGAACTGCCGTATTATCTGGGGCTCTGCAAACAATCAGATCAAGGCCAGCAGTGTGGAAGAAGAGTGTAGGCTGGCAAAACTGATCGCTGACCGGGGAATTCTGTTCCAGACCGATTGGTGGCACAACACCGCAGGCGTAATGTTTGGATATGAAGAGTATAAGTATCAGAATGACGCGAGTCTGGAAAGAACTTATGCGGATATAGATCGGGTACTGCCGAAGAATACCTGGCAGAACCTACAGAAAGCGAAAGAACTGGGAATCACTCCGACAGAGTGCGCATATAAGACTTGTATGGACGAACTGTACGGAGAAAAATAAAGCGAAGACGGGAATGCAGAGGAATCTGCGTTCCCGTTTTTGACGTGCAGGCAGGCGTCACTGGCGCAGCAGGCAGAGAGGAATTTTGCCTGCTTTTTTTGCCTTAAAAGTATAGGGGTACTGTGCTGTTACCGATTCTCAGCAGATTTTTTTAAAGAAGTTATAATGTAAATTTTAAGAAAAAGAATTTCTTCGCACATTGCAGGCCAGTAATCCGTTAAACTAATATACACGGGGAATTCTGGTACGGCCGGCGGAAATTTCAGGTGTACATACTGTAGGAAAGGAGGTTTTCTGGGATGTCCATGGACTTGGAGGAAGAGTATGAAAAAATATATCGGTACTGTTATATGAGACTGAGACATCAGCAATGGGCGGAGGACGTGACCCAGGAGACCTTTCTGCGCTTTTTGGAGGCTGACGGATACCGGGAAATGGGGAAAAGACTTCCCTATCTCTACACGATTGCCAGGAACCAGTGCATGGACTATTGCCGGAGAAAAACATCACTGCCTCTGGAACAGGAGATTCCAGTGAAGGGACAGGAGGAGAAAATTTTGACTCTGACGGATTTAAAGAGGGCGATAGAGAGATTGGAACAAGAGGAGAGAGAACTGATTTTTTTGAGATATGTCAACGAGGTACCCGTGGGAGATATTGGGAAGATCCTGGGACTTTCCCGTTTCGCAGTGTATCGGAGACTGAGGGAGATTTTAAGAAAATTGAAAATAGAACTCAGGGAGGAGGAAGGCAAATGAGAAAGAGGCTGAAAAAGGAATTGGCCCGGTTATATGAGGCACCGCCGGCTCAGAGAAAAGAAGAATTCTTTTGGGGTGTGGAAAAACCGGGGATATCCCACTGGCAATTTCTGAGGATTCAGATTTCCTATGTCAGAAAGTGGAATTGGGCGGTGGCCCTGCTGATGCTGGCGACGGTGAATCTTGGATGGCTTGAAGGACAGATTTTATGGATTATGGGAGCAGTGACGCCGTTTTTGCCACTGGCTGTAGCTGCGGAATGCAGCCGTTCCAGACAGTGTGGGATGGAGGAGTTGGAACTAGTTTCCAGATTTTCCATGAAATATGTGGTGGTCTCTAGAATTTTGATCTTGGGTCTTTGCGACCTGCTAGTGCTCGTTTTCTTGGTGTGCGTGGGGTTCAGCAAGACACGGGCAGATTTGCTTTATTGCAGTGGCATGGTACTGAGTCCCTATCTGGTGAACGCGTTTCTGAGCATGTGGATTGTCCGCAGAGTACACGGCAGAGAGGGTACCTATCTGTGTATGGTGTTGACAGTGATTGTGAGCACGGCGGGACTTTTGCTGAGAATTCTGGGCCAGCCTTTACCTGAGTTGATTGGGGCAGGGGGGATGGCTGTGGGGCTGTTGGTCTTGACAATACTCACAGTACGGGAATGTGTAAAATTTATAGAACAATCGGAGGAATACGTATGGAATTGACAGTAGACCGACTGACAAAACAGTTTAAAAATAAGATTGCCGTGGACCGGGTATCTTTGACTTTGAGACCAGGGGTATGTGGCCTTTTGGGGGCCAACGGAGCGGGAAAGACAACATTTATGAGGATGCTGTGCGGCGTTTTGAAGCCCACCAGCGGAACGGTGACGTTCCAGGGACAGGATGTGTCCACGGAAGAATACCGGAAGAACTTAGGTTATCTTCCGCAGGATTTCGGTTATTATCCAGAGTTCACCGGACGAGATTTTCTGATCTATTTATCCGTGCTGAAAGGGATGGATAAGCGGTCGGCTAGGAACCGGAGTCAAGAACTACTAGAGACCGTAGGGTTAGAAGAGAAAGGGAAAAAGAAAATTAAGACTTATTCCGGAGGAATGAAGCAGAGGCTGGGAATTGCTCAGGCGCTTTTGAACCGTCCTAAAATTCTAGTGTTAGATGAACCGACGGCGGGGCTGGACCCAAAAGAACGAGTACGCTTCCGCAGACTGCTGGAACGGCTGGGAAAGGAGAGTATTGTGCTGCTGTCTACACATATTGTCTCGGATTTGGAGAGAATCGCGGATCGGATTTTACTGATGCAGGATGGGAGACTGACCTTTGACGGCCCTTTGGAGTCCGTGGGGGAACAGTTGGAAGAGTTCTATCTGGAAAAATTTGGGGAGGATGACTTATGAAAAATTTTTGGCTATTGGTAAGCTTCGAATACAGGAAGCTTCTGAAGAGAAAGAGTGTGTGGATTACCCTTGGGATCATATGTCTGTTTTGCGTGTTTTCCGGCAGCAGCGAGCTGTTTGGAAGTTACTATGTGGAGGGGGAAAAGGTGGATTCCCATTGGAACATGCTGAAAAAAGATCAGGCTGTGTCGGAACGCTATGAGGGGAGAAAAATCGACCAACAGCTTTTGGACGAGCTGGCCGGATTAGATGCTGAGAGAAGTTCCCAGATTCCCGATGAACTGATGGCTTTTGTGATAAAGGTTACTGGGGACGACAGCTTTGACATCTCTCAGGAAGAGCTTTATTCCATGAGAAGAGAAAAGATGGAAAAAGAGTGGACGGAAACCTTTAAAACTCCAAAAGAGAGGCAGTATCTGCGTGCTCTCGATGAGGAGCTGAACCAACCGCTGACTTATCACTATTCCCGGGGATATCGAATGGCAGTCGATCTGATCTATACGCTAGGAGTGATGCAGACGCTCTTGGCGGCCATTTGTATTCCAGCTATTTTTTCTGAAGATCATTTGAGAAAGACTGCCGTGTTGACCAGGAGTAGCCAGTATGGACGGAAGCCTTTGTTGTGGGCGAAACTATTTACGGGTCTGAGTTTTTCTGTGGGGAGCACTTTACTTATGTATCCCTTTTTCTTAGTTCCCGTTTTTGTGATCTATGGAACGGATGGCTTTCAGGCGCAGCTTCAGCTTTTTCAACCCAGTGATGTCTGGCTGTTGACGGCAGGAGAACTCCTTTTGATACTGGTTGGTCTTAGTCTGTTGACGGCGCTGCTTCACGGTGCCGCAGCCATGGTACTGGGAGAGAGGCTGAAGAGCAATATGACTCCCATGGCAGTCATGGTGGGATTCTTGCTATTTTCCCTTTTGTTCAATGTTCCGGAACAGTACCGAATATTGAGCCAGATTTGGGATTACCTTCCCGCAAACCTTCTGGCTTATTGGGGGGCTTTCAATGATTGCCTAGTATTTATCGCCGGACATTATCTGTGCGAATGGCAGGTAGCGCCAGTGGCGTATTTTGCAGCAATAGCGGGTCTGATCTGGACATGCTGCCATTTTTATAGAAAATACCAGGCAGAATAGTCAATGGATAAAAAGCTCTGCGACGGAGTAGAGGGCGGCTTTTCCGCTGAGAATCACTCTGTCTCCTTCCATCCGGCAGTAGAGCGTGCCGCCGCGCCGAGACGCCTGATAGGCGGTAAGGGTGTTTTTTTGTAGGGTTTTTGCCCAATAGGGAATGATGTGGCAGTGACCGGAGCCGCAAACAGGGTCTTCAGAAACGCCGCATTTGGGGGCGAAGGTCCGAGAGACACAGTCAGTATCTGTGCCCTGGGCGGTTACATGCAGCAGCAGACCGTCCAGTTTTTTTATTTTATCTAGGTCTGGGACCAGAGACTTGACGGCGTCTTCCCCATCGAGGATACACAGAAGGTCGCGGCCCATCCAGACTTTTTTAGGTACGGCTTGAATTGCATCGGTGATCTCAGGAGTGACAGATACCGGTTTTAATTCGTAGGCTGGAAAATCCATCTCAAAAAGCTCGCCTTTTCTTGTCACGGCCAGTTCTCCGCTGAGGGTGGAGAACACGACACAGTCTTTATCTTTTTCCAATTGAGTTAAAATAACAAAGGCACAGGCCAGGGTTGCATGTCCGCAGAGGTTGATTTCGCCTTCCGGTGTGAACCAGCGTAGATGGTACTGTTTTCCTTCTTTTACGGCAAAAGCAGTCTCGGAAAGATTGTTTTCAATGGTTATATTTTTCATCATTTCTTCAGAAATCCAGTTGTCCAGAATACAGATAGCAGCAGGGTTTCCAGAGAATATTTTGTCCGTAAAAGCGTCAACAATATATTGTCTCATGGCAGCTCTCCTTTCTTTTATGCATTTGTTGTTAGAATTCAAAAATTCTGGAAGTAATGTTTGCGGTCGTCGGGTGTTGGTCTTATTTTAACACAGAGTGTCGAAGGCAGAAAGAGGAAACCTCTCTGTGCTCGAATATTTTGAGAATCCTTAGAAAATCCTTAGAAATAGTTGTTACTCTCAAGATACAAAGACACACAGCAGGTATCTTTGTATGTTGCGTGTCTCCTTACCGTGACTCGGCGGGAGATTCCGGGGATACATTCAAGACAGGAGGATTTTAGAGATGGAAAGAGCAGTTTCTGTTCAAAGAGAGGTGGGGCTGTCGGGGACAGCGCTGAAAATGGTTGCGCTGGTGACGATGTTGTTGGACCACATTCACTACTTTTTTGGGTATACAGGTCTGGTGCCGGAGTGGTTCAGCATGGCAGGAAGAATTAGTGGGCCGCTATTTTTATTCTGCGTGGTGGAGGGATTTACCCATACCAGAAGCAGAAAGAAATATTTTTTCAGAATTTATGGTATTGCGGTGGGAATGGGACTGATTTTATATCTGATGAAGGCTTTGGGTCTTTTTGTGAGAGCAGATGGTTTTTATCCTGCAAACGCGGTGATGGCGGAGTTTGTAATTTTAATGGTTATGTGGCAGGGAATGGACTGGATTGGGGAGAAAAAGCTTCTGAGAGGAATTTGTGCGCTGTTTTTACCGTTTGTGTGGTATTTCGGCGTGGTGGGAATCTTCTGTCAGCTTTTTACGCCAGCGGTTCCGGTTGTGGCTTTTTTGAGTCACACGGTGGTTCCGACACTTAATATGTCGCCAGATGTATCCATTGTCTATCTGGTTTTGGGTCTGATTCTGTATGGACTTCGAAGACGCAGAGGCTGGCAGGTACTGGCTTTTATGGCAGTGGATTTCTCGTGGTTTTTTGGGGTTGTGATGCGAGTTTTGTCTTCACAGCCAGATTTTTCCATAAGCCAGATGTTTACTACCTATTATGAGTGGTATGGAATTTTTGCGGGGATATTGATGCTGTGCTATAATGGGCAAAGAGGCGCAGGCTGCAAACGACTTTTCTATGCCTTTTATCCTGCGCATATCTATGTTCTATATGGGTTGTCCTGTCTAGCGATGGGATTCGTATTATAAGAAAAATTTTGCGATGATGAAGGATAGAAAGTAAGCTGTGCCCTACAGGATGGACATCTTGTACATGGAGTATTCAAGCTGCCGAGGGCTGGTGATAAGGAGAGAGTATGGCAAATATTTTAGCGGTAGATGATGATGAAGATCTCTGTACATTACTGAAAAGAGCTCTGGAAAGGGATGGTCACCAGGTCACGGTGTTAAAAAGCGGTGGTGAAATCCGGGAACAGCATTTGCGGTGGGCAGACTGTATTGTCCTGGATGTGATGATGCCCGGAGAGGATGGTTTTGAGACTTGCAGGAGGATCCGGGGGCTGGCGGACTGTCCGATCGTATTTCTGACTGCAAAGACGGAGGAAGCGGATATTTTGACTGGGCTGGGAATCGGCGGAGACGACTATTTGACAAAACCGTTTCGATTGGGAGAACTGCGTGCTCGGATTGCTGCCCATCTGCGTAGGGAACAACGCATCCCTCAGAACCGGGTACGGCGAGCGGGACTGGACTTTGACCTGGGAGAGCGGGCCGTATACCGTCAGGGAAACCTGGTCAGATTGACGAAAGGGGAATACGGCATTTGTGAGTATCTGGCTCTCCATGCAGGTCAGACTTTTTCCAAAGAACAGATTTATGAGGCGGTGTTTGGCTGGGAAGGGACGTCGGATGAGTCGGCAGTCACGGAACATGTCAAAAATATACGGGCGAAATTAAAGAAGGAAGGAGTCTCCCCGATAGAGACTGTCTGGGGAATTGGCTATCGATGGTTAAGAGAAGAGCAGATAGAAAGTGGAAGCTGAGCAGCCTGTTTTGGAGATATCTCGTCACGACGGGCGTGATGGTGGCAGTATGCACAGTGCTCTGGTGGATGGCTGTGGTAGCCTGTATTAGTGTAGGATTTGTCTATCAGGCCAGCGTGGGGGCCAGAAATCTGCAAAAGACACAGGAGCGGCTTCTTAGACAGGAAGAATTTCAAGGAGAAGAGATTCCCTTTTACTATGACTGGTGCCTAGTCAGTGAGGATGGTACGGTGCTGCAAGCCAAGATGTCAGAGAAAGTGCTGAAACAGGCGAAAAATGTAGAAGGTGACGATGGAATGCATATTTTTCCGTATTCTAAGTTCTTTCATGCAGTGTCATTGAAGGATGGAAGCCGGTGCGTGTTGGCTTATGATTATTCGATGCCCTATGTAAATCCTATGCTACAGAGATACCTTCCGGATTTTCAGGTCACGGCTATTCTTTTGTTGCTTGTGTGCTGGGGTGTCATAGCTGTGACTAGAACCAGAAAATATACGAAGATTCTGCAAAATGACACGAGAGCAGTGAGAGCCGCCGCGGATTTGGTGGCCAGTCAAAGACTGGATGAGCCGATTTTGCCGGAGGGAAAGATTCGAGAACTAAATGATGCGTTGGAGACCATCGAGAAGCTCCGGGTGGAGCTGGCGGCCTCTCTTTCCCGGCAGTGGGCAATGGAAGAGCAGAGGAACCAGGAGCTGGCTTCTCTCTCTCACGATCTGAAGACGCCGCTGACAGTGATACGTGGGAACGCGGAGTTGCTGGAAGAGGAAGAGCTGGCGTCCTGGCAGGAAGCCAGTGTGGAGGCGATTCTGAGGGGAACGCTGCATTTAGAGGAATATGTACAGGAGCTGCGCAGTGTGGCGGCCGGCTCGGGGGAATCCAGCGAGGAGTTTCGCAAGCTGCCTTTGAAAAAATTTATAGAACGGTGTAGGGAAGACGGAGAAGCTCTGTGTGCTGCCAAGAAGATTTCTCTGAAGGTCTGTATGGGTGAAGAGGTGGCAAGACAGTCGGAGGAAGGCTTCTCATTTCGGGGCCAGGAGATGCAGCTTTTGCGGGCGATCAGAAATCTCATTGACAATGCAGTGAGATTCTCGAAAGAGGGACAGGAGATTGTGCTGGAAGTCCAGGAAAAGGATGGCCGCCTGATATTCACAGTACAGGATTCAGGCCCTGGTTTTTGTCAGGAGGCATTGGCCAAAGCCGGAAAAATTTTCTATACGTCCGAAAAGCACAGAGCCTCAGAGGGTCATTTGGGGCTTGGCCTGTACTTCTGCTGCAAGGTTGCGGCCCGGCATGGAGGGGGCTTAAAAATTGAAAATGGAGAGAAGGGAGGCAGGGCAACACTAGTGATTGTCTATGGTTTTTTAGGAGATTTGGGTTGAGTTGTTGTAAAGATATGCTTGTGTTTTGTTGACAAAAGAAATAAATTGTACCCTAATAGTTCAATATAGTTTTTTAGATATTTTACTATTAGGGTACAGTTTATTTCTAGTTTTTTTGAGTTTGGTTTCTTACAATAAAGATTGTGCCGGAGACTACTGCAATCACTGAGGAGACAAGACAATATTGTATACTATCATTTATATTATCTTTAGCGGTTTGTATGCGTTCGTTCGCATATATACTATAACTTGGATCTTGTGCCATGTGTCGTTCATTATCCGCAATCATGCCCTTTCCTTCGAATATAGAGTAAATAGATAATCCTAAGAAGAATAACGCAAAGATTCCTAAGATTAAAAAAAACTTTCCTTTAATATGGCCATATTTTATTATTTGATAAAAAGACTTAATTAATTTTTCTATACAGCTAGCAATAAAAATACTAATAACAAATCCAATGGCAAATCCCAAATATGCATTTCCGATTAATGTGCCTATTTTTACAAAAATGGGTGCAAGGATGTTAATGAAAATCAAGATACCAATGAAATGTTTTTTAATCAATTCAATGGTATAATAAATCCCCATCGCAGTTGTCGCATCTACTTTTTTAGATGAGTTGCTATGATTACGGTGAACGTTGTCAGAATTTGGGTTTGATTTATTTCCATAAATATGAGCACCGTATTTATCATATGTTCCAATTATACCGTCTTCTAAAGTAGAGATATGACCATTATCAGTATTATAAATTTTCCCATCATCTGGACAATAATATCTATTATTTCCTTCTTTATAGAAAGTTTTTCCGTCGATGATTAATCTGTTTCCTTCATCATATCCAGATGAGCCGTTTGAGCCAGAAATTCGTTTTCCATTTTGTCTGAAATCTATATCACTCATATTACTATCCTCCTCTTTTTTTACTATAATACAAAGTGCATATTACGTATATATTTTACTGCATTTTTTAAGCGGAACTTTTGGTGAGAATAAATGTACTCTGGATGCTACAGAATGATTGTTTTCGTCAAAAAAAGATCAGCCGTCCTGAAAAACATTTGCTCTAATAAGGATGTGAGACAGTGAAAATCCTGTTGTCAGGATACAGACTTGCCCAGCGAGCTGACGATTGCTGTGAACGGTACCGATTGCGGTAATAGAGAATACAGGGTATAATAACAGAAGAGACCAACGGAATTTACGGCGGCATGATGAGAAAATTGCGCCGGTAAGAAAGGAGACGAGCAGACATGGAGAGATACCTAGGAGAACAGATTCCAAAGTTGGGATTTGGTTTGATGCGTCTTCCCATGGCGGGGGAAGAAGTAGACATCGAGGAGACGAAGCAGATGGTGGATGCCTTTATGGAAAAGGGCTTTTGCTATTTTGATACAGCCTATGGCTATCTGAACGGAAAGTCAGAGGAAGCCGTGAAGACTGCACTGGTGGACCGCTATCCGAGAGATCAGTTTTTGCTGGCCACGAAACTGCCAGCCTGGGCAGGAGCAAAGACGAAGGAGGAAGCGCAGCGGATGTTCGACATTTCATTGGAACGCACGGGCGCGGGCTATTTTGACTTTTATCTTTTGCACAACCTGGGAGAGAAGAGGACCCATTTTTTTGACGACTATGATATCTGGAACTTTCTTGCCCGCAAGAAAGAAGAGGGACTGATTCGGCATTTGGGTTTCTCCTTCCACGACAAAGCAAAGCTTCTGGATGAGCTTTTGACGAAACACCCGGAGATGGAATTCGTGCAGCTACAGATTAACTACGCAGATTGGGAAGAACCCACGATAGAGTCTAGAAAATGTTATGAGGTGGCCCGTAAGCATGGGAAACCTGTGATTATTATGGAGCCGGTCAAAGGAGGAAATTTAGCTGCTCCGCCTCAGTCGGTGAGGGAGCTTTTTGAGAAGGTAAATCCCGGAGCGTCTCCATCCTCCTGGGCGATTCGATATGCAGCGTCTTTGGAGGGCATTATTACAGTTCTGTCCGGGATGTCCAATATGCAGCAGATGATGGATAACCTCTCGTATATGGAGGACTTTCATCCGCTAAATCAAGAGGAAAAGCAGACCATTGTCAGAGCGCGGGGGATTTTGGATTCTATTCCTACAGTGCCATGCACTGCCTGTGCATATTGCATGAAAGGCTGCCCACAGAATATCGCAATCTATGGAACGTTTCAGTCTGTGAATATCTATAACCTCTATGACAATCTGGAAGCAGCCAGGGGAAAATATGCTTGGCATACGGAAGGACAGGGGTTTAAAAAAGCATCAGAGTGTATAGGATGTGGCCAGTGCGAGGAAGTCTGTCCGCAACATATTTCCATCCGGAAGGAACTGGAAAGAGCAGCGGAAGTTTTGGAAAGATAAATAAGAAATGATGGAGAGCCATCGGTATAGAGGAGTCATTCTTTTGCCGGTAACGAAAATGGTGGAGACCTTTACTTCCCAAACATCAGCAATCTCCTCCGGAGGGAGGCCCTTTTGGAGTTTTTTTGAATTTGATTTTTTAAGAGGAGAGATTTACCTTGTGCCAAGCCATCCTGCTGCCCTAATGAGTGTCCTTCTTCAAGTCCAAGTAGACGCCCTTTTTCCCGGGCTTACTTCCTGGGGATTGTGACCATGGGTGTTCAGAAAAATTCGCACCGCGCCGTCTGCTAGGGGAATCCCGGGAGCTTCTGGGCATCGCATCTCGAAGGTATACTGATACCGTCCTTCTCCTTTTCCGTCTGGGAAAGACAGCGAAGCAAGACGTCCCGTCCTAGAATGATTTCCAGGACTGTCTCGAGACATTTGGGATTGTCTATAACCTCCGAGAACAAAAAGCGGTCCAGCAGAGTCGAGTCTTTTAAATGTTTCAATGATTTTATAGTATTTCTCTTTTCATGATAGAGAGAAGCCTTTTCGGTGTAAAGGACAAAGTGAGGGCAAACCTATTTCCGCAATCCCTTCAACTTTGAGGATTGTGTTTTACTTTGTGCGAAGAGCATAGCTGCTTACTGCTGCCTCCTGTGCTATGAGTATCCTTGGCGAAGTGCTTCCATAATTGGGAAAGAGAAAAGGAAATGACTGATAGACGAATTTAAGAAGGGCAGCTGAAAAAGTAAAAACAATAGGGATTTTGCGGCGCAACTGCCGCGTCTTGAAATGAAATTATTGGGATATATCGTAGCACAGAGGAATTTTCTATACATGACAAAATTTAAAAGAAAATAAGTTGAAAATATTGGATAAAAATGGTATATATATCATATAAAGAATAAAATTTCAAGCGAAAGGGGATTAACGAGATGGCAGATTTAAAAGGTACAAAAACAGAAGCGAATCTGAGAACTGCGTTCGCAGGGGAGTCGGAGGCCAGAAATAAATATACTTATTATGCGTCTCAGGCGAAAAAAGATGGATATGTTCAGATCTCTAAGATTTTTGAGGAGACTGCAGCCAATGAAAAGGAACACGCAAAACTTTGGTTTAAGCTTTTAAACGGAGGAAAAGTCGGTCCGACATTGGAGAACTTAAAGGATGCCGCCGCAGGAGAGAACTATGAGTGGACGGATATGTATGCGACCTTCGCGAAAGAGGCCAGAGAAGAAGGATTTGATGACATTGCAGCGCTGTTTGAAGGAGTGGCTGCAATTGAAAAGGAGCACGAGGAGAGATACCGTAAGCTTTTGGCGAACATTGAGGGCGGCTTGGTATTTTCCAGAGACGGGGATATGATCTGGCAGTGTTCGAACTGTGGACATATTGTGATTGGCAAGCAGGCACCGGAAGTCTGCCCGGTCTGTGCTCATCCGCAGGCATATTTCCATATCAAAGCAGAGAATTATTAAAAAATGAAAGATTTGTTTGGAAGTTGCATGAGACGCTGGAAAAAGAGCTTTTCCAGGATGAATGATATTTAGGATAAAAGATATAGGCGCTGTGAAGTGGAGTAGAGATTCTTCGCTTTATAGCGCTTTTGTGTGGTAAGCTAGTTACGGTATCGCGGCGGATAGCAGCCGGAGAATATCTGATGTGTTGGATGAATTTTATAATCCTACACCGATGTTTGCACTCTAAGCAGTGAAGAGTATGAATTGACATTTGGAGGCAAAGAGTTCATGGAATGGGGAAGATCAATTTTAAGTCTGATGTTGTGTTTTGGAATGCCAAAGAGCGGCTATTGCATGGGCGCTTGGGCCAGGTCCTAGGGGTGATCTGCGATGAGGCTACCAGTGCGCTGGACGTATTCGTACAGGCAGACATTGTAGAGTTGCTGAGAAACTTGAAAAACGAGTTGAACCTGACGAGTTTATTTATTTCTCATGATTTGGGGCTAGTCCAGGCACTTTGCGACGAGACGAGTGTCATGTACCAAGGACAGATCATTGAAAAGGGGAAAGTAGAGGATATCATCGACCACTCTTGGGAGGAAGGTACGAGGAATCTGATGGATTCTGTGCAGGATATTTGAATATGACAGCTAGACTGTTTGTGCTGCGCTGTCCTGGAAAATGACATAGCTAAATAATTTCTGCTTTTTTAAGAAATTTCTTATGAAATGTATAGAAAATGGTCAAAAAATGAACACAATTTTCTCTTAAAATAAATTTATTAGATAGAAGAAAGAGAGGTGAAGATATCGGAAACCAGCACACTTTAATAAGCAGAGCCGGTAGGTCTGCTGCATTTAAACAGAGAGGAGCGATAAAAGGCTTAAAAGAGCAGCGATACATATTGATCGAGCAGTGCGCCAAATGACCCAAACGGTGCAGGCACGAGAGAGATATGAAATCGCAGACTGTGGTTCCTATACGTATGAAGAAACATAAGTGAATATGTTGCCAATTAGGATAAAATCTTAAATTTCTTTCTTTGAGAACGCCGGGACTTTACGCAGCAGTCCCGGCGGTTTTGCGTGAAAGAGTGGTCACTTTCCTATTTTGTTGAGTTCGGCTTTTCCAGATGAACCGAAGCAGGTTCTTCTGCTGGAATGTCCGAGTCTGTCTGCGTTTGAGCGGGTTCTCCAGGCAGGTTAGTTGAGTCTGTCTGTGTCGGAGCAGGTTCTTCTGCTGGAATGTCCGAGTCTGTCTGCGTCGGCGTGGGTTCTTCAGGCGAAATGGCAGGGTCTGCCCACGGGGGTACGGGTTCCTTCTGATGGTCCGTCATTTCTGGCGGTATTTCGTCTAATCTGAGTCCGCATTTAATACAGAAAATTGCGTTATCGGCCAGCTTTTCACCGCATCTGGGACAAAGACGCTCATCAGGAAGAGAAGGGGTATCCTCCTCGAGAGGTGGAAACGGATGCCCACAGTAGGCACAGAAAGCTGCGTCGATGGGACTTTCTCCTTGGCAGTCTGGACACAGACGGATACCTTGAAGGAGCTTTAAGTGTTCCTTGGCGCCACAGATTTCTTGATTCAGAACATAGATTGCCTCCATGCAGTCACGGTATTCTAGAGGTGGATTGTCCACATGGTCTTCGTAGAAACGGTGTCCAAGTTCCAGAAAGTATTTCTCTATCTCCTGTTCCTTATTATTGATCTGCATTCTTGTGGTAAAAGAATTTTTAAAAGTTCGGGTACGCTTTGAAACGCCTTTTCCCATTTTTGATATTTTATGTCCTGCTGGCAAAAACATTTCTTTGATTTCCTCCTTTAATGCTCTCCAAAATCCAGTCCATGATACGTTTTTTTCCATATATCATCACAACCTTATCTCTTCAGTATATCTTCTTATGTATGTGCCTGAGTTTCTATGCATTTTTATGTGATAGGAAAAACTTTTTTACGCTAATGTGTAAAAAATTCTTATCACGTCAACGCTTTGCTGCGGATGCGCACGTTGCAATAAGGAATTTCACCGCATAGCTGTGTTGCGGTGGCGCTCAAAGTGAGCAGCACCCCTCAAGACTGAGGGGATAGGGAATTAAAGTGGAATCGTCCATTTTATTCCTGAATTTCACACATAGATGTTTCTTCTATCTTATCATATGTAGGGAAAAAGGGAAGCCTATATTTGTCAGACTGATAAAATCCTTGTACAGTTGAAAAAGTATACACACAAACTGTGGAAACTGCAGTTTGACGCCGGACTGTATCGGCATCGGCTTGCAAGACATTTAAAAAAAGCCCTGCTGTTAGAAAGTGTCTTAAAGCACCAAAATCTATTGACAAAAAGCAGTAGTTTTCATAAACTGGAAAAGATTAGGCACGAAACATTTTGCAGAATTTTGACGGTATATTATTTGGAAAATTGGCTGTGAAAAACTGGAAGCAAAGAAATTCTGCGAGTAAATTCTGTGAGAAAGGGAGGAAAAGGCCCGTGGGTACGAATATTATTGAGTTAAAAAACATTAAAAAATGTTATGACGATATGGTAGTTGTGGAAGATTTTAATCTAGAAGTGCAAAAGGGAGAGTTTGTCACGTTTCTGGGACCCTCAGGCTGTGGAAAGACTACCACTTTGCGTATGATTGCGGGATTTGAGTTCCCTACAGAGGGGGAGATTCTGCTCAATGGGGAGGATATTAGCTATTTGCCGCCGAATCGGCGTCCTATAAATACCGTCTTCCAGAGATATGCGTTGTTTCCGCATTTAAACGTGTATGACAACGTGGCTTTTGGGCTGAACCTGAAACGCCTTCCCAAAAGTCAGATTAATGAGAAAGTCAGACAGGTGCTAGAGGTGGTAGACTTGGAAGGGTTTGAGAAAAGAAGGATATCTACGCTCTCCGGCGGACAGCAGCAGAGAATAGCCATTGCTCGTGCGATTGTGAATGAACCGGATATTCTTCTTTTGGATGAGCCTTTAGGAGCCTTAGACCTGAAGATGAGAAAAGAGATGCAGCTGGAATTGAAATCTATGCACGAGAGTTTAGGCATCACATTTATCTACGTGACCCACGATCAGGAAGAAGCGTTAACGATGTCAGATAAGGTTGTGGTCATGTCTAATGGAATGATTCAGCAGGTAGGCACGCCGGAGGAAATCTATAATGAACCAAAGAATGCGTTTGTGGCGGATTTTATTGGCGAGAGTAATATCTTTGAGGGAAAGATGACTGGGTCCATGACGGTGCGGTTTTGCGGCTGCGATTTTCCATGCGTGGACAACGTGCCAAAGGATACCCGGGTGGATGTGGTAGTGAGGCCGGAAGATGTATTGGTTACAAAGCCGGGCGAGGGGCAGATCAGTGGTATCGTGGATTCTGCAATTTTCAAGGGAATGTACTATGAAATTACTGCTCTTTCAGGGGATAATGAGGTGGTGATTCAAAGCACGAAAAATGCTCAGACAGGCAGTCAGATCGGAATGCGCATTGAGCCGGATGGAATTCACGTGATGTCAGCGGGAACTTTGATTAACGTATTTGAAGGAAACATCACAAAAGAGGGTAAAGTGGCCTTTGCAGGCGGAGAATATGACTGTGATTTGACTCAGCTGTATGGGGGTGCTTATCTGAAAGAAGGAAGTATTCTGGTAATTGCAGATGGTGAAGAATTGGATTTATCTGGTCACGAAGTGATTGTTGAAGTGCCGGTGAAGGCAGTCTCTATGAGTGACGACCCGGATGAGGGGGGTGCTTGTGGAAATATTGTTTCCTTCATATATAAAGGAAACCACTATAACTATACAGTGCGTACTAGCACAGAAGACGACTTTGTGTTGGATGAGGATGACCTCTGGAATGAGAACGACTATGTCAGTCTGGTCATACCGAGAGATGAGATTAGACTGAAATTTAAATAAGGAGGATACTGCCATGCGTAATTTGCGGTTTAATAGAAAACAGCTCTGTATCCCTTACGCGCTGTTTCTAGTCTGCTTTATCGTGGCCCCTTTGGCCGTGATTTTGTATTATGCGTTTACGGATGGAAGCGGACAGTTTACCTGGGACAATTTTATCGGCTTTTTTTCCAATGGGAATGCCATAGGAACTCTATGTTATAGTATGCTGGTTGCGGTGATAGTCACGCTGGTGTGCCTCGCCATTGCTTATCCAGTGGCTTATGTACTGGCGCGCAGCGGTCTGAAGCGGGGACATGTACTCTTGATGCTGTTCATTTTGCCTATGTGGATAAATTTTACGCTTCGTGTTACAGCTCTGAAAGAGATTTTGACATTGTTGGAGGGGAATTTGTCGTTGCATCCATTCTTAAATACAATCATTGCTATGACTTATGACTTTCTTCCATTTATGATTTTACCGCTGTACACCACACTTTTGCAGTTGGATGAGAATTTGCTGGAGGCTGCCAGAGATCTGGGGGCAGGGCCGGCGGCAGTTTTTTGCAGGGTGACGATTCCGCTGTCTATGCCGGGGATTGTCAGCGGAGTGACAATGATTTTTCTTCCGGCTATGACCAACTATGTGATTTTGGATATGGTGTATAATAGTACTTATATTATGGGCTCCTTAATTGGAAGTTATTTCAACATTTATGATTGGAATAATGGCTCCATGATTTCATTGATTCTGTTCGCAGGAATTTGTATTGTTTCGTATTTTACAGGGAAAGTGGACCAGAGTGGGATTGAAAACAGGAGGGCTATCTTATGATGAAGAAAGTGATTTCCTATACATGGTTAGTTTTGGTGGCGCTTTTTATGTATATACCTGTGGCGGTTCTAGCTGTCTATAGCTTTACAGAATCGACGACGATAGGTGCGGTTCGAGGCTTTTCCTTGAAGAACTATGTGACCTTGTTTACGATGTCTGATCTGAGAGACATGATTATCGGAACTTTTGTACTGGCTGTCGGAGCGGCTGTGCTGGCTACGATTTTGGGAACTCTAGGAGCGATCGGTTCTTTTTATTCCAGACCATTTTCCAGGACTCTTTTGGAGACGGCGAATCGTATTCCTGTAGTCAACGCCGAGGTGGTGACAGCGTTTGCTATCTGTATACTTTTGATTGTAGTTCTGGGAATTGATAAGCGTACATTCGTTCCACTGGTGATCGGACATATGGTGCTGTGTACTCCGTTCGTCTACCTGTCTGTGATGCCGAAGCTAAAGCAGATGGATAACGGGCTGTATGAAGCGGCCATGGATTTGGGAGCTACGCCGTTTCAGGCGCTGCGCAAGGTGGTGATTCCACAGATCATCCCAGGTATCATTTCGGGATTTATGTTGTCTATCACGCTTTCTCTGGATGATTATTTCATTACTACTTATACGAAGCCGGCGACTTTTGACACGATCAGTACCTATGTGGTCAATGCCACCAGAGGGGCACAGACACAGATCAAGACAGCGCTATGGGCGTTATCTACAGTGATCTTTGTGGTCGTGGTTCTGGCTGTGGTATTGATGAATCTGGTGGTATCCAGAAGAAAGGACAGTCAGGAGGTGAGTGCGGTACATGAGAAGGAGAGATAGAAAAAGAACGGTCATAAAAAGAGTGACGCTTGGTCTGTTGGGGATTTCTTTGCTTCCGCTTACCCCTGTGGCAGTCTCCCAGGCGGCTGAGAATGGGAAGAAAACTCCGGATAAGATTGTGCTGCGCGTCGCTAACTGGGAGGAATACATCGACGAAGGTGGATGGGATGAAGCGATTGAGTTGGAAGATGAGAATCATTCGGTGATTCTAGGAGAGAATTCCATCGTAGAAGACTTTGAGCAGTGGTATTGGGCGACTTATGGAGTCCAGGTGGAAGTGGAGTACTCCACCTATGGGAATAATGAAGACCTTTATAACCAGCTTACCTTAGGCAATACTATGGATTTAATCTGCCCTTCTGAGTATATGTTTATGAAGTTGATTTCCGAGGACAGATTGCAGCCTCTGTCTGAAAATTTTTTTGATACAGGGGAAGAAAATAATTACTATATTCGCGGAGTATCTGGCTATATTAAGAATATTTTTGATGAAAATACCATAGAAGGACAACCTTGGAGTAAGTTTGCGGCAGGGTATATGTGGGGAACGACAGGAATTGTCTATAATCCCCAGGTGATTTCTGAGGAAGAGGCTTCCCACTGGAAATTGTTAAAAGATCCGAAATATAAAGGGCAGGTTACGATTAAGGACAATGTGAGGGATAGTTATTTTGCGGCTCTGGGAATACTGAATGAGGAAGAGTTGCTTCAGGATAAGCTGGTGAAGTCTGCGGAGCGGCAACAGATGATGGCCAAGATCATGAACCGGACTGATGACCAGACTGTGGAGGCGGCGGAGGATACCTTAAAAGAGATTAAGAAGAACGCCTACTCTTTCGAATCCGACAGTGGAAAATCGGATATGGTGACGGGAAAAGTCCTGGCGAATTATCAGTGGTCTGGCGATGCGGTCTATACCATGGACCAGGCGGATGTGGATGACTATACTCTGTGTTACGCGGTTCCAGAAGAATGTACGAACATATGGTTCGACGGATGGGTCATGCTAAAGGATGGCATTAAGGGAGACCCTGAAAAGCAACAGGCGGCGGAGGCTTTTATTAATTTCATTTCTCGTCCTGACAACGTAGTGCGGAATATGGACTATATTGGCTATACGTCAGTGATAGCGGGAGGAGATTCAGATCTTATTTTCTCCTATGCAGACTGGTGTTATGGAACGGAAGAGGAAGAGGGGACCGTGGAATATCCGGTTGGATTTTTCTTCAGTGGTGACAATTCAGATCAGGATTATATTATCACTGCGGATGCACAGCAGACGAACCGGCAGCTTTATGCTCAGTATCCACCTCAGGACGTGTTGGAACGAACCGTGGTTATGCAGTATTTTGACCGGGAGAACAATGACAAAATTAACCAGATGTGGGTGAATGTACGCTGCTTTGATTTGACTTCTCTGACGTTCGCTGACTGGGGAAAGATTATTTTTGTGGCAGTAGCGGTGATTGTGGGAATTGTCATTTTTCACAGAAGAGATGATGTTTTCCGGAAGAGAAGATAGAAATGCGGAAAAGCTGCTTTTCTGGGAGGAAAGGAATGATAGATGGAATGAGAGAGAGCTTTTTTGTGGCAGCCTTATCTGTAGGCTGCGGAGGCTTTGTGGGTTCTGTGTTCAGATATTGTCTGAGTCTGATTCAAGTGAGGTGGGAGTTCCCCATGATGACGTTTGTTACGAATATTCTCGGTGCGGTGCTGATTGGGATGATTGCTCAGGCGGCGTTGGTGTTTATCTCAATGCCGCCGAATTTTTTGCTTTTTATGAAGACTGGTGTCTGCGGAGGATTTACGACATTTTCTACGTTTTCTTTGGAGTCGGTTACACTGATTGAAAATCATCAGATTAGGACGGCTGTGCTCTATATAGCTTTGAGTATTCTCTGCTGTGTGGTTGGGGTTCTGTTGGGAAAATGGATAGGGATGAAAGTATTCTCCTGAGTGTCAAGAGAAATTTAAAAATCTTTATGCAATCTTAATAGTCTAATGAGAATCCTAATCAGATTTTAACTGAGAATATGATATTCTAATGAAAAATTAATAGAGCTCAGGTGGGAGACATGTTTTTTAATAAAATAAAAATACAGCCGGGACAGATCATCATCGTGGGATTTGCCGGCACGATTTTAATCGGAGCGTTGTTGCTGATGCTGCCTTTTGCGACGAAAGATGGGAGGGGAGCGGAATTTATCGACGCTCTTTTTACTGCCACATCTGCAACCTGCGTGACGGGATTGGTTGTCTTTGATACGTTTACTTATTGGAGTGTGTTTGGCCAGGTGATTATTCTCCTGCTGATTCAAGTGGGCGGTATGGGAGTCGTCACTATGGCGATCACTATATTTATAGTTACGGGCAGAAAGATTGGTCTAAATCAGCGCTTTTTGATGCAGGAATCTATTTCTGCACCTCAGATGGGAGGAATCGTCAGGCTGACAGGATTTATCATCAAATCGACGATTCTGATGGAAAGCGTGGGAGCAATTTTGCTGGCTATTAGATTTTGTCCGCAGATGGGGCTGGGCAAGGGGCTTTGGTTTGCGGTCTTTCATTCTATCACGGCTTTTTGTAATGCAGGATTTGATTTGATGGGAGAAAAGGGGGAATTTTCTTCTCTGACTCATTACGAAGCGGACCCTATTGTAAATCTCACGATTATGTTGTTGATTATCATCGGAGGTATTGGATTTTTTGTCTGGGATGATCTAAGAAAGAATAAATTGAGATTTCGGTATTACCGATTGCAGACGAAACTTGTTCTGGTTACGACAGCTTGCCTCTTGATACTTCCGGCAGTCTATTTTTTCTTTGCCGAATTTGGTAAGTCTGTCTGGGGATTTTCATCGTTGTCTGAGCGGATATGGGCTTCAGTTTTTCAATCTGTTACGCCTCGAACTGCAGGCTTTAATACGGTAGATTTGACGCTGGCAGCGGAACCCACGGTTTTTCTGATTATCGTACTCATGGTAATCGGTGGTTCGCCGGGGTCTACGGCGGGTGGATTTAAGACTACGACGCTGGCGACGGCGATTCTGTGTATCCGTTCGGTGTTTCGTAAACAGGACCATATACAATGTTTTGGCAGGAGGCTTCCTTCTGAGATTATCAGGCATACGACGGCTCTTTGTACTCTGTATCTGATTTTGTTCTTGACGGGAGGAGTGCTGATCTGTTCCTTGGAGGATATACCACTTCTGACAGCTTTGTTTGAGACGGCGTCCGCTATCGGAACGGTGGGGCTGACGCTGGGGATAACTCCGGAGTTGGGGGATGCCTCACATATAATTTTGATACTGCTGATGTATTTTGGACGCGTGGGCGGTCTTACAATGATATACGCGCTGCATGGAGATCAGGTTCCAGTGATGGCTCAGATGCCTAAGGAGAAGATCACAGTAGGCTAAAAAGAGGAGAGAACATTATGAAATCTATATTGCTGGTTGGTTTGGGCCGATTCGGACGACATATGGCGATTAAGTTTAGAGAATTAAGACATGAAGTGTTTGCTATTGACTGGAATGAGGAGCGGGTCAATGAATGTCTGCAATATGTGACAAACGCGCAGATTGGGGACAGCACCAATGAACAGTTTATTGCGTCCTTGGGTGTGAGGAATTTTGATCTTTGCATCGTCACGATCGGTGATAATTTCCAAAGCTCTCTAGAAACTACGGCTCTCCTAAAAGAGATGGGTGGTCGTTTTGTGATTGCCAGGGCCAGCCGGGACGTTCATGCGAAGTTCCTGCTGCGCAACGGAGCTGACGACGTGATTTATCCAGAGCGGCAGATGGCTACCTGGGCGGCAGTACGCTACAGCTCAGACCATGTATTCGACTATGTTGAGCTGACAAAAGAGTATTCGATCTATGAGACTACAGTTCCAACTGCGTGGATTGGAAAGTCGATTTTGGAGTTGGAAGTAAGGCAGCGCTATCAAGTCAATATTCTGGCGACGAAGCATGACGGACAACTGGATTCTTTGCCGGGGCCGGACCACGTGTTCCGGGAATCGGAGAGACTATTTGTCATGGGAAACAACAAACATCTGGCAAAGTTTTTGAGAATCAACTGAAAACGTGAAGATATGGAAGCCCTCACTGCAAAGAGGGCTTTCTTTTTTTGAGCGATAGACCCGGCAAGCGGTGCTGCGTGCTGACGGGGATAATTATTTATAAAAAGTTGATATTTTTTGTAACAAGGCGAAGAGAATGCGGATATATATGGGGAAGGAGGTGAGGGAATGCTGGATATGGATGTCGTCTATCAAAGACATGCGGAAATGGTGTTTCGTTTTTTGATGACACTGTGCAGGGATGAGGATACGGCAGAGGAGCTGACTCAGGAGACTTTCTATCAGGCAGTGAGAAGCTCGAAAAAATATGACGGAAGCTGCAAGGTCTCCACCTGGCTCTGTCAGATTGCGAAGCATCTGTGGTTTCGAGAGCTGGACAGAAGGAGGAAGAAGACAAGCCTGCCGCTTCAGGAAGAGATGGTATCCCAAAATTCTGCGTTGGAGGAAAGAGTCTGTATCCAGGAAGAAAAGATGGAGGTATTTCGGAGAGTACACATTTTGGATGAGACCTCCAAGGAGGTTCTCCTGCTTCGGATAACCGGAAGCTTTTCTTTCAGGGAGATTGGTGAGATATTTGGGAAAAATGAGAACTGGGCGCGGGTTACATTCTACCGGGCCAAACAAAAAATAGCGAAGGGAGAGAAGAAAAATGAAATGTGAGATTATACGGGATTTGCTGCCGAATTACCTGGACGGGCTGACTAGCCAGGCCAGCAATGAAGCCATAGAGGAACACCTGGAAACCTGTGCGGAGTGCAGGAGATGCCTGGACTCCATGCGGGAAGAGCTTGTTCTGTCAGAGGAGAAGATAAAGGTCCGGAAAAAGGAACTGCGCCCTTTTCGAAAGGCCCACAGAGCTGTGTGGAGGGCAGCCGCAGTCACGGCACTGGTCTGTGTCCTTTTGTGGGCAGGCTATACTTATTATTTTGAGCGCACATGGACTGTTGACTCTGAGGATGTGAAAGTAACCTGGGAGAAGAGCGGAGGAGTGGTCACTTTAAGTTTTCAGCCAGACAGAGAAGGCATATATATCAATGCGGTGCGAACCTCCCACAATCCAGATGTAGTGGAAGTGAAGGCACGGCATGTGAATCCGCTGGGGGATAAGCATCACCGGAACGGCTATTGCGGATACACCTTTGTGGATGAAGATACGATTCTGGATGAGGGTACGGGAGCACCGCTGCAGCTGACTGGGGAGGAGGTTTTGACGGTCAAATTTGAGGATAAGACAGAGAAGATTCCCGTAGCTGCCCTCTATGATGGGACAGGACTTAATTTCAGCCCCAAATAGAGGATTACCGCATCTTCAAAATCCCGGGGATTAAGCCCTGTGACCTTCCGTATCCGGTTTAAGCGGTACTGCAGAGTATTCTTGTGAAGGTAGAGCCGCTCACAGACTGCCACAAGGGACATATTTTCCTCATAGTATACCAGCAGCAGCTCCCTATCCTCGCTGCTGAGGTGGGAGACAGTCCTGGAAAAGTACTCCTGCTGAAGGTCGGAGCTTACGTCGGACAGCAGCAGTTCCAGGTAGAGCTGGTCAAAAAAAACACAAGAGCTTCCGGACAGCTGGGCGCTTTTCAGAGCAATCTGGCAGGTCTGATAGGAATGCATGAGCTGCTGCGGAGAGGTGCATTTTCCAATACCCATGCAGAGGCTGCCTTTGTGCTTTTCCCCAAAATGGGACAGGGTTTCCCGGCAGTTAGTCAGCTTAGGTTCCGGCAGTATGGCCAAATATTCTCTGGGATACTGGAAACAGTAAAGCGTTAGTCCAAGACTGCGGAATAGGTGATAAATCTCAGGTTCCACGGCCGGGATACCCGTCTGGGGAAACTGATGGCCAAGCTGTATCAAGAGAATGCGTGAAGGGGTTTGAAGTTCCAAGTTCAAATCTGACGGCAGAGTTTCGAGATCTTCTGGAGTGATGGGGGCACCTTTTAACAGCTTCTGAATCAGATAACCTCTTTTTTGTTCCAAATCTCTAAGGTGTAGGTTTCCCTCGCTCTCACAGACCAGAAGACGAGTGATTCTCTCAGCCAAATGGGCATATTTGGAGACTTCCTTGGGATCTCCGCTGATTCCGATAATAGCTAGAAGTTCTCCATTGTGATAAACTGGAAGATTAATTCCAGCTTTCGTGCCAGGATAGAGGCTATCCTGAGGAATCTCCATGAGGGTACCGCTCTGAGCTGCACGTCTTCCAATCTCATGGTAGGTTCCTATCCGGCTGGAATCTGTGCTGGCGATGATCTCGCCGTCAGGGGTGATAAAGTTTATATTTTTTTCGCAGACATCACTGACTGCGTCTACAATTTGTGAGGCCAGAGGCCGGCTGATTGGGTATGACATAATTTCCTCCATTTTAGGGATAGATAAATTTAAGACTAAAAAAACTCTGTGAGATAGATCATCCGTATTATATCATAAATTTTGTTATTGAGAACAAATTTAAATGAAAAATTTATGTAAAGTATGTTACATAGAATATACTTTTCTCTTGGGATTTTTGATAAAATACAGAAAAAGTTGTATGAGCGGAGGGGTGTTATGAAGATTGTCACAGTGATTGATTCTTTTAAGGGAAGTTTAAGTTCGATGGAAGCGGGGCGGGCAGCTACTGAAGGGATTCGTCGGGTAGACCCACAGGCGGAGGTACTGGTGCGGCCTTTGGCGGACGGAGGAGAAGGTACGGTTCAGGCCCTGGTGGAAGGTATGGGTGGCAAGCTCTGTCAGGTGACAGTGACGGGCCCGTTGGGAAAAACGGTGAACTGTGAATATGGAATTTTGGAGAAGTCTAAAACTGCAATTTTGGAGATGTCTGCGGCGGCAGGCATCACCCTGGTTCCCAGAGAACAGTTGGACCCCATGAAGGCTACCACTTACGGGGTGGGAGAGATGATTAAAGATGCCATCTTAAAAGGCTGCCGCAGGTTCATTGTGGGTATCGGCGGCAGCGCCACCAATGACGGAGGTGTGGGAATGCTTCAGGCTTTAGGATATGGCTTTCTGGATAGTCAGGGGCAACCGGTAGCTAGGGGAGCTCAGGGATTGAGAGATTTGGTGAAGATCTCTGATGAGGGAGTTTTGCCTCAGTTAAGAGAGTGTGAGTTTCACATTGCTTGTGATGTGACCAATCCCCTGTGTGGAGAGAAGGGATGCAGTGCGGTATTTGGGCCTCAAAAAGGAGCTACGCCCAAAATGATCGACCAGATGGATGAGTGGATGGGAAATTATGCTAAGATTACGGAGAGTGTTTTTCCAGGAGCGGACCCTAACACGGCTGGTTCAGGAGCAGCTGGTGGGCTGGGGTTTGCTTTTCTGGCGTTTACTCCGGCGGTCTTAGAATCTGGGATACAGATTGTATTAAGAGAACTGAAACTGGAGCAGGATATTGCGCAGGCTGATTTGGTGATCACTGGAGAAGGGCGATTGGATGAGCAGACTGCCATGGGAAAAGCTCCTATAGGTGTGGCACGTCTGGCAAAAAAATACGGAAAACCTGTGATTGGATTTGGCGGAAGTGTGACAGACGGGGCTAGAGCCTGCAATCAAAATGGAATCGATGCGTATTTTCCAATTCTGCGTTCGATTGTGACTTTAGAGGAAGCCATGGACACAAAGCAGGCTTATAGAAATCTGGCAGATACAGCAGAGCAGGTATTTAGACTTTTCACTCTGTGATGTGACAGTATCAGTTCAGTCATACGGTGTACGGGAAGTATGAAACGTACTTATATGTTTTTGCGAATGGACATCTACATGAGTTGAACTATTACATGTGACATAACAAAAAAGGTCAAGGGTACTTGACAAAGATGGAGATTGTGGTATGATAGTCCCAAATTTTAAGGACGGGGATGCCATGAATTGGGAAACAGAAATGTTGATCAGCGGGAATGCGTACAAGAGAGTGTATGAGAAGCGTCTGGAAGGCCTTAAATCGAAATATGGCTTGAAAAGAATTGATCTGGATATTTTGTATTTTCTTTGCCGGTACAGACAGAGGAATACTTCAAAGGAGATTACGGAGCAGAATCAGTACACGAAAGGGCATGTATCGCAGTCTATTGAGCGGTTAGTCAAAAAAGGGCTGGTGCGGACTATGCCTGATGAGGCTGACCGGCGATGTCTGAGGATTATTCCAGAGGAAAGCGCGGAGGCAGTTTACGCCAAAATGCACCAAGTGAGAGAGCAGATGTTTGGGGATATTTTTCGGGGGATTTCCCAGAAAGATATAGGAGCCTTTGAGAGAGTCTCTCAGAAAGTTTATGAAAATATGCACGAGGAAGTTTAAACTTCCTCGTGCATTTTTTGCGCGATAAGTCCGGCAAACGGTGCTGCGTGCCAGTGACACGTGTTTAGCACGGACAGGGCGATGGACAAGACAACGTTGTGTTGATTTTTATCTGAAAAAAGTATACAATAGTATTAAAGTGGAGTAAGTCAATGATCAAGACAGTGTTAGGAGGTTAGAGAGGCGAATATAGATGATGTAGCAGAATGACAAAAAAGGATGATGGAGGATTAATATGGAAAATTGTACTATATATTATGATGATATGAATAGACATTGTCGACAGTATGCGGAAAGTTTGAGCAGTCATCCAAATGTGGTCTGCAAAAAAATGTCGGATTATAAAGAGACCTCGCATATCTATGAAGCTAACAGAGCTGTAGGGTTTATTTATCACAGCGGATATGGACAGATTTCCTATGAATTGAATCATATCATATGGAGAATCGTACTTCCAAAAGATAGTTATATTTTTCTGTTGGTAGCTGATGGCGGAAGAGAGATGGATGCGATCAGACTTGTGGCTAAAGAATTGGAGCATCGGGGACACCAGGTTACAAATATTTACTCGGAGTATTTCTTTGACAGGTACCATGTGGTAGACAGGGCTCAGAAGATTTTGACAGACATGGAGAAAGGAGAATCAATCTGGCAGAAAGAACAGGAACGCTTGAAGAAGATGGACAGAAAAGAACTCCGCCATCATCTGAAAGAAAATATGAAGAATTATCGTTCCTATAAAAAACGAAAAAAGAACAGGAAATAGTCTAAGACAGGGAGCGTTCTTTGAGAACGCTCCTTTCTGAACTTGTGTAATAGGAAAGATCTTGTCACGCTAATGCGTGAAAGTCCTTTCCTATTACACAAACGCTCCGCTAAGGATGCGCACGCCGCAATAAGGTAGTGAACCGCAAGGCGGTATTGCGACGACGCGCAAAGTGGGGCAGAGCCCTTCAAGATTGAGGGGATGGGGGAAGTTGAAGTGGGCTTGCCCACTTTGTTTTGATTCTGTGAGACGGGGATGAAAGAAGGACATGAAAAGTTGGTCCGTAACAGAGGAGTATTATGAAAAGAGTTGGTATTATATCGGACACACATGACGTGTTGCGCTGTGAGGTAAAAGAGATTTTAAAGGGTTGTGATGCTGTGATTCATGGTGGAGATATCACAACGGAGGAGGTACTGGAAGAAATACGTCGTCTGGGTAATGTGTATGTGGTGCGCGGCAACAATGATTGGCGGTTCCGCGAAAAATTGCAGAAATCTCTGCGGTTTGAGATTGAGGGGGTACGTTTTTTTCTAACTCATGATAAAAGGGACGTATCGCGGAGACTGGAAGATGTGGATGTTGTGATTTTTGGACACAGCCATAAATATTATCAGGAGACCATAGACGGGCGACTCTGGCTGAATCCAGGAGCCTGCGGGAGACCGAGGTTTGGCTTGGGTTTGACGATGGCAGTGATGGAAATTGAGGAAGGACAGTTCCAGGTGGAGAAGATTTCCCTGGACAGTGTGAAAAAGAGACTTTTTGAAGACCCGAGGAAGGGGATACTGCGATAAATGGGAGATAGACAATGAAACTTATTTTGCACTATATGAAACGTTATAAACGGTTACTGTTTTTGAATATTGTCGCGGTGTTTGGCTTTGCGCTGGTAGAGCTGGGCATTCCGACGATCATATCCGATATGATTGACCAAGGGGTTATGAGACAAGATGAGACCTATCTGATGCAGATGGGGTTAAAGATTGCGGTAATTTCCGTGATAGGAGTCTGTGGCACGATACTGCTGGGGTATTGCTGCGCGAAGATTTCTACGTCCATGACAAGAGACATCCGGCGGGATGTATTTGCGAAGGTTCAGACTTTCTCACACAGCGAAATGAACCAGATCGGAGTAGCATCCTTGATTACTAGGACGAACAATGATGCTTTTCAGATTATGATGTTTATGAATATCATTCTGAGGACTGCGCTGCTGACTCCCGTGATGATTGTGGTGAGCTTTACTTTGACGATCACGACGTCACTGAAGCTTTCTCTTATTATACTTTCTACAGTTCCGATTATCATTGGCGGGGTTGTTCTAGTAGGAAAAATTTCTCAGCCGATCAGTGAGAGACAGCAGGCGTCTTTGGACAATCTTAACCGGATATTCCGAGAAAATTTGACAGGAATTCGTGTCATTCGCGCATTTAACAATGACCAGCATGAGACCCAGCGCTTTGATGCGGAAAATGTACATTTTATGCGCCAGTCTAAGAGATTGTTTAAACTCATGACGTCTACTGAGCCTGTGTTTTTCTTTTTGATGAATTTGGCGGTGATTGCGATCTATTTCGTGGCGAGTTACATGATTGACTCCAGTTCGTTACAGATTGGAAAGTTGGTTGCTTTCATGGAGTATCTGTTCCATGCGATGTTCTCGGTGATGTTGTTCTGTCTGGTATTTATGATGTATCCGAGAGCCAATGTCTCTGCGAAAAGGATTCTGAAGGTACTGAACACGGAGACCACGATACATAACCAGCCGAAGAATATGGAGCCTGATGAGAAAGGAAGCATTCAGTTTGAACATGTGACTTTTGTCTATCCAGATGGAGAAGAGGCAGTGTTGAAAGACCTCTCTTTTACAGTGAAAGAAGGTCAGACCGTGGCATTTATCGGAAGTACCGGTTCAGGAAAAAGTACGTTGGTTCAGCTGATTCCCAGATTCTATGATGTCAGCGAAGGGCGAGTGCTTGTGGACGGAGTGGATGTCAGAGATTGGGATTTGGGCAGACTTCGGGACCGGATTGGTTTTGTGGCTCAGAAGGCGAACCTTTTTAGCGGAACGATAGAAGAGAACATTCGGTTTGGTAAAGAAAGCGCCACGATGGATGAGGTCATCCATGCGGCTAAGGTGGCCCAGGCATATGATTTCATTATGGAAAAACCAAAGCAGTTTCAGGAGAAGATCGTAGAAGGCGCCACAAATGTTTCGGGAGGACAGAAACAGAGGCTGTCTATTGCCAGAGCTCTGGTGAGAAAACCAGAAATTTATATCTATGACGACTCTTTTTCCGCGTTGGATTTTAAAACAGATGCGGCACTGCGAAGGGAGCTGAAAAAGGAAGTAGACCGGCAGATGGTGTTGATTGTGGCGCAAAGAGTTTCGACGATTATGGATGCAGACCAGATTATTGTGCTGGATGAGGGCAGAATCGTGGGCTGTGGAACTCACAAAGAGCTGTTGAAGAGCTGCCGTATTTACCATGAGATAGCAGCTTCTCAGCTCAGCGAGGAGGAATTGGAGTATGAATAGGAAGATTGGGTGGAGACAGTGTATGAGGGAACTTCTGAAGTTTGTCCGCCCTTACAAGGGAAAATTTCTTGTCGGTCTCGGTGCGATTGTGTTGGCGACGGGGTTGTACGCAATTAACCCCACGATAGAGGGAGCAGTGACGACGCAGTTGGCCCATGATGCAGCGGGGATCTTAGAGGGAGTCACTGGGGCCAGGGTGCATTTTGACTTGGTGTTTCGGATTTTACTAATTCTTGGACTCTGTTATTTGATGCGCGCGCTTTCTCAGTTAGTGTCGGCGTTTTTCCTGACCAATGCAATACAGCAGATTATGCATGACCTGAGAAACGCTCTTCAAAAAAAGATACAGAGACTTCCAGTGAGGTATTTTGACGATCATGCTTTCGGGGATGTGCTCAGCTGTGTCACCAACGATGTGGATACTTTAAGCAATGCCTTGCAGCAGACTTTGGCTAAAGTACTGACGGGTGTTCTTACTTTTGTGCTGGCGGTAATCATGATGTTTCGAATCAACGTGGTCATGACGTTGGTGGCGCTGCTGATTATACCGTTGACCTATCTGATTACTCGAACGTTCGTGAAACGTTCCCAGAAGTTGTTTGATTTGCAGCAGAAGACCGTGGGAGAGCTGAATGGGACCATCACGGAGCTGTACGGAGGCTTCAATGAGATTTTGCTGTATAACAAGCAGGAAGCCGCGGTGGAGAAATTTCAGGATGTGAATGAACGTATGGGAAAGGCCGCATTTCGGGCCCAGTTTGTGTCTTCTCTGATCTCACCGTGTATCTCGTTGGTTACCTATCTGATCATCGGAGCTTCCGCAGTACTAGGATGTATCTTTGTAATTCAGGGCAGTATTCAAGTTGGAAATTTACAGGCGTTTATCCGTTATATCTGGCAGATTAATGACCCTCTCTCCCAGGTATCTCAACTCTCAGCTCAGGTACAGTCAGCGTTTTCGGCCATGGGGCGTATTTTCACCTTGCTGTCCGAGGAGGAAGAAGAGCAGAAGGGAAAAGTAGCTCTGGAGCTGTCCAAGGTCAAAGGGAATGTGACTTTTGATCACGTTCGCTTCGGTTACCAGGATGATAAGATTCTGATGGATGATGTGAGTTTCGAGGTGCGTCAGGGGCAGACAGTCGCTTTGGTGGGACCCACCGGTGCGGGAAAAACTACTTTGATGAATCTGCTTTTGCGATTTTACGATGTCCAGGGAGGTTCCATTCAGATTGATGGTGTAGATGTACGGGATATGGACAGAGAGAAGCTAAGAGAGCTGTTTTCCTTGGTACTTCAGGATACCTGGCTGTTTAGTGGAAGTATCTATGAAAATATCCGTTATGGTAGACTGGGAGCCCGCAAAGATGAGGTGATAGAGGCAGCGAAGATGGCGAACGTTCACCATTTTATCCGAACGTTGAGCCATGGGTATGACTCCATGATTAATGAGGAGGGTAATAACATTTCCCAGGGCGAGAAGCAACTTCTGACGATAGCCAGGGCAATCTTAAAAGATCCGCAGATTCTGATACTGGATGAGGCTACTTCTTCAGTGGACACTCGTTTGGAGAGGCTACTTCAGGAGGCAATGCACAGGGTGATGAAGGGACGGACTTCTTTCGTCATTGCCCATCGTCTGTCTACAATCCGGGATGCGGATTTGATACTAGTGATTGAGAATGGCAATATCGTGGAACAGGGAACACATGAGTCTTTGTTGGAGAAAAAAGGAGTCTATGAACGTCTATACCATTCTCAGTTTTCCGGTCAGAGTGTGGATGAGAGCTGGAATGCAGAATGACTGAAATAGAGCGTTGCCATTTTATGGAAGAGAGTATAAAATTAGAGGGGGAAGAGACTGCCGGTGGATGGGGGAGCGGCCGCTGTCGTCTCTGAATATCAAAGTGTGCAGGAAAAACTGCCGAGGCAAATTTCTGCATCAGAAGGATGTGCTCTCTGAGTGTGAGAACGTTCCGAGAGTACGGTTGTAAAATCGGAGGTAGGAAAGATGCGTTTGGAAAAAGTGCAGGATGCATTGAAGAGAAAAAAGATTGAGTATTCTTATACGGAAGAAGATGGTTGTGGAAGCATTGACTTCATGTTTCGGGGCGTTCGCTATCACGTATGGGAGTACGAGGACAATGGCTGGGGTGTTGAGGCAAACCTGAGAAATGCAGGAAGAAGTGAGGAGATCGAGGGAGATTATGATACAATTCTCTCAGAGGAGATTCTCTCCTGGCCAGATATGATTTCATAAAATACGGCAGCGTAAAAAATGGAGCAGTCACTCAGAATTTGATGAGAGACTGCTCCGCTTTTACGTGATAATCCCAACGGTTCGCTCATTCCGAAGTAGGAAAATCTTCAGAATAGTGCAGTTCTCCGTCTTCGTCCACGAACACTCCGCAGACACCTTCCAGACTGTCTAAAAGAGCAATGCCGTCTTTTAGTCCGAGGGCGAAACAGGCTGTACTCAGTCCATCGCCTTCCACTGAGGTAGAAGAGAGAATAGAGACTGAGGTCAGCCCATTATTATAAGGCATTCCCGTTTTGGGATTTAAAATATGGTGATACAGGGTTCCATTTGACTCAAAATATCTCTCGTAAATTCCGGAAGAGACTACGGAAAGATCATCCACGTCCACGGACAAAAGTACCTCGTTGCGCTGAGCAAAGGGTTTTTGGATACCGACAGAAAAGGGTTTTCCATCGGTATGTCCGCCGATACAAAGCACGTTGCCTCCCAGATTGATGGTCGCACTGGTGACGCCTTGTTCCTCTAAATAGTCTTTGAGACGGTCGGCAATATAACCTTTTGCAATGGCACCCAAGTCTAGTTGCATTTCAGGTTGGAGAAAACGAATTTCCTGCCCGTTAAGCTGTACCTGTCTGTAATCTACTAGGGGCAGTTTTTGTTGAAGCTCTTCTGCGCCGGGAATCTGCGGATTTTCGCTGGTGAAATCCCACAGAGAGCTGACAGGGCCTATCGTGGGGTCAAAGGCACCCTGGGATAGCTCAGCGTACTTTAAGCTTTCCTGGATCAGTTCAGCTAATTCTTTAGAAATATGAGAGACTCCGTCTTTATCTTCTAGTTCACCATGGTTCAGTTTATAAAGTTCACTTTCTGGGGAAGTGCGGCTGAAGATCTGCTCATATTTTTGGCAGAGCTTTTCGCACTCCTGCAAAAGCTGTTGATCTTGGGAATCATAGATGGCAATTGTGATTACCGTATTCAGTTGGAAGGTAGTCAAAGAAATAGGCTGTTTGGAGCCGGAAGTCTGGCATCCGCTCAGACAGAGTAGGACCAGAATGAAAAAGATGCAGACCGCACGGCTAAAAATTATATTTTTTAGTTTCAATATTCAAATCTCCCATGTTGTATACTGTTTTCCTCAAGAGGCCACTTACCGTGGAGGGCATACTTATTGTAAAGCCGACGGTTTATTCCTGTCAACTCTGTTATAACAGGAATATGGATAGTATCAGTTCAGTCATATAGTGTACGGGAAGCATAAAACATACTTGTATGTTTTTGCGAGCGGATATCTGTATAAGCTGAGCGCCTTTCCATGAGTAAAACGGTGGCGTTAGCCATGATAAGCACGCAGTGCGGTTTTACGAATGGCGCTGGCTAAACTGTAATGAAAAAATGCTATTGACATTTCTCTAAATTTGTTTTATAGTACTTATCAAATAAAAGGGAGTAGCTGGCACGAAAGTGTTTGCGATGTCGTCAGTACGATCAGAATTCTGGTCCGTATCGTAAGTAAGTAGCGAGACTTTTATTGCATAGCAGTTATGCAATAGGGTCTTTTTTTATTTTTTTCTTATCATTCCCCAAGTTATAAAAAAATTCCTTTTGCATAACACTATATCAAATGTGAAACGCTCTCGTCCTCGGACAGAGAGCATCAAACAAAAGATGTGATCTCAGCTTTAGGAGTAGCATCACAGTGGGACAGGAGGAAAAATATGAGTATGAAAACTTACTATCAGATGTCAGAGGAAGAGATTCGCCAGGAAGTGAATCAGGGAAGTCAGCCCTTGACTGTTGACCAAGTGAGGAACAGACAGAAAGAGTATGGTCCAAATGAGCTGATCGAGGGGGAAAAGAAAAGTCTGTTGGGGATATTCGCAGAACAATTTCGAGATTTTCTAGTGATTATTCTGATGATATCTGCGGCAGTTTCCTGGATCTTGGGTGAAGGAGAATCGGCACTTGTGATTTTAGTGGTCATCACGATGAACGCGGTACTGGGGACCGTGCAGACTGTGAAAGCGGAACAGTCTTTGAGCAGCTTGAAGAGGCTCTGTTCTCCCAGTGCTAAGGTACTCAGGGATGGCGTGGTCGTGGAGATTCCTAGCCGGGAGGTGACAGTGGGAGACGAGGTGTACTTAGAGGCCGGTGATTATATACCTGCCGATGGAAGAATCCTCGAAAATGCCAGTATGAAGACCGATGAGAGCGCTTTGACTGGGGAAAGCATGGGAGTGGAGAAGACTTCGGAGAGGCTGGAAGGGGAACTGGCCTTGGGAGACCGCAAGAATATGGTGTACTCAGGGAGTTTTGTCACGTATGGCCGAGGAAGCTTCTTGGTCACAGCTGTGGGAATGCAAACAGAAGTGGGAAAGATCGCTGGCCTTTTAAAGACGGCCTCTGAGAAGAAAACGCCATTACAGATGAATTTGGACCAATTTGGAAAAAAATTGTCTGTGATCATTCTGATTCTCTGCGGCGCGTTGTTTGGCTTGCAGATGATTCGAGGAGGAGAGCTGGCAGATGCCTTTCTGTTTGCGGTTGCCTTGGCTGTAGCCGCGATACCGGAAGCTCTGAGCTCCATTGTCACGATTGTGCTTGCCTTTGGAACACAAAAAATGTCCAAAGAAGGAGCTGTCATAAGAAAACTTCAAGCTGTAGAGGGGCTGGGAAGCGTGTCTGTGATTTGTTCAGATAAGACCGGGACACTGACACAGAACAAAATGACAGTGGAACACTACTATGTAGATGGACAGAGTGTGAAAGCAGAAGAGCTTGACGTGGAAAATCCATCTCATGTGCAGCTGCTGAGGATGAGTGTTCTGTGTAATGATGCATCTGTCACAGATGGGCAGGAGATTGGAGACCCGACAGAGACTGCGTTGGTCGCTCTCGGAGAGAAATTGGGAGTTCAGGCTCAGACAATCAGGGAAGAGTATCCTCGTCTGTCAGAGCTGCCCTTTGATAGTGACAGAAAACTGATGTCTACTTTTCACCAGCTTCAGAACGGCTACACGATGGTTACGAAGGGGGCCGTGGATGTGCTGGAGAGAAGAGTCTCCATGATCTGCACAGGGGGAAAGGAACGTCCGATTACAGACGAAGATCTCCAGGAAATCCGCAGAGTCAACGAGGAGTATTCTCAGAATGGTCTTCGAGTGCTAGCAGTGGCTTACCGAAAACTGGAACAGGACAGAGAACTGACTTTGGAAGATGAACAGGGCTTGACATTTTTCGGCTTGATTGCCATGATGGACCCGCCTAGGATTGAGAGTGCGCAGGCTGTGAAGAGGTGTATAGAGGCGGGGATACGCCCTGTAATGATTACAGGAGATCACAAAGTGACAGCATCGGCCATCGCGCGGAGAATCGGTATTCTGAGAGAGGGGGACCAGGCCTGCGAAGGAAGTGAGCTGGATGCCCTAAGCGATGAAGAGCTAAAGGATTTTGTGGAGAAAGTGTCCGTCTATGCGAGGGTATCTCCGGAACACAAAATTCGAATTGTGAGAGCATGGCAGGAAAAAGGTAATATTGTCGCGATGACCGGGGACGGTGTGAATGATGCTCCGGCATTGAAACAGGCGGACGTGGGAGTCGCTATGGGAATTACTGGAAGTGAAGTATCCAAGGATGCAGCTTCTATGGTACTTACGGATGATAATTTTGCTACGATTGTGAAGGCTGTGGAGAATGGCCGTAATGTGTACGCCAACATTAAAAACTCTATTCAGTTTTTGCTCTCAGGAAATTTCGCTGCGATTTTAGTGGTACTATTTTCCTCACTGTTGGGACTTCCAGTACCTTTTGCCCCGGTGCATCTGCTATTTATCAACTTGCTGACAGACAGCCTTCCGGCTATCGCTTTGGGGCTGGAACCTCATACGTCCCAGGTCATGAGAGAAAAACCACGTCCTATGAATGAATCTATACTGACGAGAAGATTTCTCTCTAATATTGGTCTGGATGGCCTGTGCATTGGGGTGATGACGGGAATTGCTTTTTTGATTGGCTTGAGCTATGGAGGAACTCTTACAGCCAGTACAATGGCATTTGCTACCTTGTGTCTGTCCAGACTGGTTCATGGGTATAACTGTAAGTCCTCTCGTCCTGTGATCTTTCGAAGAGAATTTTTCAATAATCGCTATCTTCAAGGAGCTTTTGCAGTGGGATTTGTGCTTTTGAACCTGGTTCTTTTGGTGCCGGCTCTTCATGGATTGTTTCAGATACAGACGCTTCATCTGTGGCAGCTTTTGATGGTCTATGGCCTGGCTCTGGCGAATCTCCCGGTGATTCAGCTACTTAAAAAGGTCAGGATGAGTTGTAAAAGCAAGTAAAGCGGGCTATAATAGGGGGACAATAAGCAAAAGAAAAAGAGGAGAGAACAATGATATTTGAGAGCCATGCTCATTACGATGATGAAGCGTTTGACGAGGATAGAGAAGAACTGCTGAATTCCATGAGGGAAAATGGAATTGAGTATGTCGTCAATGTATGTGCCGCGGCTGATGGGTTGGAGAAAACCCTCGAGCTGACAGAAAAATATCCGTTTGTCTACGGAGCTGTGGGGGTCCACCCGGATGACGCAGGAAAGATGAATGAAGAGATTCTGCAAAGGATTCAGGAGTACTGTCGGTTGGACAAAGTGGCGGCTGTGGGGGAAATCGGGCTGGACTATTATTGGGATAAAGAAAGCCATGAGATTCAAAAGAAATGGTTCGAAGCTCAGATGGAAGTGGCCAGGTCTGAGAGGCTTCCATTCATCATTCACAGCAGAGAAGCGGCGCAGGATACTTTGACAATGATGAAGGGGCTGCGGGCAGCAGAGATGTCTGGCGGTGTGATACACTGTTTTTCCTATTCAAAAGAGATGGCAAAGGAATATCTTGACATGGGACTTTATATTGGTATCGGTGGGGTGGTGACATTCAAAAACGCGAAGAAATTAAAAGAGGTCGCGGAGTATGCTCCGTTGGAACAAATCTTGTTGGAGACGGACTGTCCTTATTTAGCGCCTGTCCCACATCGGGGAAAACGGAATACTTCACTGAACCTGCCTTATGTCGCGGAGGAGATTGCCAGAATCAAGGGAATCTCCTGTGAAGAGGTGGTGGAAGTGACCTGCCGAAACGCGAAAAAAATGTTCGGAATCAAAGACTGAGATCTTTTAAAGATAAGAGAAAATGCCGTAAAACCTTCAGATTTGAGGATTTTACGGCATTCTTTTACTGTATTAGTCACGGACGGTGGCTGGTAAGCTTGCTTGTCGACGCGCACAGAGCAATCCGCAGCTTATACTTTTTGGAGGTGCCGCCGATAGGCGGCATGAGGGTTTGTGCCATAGATTAATAGCCAGAGTCGTCGTAGCCAGAATTATCATAGCTAGAGTCGTCGTAACCAGAATCATCATAGCTAGAGTCGTCGTAACCAGAATCATCATAACTAGAGTCGTCGTAACCAGAATCATCATAGCTAGAGTCGTCGTAACTAGAATCATCGTAGCTGGAATTATCATAGCCGGAGTCATCATAGTCGGAACCATCGGAGCTTGACTCATCAGAACTGGAACTGTCTGTGCCTTCTTCACTGTCGGAATTGCCGTTTGAATCTTGGGAGGTCCCCTGGTAGGAATCATCTACGATATTTCCGTCCGGGTCGACCATATTGATATACCCGTCAAAGTGGACTTCCAGCAGTCCTGTGCCGGTGGAGGGCTCTACTTTCTGGGACATGATTTCATCGTACAGCTCATAGAGGGTCTCCACGGTGAACTCGTCGGTGCGGACCTCATGCATACTATGTTCGGCGGCGAGCTCATTGGTGTAATCTTTTAACAGATAAGGAGCGTAGACACCTTGGTCATGATTGTAGTGCATGACCAGAGGTTCCACGGATTTGGAAATTACCTTCACGGAACTTTTTCCATTTTTCACCGTTTTCTCTAGGGTGAACTGGGCCATACCACCTAGTAATCCTGTCATATCTTGCTGTGTCGATGCGAAATTTCCAAGAGAGTAGAAAATCAGCATCTCATTGCCCTGATCGTCGGACAAGGTTCCATAGGGTTGAAGTATATGTGGGTGTCCGCCGATGCAGACGTCAACTCCTTGCTGCATCAGGAAAGTTGCCCACTGTTTTTCGTATTCGCTGGGGGCGGGATCTTCTTCATTTCCCCAATGGGAAACGAAAATTACACAGTCGCTGATTTCTTTTGCCTTCTTAATGTCGGCGGCCACTTGCTCTTTGTCAAAAGTATTGATAATATAGGCATCCTCGCCGGTGGCCAGACAGTTATTGGTACCGTATGTATAATCCAGGAGAGCGATCGTGATATCGTTGACAGTGACAGTTTTGATTTCATCGCGCTCTTCTTCCGTCGCGTTGGTTCCTATGACAGTGACTTCGGGATGATTGGTCTCCCAGTAATTTAACTCGTCTTTGATTAAATCCAAGCCGAAGTCGTCAATGTGGTTCGTCGCAGTCTCAATTACGTCGAAACCAGCTTTTACGACCGCATCGCCCACCTCCTGAGGTGTTGCAAAAGACGGATAGGAGCTGATTTCATCATGATTAGGAGTCAAGACGGTTTCCTGGTCAATGAAGGCCAAATCTGCTTCCTGGATATAGGAAGTCATATGTTCATAGACATGGTCGTAATTCCATTCACCAGAGTCATTCATACCGGACTCATATAATTTAGTGTGGTACAGGTTATCACCCACGGCGACAATGTTCGCTGTGGTCACTTTGGGAGTGGATGCCTCCTCTTTTGCTTTGGCCTCTGCCGCCTCTTTTTTGGCTGCCGCCCTCTCAGCGGGGCCTGTGATCAGAACGTGATCTGCCTGATGAAAGCAAAAACACAAAATGACCAGTGCTGCGATGGAACAGATGAGGCTGATCTTGGATTTGCTCTTTTCTCTGTCATTTAACGGTATATTGTTTCGACTCATAGTATTTTCCTCATAGTTTCTCTTGATAAATATGTAGATTTTTTATGTGATAGGAAAGATCTTGTCACTTTAATGAGTAAAAGCCCTTTCCTATCACATAAACGCTCCGCTAAGGATGCGAACACCGCGATGGAGAATTTCAACGCGTAGCGGTGTTGCAGCAGCGCGCAAAGCGGAACTGTGCCCCTCAAGACTGAGGGGGAGCTGAAGTAAACTTATCCACCTTATCTTTTATTATATATTATAGCAAATTATATAAAAATAAGAAAGATTTTCTTGTACAGATAATCTTTAAAAATATTTTGAATACCAAAGGAAAAGATGGTATAATATTATCACCTTTATGGGAAAACTATTGAAGATTGCAAAAGCGGCGGAGGTGAGTCCATGGAGCACTATAAGATGTTGAATGATATTTTGGTGAATTTGTTTAATGAAATTTTAGGGATTGAAGAGAAGGCATTGACCTCATCTGAATTCAGAGATATCTCTGTGAATGATATGCATATTTTGGAGGCTGTAGGGACTGAGGAGCCGCGCAGTATGTCTTCTGTGGCCAAGAGTCTATCGGTCACAGTGGGTACACTGACCATTGCAATGAATAATTTGGTGAAAAAAGGATATGTAAATCGGGCACGCAGTGAAGAGGATCGCAGAGTGGTCTTGATTTCTCTGTCAGAAAAAGGAGAGAAAGCCTATTACCATCATCAAAAATTCCACGACGATATGATTCAGGCGATCATGACAGATTTGGATGAGACTCAGATGGATGCTCTGACTCAGGCATTGAATAAACTGCGTGCGTTTTTTCGGAAATATTGACGGCAGTTATTAGGCAGAGCCTGTTTGCCTGAACTGAGCCGTTAGGATTCAGGCAAACAAGGCTTAACGACAGACTTTTGTTTTTAAGCGGTTAAATAAATATCAATTTTTTGAGGAAAGACCCAAATATTTTTGTACGATGGGAAAGGGCGCCGGCCCAATTTCGAGGACATCTCTGTGGAATTCTTTTAGATCAAAGGAATTCCCTTCTTTTTGCTGAACAGCACTTTTCAGATCATAAAATCCCAGATATCCAACATAATAGCGAAGATAATTGGCGGGGGTCTCAATGATGTATTGATAGATTTCCTCGATCACAGCTTCGTCCTGAAAACCGAACATTTTTAAGTACTGACTGACCTGACTTAAAGTCCAACCGTGGTAGTGAATTCCAATGTCCAAAAGACAGTAGAGATTTAAGTTTACAGAGCGGTTCAGCCAGAGAAGACGGGTGAGCTCAGGGGCAGCGTCTGCGTAACCGTAGGCGTAGGATTCTATATAGGTGGCCCAGCCTTCGATATAACCGCCGCAGGTGATCAAATTGCGGATGGGGTCAGGGTCCTGGCGACTGAAATATAAGGTCTGATAGAGATGCCCGGGAAAGCCTTCATGGGCTAAAGTGGTAAACAATTCCAGGTTAGAGGTCTGGCTGGCCTGGTTGATGTAGATGGTATTTGGACTTTGGGTGTCAATGGGAGGTGTGAGGTAGAAAGCGGGGCTTAGATAGTCTTCCATAGATTTATGGACATATTTTACTTCATACTTTGGCTCTTCTAATTTGGGAAAGTCCTTCTGGTATAAGGATTCCAGTTCCTCTAAAGTGTCTTTGGGTTTTGATTTGGGGAGATCTTCTGAGAAGACACGGCTGATTAGATCAGGGTGTTCTTCGAGAAGTTCAGACATCTCCTGATAGTCCGCGAAGAGTTGTCGGTAGAGACGTTGCTCTATGACTTCCGGGGAGGCGTAGACTCCCACTTGGCTGCGCAGCAGGTACTGATAGTATTCCTGCCCACCGTCGAGATAGTAGAGACCATTTTCATTTTTTCCAGTTCCACGAAGCTCTTCTAGGCCTTCCATCAGGTTTTCGTAGGATGGAATCAGAGAATTCTCTATCAGTTTTTGATGTGTGGCGATGCATTGCTTCTTTTCTTTTTTGGACAGTCCAGAAAAATCATTGAGTTTATCCTGGAAAATTTCTTGAAGATAGTTGTCAGAGGGGTTTTTGATGAATGCCTGACACTGTTCTAAAATTCGGTCAAGAGTAGTGTCGCTCATGAAATATCCTGCCTGGGATTTTTCACGCTCGAAGTCCAAGATACTTTTGAAGTAATCACCTACACAGGTTAAAAGCTTTAAGTAATCTGTAATGTCTTGCTTGTCGTAAAAAGCGTATTCGGCCAAAAGTATTGGAAGCTGTGCCTGGGTGCCAAGGCTAGGACTCAAGATCTCTTCTAATAAGTACTGGTCACCTAGGGAACGTTCCGTGTGAAAGTACAGCAAAAGCAGATCTAAAGTCAGCTGATTGTCTTTGGAGAGATCTTCGTAGGAGAAATCCTGGAGAGACTGTTCGTAGTTTTCTAGCTGGGAGTAAGTGGAAGAAGGGTCTGTGGGGATAGTACCCAGAGTGACTTGCTCGGAAGCGACTTTATAATCTTCAGGATGGGCTAAAGTATAGTGGAGGTTTAAGGTGCTGCCATTGACTTCGCTTTGAAACAGCTGTCGAGTAAACTTTTGAAATTTTGCGTCTTCGGAAAATACGTGAGAGGTAAGATATCCAAGACCAAGCCCCAGGCAGAGTGCGAGACAAAGACCAAGACTGATGAACAGGGGCCGACGGGATTTTATGGAAAACATAGAAGCTCCTTTGAGATTTCGATCATCTTTATATTTTATTGGAATGAAGAATCGGGTATGCTATAATTGTTGACAAATATGGATTTCGGCTTTTGAGAAAGGAGACCAATATGGATGAAAAGATCTATGATTTGATTATTGTAGGGGCAGGGCCGGCAGGACTGACAGCTGCGATCTATGCTCTGCGAGCAGGGCTTCATACTTTGCTGCTGGAAAAAAATTTTGTGAGCGGAGGACAGACAGCTAGCACCTATGAGGTAGATAATTACCCGGGACTTCCGGGGATTTCCGGAGCGGAGTTTGGCCAGAAAATCCGCAGTCACGCGGACCAGCTGGGACTGGTATCTGAGAGAGTGAACGTAAAGGAAATCCATGTGGAGGAAGACGGTACAAAAGTAATAAGAACCAGAAAGAAAGACTTTCAGGCGAGGACGGTACTCTTAGCCGTGGGAGCGCGTCACCGTCTGCTGGGGGCAAAGGGAGAAGAGAGATTGTCAGGGATGGGCATATCCTACTGTGCTACTTGTGATGGCGCTTTTTACAAGGACCAGACTGTGGCCGTGGTGGGCGGCGGAAATGTGGCTGTGGAGGACGCGATCTTTCTCGCCAAAATCTGCAAGATGGTCTATGTAGTACATCGCAGAGATCAGTTAAGAGCAGATGACATTCTGCAAAAGAGGCTGTTTCAATTTCCCAATGTAGTTTTCTGTTGGAATCAAGTCTGTGAAGAAATCCAGGGAGAAGAACAGGTCGAGGCGATTCTGCTGAAAAATGTGAAGGACGGCAGCAGCCAGAGAGTGAAGGTTGACGGTGTTTTTGTGGCGGTGGGGATTCATCCCAACAGCGAACCATATCAAGGGCTTGTGGATATGGATGAAGGCGGCTATATTGTGGCAGGTGAAGACGGAAAGACGAATATGCCGGGAATCTTTGCGGCCGGGGATGTCCGAACAAAGAAGCTGCGCCAGATTATCACCGCTGCGTCAGATGGAGCCAATGCAGTGTCATCAGTACAGGACTATTTAAGCCGCCTGTAGATTTTGCAGGTAGTCTCGTCTTCTGGGGATATTTGGGGAATGAAGTGAAGAAAGGGCAGATTATCGCTAATTTTCCCGTGCGGAAACAAGGCAGAACGGAAAGGAATCATCTTGTGGAAGAAAAGCAGTCCTGAGATCATTTCGGTGGAAAATATGATTCTGTGGAAGAGGTTTATGTCGAAAGTTCATTTTTAGAGTAGAAGTAATTATTTTTCTGGATATAAATAGGGATATTTGTCGTAGAAAAACGATAATTGGTGAAAATACACAAAAATGTCATATGGAAAAACCTGGATAAAAAGTAATACACACATTCTTATCCACATTCCGATGAGTTAAAAACCTTGTAAATCCGAGTTATACACCAAGTTATCCACATTATCCACAGGATTTTAAAAAAATTATCCAGATTTACATAAATTGGATTTAAACAAATGTTTTGGTCAGATGTGATAAATCGGTGAAAAATAGAAGAAAATGTCGAAATTCCCTTGACTTTTTTGGAATCAAAAAAGAACAAATATACTTTAACAGAAGACGAAATTATTATTTGTAAATTTAGAATTGTCATATAATACTGAAAAAGTAGAAGAGCTCGTTTTGATTTTCTTTTATTATCAGTTATATGATTGATACTAATCAGAAATTACAAAACGTTTTATATATTTATATGGAAAAGGAGAAAAATATGCGTTTGAGAAACATACCTGGTGCTAAGGAGGCAGTGATGGAAAGTGCCTTCGTAGTGCAAAGGCCGCAGGAGAAAAAAGGAGGCTGGGCACAGGTTTATCCACAGACTGGGCCGATACATATCGAGGTTGGCATGGGAAAAGGACAATTTTTGATGGAACTGGCACGACGTAATCCCCAGGTTAATTATTTAGGAATTGAGATGTATGACAGCGTACTGCTCAGAGCACTGCAAAGAATGGCGGAGATTGATGAATTACCGAATCTATTGTTTATGAGGGAAGATGCCAGGTTGCTGCCGGAGATCTTTTGGAAAGGAGAGGTGGAAAAGATATATCTGAATTTTTCCGACCCGTGGCCAAAGGCACGTCATGCGAAACGGCGCCTCACGTCTCGGGAATTTCTGAACAGATATGAGCGAATTTTAGTTCCGGAGGGAGTAGTGGAGTTTAAGACAGACAACAGGGGACTGTTTGAATTTTCTCTGGAAGAGATTCGAGAGGCAGGGTGGAGACTGCTGGCTTGCACTTACGATTTACATAACGATGCTAAGATGTGTGAAGGCAACGTGATGACGGAGTACGAGGAGAAATTTTCCAGTTTGGGTAATCCCATATATAAATTAGTGACTGCTAGGTAGAGAGGACATGATTCACCTGTGGTCAGCTGTAGCATAGATTATAGTAAATATATGTGAGACGGTGATAGAATGGCATCTCTGAAAAAATTAAAGCAGACAACTGCCCAGTGGGGTTATCTTCACAGAAGCGCCAATGGGCAGCTGCTGCGGTTGAAAAAGTCGGCAGAAGAGATGGATAAAAAATTAGGAGATATGCGCAGAAAGAAAAAGTAGGAAAAATGACGGACTTAGAACAGAAAAATGGAAATTTCAAAAAAATGAAAAAAATGTAAAATTTCCTCTTGCATTTTTCGAATGGTTCAGCTATAATAGGCAGTGCGTTAGAGATAATGCGACATACAATTTCATAAGATGCGCCTTTAGCTCAGTTGGTAGAGCACCTGACTCTTAATCAGGGTGTCCAGGGTTCGAGCCCCTGAAGGCGCATTGGAAAGCACTGTTTTTGCGGATAAGTTGGAGCCGTGGGGATGGTGTTTTTTTGTGTTATGAGAAGTACATTGTCACACTAATGTGTGAAAGTCCTTTCCTATAACACAAGTACGCTGTGAACGTGGATTTCTCCGGTGATTTTGTCGCGAGAAAGTGCAGGCACGTGGAAAGGGAGAGCAGGATGGTGGAAAATACATTACAGAAGGGACGTTATCCTTTGCCGGACGTGATTCGGGGCACGGTCTTGGTCAATGCGGTAGTCTATCATATGATCTGGGATTTGGTGTATATTTTGGGCGTAGACTGGAAATGGTATTCGACGAGAGGCGCCTATTGGTGGCAACAGGCCATTTGCTGGACGTTTATACTGCTCTCGGGGTTTTGCTGGTCGATGGGAGAGAGAAGACTCAAAAGGGGGTTGACTGTGTTCGGCTCCGGTCTTTTGGTTACAGCGGTGACTTTGGTATTTATGCCTCAGAGTAAGGTGATCTTTGGGGTTCTGACATTGATAGGTTCAGCAATGCTTCTTTGGATTCCCCTGGAAAAATTATTGCGTTACATTGCTCCGATACCTGGGTTGGCAGGAAGTATCCTGCTGTTTGGGATAACTCGAAATGTGGGAGATGGATTTTTAGGATTTGAACGGTGGAATCTGCTTGCGCTGCCGCAGACGTGGTACCGGAATCTATTTACCACCTACCTTGGGCTACCGGAGAAGAATTTTTACTCCACAGATTATTTCGGACTGTTTCCATGGCTGTTTTTGTTTGGCGTAGGATACTTTCTCTACCGGCTTTTAAAGGAGAGGAAGTGGCTGGTAGTGCTGGCAGGTCCGCGGATACGGCCCTTAGAATTTGTAGGAAGGCATTCTTTGGAGATCTATCTGATTCATCAACCGGTAATTTATGGATTTTTAGTGTTGTTCTCTTATTCTTGAAAGTGGTATACTTTAAAAAAATATGATTTCAGAAAAAACGAAAGAGGAGGGGACTATGAAAAATATTCTTATTAAATGGAATGAGATCAGCTTGGTGAAGAGAATCATAGGGGGATTGATCGTAGGAATTCTGTTGGGGCTTGTGGTGCCTCAGTTTACAGTCATCTCTCTGTTGGGAGATTTATTTGTAGGGGCGTTGAAAGCGGTGGCTCCTCTGTTGGTGTTGTTTCTGGTTATGGGGGCTCTGGCGCGGCATAAAGAAGGAAAGCAGACCAACATGAAGCTGGTTGTGATTCTCTATATTTGCGGCACGTTTCTGGCGGGTTGTGTGGCTGTAGCCGCCAGTTTTTTATTTCCTATTACGTTGACACTGAGCAAAGGCGTGGAGGATATGGCTGCTCCAGGAGGAGTCGGAGAAGTCCTCAAAACGCTGTTGATGAATCTGGTATCCAATCCGGTAGATGCCTTAGTGAATGCCAATTATATTGGAATTCTGGCCTGGGCGGTTTTGCTGGGATTGGCCCTGAAGAAATCCTCAGCCGGCACAAAGAAGGCGATTGAAAATATCTCTGACGCTCTGTCTCAAATTGTCAAGTGGGTAATCAGCTGTGCACCTTTTGGAGTTATGGGCTTGGTGTTCACTACAATTTCTCAGCAGGGGCTGGAAGCTCTGCTCAGCTATGGGCGTCTGATTCTACTTTTGGTGGGAAGTATGGCCTTTGTGGCTTTTGTGGTAAATCCGATTATTGTCTATTTGGGAATTCGCAAAAATCCATTTCCACTGGTACTGAGGTGCCTGAAGGAGAGCGGAATTACAGCTTTCTTTATGAGAAGCTCAGCGGCTAATATTCCGGTAAATATGAAATTATGTGAGGATTTGGGATTGGATGAGGACACCTATTCTGTGTCGATTCCGCTGGGAGCCACTATCAACATGGGAGGTGCTTCTGTTACGATCTCTGTGTTGGCTTTGGCGGCTGCGAATACAATGGGGATTCAGGTGGACTTTGGAACAGCACTGATTCTGTGCGTGTTATCTGCGGTCAGTGCTTGCGGAGCATCTGGGGTGGCAGGAGGCTCTCTTTTACTGGTACCACTGGCATGTAGTCTGTTTGGAATATCAAATTATGTAGCGATGCAGGTAGTGGGAGTGGGCTTTATCGTAGGAGTCATTCAGGATTCCTGTGAGACGGCGCTGAATTCATCCACAGATGTTCTTTATACGGCAGTCGCGGAATTGTCTAGAAGGAGGAAACAAAACACATGAAAACGATCGGAATGGTGGGAGGATTGAGTTGGGAATCTTCCATAGAATATTACAAAATTGTCAATGAGGAGTCAAACAAAGCGTTAGGTGAGGATAATACGGTTCAGAGTATCATGTACACGGTGAACCTTCATGAGATGATTGGACACATGGAGAGAGGGGAACATGAGATTTTGTGCAGGAAATTGACAGAAGTGTGTCAATCCTTAGAGCGAGCTGGGGCAGACTGTGTGCTTTTGTGCACCAATACGATGCACGCATTCGCAGAGCAGATTCAGGAGTGTTTATCGGTGCCACTTCTCCACATCGCCGACGCGGTAGGGGAGGAGATACAGGAGAAAGGATTGGATACCATAGGATTGATGGGAACTCCTTTTACCATGGAGATGCCCTTTTACAAGAACCGACTGGAAGAAAAATTTGGAATTCATGTCGTTACTCCAAAAGAGAGCGAGTATGCAAAGATTTACAGAGTGATCACCGATGAGCTGACTTTTGGAGTATTGCGGCAGGAATCCAGGGAATATTACCAGTCGGTGATTCAGGAGTTGGAGACGTCTGGTGCTCAGGGTGTGATCTTAGGGTGTACAGAGATTCCGCTTCTGATTAAGCAAAAGGATGCGAAGATACCAGTCATCGATTCCACCACGGCCCACGCGAAGGCAGCCGTGCAGTTTGCGCTTCAAGACTGAGAATGAGAGGATATATTATGAATCAAAAAGAGAGAATGTTGGCGGGCCTTCCCTATAAGGCTTGGTTAGATGGACTCAGTGAGGAACGGTTGGAGACGAGAAAGAAAATCTTTAAGTACAATGGTCTGACGCCGGAACAGTCCGAAGAGCAGGACCGCTTGATCAGAGAGATTCTGGGAAAATGCGGGGAAAGCGTTTACATAGAACAGCCATTTCGGTGCGACTATGGAAGTAATATTGAGGTGGGAGAGAACTTTTACGCGAACTATAATCTGACAGTTTTAGACGTGGCGAGAGTTCGGATTGGGAAAAATGTGATGTTTGGTCCTAATGTTTCTATTTATACTGCGGGGCATCCGATACACCCGGATTCTAGAAATTCTGGATATGAGTATGGAAAGGAAGTCACGATTGGAGATAATGTGTGGCTTGGAGGAAACGTGGTGGTCAATCCAAATGTGCATATCGGGGACAACGTGGTTGTTGGAACTGGCAGCGTGGTGACCAGGGACTTGCCGGACAATGTGATTGCCGTGGGGAATCCTTGTAGAGTTTTGAGGGAAATCACAGAGGAGGACAGAAAGTTTTATTTTCGAGATCAGGAATTTGACGTGGATGATTACAATGATGGAGTTCAGGATATCAGCAACCTGAAAGGGTAAAAGAGAAAGGAAGATGAGATGGCAGATCAGGATGGTTTACTGTTAAGGGCTCTCCAGTATGAGGAAGGACATCCCCGCAGAAGTGGGCATATTTTGAAGGTTCTGGCCTTGGCAGGGATGATTGGACGGGAGGAAGGACTGTCTGAGGAAGAACAGATGATTCTGGAAGCGGCTGCGATACTCCATGACATTGGCATAAAGCACTGTAAGGAAAAGTATGGAATTGCCAGCCAGGAGCTTCAGAAAAAGGAGGCTCCTGCCATAGCCAAAGAATTTTTGAACGATTGCGGTTATCCGGCCTCGTGGGTGGAGAAGATCACGCGGTTCATTCAGGTGCACCATGACTATGACCATATTGATGGCATGGAATGTCAGATTCTGGTGGAGGCAGATCTATGGGTAAGTGCTTTGGAAGAGGAATGGACTCAGGAGAAGATACAGGAAAGAGCAAAGCTCTTTCGCACGGAGACCGGAAAAGTATTATTTTTTAACCTGATAAAATAAGATTTCAGGTTGTGTTTGGAAGCGGAGAGTGTTATACTGAATTCAGCAGGAGACCCGGAAGAGTTGTCTGACAGGAATCCGCAGAATTTGAATATGTAATAACCAATCGTGCTGAAAGACGATGGGCGTGGCCCGGAGTGTAAAGGTGAGCGGACAGAGACTTTTACAGGAGATATTATACCCTTTTGCCGAATGGTGAAAGGGTTTTTTATATGATAGGAAAGACTTTGTCACGCCGATGAGTGAAAATGTCTTCCTAATCATACAAAATATCACAAGATCGTACTGCGACGAAAGAGAAGTTGTCGTTAAAGTGACCCGCCGCAGGCGGAGAATCCTGCAAACAGGATTCTTTTTTATGTTAGAGGAATTTCACCACAAAGCGGTGTTGCGTCGGCACGCAAAGTGAGCTATGCCCCTCAAAAATTGAGGGGATGGGAGCCGAAGTGGGCTTGCCCACTTTTTATGGGATAGGGGGAATTTTATGACAAACAGGGAGAAAATTGACTGGCTGGCCAAAGGCCAGCTGCTGTCAGAGGAGGAACTGGCAGGGCTGTTGAGAAGCAAGACGGAGGAAGACCGGCTGTACGCGGCAGGTCTGGCCAGGACCTTGACAGACAGGTATTATGGAAGAAAGATTTATTTTCGTGGGCTGATAGAGTTCACAAATTACTGCAAGAACAATTGCTATTACTGTGGAATACGAGCTGGAAATGTGAATGTGGTGAGATACCGGATGAAGCCGGAGGAGATCTATGCCTGCTGTGACTGGGGATATCGGACGGGCTTTCGTACCTTTGTGCTTCAGGGAGGGGAGGACCCTTATTTCGACGATGAAAAAATCGTGGAATTGGTGAGCACAATCCGAGACAGATACCCGGACTGTGCGATTACACTGTCCATCGGTGAGAAAAGCAAGGAGAGCTATCAGAGGTATTTTGATGCAGGTGCGAACCGCTATCTGCTGCGCCATGAGACTGCCTGTCCGGAGCATTACCGGAAGCTTCACCCACCTCAGCTAAGCTTGGAGAATCGTCTGCGGTGTCTGCGGGATTTAAAAGATATTGGCTATCAGACAGGCTGCGGGATGATGGTAGGTTCCCCCTACCAGACAGAGGAGAATTTGGCGCAGGACTTGCTGTACATCGGTGAATTTCGGCCTGAGATGGTGGGAATCGGACCGTTTATTCCTCATCATGACACTTGTTTTCGAGATTGCCAGGCGGGGACATTGGAGGATACTCTGTTTCTTTTGAGTTTAATTCGTCTGATTCATCCGAGAGTCCTGCTGCCTGCGACCACGGCGCTGGGAACGATTGTGGCTGACGGCAGGGAACAGGGGATTTTGGCGGGGGCCAATGTGGTGATGCCGAATATCTCGCCTACGGATATGAGAAAAAATTATTTATTATATGACAATAAGATAGGGACTCAGGATGATGCCGCCGAGAGTCAGAGAAGGCTGGAGGAATCCATCGCGGCTATCGGCTATCAGGTGGTGTCAGACCGGGGAGACTATTGTTGGGAGGATAAGGTATGATTAAGATGGCAATTTATGGGAAAGGCGGGATTGGAAAGTCCACGACGGCTTCGAACCTGTCTTTGGCCTTCGCGAAAATGGGGCTGAAGGTCATGCAGATTGGCTGCGACCCCAAGGCAGATTCCACGAGTTATCTCCACGGGAATCACTCCGTGGATACGGTCTTGGATTTGATTCGAAAGAAGGGTAAGAGTGTGCCCTTGGAAGAACTGGTCACAGAAGGCGCGGGAGGAGTTCTCTGCGTGGAAGCAGGAGGACCGACTCCAGGAATGGGCTGTGCGGGGAGAGGAATCATCGCAGCTTTGGAGACTTTGGAAGAAAAGGATGCCTTTGAGATTTATGAACCGGATATCGTGCTCTATGATGTATTAGGGGATGTGGTCTGCGGAGGATTCGCGATGCCTATCCGTGAGGGTTACGCGGAAAAAGTGTTTTTGCTGACTTCAGGAGAGAACATGGCTATTCACGCCGCAGCAAATATTGCCATGGCCGTGGAAAATTTTGAGGACAGAGGATACGCTTCGCTGGGCGGGATTATCCTAAACAGCCGTAACGTTCCCAGAGAGAGGGAAAAAGTCCAGGAGCTGGCAGAGGATATTCATTCAGAGATTGTGGGTATTCTGCCTTTCAGCGAGGAGGTACAAAAGGCAGAGGAACAACGTAAAACGGTGATGGAGGCGTTTCCAGATGGAGAGATGGCAGCTAGATATCAGGAGCTGGCTAGGCAGGTGCTGACCGCCTGCAAAAAGGAGGAAGTATGAGAGCACTGGGGGAATTGGACGAGAGAGGAGCTTGTGTGACTATTGAGGAGGCAAAGTTTCCGGCACCTTTCGTATCGGGACTGGAATACGCGGCGCCAGCTAGGGGCACTTGGAACATTGTTCATATAGGGATGCTGCTGCCGGAGAGCCATCAGATTTTCGTTTGTGCCCAGGCATGTCTAAGAGGTGTGGTGTTGACGGCTGCCGAGATGGGCGCGTCAGATAGATTCTCCACGATTTCCGTGGAAGATCACAACCTTCTGGATGGAGATATGGAGACTCTGATTATCGAGGGGACCACCGATATTTTAAACCGGATGCCTGAGAGACCTAGGGCCGTACTGATCTATACAAGCTGTGTGCACCACTTCATAGGCTGTGATTTGGACTATGTATATCGAAGACTCAGAGAGAAATTTCCAGACGTGGATTTTACAGACTGCTATATGAATCCCATTATGAGAAAAAGCAAGATGACTCCGGACTCCAAAATGCGGATGCAGCTTTATAGCCTGATTCATGAGAGAATGACCCCGGTCAGGAAGGTGAATTTTATTGGAAACAATGAGCTCACTCAGGAGAGCAGTGAGTTCGTTCAGATACTTCGAGGAGCAGGCTATGAAATCGGAGATATCTGTCTGTGCAGAACTTATGAAGATTATCAGAAGTTGGGGGAGAGTCAGCTTAATATTACTTGCAATCCAGCCGCAGTGGCTGCGGCAAAAGAATTGGAAAGAAGGCTGGGAATTCCTCATCTTCATTTGCCGTTGTCTTATGATTATGAGGAGATCGACGAGAATTTGCAAAAACTGTCTCAGTACCTGAAGATGGAACTTCCGAATCTTGACATTCTGCGTCGGAAGGCGGAAGAAGAGTTGGCTGAGACTGCGAAAGAGCTGAAAGGCGTGGCAGTGGCTGTCGACTATACGGCTACTAGCCGCCCGCTGGGACTGACAAAGCTTTTGATTTCGCATGGAATATCTGTGAAGGAGGTCTATGCGGACAATTTTATTGAACCTGAGAGTTCTGCGTTTGAATGGCTGCAAGCAAACGCGCCTGAGTTGAAATTGTATGCGACTGTCCAGGTGAAAATGGGGATGCTGCCCCACAGCAAGGCGCAGGAGCACGGCGGAAGGCTTTTGGCGATTGGACAGAAGGCGGCTTGGTATACCGGGACGAAATTTCTGGTGAATATGGTGGAAGGTAGCGGACTACTGGGATACGACGGAGTGATTTGTCTGGCCCGCTGGATGCGCGAGGCGGCAAAGAAGGAGGCTGATGTGGAGAAGATTATACAGGTAAAAGGATGGGGGTGTTGTGGATGAACCAGGCGAATCGAATATTATCCACTTATACGGCGGATGTGTCAGGAGTGTGTTCGGCTCTCTATGAGATGGGTGGTATGACGGTTATGCATGACGCATCTGGGTGTAATTCCACCTACAACACTCACGACGAACCACGCTGGTACCACATGCCGAGTATGGTGTATATCACCGGACTCTCGGAGATGGAGGCTGTGTTGGGGGATGAAGAGAAGACAGTCAGGGATGTCGTGGACGCAGCCAGACAGCTCAGTCCCCGTTTTGTAGCGCTGGCGGGAACTTTGATCCCTACGATGATGGGGACAGACTTTCCAGGACTGGCTAGGATGATCGAGAGACGGAGTGGGATTCCCTCTTTTGGTTTTTCCACTACGGGGATGAGTTCTTATGTAAAAGGAGTGTCGACGGCTCTCGCGGGAATCGCGAAGCGTTTCTGTCCGGATGAGGTGGAGAAGTTGCCGCGAGGAGAGCACCCCAGTGTAAATCTGTTGGGCGTCACACCGCTGGATTTCTCTGTGACCGGCACGGTGGAGGCTATGAGAGAGCTGCTGGAGGAGGCAGGCTGTCCGGTGGTGAGCTGCTGGGCAATGGGAAGCTCCTGGGAAGAACTGATGGAGGCAGGAAGAGCCCAAGTGAATTTAGTGGTGTCTTCGGCGGGAATGGCTTTGGCGAAAGTGCTGAAAGAAAAGTATGGAATCCCTTATGTGGTGGGGCTTCCCACCGGAGAAGGGATGACAAAAGAGGTGCTGGCGGCTTTGGATATCGCGGCAGAGACCGGAAAAGACCAAAGGCCAGCCGGCGGGAGGAGAATTTCTGAGGAGAAATGGGAGAGTAAGCCTGTCCTGGTGATAGGAGAGGCTGTCTGGGCGGCATCCATGTGCCGCGGCTTGGAGCTGGACTTTGGGCTGCCGGCGAGAGCACTGTGTCCTTTGGAGCTGGATGCCGGTGTACTAGACCGGTCAGACGGCCGTTGTACCGGTGAGGTGGAGATTTCTAGGGAGATGAAACAGGCTTCTTTGGTGATTGCAGATCCTCTATACAAAGGAGTGCAGCCAAAAGACGTACCTTTTTTGGGATTTCCTCATGAGGGTTATTCAGGAAGAATCTGGAGAAGAGAGATTCCTGTGTTTGTGGGAACTTCGTGGAATGAATGGATGAGAAAAGGAGTAGAAAGATGAAGAAGAAGCTAATGGCGATGATGATGTGTCTGACGTTGACCGTGGGGACTTTCGCTGGCTGCGCCGGCGGTGAGACAAAAGAGGCAGAGGACTCTAAGACAGAGGAGATGTCGGATAAAGATTCGGAGCAGGAAGTGAGCAAGGATACAATTACAATCACAGACCATGCGGACCGGGAGGTGGAAGTGCCAGCCGAGATCAACCGAATCGTAGTGGCTGACATTTACCCCATGGCCTCCGTGCTGACTGTATTTTTGGGGTCTGCAAAGAAGCTGGTGGGAATCGACCCCGTGTGTATGAGCGCCGCCGAGTCTGGACTGCTAGGAGAGCTGTTTCCAGAGATTCTGGATGCAGATACTAGCTTTATGAATGGGGCAGATCTGAATGTGGAGTCGCTGCTGGCTTTAGAGCCGGATGTAGTTTTTTGTAGCGCTGGAAACAGTGAGCTGATCTCCACGCTGGAAAACGCACAGATTCCGGCTGTGGGCATCTCTCCTAGCAAGTGGGACTATGATATTTTGGAGACTTACGATCAGTGGACGGCTCTTTTGAGTCAGATGTTCCCTGAGAACAGTAATAAGAGTGAGGAGATCTCAGCTTACAGCAAAGAAGTGTATGAGCAGGTGCAGGAAATGGTAAAAGATATTCCACAGGAAGAGAAAAAGAAGGTTTTATTCCTGTTCCAGTATGATGACCAGCAGATGGTCACTTCCGGAAAGCATTTTTTCGGCCAGTTCTGGTGTGATGCTGTGGGAGCTTTGAATGCGGCAGAAGAGATAGAGGTGGACAATTCCAATGCGGTTATTAATATGGAGCAGGTATACCAGTGGAATCCGGATGTGATTATTATCACGAATTTTACGCCGACTCAGCCGGAAGACCTGTATCATAACGCCGTGGGAGGTGACGATTGGAGCACAGTGAAAGCGGTACAGGATAAACAGGTCTATAAGATGCCTCTGGGAACCTACCGCAGCTATACGCCTAGTGCGGACACTCCTGTGACGCTGTACTGGATGGCTAAGACAGTATATCCAGATCTCTTTCCAGATTTGGATATCACGAAGGAAGTAAAAGATTACTATCAGGATTTGTACCAGGTGAGTCTGACAGACGACCAGATTGAAAGAATGTACAATCCTTCCTCGGCAGCAGCCGAAAATTTTGACTGACGGTTTGGAGAACGTAAGATGGAACATTCCAGAAAGTGGTTTGTCGGATGGGCGATAGGGATTGTAACGGCGATTGTGCTGTTTTCCCTGGCTGCTCTGACGATGGGAAGATATGAAATTACGTTGGGGCAGATCTGGTCGGTGTTCTTTCCGAAGGCCGGGCAGGAAGTGTCCGGCACTGTGGAAAATGTGGTGTTGAATGTGCGCTTACCCAGAATTGGCCTGGCTCTGCTGGCAGGAGCGGGCCTTAGCAGCGCAGGAGGAGCGTTTCAGGCGCTGTTTGCGAATCCACTGGCGACTCCGGACACGCTGGGAGTAGCGACAGGAGCATCCTTTGGCGCGGTGCTGGCTATTTTGTTTGGCTGGCCTTCCATGGCGATTCAGACCAGCGCGTTGGCTGCAGGGCTTTTGGCTGTCGCCCTGGTCTATATGGTTAGCAGGCCCAAAAAAGGCGGCGGACGGGCGTCCGTGGTGATGATTGTTTTAGCAGGAATGGTTGTGGGTTCTTTATTTTCAGCTCTGGTATCGCTGGTAAAGTACGCGGCAGACCCGCAGGATGTGCTACCTACGATCACTTTCTGGCTGATGGGAAGTTTATCCAGTACGACAAAGGAGACTTTGGTGCTGGGAGCTCCGTTTATCTTGGCGGGCATGGCGTTGCTGTTTTTATTCCGCTGGAAGCTAAACGCGATGACGCTGTCCGAGGAAGAGGCGATTTCCCTGGGAATATCCGTGAAAAAAATTCGTGCGGTGGTGGTGCTGGCGGCTGCGATGATTACTGCTTCCGTTGTGTCCATGTGCGGATTGATTGGCTGGGTAGGGCTTTTGATTCCTCACATCTGCCGGATGCTGTTTGGAAGCAATAATCAGAGGGTGATTCCGGCCAGTATGGGGCTAGGAGCTATTTTCATGCTAGTGATTGACACGGCGGCTCGCTGTATGTTGTCGGCAGAGATACCAGTTTCGATTCTCACTGCGATTATTGGCGCGCCATTTTTTATCATTCTTCTGAGAAGAACAGGAGGGATTGCTCAATGAAATTTGAAGTGAGGGATGGCTGCTTTTGCTATGAAAAGGGAAGAGAAATTCTTCGGAATATATCTTTCGTGTTTGAGGAAGCAGGGATTTTGTCTGTGCTGGGCGCGAATGGAGCCGGAAAGACTACGTTGATGAAATGCATGCTGGGACTACTCCCTTGGACTAGCGGAGGGTCCTATCTGGATGGGAAGGACATCCGGGATATTCGGCAGAAGGAATTTTGGAGACGGGTAGGTTATGTGCCTCAGGCGAAATATCCTTCCTTTGTCTATACGGTCGGGGAACTAGTGGTCATGGGGCGCAGTGCGCATTTGGGGCCGTTTGCCCAGCCGGGGGCGAAAGACTGGGAAAGAGTGGATGAGAGTTTGGAGACAGTGGGAATCGCTCATCTAAAGAACAAATTGTGCAATCAGATCAGCGGAGGAGAGTATCAGTTAGCATTGATAGCCAGGGCGTTGGTCACGGAGCCCTCTTTGCTGATTCTGGATGAGCCGGAGTCGAATCTGGATTTCAAAAATCAGATGATTGTGCTGGAAGTGTTAAAGAGGCTGTGCGGTGAAAAAAAACTGTCCGCAATTATCAATACCCATTTTCCAGAACATGCGGTGGAAATTTCCAGCCGGGCCCTGCTGTTGATGAAAGATGGTAGGTCTGTATATGGAAAGGCCGGGGAGATACTCGGAGAACAGTATTTGGAGGAGGTCTTTCAGGTTCCGGTGAGAGTGAGGACGATTTCACTGCCGGAGAGAGACTATACCTGTGTGATGGCGCTGCCGCCTGGCAGTGGAAGTTAAGAATATAAGAGGGAAAATTGTATGGAAACGAGAATTGCATTGATAGGAATTATCGTGGAGGATGGACAGGCAGCGGAGAAGATCAATCGGATTCTGCACGATTATAGCCGCTGCATTATTGGACGGATGGGACTTCCCTACCGGGAGCGGGAAATCTCAATTATCAGTATTGTGATGGATGCGCCCAACGAGACGATCAGTGCGCTGTCCGGCAAACTTGGCATGATTCCAGGAGTCAGCACAAAGACTCTGTACTCAAAATTGCCAAAGGATGAATCTAGAAAATAGAAAGAGAGATAGTATAAGAGGCCGCATATCTGCAAACTATGAAGATATGCGGCTTTGTTGTGTGCTGTCCGCGGTATTGCAGCGATGCGCAAAGTGCTGTGCTTCTGAACAAGAGGTGTACGATACTTAGGACTCAAACAAGAACGAAAATTGTACTTTTCTGTACTTTGTATACCTTGTATATTTGAAGGAATGGAAAATTTGCATATTTCACAAAAAAAGCGGAGTAAACAACAAAAATAAGGAAAGAGTTGATAAAAGTTTACTATAATAATTCTGGGGATTTTCGATGTGTTTTATGCAAATTGGCGAACTTTGACGAGGAAAATTGTTAAAAGATAGTTTATTTTTTCTATTGATTTTTCAAGGGGTGGGAGTAAAATATAAGAATCTTGGAGTAGGCCGTTTAGAGGGCTCGGCCTGACCGGGATAAGGACATTTTTAGAGGGCTTAAAGCCTGGAGACTATAAGCAAAAGGGAGGGACATGAGACGGGAAATATATCAGAGCGTTTAATAGAAGAGCTGAATTGCAAAACTGCGTTTGAGATTCCAGTATTTGGGGGAATACCGGTTTCAGAGTCGGTTGTTGTTACTTGGATTATCATGGCAGTTATGACCATTTTGGCGATTCTTCTGGTTCGGAATCTGAGGGTGGAAAATGTCAGCAAAAAGCAGCTTTTGTTGGAAGCAGCCATCAGTTTTTTCCAGAAGTTTTTTATGGGTGTTCTGGGAGAACGGGGCAAACGGTATGTTCCCTATATGATTACGATTACCCTATTTATAGGGTTCGCGAATATAGTCGGGATATTTGGCTTTGTTCCACCTACAAAGGATTTGAATGTGACGGCAGGACTGGCGATTATGAGTATTTTGCTGGTCGAGTATGCCGGTATACATCAAAGCGGCGTAAAGGGGTGGCTGAAAAGTTTTGCGAAACCCACGCCGGTGATGCTTCCCATTAATATAATGGAGATAGCAATTCGTCCGACTTCGCTGTGTATGCGACTATTCGGAAATATTTTAGGCGGATTTATCATCATGAAATTAGTAGAATTTGTGGTACCGGCAGTGATACCAGCATTTTTGAGCTTGTATTTTGATTTCTTTGATGGATTTATTCAGGCCTATGTATTTGTATTCTTGACCTCATTGTTTATCAGTGAAGCTATAGAATAGAATACGGCTGTTGTTGAGAAGACAGCTGCAATTTAGAGAACGCAGGCGGTCCTGTCTGGTCTGCCGGCAAATCAGGCAAAAGATATTATTATTTTAGGAGGAAAAAAGTTATGTCTACAATGTTGATTGCAATCGGAGCGGCGCTTGCTGTACTTACAGGTATCGGAGCAGGAGTGGGAATTTCAAAGGCAACTGCAACGGCAGTGGATGCAATTGCGAGACAGCCGGAGGCAGAAGGTAAGATCAGATCTACTTTGCTACTGGGCTGTGCTCTGGCAGAGGCAACCGCGATCTATGGTTTTGTTATCGCTTTGTTGATTATTATTATGTTATAAGAAAGGCGGGTGAGATAGGTGATTCAGCTTAATATCAACCTACTCTTCACCATCATCAACCTGCTGGTTTTGTATTTTTTGATGAAGAGATTTTTGATTGGCCCGATCATGAGAGTCATGGACCAGCGCCAGACAATGATCGAAGAAGGACTTGAAAATGCCCGAAACAGTCAGAAAGAGGCAGAAGAATTAAAAGTGAAGTATGATGAGAATCTGCAGCATGTACATGTGGAGTGCGAGGCGATTTTGGAAGATGCCAAGAAGAGAGCTCAAAAGGAGTCAGAGCGTATGCTCCAGGAAGCACAAAACACTGCGCAGCAGATTCAGGTAAAAGCTCGGGAGGATATCCAAAGAGAGAAAGACCAGACTGTGAAGGAATTGCAGACTCAGGTGGCTCAGCTTGCTTTGGCGGCTGCTATGAAGGTCAGCGGGGACAAGAGCAGTCAAGAGCAGGATTTAGAGCTATACGATCAATTTTTGAAAAAAGCAGGTGGTGCCTATGGTACAGACAACCATTAGTTATGTAAAAGTTCTGTATGAACTGGGAATGGAGCTGTCTGTGATCCAAGAGGCGGAGAGAATTCTGAACGATGTTCCGCAAATTCAGGGGGTATTGGGAAATCCGACAATCTCCCGTGAGGCAAAGGATAGAGCCATCTCTAGAATTTTTCCAAAGGAAATTCAGAATTTTATCAAAGTCGTGAACGTTCATGGAAAGACGGCATTGCTCCAGGAGATCTTTCAAGGATATGAGGAATATAGGAAAAAATGCCAGGAAATCATGACGGCCAGGCTTATCTATGTGACCAAACCTACCCAGAAACAGATGGATGAAATGAAACAGTTTTTGTGTAACCATTTCGGAAAAAAGCAGGTGCTCTTGGAATTGATAGAGGACCCGTCTTTGCTGGGAGGGTTTATTTTGCAGGCGGACGACCATGAGTATGATTGGAGTTTGCGTGCGCGTTATCAGAGACTTGGAGAAAAATTAATGCGGAGGTGAATGAAGTGAGTTCGATTAGTTCCGATGAGATTATTTCCATCCTGAAAGAAGAGATCGAAAATTATGAGGAAGTCTGCAAGGATCAGGAAGTGGGAACGGTCATCTCCGTGGGAGATGGAATCGCGACAATTTATGGAATTGACCATGCTATGTACGGTGAAATCGTGACTTTTGAGAACGGTTTAAAAGGAATGGTACAGGATGTTCGTCAGAACAGTATTGGATGTATTTTGTTTGGAAGTGATGAAGGAGTCCGCGAAGGCACAAAGGTGGCTAGGACTCAGAGGAAGGCTGGTATCCCGGTGGGAGATGCCTTTATAGGTAGGGTTGTGAATGCTCTGGGAGCGCCAATCGATGGAAAAGGAGATATTAAGGAGAGCGACTACCGTCCAGTGGAACAGGAGGCACCGGGAATCATCGACAGAAAATCGGTCAGTGTTCCGTTGGAGACAGGAATTTTGTCCATTGACTCCATGTTTCCCATTGGCCGTGGACAGCGTGAGCTGATTATCGGGGATAGACAGACTGGTAAGACTTCTATCGCGATTGATACAATCTTGAATCAGAAGGGAAAAGAGGTAATTTGTATCTATGTGGCCATTGGACAGAAAGCATCCACGGTGGCAAAGACTGTGTCTACTTTAGAGAAATATGGTGCGATGGATTACAGTATTGTGGTTGCCTCTACAGCCAGTGAGTGTGCACCTCTTCAGTACATTACCCCTTATGCGGGGACTGCAATGGCGGAGTATTTTATGTATCAGGGGAAAGATGTGCTGATTGTCTATGATGATTTATCTAAGCATGCGGTGGCTTACCGTGCGCTTTCCTTGTTGCTGGGACGTTCGCCGGGACGAGAAGCTTATCCTGGAGACGTTTTTTATCTGCACTCAAGACTTTTGGAACGTTCGAGTCGTCTGAGTGAAGAAGCCGGTGGCGGCTCTATCACAGCGCTGCCGATCATTGAGACTCAGGCCGGGGATGTTTCAGCCTATATTCCTACCAATGTAATTTCCATTACAGACGGACAGATTTTTTTGGAAGCGGATCTGTTTTTCGCAGGCATGCGCCCGGCTGTCAATGTGGGTCTGTCTGTGTCCCGTGTGGGCGGAGCAGCACAGACTAAGGCTATGAAGAAAGCTTCAGGAAGTATTCGTATTGACTTGGCGCAGTACCGTGAGATGGAAGTGTTTACACAGTTTTCTTCTGATTTGGACGCGGCTACTAAGGCACAGCTTCAGTACGGTAAATGTCTGATGGAATTGTTGAAGCAACCGCTGTGCAATCCTCTTTCCATGGCAGACCAGGTTATTACGCTTGTGGTGGCTACCCATAAAATGATGGTGGATGTGGAGATCAAGCAGGTAAAGAAATTCCAGACGGATATGCTTCACTATTTTGATGTAAATCATCCTGAGATTGGTCAGGAGCTGACAGAGAAAAAAGTATTGACAGAGGAACTGGAGCAGAAAATTCTTCAGACAGCTGAGGAATTTAAGAAGAGCAGGTGAGACTATGGCAAATGAAAAAGAGATTCAGGCTAGGATGAAAAGCATTCAGGATACCATGAAGATTACAAATGCCATGTATCTGATTTCCTCATCAAAGCTGAAAAGAGCGAAGACTGTTTTGGGAAATGCGGAGCCGTATTTCTATGGAATACAGTCTGCGATTGCCAGAGTTTTACGCCATGTGCCAGATATGACACATGAGTTCTTTAACAAGCGGGCGGATAAGCAAGGCGAGGAACGCAGGATTGGGTTGGTTGTGGTGACTGCTGATAAGGGATTGGCGGGAGCCTATAATCACAATATCATAAAATTGGCAGAAGCGGAGCTGGCCAGAGCAGGCCATGGCAAGTTGTATGTGTTGGGTATTGTGGGGCAGCAATATTTCGGAAAGAAAAAAGATGTGGATATGGATAAGGATTTCCAACAGAATATTCAAAAACCCAGTCTGCATCAAGCCAGAGAGCTTTCTGAGTTGATTGTGGAGAGCTATCTGGAAGGAGAATTGGATGAGGTTCGTATCATTTATACCAAGGTCATCAATGCTGTGCAGATGGAGACTGTCGTTCAACAGCTGCTTCCTCTTGAGAAAGAAGAGGTTGTAGAGCGGAATATTCCTTTGGATTTGCACCGGGAACTTATCACTCTGTACCCTTCACCGGAGGCAGTACTGGATTATATGATACCGAATTATTTGACAGGCCTGATCTATGGATGTCTGGTGGAAGCCTATGCCAGCGAGCATAATTCGCGAATGATGGCGATGCAGTCGTCCACAGACAACGCGAAGGAAATGCTGAGAGATCTGTCTATTCAGTTTAACCGTGCCAGACAGGCAGCGATCACCCAAGAGATCACAGAGGTGATCGCGGGAGCAAAAGCACAGAAAAGGAAGTGAGAAGCATGAACGTTGGAAAGATTGTACAGGTCATGGGACCTGTTGTAGACGTAGAGTTTAAAGACGGCGAACTTCCAAGTATCCAGGATGCCCTGAAGGTGAACAACGGAGGAAAAGAGTGTGTGATGGAGGTTTCTCAGCATATGGGAAATCATATTGTGCGCTGTATCATGTTGTCTGCCAGTGAGGGGCTTTGCAGGGATATGGAAGTGACTGCCACAGGCAGTGGAATTCAGGTGCCTGTGGGAGATCAGGTGCTGGGCCGCCTGTTCAATGTGCTTGGACAGACGATTGACGGTAAGGAGCCGTTAGATAACGCGGAACACTGGGAGATACACCGGGAGCCCCCCACTTTTGAGGAGCAAAGTCCAGTGGTAGAGATTCTGGAAACTGGGATTAAGGTTATTGATCTTCTGGCTCCCTATGCGAAAGGCGGTAAGATTGGTCTGTTCGGCGGCGCCGGAGTAGGAAAGACCGTACTGATTCAGGAGCTGATTCAGAATATCGCCACAGAACACGGCGGATATTCTATTTTTACCGGTGTGGGAGAGCGTTCCAGAGAGGGTAACGATCTGTGGACGGAGATGAGTGAGTCCGGCGTTATCAAGAAGACTGCTCTGGTATTTGGACAGATGAACGAGCCGCCGGGAGCGCGTATGCGTGTAGCGGAGACAGGTCTGACAATGGCGGAGTATTTCCGTGACAAGGAAAACCAGGATGTACTTCTGTTTATTGATAATATTTTCCGTTTTGTGCAGGCAGGTTCGGAGGTGTCTGCACTGCTGGGCCGTATGCCATCCGCAGTTGGTTATCAGCCAACTTTGGCAAATGAGATGGGCGCTCTGCAAGAGAGGATTGCATCTACGAAAAATGGTTCTGTCACATCTGTGCAGGCGGTCTATGTGCCAGCCGATGACTTGACGGACCCAGCGCCGGCCACTACCTTTGCTCATCTGGATGCGACGACGGTGCTTTCCAGAAAGATTGTGGAACAGGGTATTTATCCGGCCGTGGACCCGCTGGAGTCTACGTCACGTATTCTGGAGGCGGATGTGGTCGGAGAAGAGCACTATGAGACGGCCAGAAAAGTGCAGGAGATTTTGCAGAAGTATAAGGAACTGCAGGATATCATCGCGATTCTGGGTATGGAAGAGCTCTCTGAGGATGATAAGAAAATCGTATTCCGTGCCAGGAAGATACAGAAATTCTTGTCCCAGCCGTTCCATGTGGCGGAGACCTTTACCGGAATACCAGGTAAGTACGTGCCGTTGAAGGAGACAATTCGTGGCTTTAAGATGATTATCAATGGAGAGATGGATGAGTATCCTGAAAATGCTTTCTTCAACGTGGGAACCATTGATGAAGTAGTTGAGAAAGCGAAAGCTGAGATGTCTGAGGCATAAAGGAGGATGGCCATGGGTCTTACAGAGTCTACATTTGGACTGGAAGTCATTGCCAGTGACAAAGTCTTTTTTAGGGGGCAAGCTCAGGCGATGAACCTGCCGGTCATCGGAGGGCCGTGGATGATACTACCGCACCATGAGGACTTGATCGCGATCCTGGTGCCTGGCCTTATGACAATTCGCCAGGAGGATGGCACAGAGATGGAAGCAGTTGTCAGCAGTGGAATGGTAGAATTCGTCAACAACAGCGGCAAAATTTTTGTCCATTCAGCGGAGAATCCGGCAGATATTGACCGTGTGCGTGCTGAGGAGGCAAAGGCGAGAGCTGAGGAGAGGCTTCGCCAAAAGAGGAGCATTCAGGAGTACCATCTGAATGAAGCTGCGCTTTCCAGGGCCATGTCCAGGCTGAAAGCTGCCAGCAAATATGAATAATATGGATAGAAGACGATCTTCTGTGCTATAATGGCATGGAAGATCGTTTTTTTTGTTATAGGGTTTCCTATAACAAAAAAATGCTCCGCGAAGGATGCGCACGCCGCAATGAGGAATTTCACCGCAAACGGTGATGTGGCGGCGCGTAAAGTGGGCTGCGCGCTTTAAGATTAACGAGGATGGGAAATTGAGATGAGCTTGCCCACTTTAATCTTATAGGTTTCCGATAAAAAACTCCGCTAGGGATGCACGTGACGCAATACGGCAGTGCTTCGGTTTGGAGAAGAGGTGTGATATGGAGAGTAGGAGAGAGGCGTTAGATAAGTTTCGTTCCACACAGCAGGAGAAACTGCGTCTGCGCATTGCGCTTCAAGAATTTTTGAGAGGGCAGGAACTTCCAGAGGCAGTGAGAGAAGAGTATGAGTGTTATCTCAGGAAAAGGCGGCGTCCAGCGGCGGAAGAGCTGATTCAGGCAGGCGAGGTCGCCGGCTTGAAGATTTTGAAGGACAGGAAAATTTTGGATTTGAACTTTCTGGATTTCTATCTGGAAAGAGCGAGAGCCTGCGGACAGACGGAGGTAGTGGCCTGGCTTTTGGGTCTGAAATATCGAGAAGGGTTTGCGGAGAAAGACTATGAACTTTGAGGACAGGGAAGATGACGGGGATTCAAGCAAAGAGAGATAAGATGGGCGGAGAAGAACGGTATGAACCGGAAATGCAGGGAGCAAGAGTCCTGCAGGTAATACGAAGCCGGCTTCAGCTAAAAATGCCGGAGTTTTCAGCCGCGTTCGGGTATTTTTCCTATTGTCCATCCTATGAGATTGAGGGCTTGGGCACAGATGGTGAAATTCTTTTTTATCATCCACAGGAGACGGTGAAAAAGTTTTTGGAGGAAGAGGAGACACTGCTGCGAGAATATTTTCATCTGGTGCTGCACCTGTTGTATCTCCATGTGCCTGCCTCTGGAAAGAAAAAGGAGGAGTTCTGGAATGCAGCCTGTGATTGGACCGTGGAATATCTCTCAGAAAAAGTCTATGAATTAGGAGCTCAGGGAGAGCCAGAGCTTATGAGGTCAAAGTGGTATGAGAAGCTAGAGGAGATATCCTTACCGGTGCAAGCGGATGAGGTTTATAGATGGCTTTTGAGGAATCCACAGGATGTGGCAGAGATACAAAAGGTTTTCCACCGAGACGATCATAGTCTGTGGAAAACGGAGAGTACAAACCGGGAGACTTGTGGAAAAAAGGGGGATTCCGGGGCTCAAGAAAGACTTGCGCGCATGGGAGAGGTGGCTCGCTGCTGGAACCAGATTCGGTCTCAGATTGGAATCCAAGCTCAGGAACAAAAGCGCAGAACCGGAGTCAAAAGCGGGACGGTGGAGGCGCTTCTGACATTGAAGAAAGAGAAAACTTATGATTATCGCAGCTTTCTGAGACGGTATGCAGTTTTTCGAGAGGAGCTTTTAATAGATATGGAGAGTTTTGACTATCTTCTGTATGTCTACAGCCGGGAACACTATGAAAAACTGCTGCTTTTGGAACCTCTGGAATCCATGGAGGTTCATCGGCTGGAAGAATTGGTGATCGCAATCGACACCTCCGGTTCCTGTTCGGGAGAGGTTGTACGACAATTTATGGAGGAAACCTATCAAATTTTGAGTTCTAGGGAGAGCTTTTTTAATAGGATGAATGTAATAATCATACAGTGTGATTCTATGATTCAGGGGTATACGAGAATACGCTCCCAGGAAGAGTGGAAAGCTTACGTACAGAATCTGAAAGTCCGGGGATTCGGCGGGACAGATTTTCGCCCGGTATTTCAGTTGGTGGAGAGAAAGAGAAAGCAAGGAGAGCTGAAAAACTTAAAAGGGCTGTTGTATTTCACGGACGGGGATGGGATTTTTCCGGAAAAGGGGCCTGACTATGAGACGGCATTTGTATTTTTGAACAGCCAGTATGAGAAGGGAAAGGCGCCGGACTGGGCAGTGAGACTGAATCTGAATCTGGACCTTTCGTCCACGGAGCAAAGGAGCAGGTCATGAATATCAAAGAGGCAAAAGAAGAAATCATTCATACGGTTCAGGCCTATACGGCAAAGGACGAGGAGGGGAACTACCGGATCTCGTCCAGACGCCAGAGGCCACTGTTGTTGATTGGGCCGCCGGGAATCGGAAAGACGGCAGTGATGGAACAGGCCGCCGCTCAGTGTGAGGTGGGGTTGGTGGCGTATACGATTACCCATCACACTAGGCAGAGCGCGGTGGGACTTCCTCTAGTGGAGAAAAAGGTATACGGGGGCAAGGAATATACAGTTACTGAGTATACAATGAGTGAGATTATCGCTGCTGTCTATGAGCAGATGGAACTGACGGGGAAGCAGGAGGGAATTCTGTTTATCGACGAGATTAATTGTGTATCAGAGACTTTGGCTCCGACTATGCTGCAATTTCTTCAGTGCAAAACCTTCGGGAATCATAAGATTCCCCAGGGATGGGTGATTGCGGCTGCGGGAAATCCCAGCGAGTATAATAAGTCGGCTCGAGAGCTGGATATGGTAACTCTGGATAGGGTGAGGTGCATCCAGGTGGAGGCAGATGTGAATGTTTGGAGAGAATACGCGCAAAGTGCCAACATTCATGGGGCGGTTCTCTCTTATCTGGAAGTGAAGCCGCAGAATTTTTACCACATGGAGGCCAAAGGAGAAGAGAGGCAGTTTGTCACAGCCAGGGGCTGGGAGGACTTAGCGGAACTTTTAAGGGAGTATGAGCGAATGAATGTCCCAGTGACAGAAGATGTGATTGGTGAGTATCTGCAGTGCCCAGCCATCGCTGAGGATTTTGCCTCTTATTATCGGCTGTATCGGAGGTATCAGGGAGATTACCCCATGGGGGAGGTGCTGGACGGCACGATGGACCTTGCCCGCAGGCAGAAAATGAAGGAAAAACTGCAGCAGGCCAGAATTGACGAGAGGTTAGGAGCTGTTCAGCTGCTGCTGTCAGGAATTCATGGAACGCTCAGCCAGTATGAGGCTAAGAAAAAGACTCTGGATAGACTGCACCAGAAATTGACGACATTGAAGACTTGGGGAGAGGGACGAAAGGAACAGGAAGCCCAGGTGATTTTTGCAGAGTTTATCAGACAGCAGGAATATGCGGTGCAGACACGCCGGCAGGCTGGTGTTCTAGGGGAGGAAGAGGAGAAGACAGAGGAGAGATGTCTGCGCACGCTGCGGCGAGCAGCCTATCAGGTCAAGGAACAGAGAAGCCAGGACTGGCAGGAAGGTTTCGAAGTGTTTAAGGCAGAATTTCAAAGAGAACTTTCTGGGCTTCGCAAGAAGGAAGGGGAGATCGCCGCAGCTATAGACCGAGCCCTGGAATTTGTGGAGGAAGTGTGGGGAGAGGGGCAGGAAATGTTGGTCTTTCTCACAGATCTCACACGAAGCGCAGACAGCGGAAAATATTTACAGTACCATCCTTGCCCCAGGTATTTTGCACACAGCGGTTTGTTGATGGTACAGGAGCAGGAGGAAAAGCTGCGCCGGCAGTTAGAGAAAATTTATCCGATGGGGGATATTCCCCCCATCAGATAAACGCTCCGCGAGAATGCGCAGGGATTCGGAGATGAATGATGTCGGTGAAGTCGACCCGAATCCCGCGCCAAGACTTGCGAGCGAGTCTTGAAACGGGCAGGCAATAAAGGCCAGTAAAATTTGAGGAGAGTTGAAGATGGCAGCGGAAAAATTATATTACAAAGATGTATATCAGAGAAAGTTTCATGCGAAGGTAGTTCAGTGCAGACCTGGTAAGAAAGGTTATGAAGTTGCCTTAGACCAGACTGCGTTTTACCCGGAAGGAGGAGGCCAGCCCTACGATACAGGGACGCTTGGCAAGGCTAAGGTTTTGGAAGTCCACAGCAAGGACGGGGAAGTCTGGCATGATACAGACTGTCCGCTGGAGGTGGGAAGCCAGGTGGAGGGAAATATCGACTGGGATAGGCGTTTTGACTTGATGCAACAGCATTCAGGGGAGCATCTTGTCAGTGGCCTGATTCATGAAAAATATGGTTACGACAATGTGGGATTTCACATGGGAACAGATCGAATTACCATAGACTTCAATGGAATTGTGCCGGAAGAAGACTTGCCAAAGCTGGAAGAAAAAATTAACGAGGTGATTTGGGAGAATATACAGACTCGTGTGCTCTACCCCACCGAAGAAGAACTGAAACAGCTATGCTATCGTAGCAAGAAGGAGCTCTCCGGCTGGGTCCGGCTCGTGGAATTTCCGGGAACAGATTTGTGTGCGTGCTGCGGTCTACATGTGACATATACAGGAGAGATCGGTATGGTCAAACTGCTGTCTGTACAGAAATTCCGAGAAGGAGTCCGTATGGAGATGATTAGTGGAAAGAGAGTTCTGGATTACCTGAATGAGATATCCGAACAAAATCATCAAATATCCGTGCAGCTGTCCGCGAAGCCAGGAGAGACGGCTGCGGCAGTGAGACGTTTGGCGGAAGAAAATTTTCGGCTGAGAGGTAGAGTGATGGATATGGAGGCAGAGGCTTTCGAGCAGGAGGCGAGGCGCCGGTTGGCAGCGGGAGATGTGCTATTGTTTGAAAAAGGGATGGAGGCTGACAGTGTGCGCCGGTTAGCGGCAGCAGTCATGGAGACCTGCCAGGGCCGGTGTGCGGTATATTCCGATTCCGGGGATGGTAGCTTCAAGTATGCGATTGGAGAAAAGGGCGGAGATTTGAGAGAATTAGTCAGACAGATGAATCAAGCACTGAATGGACGAGGAGGCGGAAAACCGTTTTTTGTTCAGGGAAATGTCAAGGCATCTAGGAATGAAATAGAAGAATTTTGGAGACAGAGGAAGTAAGAAAGAGGCGATGAATCATGTTTGGAGAATGTCATGCGCATGTTTTTATGGATGGAGTGAATTATCGGGAGGCGGTCAGGCGCCAGGAGCGGGGTGTGCGGGAAGATTGGATACGCCACGTATTTGAGCAGTATGTGAAGAATGAGATTTTCTATGTGAGAGAGGGCGGGGATAATCTCGGTGTGTCTCTCAAAGCAAAAGAGCTCGCTGCGGAATATGGAATTGACTATCGTTCCCCAGTTTTTGCGATTCATAAAAACGGGCACTACGGCTCTATTGTAGGGTATGGCTTTGATACCATGAAGGAGTATGCGGTTCTGGTCAGAAAGGCAGCTGACCAAGGGGCGGATTTTATAAAAATTATGACTACTGGGCTGATGGACTTCAAACATGGAGGAAGAGTGACAGGAAGTGCGCTGTCTCTAAGGGAAGTGAAAGAGATGGTACATATTGCCCATGAGGAGGGATTTTCTGTGATGAGCCATACCAACGGAGACCAGGCAGTGCGGGATGCCATAGAAAGTGGCGTGGACAGTATCGAGCATGGAAATTATATCTCGGAGGATACCGTGCGGATGCTGGCGGACAGCTCTTCTCTGTGGGTACCCACAGTGGTTACTGTGTATAACCTGATTGGAGACGGCCGGTATGAGGACGAAGTACTCAAAAAAATCTGGGAAAAAGAAGCTGAGAATCTTCAGGCCGCGTGGGAGTACGGTGCGAAGGTCGTTTTGGGAAGTGACGGCGGCGCTTACCGGGTACTGCACGGGCAGGGTTTGGTGGATGAGTACCGGGCTTTTCAGAAGGTACTCGGTGAGGGGGAGAATCTGGATAGATGGATTCGAAAAAACGAGGAAGAGCTTCAGAGACGTTTCCGGAGAGGCTAGAGCACAGCGGGGGCGCCGCGAGGACGCTCCCCACAGAAAGCTTCAGACAGTGGTCAGTATTTGCAGCTCTAAGACCGGATAAATGGCGGTGGTCGCGGCCTGGATAGGATTATAAGTGATGGATACAGAAGTGCCCGGCGGCAAGTCGGACGCTTTTTGTTCTGTTACGGAGATATCGCAGGTCACGAAAGTCTGCTCTTCGGTCAGTACAGTGATTGTGCTACCGGTAGAGGCTTGAACCGTGCCAGTGAACGTGGCAGTCTGCTGGGACTGAGGAAGGATGGAAAGGTCATCTCCAACGATAGAGAGAATTTGTGCTTCTTTTAGGTTTGTTCCGTCAATGGTACCGGTATAGGATATTGTGGCCCGGCTGCCCTCGTGGATTCCATAGGAAAAACGGGCAGTCAGATTTTTCAATGGTATTTTCAAAGGCTTTGAAGAGCCTGTTGGTTGTAGACGCAGTGTATAGTTCTTACAGTTGAGTATGGTCCCTGTCAGATACTTGATTTGTTCTTTGTCTTCTAGGGATGGGTCAGGGGTCGGAGTGGGTGTGGGTTCCGGTATGGTTTCCAGATCGGAAATATCCAGAACTTTTACATTGCGAGTGTCTAGTTGCCCTTGGCCGTCTTTATAGAATTTACCCTGAAAGTGTATGTAGACAGAGGTGCCTTTTTGTACTCCTTGGGAGTAGAACTGCTCTGTCCCGGTGGTTTGGAAACGCAGGGACTCTCCTTGCGAGGTCTGGATGCTCAGAGTGTTCAGAGTCATGTCAGTTACCTGTCCGGCTACGGTTCGAACTCTTAGCTCCTGGGAGTCGACGGGGTCGGCTACCTTTAGGATATTCAAAGTTTCTGGGTGCTCCAAGTCGCATTTCCCTTCATAGATGATTACAATCTCGCTGCCAGCGAGCATTCCTTGTCTACATTCTAAGGAGGCATTGTCTACAGGAAAAGAGCAGACAGAGCGATCTTTCAGACGGACTAGAATTTGGCTGCCATCAAATGCCATCAAGGTTCCAGACAATTCATCAATTTTTGTTCTCTGTGTGGCAGGTGTGGGGGTGGCTGTCGCCGTGGGGGCCTCCGTCGCAGTTTCCTGGTGAGCAAAAAGATCGTTTAATTTTTCGTGAGAGGACTCCCGGCATCCACTCAGGGCAAACACAGCCGAGCAGAATAGAGCTGAGAAAAGCTGCTTTTTCATAGGTACTCCTTTTGGATGCCAGGGGAGTAGTTTATTTGTCTTTTGGGTCTGGAACCGAAGACTCCTCGACACTCCTGGTCTCCGTCATTGGTGAAAATTGAAAAATATCTTGGTAAGTCTCCCACTCTTCTTTGTTAGAAGCAGGAGTGGGCATGAGACCGGTGCACTCCGTGCAGGCATTGGTCCCTAAAATGTCATCATCGTAAATACAATATTTATTAGTTTGAAATTTTTCTTCCTTCATCTGTTTTCACTCCTTTGGGAGTTAGTATGAAGGAATTCGAAAAAATTATGCTGGATTCTCAAAATATTTATAAAGTTTGGCCGCTATGATGCGATGACCGGACGGTGTCAGATGAATTCCGTCGATGGTCAGGGCAGAATAGCCCACCTGCTGTGCCAGGTCGTTAAGAGGACGATGAAGGGGAATAAAAGTAACACGGTATTCCTCACAGAGCTCCTGCATCACCTGAGACATGGCGTTTAAGGGTTCGAACCAATTATAGTATTCCGCTGGACGTGGAAAGACGAAAGGTTCTAGAAGGTAAAGGGAGGCGGATGTATACTGGGTAAGTCTTCGAAATAGCTTTAAAAGATTTAAGCGGAATTTCTGCAATTGATAGAATACAGATACCGAGGTGTTACACATCCACATACTGATATCATTGATTCCTACCAGCAAAGTCACTGCATCCGGGTCTCGTTTCAGGCAATCGGCGCTCAAATTTTCCAGCACACGATTTAAGGTAAAGCCGTTTACACCCCGGTTGACGGTTTTCCAGGCAGTTTTTTTCAGCAACATGTCATTTAGCTGACGGACGTATCCATACCCCAGTCCGTCGGGAGTAAACATTCGGTCGCAGTCGGTGAGACTGTCTCCAAGGCAAATCAGTTGTTTCATAGCAGCCTCCTTGAAAAATCTGTCAATACTGTATTAAGTGTAACTTTTTCTAGGAGAGAGTGCAAGAAGTTTTCAAAAAAAACCCCTCTGTGTACAAGAAATTCTGATACAAAAAGAGAGCCACTGCTCCCGGATGATTTCTCATCCGCTTAGCAATGGCTCCTTCTATTATCAGGTATACAAAGGCGAACAGCCCTAAGGGGAATTTTTGTTGTATATAGGCTGTTCGCCGCTAAAGGGGGGGGTTAATCTATCTGAATAAAGGTAGGTTTCTCTTCAATTTTCTTCGGGATTTCTTTGGGAATACAAATTTTCAGGATACCGTCTTTAAATCCGGCTTTGATGTCTTCCTGTTCTACCTGATCTCCGACGTAGAAGCTTCTCTTGCAGGTTCCGGCAAAACGTTCCCTTCGCAGATAACGACTGTTGTCGTCCGACGAGGCTTCTTCTGTCCGGGATGCGGTGATTGTCAGATAACCATCTTTTAGCTCTGCCTGAACATTTTCTTTTTGATACCCAGGCAGTTCGATGTCTAACATATAATAGTCATTTTTTTCCTGAATATCCGTCTTCATCAGAGAAGTATCGCTCTGTTCATAGCTGTTGGTGAAAAATGGATCTTTAAATAATTCATCGAATAAATTGTAACCGTAATTTCTTCTGTTGAGCATCATAGTAATATCCTCCTTATTATAGAACAATTCCTCAATGTCTTTCCGGATCCCATTTAAAAAGAGATTGAAGAATTTGTTTTATCTGTTTTATTTGTTCTATGTGTAATATAATACAGATTATTAGCACTGTCAAGAGGTGAGTGCTAATTTCACAGAATGTTCACAAATTATTGGATTTTCTGTCTCTGTCAAGACTGGACAAATCAAAATTTAGAGTTTATAATACACTCACAAAGAAAATCTAATCGCTTTTGATACCGATCTGTCGTTTCAGACAAAATTTCCAATGTATTTTTATGAGAAGATTAAAAAAGAGAATTTATGGGGACTCTGTGCTATTGCGGGAGCTTTGACAGAGGCTGAATAGAAGGGAGGTGTTGTTCACGTATGTGCTGCAAAGAGCTATTGTATTATGTCTGGTAGCAGTGGCAGTCTGCATGGATTTGAAAAAGGAGAAGGTAAGTAATGAGTGGATTCTGTGCGGGTGGGCGGTTGGCTCATTCTGGCAAATCTGGTCAGGAGGCATCCGGGGACTCGCAGTGTTCTTTCTGGGTGCACTGCTTCTTTTGACAATCTTATTTTTACTTTATTATCTACGAATGCTGGGGGCGGCAGACCTAAAACTTTTGTCAGCCGTCGGAGGAATCATAGGACCAAAGAAAATTTTGGTCTGTATGCTTTATAGTTTTTTTCTGGGTGCCATTTTGGCATTTCTGCTTCTCGTTGCGCGCCGCAGCCTTGCGGAACGTCTGCGCTATTTTTTTCACTATTTATGGAACTTTATACGGACAAAAGAGTTTGCTCCCTATGGGCTTACAGGGAATAGGCCGGAGAACATGCATTTTACGGTGCCTGTTTTTCTGGGGGTTCTCTTTTGGATAGGAGGGTACTATTGAAGAAAGCAATTTTTGCCGTGTGTGATCCTGAGAAGGAATATGCACATAACTTTATGGAGTATTTGAATCAGAAACAGTCGCATCCCTATGAAATCCAAGCGTTTTCTAGTGTGGACGTTTTGACAGAGTACGCGCAAAAGCACCACATTGAGATTCTCTTGATCTCGGACAAGGCCATGTGCCCTAGAGTGAGAGAATTAGATGTGGGAAAGCTGATGATTCTCTCTGAGGGAGTTCACAGTCCTCAGCTAGATCAATATCCCAGTGTATATAAGTACCAATCTTCCGACAATGTGATTCGGGAAGTGTTGAATTGTTACGGGGAGGAGACCGAGCTGACCGGTGAGAGGATTCAAAGGCCGCTGAAGGTATTGGGAGTCTACTCACCTTTGGGAAGAGTCCTGAAGACTTCTTTTGCTCTGACGCTTGGACAGATTCTTGCAAAACAGAAAGCGGTTCTCTATTTAAGCTTAGAGGAATATTCCGCTTTGAAGATTATGATGGACACAGAGTTTGAGAAAAATCTCAGTGATCTGCTTTACTACATTCGGCAGGGGTATACGAATTTTGCGCATCTTTTGGGTGGAATGGTTTTGACCTGCAATAATATGGATTATCTGCCGCCGGTACAGTTTTCTATGGATATACGAGGGACCAGTATGGAACAGTGGGAGAATCTGGTTCAGGCAATAGCCGTCTACAGCGCCTATGAGGTTTTGATTGTGGATGTGGGAAATGGATTAGAAGATCTTGGGAGTTTTTTAAATTGCTGTCATAAGATCTACATGCCGGTCCAGGAAGACTGGGTTTCTCAAGAAAAGATCAGGCAGTTCGAACGGACACTACAATTGAGCGGTCAGGAGGAATTGATTCAAAAAATTGAAAAACTTCATTTGCCTTATCATGGTCTCAAAAAGGAAGGAGGCGATTATATAGATCAATTGGTGTGGAGTGCCCTTGGTGACTATGTGAGAGAGCTATTGAGAAAGGAGAAATTATGAGCAGACAAAAATTTCAGGAGATACGGCAGGCCTTGATGCAGAGGTTAGATTTGACCAGAGAGCTCACGGATGGGGAGATTCTAAGTTTGATTGATGATCTGATACTGAGTGATCTGAAAGAAGAAGGGCTGTCTTTAAAGGAAAAGGTGGAGTTGCGGCAGCGGCTGTTTCATTCTGTGAGAAAGCTGGATGTACTTCAAGATTTGCTGGAGGACAATTCAGTCACAGAGATTATGGTCAATGGGCCGGACAGTATTTTTGTGGAACGAGAAGGAAAAATCAAGAGGTGGAACAGAAGTTTTACCTCAAAAGAAAAATTGGAGGATGTTATTCAGCAGATTGTAGGAAAGTGCAATCGGGTCGTCAATGAAGCCAGCCCCATTGTAGATGCACGTTTGGAGAGCGGGGAGAGGGTAAATGCGGTCATCGCTCCCGTAGCTTTAAATGGACCGATTTTGACAATACGACGTTTTTCGAAACAGCCCATTACGATGGAAAAGCTTTTACAGTTGGGAAGTCTGACGGAGGAATGTGTGAGGTTTTTGAGTAAGATGGTTCAGGCACGCTATTCTATTTTGGTGGGAGGCGGAACCGGGAGTGGAAAGACGACGTTTTTAGGCGCTCTCTCAGAATATATACCGAATGAGGAGAGAATTATCACCATTGAAGACAATGCGGAGCTTCGCATTCAGGGAATCGACAATCTGGTGAGATTGGAGGCAAAAGCGGCGAATCTGGAAGGAGGCAGAGATATCACGATTCGTGATTTAATCAAGACTGCGCTGAGAATGCGCCCTGACAGAATTATTGTGGGAGAGGTACGCTCAAAGGAGGCCGTCGACATGCTGCAGGCACTCAACACAGGCCATGAAGGCTCCTTGTCCACAGCCCATGCCAACAGTACCAAGGATATGCTGAGCCGGTTGGAGACAATGGTGCTGATGGGAATGAATTTGCCTATGGAAGCCATCAGGCGCCAGATTGCCTCGGGGCTGGATTTGCTGATTCATCTTGGAAGAATGCGGGACCGAAGCAGGAAGGTGTTGGAGATCACAGAAGTTTTGGGATATGAGAATGGTGAAATTCAGCTAAATCCACTGTTTTGCTGGAAGGAGGGAGAGGGGTTAGTGCGGACGGGAGATTTAGTCAGAGCAGAGAAGCTGGCGCGGTCGGGGGTGGCGCTTTGAAGAAAGATTATGGAATGTATCAGTTTCAGTGGAAAGAAAAAGTGAGATATCTGGCCGAAGCTACGGTGCTGTGTGCGGGGGTCAACTGGCTGTTTTACCAGAACATTTGGGCCTTTCTCCCGCTGCCGGCAATCGTATTCATTTATTTTCGTCTGCGAAAACAACAAAAAATTAGAGAGCAACAAAGAGAACTGAATTATCAGTTCAAGGACATGCTGGATTCCTTGAATGTTACCTTGCAAGCCGGCTATTCCGTGGAAAATGCGATTTCGCTGTGCGCACGGGAATTAGAACGTCTCTATGGGAGAGAAGCAGATCTTACAAGAGAGTTGAGAGAAATGGAAGATAAATTAAAGCTGAGTGTGCCTGTGGAGAGACTTTTCATGGATTTGGGGAGCAGAAGTCATTCGGAGGACGTGGAGAACTTTGCAGTTGTATTTCAGACAGCGAAGAGAAGCGGCGGGGATATGAGAAAAATTTTGGAGAAATCCGCGCAGATGCTGGGAGATAAAATTGAGGTAAAAAAAGAGATTGAGGCGGTACTGACGGCAAAAAAATCAGAACAGAGGTTGATGAGCGTTATGCCATTCGGGATTATTCTATATATGAGTTTGACCTCTCCGGGATTTCTAGAGGTTTTATATGGAAACCTGTTTGGAGTGGCGGTGATGACGGGATGTTTGGCCGTGTATCTTTTTGCCTGGTGGTTGGGAAATCGGATTGTGGACATTGAGGTGTGAGTATGGAATTACATATATGTATATTTGTAGGACTTTTTCTGCTGTGGTTGGGATTTCACAAAAAGTGGAAGATCGGGAGAATGTTAAAAGATGACAAAGGACGCAGACTGTTTTTTCTGGTCGCTGTAGGGGGAAACCTATTGGGAATCATTTTGAGTGTCGAGAATAACCGAGAGCGCCAGGTGCCAAAGGTGATGCACCGGGAAGAGTTAGGATATGAACAGGAATTGGTTGTCTGTGTGGACGGCGGGGAAGAGAGCAGGCTCACCGTGCAAATTCCTGAGAAAGAAAACCAACAGGAGGAAGAAGGACCGGAGGAAGCTAAACAGGAGCTAAGTCTGGAACAGCAGGTTCAGGATGAAATTCTGCGTTTCAACCAGGAGAAGAACGATCCTGAGAATTATTACCTTCCGCAAACTTTAAACGGCAGGTCTTTGCAGTGGGGGATTCCGGAGGACTATACGGGAACGTTCATGTCTTCTATGTGTCTGGGAGCTGCGGCGGTATTGCTGGTATTCCGAGAAAGGGAGAAGGAAAACAGCAGAAAAAAGCGGGAGGAAGAACTTATAATGGACTATCCGGGTCTAGTGACGAAGTTCACGCTCTTGATTCAGGCAGGAATGTCTGTGCGGGGAGCATTTCAGAAGATCTCTGAGGATTGCGAGACGAAAACAAAGGACAGGCGTCCGGGGTATGAAGAGGTTCGCAGGACTTGTATCGAGATGGATAGCGGAGTATCGCAAAAGGAAGCATACCAGAATTTCGGACAAAGGTGCGCTCAGGCGAAATATAAAACCTTTTCTACCCTCTTAGTTCAGAATCTACGCAGTGGAAACAGAAATCTGGTGGACATGCTAGAGAGGGAGTCTACAGAGGCCTGGGAAGAGAGAAAACGCAGGGCCAGAATCCACGGGGAGACTGCGGCTACGAAGTTGCTAGTTCCTATGATTCTCATGCTAGGCGTGGTGCTGGCTTTGTTGATGATACCAGCCTGCTTATCCTTTTACAGCGGGTGAACAAAGGAGGGAGGTGAGAATATGGGGAGTCTACAGGGCTTATTTTTCGAAGAGGACGCGGTAGGCGTCGTGGAGATTATCTTGATTTTGGTGGTCTTGATAAGTTTAGTTGTGATATTCAAGGAACAGCTGGTTAGTTTAGTAAAGAACATACTGTCTAAGATCACTAAGCAGAGCAATGCTATTTAAGCTCAGAAATTGGAGAGGAGGTGGTGCCTGTGGAGCGAAAAGGGAGTATTACAGTATTCTTGGCATTGACTCTGAGCGTTCTGGTGGTTTTAGTTAGTGCATTGTTGGAATCCGTGCGTGTCTCCTGCGGAAGAGCACATGTTTTAAACGGAGCAGATGTAGGGTTGTATTCCCTTTTTGCTCAATATGACAGGGAACTATTGGAGAGCTATGAGATATTTGGGCTTTATCCATCTGTGTCGTCGGAGGGAGTGCCCGTGGGACAGGCGTATAAAATTTTTGAGGGATATATGGAGCCGGTTCTTCAGGTGAAGGGCATATCCATGGAGCTGGGAATCGGAGGCATCAGCGGTTATACACTGTTGACGGACTACGGTGGACAGGAGTTTTTAAGGCAGTCTGTGGAAGTACAAAAGCAGGTGTCTGAAAAAGAAGGATTGGAATGGCTGGAAGAGGCTGTACAGGAAAGAGCGAAGGAGACACAGGGTCATGAAAATGTCTGGGAGGAATCCGAAGGAGGAGCTCTCACAGAATATGACCAGGCAATTGATCAGGCGCTGGAACAGGAAGCCCAGGAGGAGGTTCAGGAAGAAGTTCAGGAGGAAGGATTTCAGGGCGACAGTTTTCAGCAGGATCCTGTTCAGACAGAGCAGGCGGAAAATCCAATTCAGACCATACGGGAGCTGATGAATAGGGGGATTCTTTCTCTGGTTTTAGAAAACCCTCAGGAAGTATCCTGGACTTCTGTTGATCTCAGTCAGATGCTCTCCCAGAGAGAGCTTGAAAAAGGGTTTGCCATGGGAAATAGACAAGAGAAGGCATCAGCGTTGGAGCGGCTGTTGTTTCAGAGATATCTTCTGGACAGGATGGGAAATTACTTAGACCCGGGAGGGGGAGTGATGAAAAATCAAGTAGAGTATATTTTATTCGGCAAAGAGAGTGATGGAGAAAATCTGAAGTCTGCGGCGAATCGTCTTCTGCTGATTCGAGAAGGGTTCAACTTATCTTATTTGCTGTCTAGCCCTGAGAAACGGGCGCAAGCGCAGAGCTTGGCGCTTGCGATCGCGTCGGCATTTCTTTTTCCACCGGCTGCGTCAATCATAGAGAAGGCATTGCTAGTCTGCTGGTCCTTTGGAGAGAGCGTTCTAGATTTGAGAGAACTATTTTCAGGAGGAAAGATAGGACTTTGGAAAAGTGCGGATACCTGGCAGCTTTCACTGGAAAATCTCATACATCTTCCAGATCTTTTGGAATCTGGACACAGGGGGGACCCAGAAGGGCTCTCTTATGAGGATTACTTGCAGGTACTGCTGTTTTTGGAGAGTACAGATACACAGGTTATGAGGGCTTTAGATCAGGTAGAAATGGAAATGCGGGTACGGAAAAACAATAGTTCTTTTCGGCTGGACTATTGTATGACTGCACTGGAAGTATCTGTGGAGGTTATGATTCAAGACCGGGCTTTTACAGTGAACAGACAATATGGATATGGAAATTCCTAGAGGTGACAGGAGGTGTAAAAAGATGCTTTTTCGAAAACAGGTATATAAAGATAACGTACACTCTCTTCAGGTCTGCTACACAGATTCTTCACCCCCGAAAGGAGAATCTGCCGTTTCCGGGAAGGCATCTTTTTGCGCCTCTGCCGCTGAGGGAAGTCTGACTGTAGAATGCGCACTGGTGTTGTTTCTATTCTTTGTGGGGATAGCTATGATTCTGAGTTTTTTTGAGATTTTTCAGATACAGGTTCAAAGGCAGTATGAACTGCGGGAACGGGCGGAGGAGATAGGAATGAATGATACTTCCTGGGAGAAGGCTCCGAAAGAGGTGGAAATACCGGATTTTTACATATGGAGAGCGCCGATTTCAGCAATTTCCTTGCCGCCGGTTCCAATGTATAGCAAGTTGAAAGTGCATACTTGGACGGGGTACCAGGAGGAGAATGGAGCTGTACAGGAAGAGAAGATGGTATACATAGCGGATACAGGCAAAGTCTATCATTTAAAAAGTACATGCAGTTACCTCAGAGTATCCTTGGAGGCGGTTTCAGCAAAAGAACTGCCTGGACGGAGGAATGAAAGTGGTGGAAAGTATTATCCATGCGAGAGATGTATAGAAGATGGAAAAAAAACTTCGATAGTTTACATTACCGGGAGCGGCGACCATTATCACGGACAAATAACCTGTGGAGGTTTGAAGCGAACTGTACGTATGGTCCCGCTGTCACAGGTAAAAGGATGGCTTGCTTGCAGCCGATGTGGAGGATAGGAGAGAATGGAGACGATGAGAGAGGTTGTTATCTTGGGAGTTTTGGCGTGGAATAGTTATACGGATATCCGGGCAAGAAAGATAGGGCTATGGTCTGTTGTTCTGTTGGGGAGTTTCGGATTTATATTGGGAGGCATCAGTGTGGAGGCTGCTATGAAGATTGCGTGGGGGCTTTTGCCCGGAATCTGTATGTTGGGAATCAGCCTTGTCACAAAAGGGGCTCTTGGTCTGGGAGATGGATTTTTGACGATGGGACTGGGAATGTGCCTGGGGGCCTGGGAGACCACTATGACACTTTTGACAGGACTTTTTGGGGCAGCTTTTTGGGCAGGCTGGGATTTCATGCTTGGCAGGAAAAAGAAAAACGCGGAACTGCCATTGGTTCCATTTTTTCTATTGGGGAATTTAATAAGACTGCTATTATAGAAAGGAGTGAGCGAAGTGAATTGCAGAAGAGGAAGTCTGACGGTGGAGCTGGCCTGTTTGATGTCGGTTATTCTGTTTGTGATTTTCAGCTTGTTAGGCTTGTGTTTTTATGTTCACAACCGGTGCTTTTTGAGCGCAGGAGCCTGCGAGGCAGCTTTGACTGGGGCTATAGAGTCGCACCGACAGGATGGGGTTCCGCTGGAAGCCGCGCGGCTGAGAGCGAAGGAGCGGGCGTCGGTGGGGTTTTGGGGGATGAGTGAAGTCAACATGCAGGTTCAGGAAACAGGAAAAGAATGGAAAGTCACATATACGGGCGATGTTTTTACCTTGTACGGAGGATTGAGGTGGAACCTGAAAATTCAAGGGGAAGCAAAAAAGATATTTCCGGTGCAGAGAATACGGAAAGCACGTATCTGGAAAGGCGACTGATTCCCTGAAAGTGGTGGAGAATTGAGGAGTAAAGATGCAGGTGGATTATAAAAGAGATGTAAATCACAGTTATTTAATTTTACAGGGGCCCGAGGAAGTGAACACTTCTGGATATCAAACCAGAATGATTCTTTGTAACCAACTTTCTTCGTTACTGTCGTGTACAATTCAAGGGATGGATGGGAAGAATCTCTTTTATTTTGAGATTACGTCTCGTCAATCTCTGGTTGACAGATACGCTGGAAAGGAAATGAAACGGGAAGATATTTTTCAGATTTTTCAAGGGATGGTGAGAGCGGCCCAGGAATTGGGAAGTTATCTGCTAGATGCTAGAAATTTGATTCTGGCACCGGATTTTATTTATCTGGAAGCCGGAGAGACAGACATCCGATTTTGTTATCTGCCAGGGTATGAAAAAGAGGTGGGAGAACAGTTTCGGCAGCTGGCTGAGTATATTCTTCCCAAGATTGACCACCGGGACAAGGATGCGGTGACTTTGGGGTATGGAATGTATCGGATTTCTATGGAAAAGGAGTTTCAGATTGACAGAATTAAGGAAGAATTGTACCAGGATTACGAGGAGAAATCATTTGAGGAAGAGACGTGTGCAGAGAAAGAGGATTTTTTGTGGGAAGAATTGCCCTTTTCTCAGGAGGTTGAGGGTTTTGAGAGAGAAGGAGAAGAATCCGTATTTTTACGGGAAAAATCCTCTAGAGTAGACAGGAGTTTGCCTTGGCAAGCTGCTTTTCTTATCCCTGGGCTACTGTTGAGTGTGGCAGTCATTTGGAAAGTGTGTGGCGGGAACATAGAATTGGTTTGGATTCTTGGAGGGGGGATAGTCATGATGGGAAGCCTCTCTATGGGAGTTTGGCTTTATTCAAGAAAGAAGACGAAAAGGGCTGAGAATATGTTACAAAAGGAGCAGGGAAAAACTAGATATTGCGATAAGAAAGCCGTGCGAAAAATTTTGAGTGTAGAGCAAGAAGAAACAAAAGGGTGGTATCGGCAGGAAGAAGGAAAGGAAGACATCTATTTTGACAAGGCGGATGGAGAAGATGGCCGAGGGAGACATACTGAGACAGAGGATGGAGCAGAACTGACCATGGTATTGTCGGAGGCTTCTAAGACAGCTGGCAGTTCTCTGGTGAGCAAGGAGGAAGGAAAATTTCCGCCGATTCTGTTGGACCAGGAACTGCTGATAGTGGGGAAACTTAAGACAGCGGTGGATGTGGTTCTCCCTTATCCTACGGTCAGCAGAGTTCATGCTAAAATACGGAAGATTCAAGGAAAATTTTATCTGATGGATCTCAATTCGAGGAATGGGACCTTTGTCAATGGGAGGGTACTGGAAAGTGGTGAGGAGTATGAGCTGAGAGATCAGGATGAGGTACAATTTGCAGATATTTCCTATATTTTTTTGAAGTAGAGAATGTAAAAAAATATTTATAATATACTTTTATAGGAATTTATATTGCAGAATGCAGATAATTGTCGATATAAGGAGAATAAAATAAAAAGACGA
>UMGX01026680.1_pt1 | contig 94107 bp, 85 predicted proteins | sample 1965411 | NCBI WGS metagenome assembly UMGX01 (sample SAMEA4836086, study PRJEB28245) | human gut metagenome | biome: gut microbiome; material: fecal sample | place: Denmark | collected 2008 | reverse complement strand
AATCCATCTTTTTCCTTCCCTCACCGGCTGTTTTTCCATACTGTTAGCAATGTTTATAAAAAGCATATTTCTCGGATTCTGTATTTCTGTTTTTATCCATTTTTCTCCTTTTTCAACTTTTTCACTTGCTTCCAGCGCATTATCCAGCAGATTGCCAAATAAAATACAGATTTCATTTTCTTCCAATACGAATTTTTCAAGTGAACAGGCGGTTATCTTCCATACAATTTTCTTTTTTTCTGCCATATGCATCTTCAGATTCAGCAGAAGATCCAGTGGCTGACAAGTCGTCCATGGATAGAACTTCACAGATTCATACTCCGGTGTAATCTTATCCAGATAACTCCGAAGTTCTTTCCAGTCCTGCCTCTTCTCATATTCTTTTAATAAAAGCAGATGATTTTTCATATCATGATTGATTCTCCGGTTCTCTTCCAGTGCTTCTTTCAGATTTGCATAATTGTTTTCCATCATCGTATTTTGAAATTCAATCATCTGATTCTCTCTTTGCAGGCTTTCATAGCGGAAAATAAATTTACTGAACTGCCATAACAGCCAGATCAGCAGGAGCGCTATTACATTTGCAGTCACAATATTCTGAAAATACCATTTGGTTCCTTCACCCATCAACATCAACTGATAGATCAGAATTACAATATGTAAACCTGCTCCAAATGTTACAATCAGTCCTTTATATTCCTCTGCGATTCTCTTTATGGTTTTCTTTTTGCAAATAAAACAGACATAACCAAGAAATATTACACCTGCGATCAGGCAGCTTACTGTTTTTGGCAGCATGTCCAATTTCCACATCTTGGATGGATTCTGGCTTGTTCCCTGCATCAGAACTGCCCATGATGCAATAAATACTTCCAAAAAACTTAAACCACCATAGCAAACAGCAGGTACTCCAAATGCAAATGCGTACGCCTCTGTGCCAAGTGCAACACAGATAAAACCGCACAGTGTGAGTAAGAACACTGTCAAATACATTCCAATCGGATACTCTTTACCTGCCACAAGTAAAACCACAGTTCCCACACTTCCGGCATATATAAATCTGTCTGCTTTTCTTCCTGCCGTTGCCGGCATTCCCTGTTTCATCAGATATGCAGACATCAGTGCCTCCAGAACCGCAAGTATAATAATAATGCTTCTATATCCCATGATATCTTTTCTTCCTCTCCCAGTACTGTCTGACACATTCTTTTAATTCCATCAGATGCCTTCTTGCAATTCTTACTCTCACACCGCCGGAAAGTTCAAGTTCCATTCCGTGTATCTGTATGACTTTCTCTATATTGACAAGGCAGCTACGGTCTGCATATACAAAATCTCTGTGCTGTAATTCCTCCCACAACGTTTTCATATTGATCTGTTCTCTGTAAACCTTATCCTGTGTGTAATACTCTACATATTTCTTTCCTTTTGCTTTCTGAATATAAAGAATATCTCCATATCGGATTTTCTGCATACCTTCTATCGTTTCAAGCACGCGGTATGAGTCTTCTTCCTCTCTCCGCTGCTGCAATATATTTCTTAAAACTTCTGGTATCCGAACTTTCATCTCTTCTTTCAGAATATACTGATATGCATCCAAACGGTAACTTTCAATCGCAAACTCTTCATGTGATGTAATAAAAATGAGGGGAATTGCTTCCCCCTTTTCCTGTGCATGTTTCTTGTTCAGCCACTTTCCGAGTTCAATTCCATTCATCGTATCCATCTCGATATCAGAAAATACGGCAAGATATTTTTCATCCTTTTTCACAGATTCCAGAAATTCTTCTGCCATACAAAACAACCGCACATTAATCTTATCTGTCATATTCTTTTGTTTCAGCGTCTCTGTTACATATCTTCCGATAACCTTTAACATCTGCACTTCATCATCTATGACTGCTATACTTTTCTTTTCTGTTTTTCTCATAAATTTATCTGTTGCCTTCTAATTCTGCCAGCTTTCTTCGAAGCAATTCCACCTCATTTCTGGCTTCATCCAGCTGCCCTTTCGTTTCATCCAGCCGTCCTTTCGTTTCATCCATCTGTCCTTTCGTTTCATCCATCTGTCCTTGGGCTTCATCCAGTTTTCCTTTCGTTCCAACCAGCTCATCCTTCGTTTCATCTAATTCCTTCTGCATGTCATCAATCATTAACTGCACTGTATTACGATCCATCTCCAGTAATTCCTTTGAAAACATAGCCATCACCTCTTCTATATTCCGGCACATATCATAGATCTGACTGTACAGATCTTTAAAATCCGGATACTTCTCAATGATTGTGATGATCTCTTCCGGTCTGTCCATACATAGGAAAGCAAGCCACGCTTCAAGACGATTCGCAATCTTTATTTCTCCATTTTTATTGTGCTTAATCTTCTGAAAAATGTCAAGCGGAACAAATAAATATTTTTGAAGCAGATTCATTTCCAGACCAGTATCTGACTCCTGCTCAAACCGATGTATATATGTATCTGGAAAGTGTTTAAATTCTTCCAGCTGCACTACCATATCCATGATCAGCAAACTATTTTCATCTGCAAGTCTTCAAGAAATTCCTTCCTTCTTTCTTCTCTCCAGCTATAAAACATATCCTTCAACTGTTTGTCCTTCTCAATATCCTTCATTACTTCTTCCCGTGAACGGATCACCGGAAAATACTGACGTAATTTGTTTGTCATGGCAAACGCTCCTCTTCCTGATGCAGTCATAAAACCTTCCTGCATTTTTCATCGTTACTTTTTACATCTTGTTACGAACTAATTTTTTACTAAAAATCAAATTAAGTATTTAAACAAATATTACATATCAAAGGCAAACTGACGTCGTAACATCTTCACATGACACTCAGCAATCGTTTCCCTCTAAAATTAAAGTTTCTGGATTTTGCTCCAAACCGGAGCATTTGAATATTCGTATTTTCTAATACAAATAGAATCTCTTTAGAACTATAAGATATAACTTGTGTTTACTTTACCAGAAAAGCCCACAAAACACAAGTTGTATTTTGCAGGCTTTCTCTCCTGAAATTATTTTCAATTATTTTTCTTCCGGTGCCGGCATTCCTTTTTCTTCATCTGCCTCGTAAGAGAAAAAATCAAAATCGGCATAATGTTTATGCAATACACGGTCTGCACATGTAAGACCTACAAATGTTCCTGTGAACTCACCATATTTACAATACTCATCAGAGAGCTTCGTTGTGTCAAATGTCCTTCCGATTCTTGTATAATTCTCACCGTCATAACTCCACTCGAACCAAAGCTCTCTTCCCTCAATCCGAAGTCTCAGATAAATCGGAACATCCTCCACTGCAATTCTCGTATCCAGATATTCTGTCTTTTCTCCATTTTCAAGCTGGATGATCGACAGTGCACTTCCACCCAGTGTCTGACTGTAATATTTACGCAGATTAATATAATTCATATTATCGTAATAAATGATCAGTCCGGCACTGTGCTGGTATACTTCCGGCTTGTATTCCATCTTTGTTGTAACCGTTGCATAGACACTGGTCAGTTTTCTTGCAAGGATACTGACCTTATTCAGCGATGTTCTGGACTCCTGTCCGCGAATTCTCACATAACCCGGACGGGCTTTTACATCAGCAAAACTCTGTGGCATAATACGTGGTGCATAATACCAGTTTCCAAGCTCCTCACCGTCAAAATCATCAAAATCCGGAATCTGTGGAACCGGATATTCCGGCAGTTTGCTTTCTTCTACATATTCTTTCGCCAGATTATCTCCATCTGCCATGCGAAGCCATCCGTCTTCGGTCCACTCCATTTTCTGTATTGCCGTCTCTCTTCCAAGTGTGCAGCGAAGCTCCGGTGCAAACGGTCTGGAACAGAGATGTACCAGATAAACCTCGCCAAGAGAAGTTTCTACATAACTTCCGTGACCGGATTTCTGCAGAACGCTGTCCGGATTGAAATATTTCGGTTTCAGATGATCCGGATCATGTCTTTCATTCGACTCGCCCGGAACACTTGTTACGATCGGATTCTTCGGATCCCCTTCATATGGTCCCCATACATTTTTGGATCTTCCCATCGTCACGCAGTGATTGTATCCGGTTCCGCCTTCCGCACACATAATATAATAATAACCATTTCTCTTTGTAAGATGCGGTGCTTCAATACATCCTCGGTCTGTACCGCCGCGCCAGATTCGTTTCGGATATCCGACTACTGCCTTTTCTTTCGGAGAATACTCAACCAGACAGATCACACCCGGTTTTTCATATCCTTCTCTTGTCTCCCACTCCAGAGAAACAATCCATTTTCTTCCGTCATCGTCGTGAAGAATAGAAGCATCAAATCCTGCGGAATGTAAATAAACCGGCTCACTCCACGGTCCACGAATGTCTTTTGCTGTTACAAGATAATTGTCTACATCAAAATATCTTGCATTCATAGAATTCATCACACCATATACGACATAGAACAGATCTTCCTCTTCACAGTAAGTAAGGCACGGCGCCCAGATTCCTTTTGCTGATGGAAGTTTTTTCAGATCTACCTGTTCATCTGTCAGCACATGTGTATACAGCTCCCAGTTTTTCATATCCTTTGAATGATAAATCGGGATTCCCGGCATCCACTCAAACGTGGATACCGCAATATAATAATCGTCTCCTTTTCTGCAAATACAAGGATCCGGATTAAAACCTTTGAAAATCGGATTCTTAATCATTGTCCGCGACACCTCTTCCTTCTTTTAAGTCTGTTACGATTCCATCGTATTCTTTATCCAGTTTGTAGAAGCACATGATCGCTACGATCAATACTGCTGCTAACACCGGAATGTAGATAAATAACGCATTGATCGCTGTCAGTGCAGATGCACTCTGTGCTACCGCTTTTTCTGCATATCCTCCAAGTGCCAAAATCCATCCGAGCATAGCGGATCCAAGACCATTTCCGACTTTGAATCCAAAGCTTGAAGCACTGTTGATCAGTCCTTCTGTACGATATCCGGTCTTCCACTCTCCATATTCGATCGTATCCGATACAATCGCAAACATGCAGGAAGAAATTCCGGCATTACCGACACCTTTTAATCCAGATGCGATCATGATTCCGATATAACTTGTTCCGACAAATGCAAACATTGCAAATCCGAGTCCATAGATGATTGCTCCGAGAATCAGCATATTTCTCTTACCGATCTTCTTAATGATAAATGCGGTAAAGAACATTGCCACGATCTGTACGATACTTGCTACAAAATTCATCGGTCCGACCAGATTTGGATTTTTCAGTACAACTTTTGCATAATAAACAGCAGCTCCGCCGTTCAGAGAATAAATGATGAAAATAAATACCAGTGTCAGTGTGATCATGATCCAGTATTTATTCTGGAATAGTAAGCGAATTCCTTTGAAGAACGGGATCTTCTCCTGCTTTGTATGTTCAGAAGGTTTTACTCTCTCTTTCGTTCCTGTAAATGTAATTAAAAATATGATAACTGCAAGTACTCCGAACACTGCAAATGCTTTCGTCCATGCAGATGCGTTATTTCCAAATGCCTGTACAAGCGGAAGTGTCAGGTTTGTGATGATCAGCGTTCCGGTTGTTGCAAGGATCATACGGAAAATACTTAAAACAGATCTCTCATACTGATCCTGTGTGATTAAGGCATTCAGGGTTGCATATGGCACATTGATTGCCGTATAAATTACAGATGATACTAAGTTATATGTAATGAAAATGTATGCGATTTTCGCTGTCTGTCCCAATCCTGACGGTACACTGAACAGGAGGATTCCGGCAATTGCAAACGGAATTGCCATCCGTAAGATCCACGGTCTGCATTTCCCCATTTTGGATTTGGTACGGTCTACGATCACTCCCATGATCAGATCCGTAACACCGTCAAAGATACGTGAAACGAGCATGATCGTTCCTACGATACCGGCACTGATATGCACATAATCTGTGTAGTAAAACAGCAGAAATGCTGACATTGCGGAATAAATGATGTTACATCCCAGGTCTCCGCATCCATAGGAAAATCTTTCCCAGAAACTGATTTTCGTCGTTTTTTGTTCCATTTTCTCTCTCCTTCTTATGTATGCTTTTCTTTCTATCTGCATTTATCATAACAGGCATTTTTTATCTTTAGAACAAACAAAAGCGACCTAAAAATAGGACGATTCCGACTTTTTATTTTTCTTTCTCTCTCGATTTCTTTCTTGCCTCTTTGGGAGTACATCCATAATTTTCTTTGAATGTACGCATGGCAACACGGTAATTGGTACATCCGTGTGCTTCAAAAATTTCTCCGATAGAAGCGTCTGTTGCAAGTAATTCTTCATGCACCTTGGCAATCCGGATCGCATACAGATATTCCATCAGTGTCATACCAATCTGCTTCTTGAAAAATCTTGCCAGATAATCTTCACTGTATCCAAAATGTGCGGCAATCTCCGGGACAAGACATTTTTCTCTGTGATGCTCTTTTAAGTAGACCATGATCTCATTTACACGTTCCAGATTTTTCTGATTACGATCTGCTTCTTTTCTTACAATTTTTTTAGAGTAAGAATGAGCCAGCGTGTACAGAAGTTCATACAGCAAACTGTTAAAACGCAGCAGATAAGCCTCCGGACGGATATCGTAGACAATATGCATATCTTCAAAGATTTTCTTCATCTTCTGAAGTCTTGTCTTATCAATCTCATTTTCCGGATGCATATCCACTTCAAACTGATACAATTCAATATCCGGAATGTACTTAGTAAGCATCTCTTTCGGAATCTGTAATACAAGAGCCCTGTTCTTCCTACTCAATACGGAATGCATCACCCTGGAATTAATAATATTAAATTCTCCTGCCTGCAGCACATTTTTCTGGTTCTCGGTCGTCACGGTAATACTTCCTTCCAGCATATACACCAGCTCCAGACTGTCATGCCAGTGCGGTGCGACATAACTTCCTTCATCTACCGATAAATAAAACCGTACTTCCATATCCGGGTTACGCGATACAATTTCGTGACGCATAATTTCAATCCTTTCCATTTTTGTAAAGTATAACACATACTGCGTAAAAACAAAAAGAAGATATTCTATGTTATATGAATCATCAGCCGCATGAATTAGCTGCTTTAATACTTTATGAAATATAATATGAAAAATCAAGAAAAAATATATGAATATGCTATAAAAGAAATGGTTGGTCACAGCATTAAAGATGTTATAGAATCTGTCTATACAGTTCGAGACCTCGAATGGTTAAGAAACGACCTAGAAAAACTAGAATAAAGCGATTGAAAAGTGTTACTAATACCGTGTTACTAATACGTTACTAATATGTTACTAATCAACCGCTTTTTCTTATCTTTTATTCAGTTCTACTAAGTCTAAAACCCTTGTAAATTGGGCGTTTCTTAGAATTTACCTGCCTTTGCAGCTTCCTCGATGGAAACGGCTACAGCTACAGTCATACCAACCATCGGGTTGTTACCTGCACCGATCAGTCCCATCATCTCAACGTGAGCCGGTACAGATGAAGATCCAGCGAACTGTGCATCAGAGTGCATACGTCCAAGTGTATCTGTCATACCGTAAGAAGCCGGTCCTGCTGCCATGTTGTCCGGGTGAAGTGTACGTCCTGTACCACCACCGGAAGCAACTGAGAAGTATTTCTTACCCTGCTCGATACATTCTTTTTTGTATGTACCTGCAACCGGGTGCTGGAAACGTGTCGGGTTTGTAGAGTTACCTGTGATAGATACATCTACTCCTTCTTTGTGCATGATTGCAACACCCTCACGAACATCGTTGGCACCATAGCAGTTAACTTTAGAACGAAGTCCTTCAGAGTAAGCGATTCTCTGTACTTCTTTCAGTTCTCCTGTATAGTAATCATACTCTGTCTGTACATATGTGAATCCATTAATTCTGGAAATGATCTTTGCAGCATCTTTTCCAAGTCCGTTCAGGATAACACGAAGAGGTTTCTTACGAACTTTGTTTGCTTTCTCAGCGATACCGATTGCTCCTTCAGCAGCTGCGAATGATTCGTGACCTGCCAGGAATGCGAAACAATCTGTATCTTCTTCCAGAAGCATCTTTCCTAAGTTACCGTGTCCAAGACCTACTTTACGCTGATCAGCTACAGATCCCGGAATACAGAATGCCTGAAGGCCTTCTCCGATTGCTGCCGCTGCGTCTGCTGCTGTCTTACATCCTTTTTTGATTGCGATTGCTGCACCTACTGTGTATGCCCAGCATGCATTCTCAAAACAGATTGGCTGAATACCTTTTACCTGATTGTATACATCAAGTCCGGCATCCTTTGTGATTTTCTCTGCTTCTTCGATAGAAGCAATGCCATAGCTGTTTAATACTTCATTGATTTTATCAATTCTTCTCTCATATGATTCAAATAAAGCCATTTAATTGTCCTCCTGAAATTTTACCTGATATGTAATACCTGTACGCTATCGCGATTATTCTTTACGTGGGTCGATGATCTTAACTGCATCTTCAACACGTCCGTACTGTCCTTTTGCTTTCTCCCATGCATCATTCGGTGTGTCACCTGCTTTGATGAAGTCTGTCATTTTACCAAGGTTTACAAACTGATATCCGATGATTTCATCGTGGTCATCTAAAGCGATACCTGTAACATATCCTTCAGCCATCTCAAGATAACGAGGACCTTTTGCTAATGTACCATACATAGTTCCAACCTGAGAACGAAGTCCCTTACCAAGGTCTTCCAGTCCTGCACCGATCGGAAGTCCGTCTTCAGAGAATGCACTCTGTGTTCTTCCGTATACGATCTGAAGGAATAACTCTCTCATTGCTGTATTAATCGCATCACAGACAAGGTCTGTATTCAATGCTTCCAAAATAGTCTTTCCCGGAAGGATCTCAGATGCCATAGCAGCAGAATGTGTCATACCTGAACATCCAACTGTCTCAACAAGGGCTTCCTGGATAATTCCTTCTTTAACATTCAGTGTCAGTTTGCAGGTTCCCTGCTGTGGAGCACACCATCCAATACCGTGTGTCAGACCTGAAATATCTTTAACTTCTTTTGCCTTTACCCATTTTGCCTCTTCCGGAATCGGAGCTGGTCCGTGATTTGCACCCTGAGCTACCGGACACATCATCTCTACTTCATGTGAATAAATCATTATAAAACTCCTTTCAACTATGTGTGTGTTTTCTCTTGTAGGCATTGTTATATGTTTAACGCCGTACTTGATTTTATTTTCTCATAAATTCTTTTACTCGTCAATTGTCACTTTTTATCAAATTCCGGCGCTTTCTGCGCCTTTTCTCTGCATTTTACCTGTCAAGTCCCTTCCAGAACGCTGTATCTGCAACGGAACTCTTAATTTCGTCGAATGTATACGGTGCTGTCACCCATGCATATTTTGTACTCTGCTTACCGGATGAAGCGCTTCCCATATTGAATCCGATCTCGATTCCGTCTTTGCTCACAAAAAAATTTGGAACATAAGCTCCTGTTTTGTCATTGCCTTCCAGTGCCTTTTTCATCTCAGCCGTAGTAAGGTCGGTAAGAAAACTGCTGTCACCGGTCTCTTTCTGCATAATCTTTGCCCAGTTTTCTACAAATGTGTCATCCAGCTTTACAATATCTCTGACTTCGTAAATTTTCCCGTCACGAAGACGGATATTTACAGTACGAAGATCTGTCTGATACTCGCTGTATTCACCTCTGGCACTTGTATCTTCAAATACAACACTGATAAACTCATTCGTTGCATAGGTCACTTTGCATTTTACATAACTGATCAGTGCCGGTGTGTTTGCTTCGATTACTTTCTGCTTGATCTTCTCATCCGGATGTGTATAAATCTCATCCACGGTAGACATTGCACAGTTTTTTATTGTTTTATTAATTTTATCTGCATTCTTTCCTTTCAGACCACTGATCTGTGGATAAGCAACATTAAAATCAATGATTGTAGAAGTCTTTTCCGAATCACGGAAGCTGTATGTCTCATTTTTCACCTTGTAAGAAAGATTATCTGCCTTATAGGCTTCTATCTTATCAACGCCTGACACACTGCTTTCGTCTGTCTTGTTCTGGCTGTCTGAACCACTGTTTCCATTATTCTCATCATTATCGTATATATCATCCGAATCATCCCAGCTGTCACCGTCATCCTCATACGGCTGATCTTCTGTGATTCCTACGTCATCTTTTGCTTTATAATAGATAAAACTTCCAAATAAAAATGCGCCGCCGACCGCTACGATCAAAAGTATGATAGCCGCAACAACTCCAACGATGACCGGTACTGCAGATCTCCGCTGTGGCATCTGTACCTGATGACTGTATGTTCCTGCTGGTCCCTGCCCGTTTTCTTCCGGTCCCGGGCCATAACTATAAGAGCTGCTTGAAGAACTGCCTGCACCGTAACCATACGTATTCTGTCCCGGATTTCCGGTGCCGTAATGATAACTATACTGCCCGTATGCACTCTGCACCAGCTCCGCTTCCATCGGTACAAAACGGATTCCGTCCTTTTCCTGTTCTTCTGTCACCTTGTGCATTCCAAGATGCTCGTATGCCTCTACAGTCTGTGGCGCAGCATTTACTGTAATCTTAGAAGCATGCACTTCTCTTGCCGCAAATGCAACAGCTGCCAGATAAAGCATACGTCCGATACCGTGTCTTTGAAATGCCTTTCGTACAAAGAACAGACTGATGTGCCCGTTGTTTGTAACTGCGATCATTCCACAAATCTGCACACCTTCAAACGCACCAAATATAGTCACTTCCTGCCGTTCAAACATCTCGCGGAAAGAGTCATAGCTGATAAATTCATGGAAACGCCCGACGCCTTCATCAGTATATGCCGGTGCAACATCTTCTGCAAATACTTCTGCCGCCAGATGCAGTGCCGGCAAAAGTTCCTGTATCTGTATTTTTCTGATATTCATTTCGGATTTAACTCCTTTCTTTTACCAGTTCCTCCCGCAGGAATGTCAGAGCACGCACAACGGCATAATCTCTGTTTTTCGCACGATTTCCGGTAAAATGAAATTCTTTTACTTCTGTATGTCCCTTTACATAGCATCCAATATAAACCAGTCCGACCGGTTTCTCTTTGGTTCCGCCCCCAGGCCCTGCAATACCGGTCACCGCCAGTGCGGCATCTGCTCCGGCTGCTTTTGCTGCACCTTCTGCCATCTCTCTGGCAGTCTGTTCGCTTACTGCGCCGTATGCTTCCAGTGTCTCTTCTTTTACACCAAGCAGTCTGCTCTTTGCACGATTGGCATAAGTAATATAGCCTTCTTCATACACTTCCGATGCGCCTGCAACATTCATGATCCGTCCTGCGAGCAGACCAGCCGTACAGGACTCTGCGGTTGTCACTGTCATCTTCTTCCCTTTCAGGAGTTCCACAACTGCATCTTCCAGCGTCACATCTTCTTCGGTTGTGTAGATTTTATCTCCGAATCTGTGGAACAGCTCATCCATCATCGGCTTCATTAAAGCATCTGCCTCTTCTTCACTCTTTGCTCTGGCTGTCACACGGAGATGTACTTCTCCTGTCTTTGCATAAGGTGCAAGTGTCGGATTGGTCTGTGTCTCCAGAAGATCCGTAATAACCGTCTCCACTCTGCTTTCTCCCATAGAGCAGATCTTCACCATTTTAGAATAAATACCTTCCGGTTGTAAGCCATTCAGATATGGAGCAATCTTTGACTCAAACATTGGTTTCAGTTCATTAGGAGGACCTGGAAGCAAAATCGCTGTCTTGTCGTTTTCTTCCAGTATCAGTCCGGGAGCCGTTCCATTGTCATTGTCAACAACAACCGCGCCTTCCGGAACCATCGCCTGTTTCCAGTTATTTGCTGTAATATTGCGGTTGTGTACCCGTGCAAAATAATCTTCGATTCGGGCTCTTGTACGTGCATCTTCGTACAGTTCTTTTCCAAATACTTTTGCTGTCACTTCTTTTGTCAGGTCATCCTTTGTAGGACCAAGTCCACCGCCAAGAATCACAATATCACTTCTTGACAGTGCCAGACGAATCGCATCTTCCAGTCTCTTCTCATTGTCCCCGACAACACTCTGGTGATAGCAAGAAAGGCCCAGACCTGCACACTTTTCAGACAGATATGCTGCATTTGTATTTACGATATTTCCAAGCAGAATCTCTGTTCCGACAGAGATAAATTCAACTGTCACTTTACATTCCTCCCTGCGTAAGAACCTCAACATTTTTCGCAATATAATCAATTAAAGAAACAATGGTCAGAATCAGTGCTGCCCACATCAGGACTGTTCCGATCACATCAAATACCCCGCCCAGATCCATGATCATCACGATCACCATAAACATCTGTGAAACGGTCTTAAACTTTCCCCAGTAACTTGCCGCAATGACAATGCCATTGTCAGAAGCTACCAGACGGAATCCGCTGATAATAAATTCTCTTGCGATAATAACGATTACAAACCATGCCGTCAGCTTGCCAAGCGGAATGAGACAGATCATTGCAGAACATACAAGCAACTTATCTGCAAGAGGATCCATGAATTTTCCAAAGTTTGTAACCAGACCTCTTGCTCTAGCAATCTTACCGTCCAGCATATCTGTAAGACTTGCCACGCAGAAAATAACAAGCGCGATCCATTTATTGGCTGCACCGCCTGCGTTCGTCAACATAAAAAAAACAAAGAAAGGTACCATGATAATTCGTAATACTGTCAGCTTATTTGGTAAATTCATTACAACAACTCTCCTATCAAATCATATTCTACTGCACCGGTCACTTTCACTCTTGCGAAATCTCCCGACATCAGTTCTTCATCTGTATTAATAAAAATCAATCCATCAACGCCCGGCGCATCTTTGTAAGTACGTCCGACATATGCATTCTCATCTGCAACTTTTCCCTCGATCATGACAAGCACTTCTTCACCGATCATATCTTCTGCCTGTGCAAATGCAATCTCCTGCTGCAACTCCATGATCTCAGCCTGTCTGTCTTCTTTGACTTCTTCCGGTATCTGATCCGGCATCTCTGCCGCCGGTGTGTCTTCCTCCGGCGAATATGTGAATACGCCGAGCCGGTCAAATTCCATCTCGTCTACAAACGCTTTCAGCTCTTCGTGCTGCTCTTCTGTTTCTCCCGGGAAACCAGTGATCAGTGTTGTGCGAAGTGTGATGTCCGGAATTTCCCGTTTTAATTTTCCAATGATTTCTTCTAACTGTGCTTTGGAAGTTCTTCTTCCCATGCGCTTTAAGATTTCATCGTTAGCATGCTGAATCGGCAGGTCCAGATAATGACAGAGCTTCTTTTCTTCTTTCATAACCTGGATGAGATTATCATCAATCTCTTCGGGATAACAGTACAGAATACGGATCCAGCGAATTCCATCTACCTTGCACAATTCACGTAAAAGCTTATGCAGAGATTTTTCTCCGTAAATGTCTTTTCCATATAACGTTGTCTCCTGTGCCACAAGGATCAGTTCTTTTACGCCCTGTTCAGCCAGATCTTTTGCTTCCTGTATCAGCCGCTCCATCGGAACACTGCGGTAATTTCCACGAAGCTTCGGAATGATACAGTAAGTACAGTGCTTATCACAGCCTTCTGCAATCTTCATATAAGCATAATGTCCACCGGTTGTCACCAGGCGCTTTGTATCGACAAGCGGAAGTGCATTCACATTTTCAAGTTCCACATGTCCGGCACCCGCCAGTGCTTCTTCCACTGCTTCTACAATCTTATCATAGGCTGTTGTTCCAAGAACCGCATCAACTTCCGGAATCTCATCAATGATCTCCTGACGATATCTCTGTGCCAGGCATCCGGTTACGATCAGTGCTTTCAGTCGCCCTTCCGTCTTATATTCTGCCATCTCCAGAATCGTCTGTATACTCTCTTCTTTTGCATCGTGCACAAAACAGCATGTGTTGATCACAATGATATCTGCCTGTGTCTCATCATCTACAATCTGATATCCTTTTGCATCCAGGAGGCCCAGCATAACCTCAGAATCTACCAGATTCTTATCACAGCCCAGTGAGATAAATAATATATTCATTCTTACGTCTCCTCTTACTCTTTTATCAGAATTTATCCTTCTATCAGAAGAAAGGCAGATACCATCTGGCATCTGCCTTACATACATTACCTGTCAGACTCTATTCTTCCTCGTCTTCTGCTGCAATTGTAATCTTCGCCTGATTCAGCTCGTCAATTGCGATAGAAAGTGGCTTCTCTCCCGGCTTTGTATCTACTAACGGCATAGAACCATCGATGATCTCTCTGGCTCTTTTTGCTGTTGCCATAACGATAGAGTATCGGCTGTTGACAACCTTTGTCTCGCCTTCCTCGACGTCTTTGTTTACCACTTTCATTAAATCTGTGTAAGATGGGTGTAACATACACTATTCTCCTTTCAACTCTTCTTTCATATGTTCAATAAATGTGTGATTTCTGAAACTTCTTCTATGCTCTCCCTGAATGATCTCATGCATCTGCTGCACGCATTCCTGAAGATCGTCATTGATGATCAGATAATCGTATGCATCCATGCCTTCCGCTTCCTGTGCGGCTCTGCTTAAACGACTCTCGATCACATCCTGTGTCTCTGTGCCACGTCCTTCCAGACGTCTGCGAAGCTCTGCTGCACTCGGCGGAGTTACGAACAGTAATAATGTCTCCGGGAACTTTTCTTTCACTTTTAATGCACCCTGGATTTCTATCTCAAGAATCACATCTTTCCCTGCTTCTAACTGTTCTTCCACGTATGCACGCGGTGTACCATAGTAATTCTCCACGTATTTAGCATACTCTATCAGTTCATCTTTCGCAATCATTTTTTCAAATTCTTCGATCTCATGGAAGAAATATTCCCGTCCGTCTACCTCTCCAGGTCTCGGAGTTCTCGTCGTTGCTGATACAGATAAAGCATAATTATCATACTGCTTCAGCAATTCTTTCATTAAAGTTCCTTTACCGGAGCCGGAAAATCCGGAAACAACAATGAGTATTCCTCTCTCTTTCATTTGCTCTTCCTCACACTTCTTATTCGATATTCTGAATCTGTTCTCTGACTTTTTCAATCTCTGTCTTCAATTCGATTCCGATATTGGAAATCTCCAGATCATTCGCCTTTGACAGGATTGTATTCGCTTCCCTGTTCATCTCCTGCGCAATAAAATCCAGTTTACGTCCGATTCCACTGTCTTCTGATTCCAGCGTCTCTTTCATATGTACAACATGACTTCTCAAGCGTACCACTTCTTCATCGGTACAAATCTTATCTGCGAAGATCACAACTTCCGCTGCGATCCTGCTCTCCTCAATCTGTGTATCTTCGAGAAGTTCTTTTACTTTATTTTCCAACTTCTCACGATACTCCGCAATAATCTTCGGGGAACGCTCTTCAATCTGTTCAACCAGTGTCAGCAGATGATCCAGTTTTTCGATCAGATCTTTCTTAAGATTCTCTCCCTCCAGCGTTCTCGTCTCAACAAACTGCTTCACAGCACCGTCCAGTGCCTTCTTAAGTCCCTTCCACAGTTCCTCTTCGTCAACAGCCTGCTCTTCCATCGTAATGACTTCCGGATAACGTGAAAGCGCAGATACACGGATGTCATTCTCCAGTGAGAATTTCTCTTCCATCTGTTTAAAATAAGACAGATACTCAGTTGCCAGTGCCTCATTATATTTCAATACAACCTGTCCCTCTGAAGAATCCTCATAATTAATAAATATATCGACTTTTCCTCTGTGCACACTTTTTTTTAAATGATTACGGATAGATGTCTCGAAAAAATTTAATTTCTTCGGCATACGGATATTTGCATCCAGATATCGATGGTTCACGCTTTTCATCTCAACTGTAAATTTACGTTCTCCGTCGGTCACTTCACAACGTCCGAATCCCGTCATACTCTTTATCATAATAGAAACCTCGTTCCTGCTTTATTAACGCTCTACATATTACAGACCGTTTTCCATCGTCCATTATAAGCTATTTGGAAAACAGAGTCAACTATGATATACTATACAAATGAGCCTGAAATCAGACAGAAAGGAGCTATTTTTATGGCATTTGACGGAACAACTGTTGCAGCAGTTACAAAAGAACTTACCGAGCAGCTCTCCGGCGGGCGGATTGCCAAGATCGCACAGCCGGAAACCGATGAGCTTCTCTTTACAATAAAGACACCACAAGGGCAAAAGCGCCTATATATCTCAGCCAGTGCATCTTTACCGCTTATTTATCTGACAAATGTGAATAAGCCAAGTCCGATGAATGCGCCGAATTTCTGCATGCTTCTGCGCAAACATATCGGAAACGGACGCATTACCAGGATCACACAGCCGGGACTGGAACGGATTATACAGATCCAGATCGAGCATCTGGACGATTTAGGTGATCTCTGCCAGAAGACACTGGTTGTTGAGATTATGGGCAAACATAGCAATATTATTTTCTGCGATGCAGACGGACGGATCATCGACAGTATCAAGCACATCTCCGCACAGATGAGTTCTGTACGTGAAGTATTGCCGGGCAGACCGTATTTTATTCCGGATACAATGGGTAAAAAAAACCCTCTGACGGTAGATGCTGATACTTTTATTTTCACATTAAAAGAAAAACCATGCCCGCTGGGCAAAGCGATCTATACAAGTTTCACAGGTATCAGCCCGGTAATCGCAGAAGACATCTGCTTTCTTGCCGGCATGGATTCCGGTATAACGCCAAAAGAATACGAAGACGATCTTCTGTTCCATCTGTATCGTCAGTTTTCTTATTATATAGAAGATGTAAAAGCAGGGAATTTTCACCCGGTCATCTACACAGATGGTGAGACGCCAAAAGAATTTTCTGCACTTCTGTTATCACATTTTGATACTTTTACAAAGCAGGAATACGATTCAATCAGCGAAGTACTCCATACTTACTATGCAACGAAGAACACGCTGACAAGAATCCGACAGAAAAGTGCAGACCTGCGTCACGTTGTCCAGACTGCATTAGAACGTGCACGTAAGAAATACGACCTGCAGAAAAAGCAGTTAAAGGATACTGAAAACCGGGAAAAATACAAAGTTTACGGAGAACTGATCAATACCTATGGATACAATCTTGCACCGGGTACAAAAGAACTGACAGCACTTAACTATTACACCGGCAAAGAGATCACTATTCCGCTTGATCCGGTCAAAACACCACAGGAGAATTCCCAGAAGTATTTTGCACGTTATAATAAGCAGAAACGTACTTTTGAAGCACTTTCAAAACTTCTCACAGAAACTGATGACGATATCCACTATCTGGAATCGATTAGCAACGCTCTGGATATTGCCCGAAGCGAAGCAGATCTGGCACAAATTAAGGAAGAACTGATCGAAAGCGGTTATGTCCGCCGAAAATATACGAAAAAGAAAGTGAAATTAAAAAACAAACCAATGCACTATATCTCTTCCGATGGTTATCACATCTACGTCGGCAAAAACAATCTGCAGAACGATGAACTGACCTTCTCTTTCGCAAATGGCGGTGACTGGTGGTTCCACGCAAAAGGTGCTCCGGGTTCCCATGTCATCGTCAAAACGAATGGGGATGAACTTCCGGATCGTACTTTTGAAGAAGCCGGAAGACTTGCCGCATACTATTCCAAGAGCCGTGGCAGCGATAAAGTTGAGATTGATTATGTAGAGAAAAAACATGTAAAAAAACCAAATGGGGCCAGACCGGGATTTGTAGTTTATTACACCAACTACTCTCTCATGATCGACTCTGATATCAGCAATATAAAAGCCGTGCAGGATTAATTCCCGCACGACTTTTTCTGTCATATCTCCCATAATGTTTTCTATATTATCCCGTCCTGTGTAAAAAACTCATATCTTCTTTTTCTTCATATATAAAACTCCCGTTATATCAGCAAGAAACCATCCGATTATAATTGCCCACCAGATCATCCGCACTCCCAGTAATGGTGCCAGTGTATACGCAAGCAATACCCGTGTTCCAAGAGAAATCACAGTCAGCACAACCGACATTTCCGGTTTCCCAGTTCCACGGTAATAAGCATACAGAAGAAACAGAAGTCCGATTCCACAGTAAAATGCGCCTTCAATCCGCAAATACTGTACACCAATCTGCAATACTTTCACTTCGGTTGCTTTCACAAAGATCAGCATCAGCGGTCTTGCAAACAAAAAGATCAGCACAGATACAATTCCACAGAAGATAAGAGATGTTTTCACTGCTGCCCGCACGCCTTCTTTCACTCGTTTTTCATCTTTTGCGCCATAATTCTGCGATGTAAAGATAGAGAACGAATTGCTGAACTCCTGTGCCGGCATGTAGGCAAAGGAATCAATCTTCACTGCTGCTGCATAAGCTGCCATTACCGCAGTTCCAAAACTGTTGATCAGTCCCTGGATCATCAGGATACCGAAATTCATCACCGACTGCTGCACACTTGCGGCTAGCGAAAACCGTACCACTTCCGGCAGTACTTCTTTTGAACATGCCTCCTTCAATGAAATGCCATTTCCTATGAAGCGTAGCTCCGGCTCCTTCTTCCAAAGATAGTAGCCGATTCCGACTCCCGATATGATCTGCGCAATCACGGTCGCCCACGCAGCTCCTCCAACTCCCATTTTCCATTTCACAACAAGCAAAAGATCAAGAATAATATTCAGCATAGATGCGATTGCCAGAAAGAGAAGCGGCGTTACCGAATTTCCAACTGCTCTCAGTAAATACGCAAAAAAATTATACAAAAATACAAAGAAGATTCCCCAGAAGATCACCCATACATATTTTTTCATATATGTATAGATATCTTCCGGTATCCGCATCAGCTTAAGAATCAGGTCCATTCCTGCAAATACAGCAATATTTACAATCACAGAAATGATTCCGATAAAGAGAAAAGACGCAAGAATCGATTCCTGCATCTTTCTTTTATCTCCTTTTCCATAGTAAAAGGAAAAAACACTGCCGCTCCCCATACACAGTCCGATCAAGACAGATGTCAGAAATGTCATAAGCGTATATGCCGCCCCGACTGCCGCCAGCGCTCCCGCTCCCAGAAATTGTCCGACTACCCATGTATCCGCAATGTTGTAACATTGTTGCAGAAGATTTCCGACAATCATCGGTCCTGCAAATACAAGCATCGTTCTTTGTACATTTCCATGTGTCAGATCTTTTTGCATGTTATCTTGTCCCCAGGAGATAGTCAATAAACTGCTGTGCTGTCCGTCCGGATAAGCCGCCGTGGCTTAATTCCCACTTATTTGCTTCCAGAAGCAGTTCATCTTCCGGCATATCTATGCCATTCTTTTCTGCAAGAGCAAGTACGATCTCCTGAAATTCCTTCTTCGCCGGTTTTCCAAAGTAAATCGTAACGCCAAAACGGGCAACCAGCGATAATTTTTCCTGCACGGTATCATTTGTATGAAGCTCTTCGTCTCTGTCTTCTTTGTCCTTGAATGTTTCACGGATCAGATGTCTGCGGTTCGATGTTGCATAGATCAGAATATTATCCGGTTTCTTCTCCAGACCGCCTTCAATGACCGCTTTCAGATATTTGTACTCAATTTCAAATTCTTCAAAAGAAAGATCATCCATGTAAATGATAAATTTATAATTCCGGTTTTTGATCTGTGCGATCACGTCATTCAGATCCTGGAACTGATGCTTGTACACTTCAATCATACGCAGTCCCTGATCATAATACTGATTCAGGATTGCCTTGATGGATGTGGATTTACCGGTTCCTGCATCTCCGAATAACAAACAGTTATTTGCACGTTTTCCTTCTACGAATGCCTTCGTATTATCAATCAGCTTCTTCTTTGCAATCTCATATCCAACCAGATCATCCAGGTGTACATGTGCAATCTTGGTGATCGGCACGATCTGTGCACTCTCATCTGTATGCTCAATCCGGAATGCTTTGTGAAGTCCCAGTTTTCCAACGCCGAATTCCTTATAAAATCCTGTTATTTTCTCTTTGAAGTCCTGTGCGTCTTCTGCTTCTGCGAGGCTCTTTGCCAGATCACAGATACGGTCACGGATACGCTTGTTAAATACATTACCGTGACTGCTGTCTCCTGCATATTCTTTGATCATGGATATGCAATCCACGCCAAATGCCTCTTCCATCTTTCTAAAATCATAATCAAATAATTCTTTGAATATCTCAAAATCATGCAGCGCAACCTGGTTCAGACTTCCATCGATTGCTCCTGTAATCTCACAGGAAGTACTGTATGCATTTTCATGGCTTGCCAGAAGGTATGTAAGATATGTATGCCACAGATTTCCTTCAAATCCATGACTCGCTGACAGTTCTAAAATGTCATTCATCTGCTCAAACAGCAGACCTTTCATATCTTCTGTATTATAATAATCGTTATCATAGTTTTCCATCAGGAACGTCATATCCGTCAGAATCTGACCGTCTTCCATATGTTTGTAAAGCATTAATTCTTTTGTTCTCATCTTCTTGCTCCTTGCTTATCTCCTGTCACTTACACTTTTATTCGCTCTTACAATCCTGTACATCGCAGAAATTATATATACTGAAACTAATAATTTCCAAGGATCCTCATATTGCGGCTTTCCTCTCTCAGTCCGCGGATTGCATTTTTCACAGCCGGATCTGCCATATTTCCTTCAAAATCAATAAAGAAACGATACTCCCAGTTTTTTCCCTCAATCGGGCGGGATTCAATCCGTGTCATATTCAGATCATTGTAAATGAAATGCGACAGCAGTCTGTACAGCGAACCGCTCTCATGTGGCAGTTCCAGGCAGATGCTGATCTTCTGTGCGTGCTTTAAAAATACTTTCTGGTTTGTAACCACAATAAAGCGTGTACAGTTTGTCTGATCATCATTGATATTCTCTTCTAATATTTCTAATCCGTGTACCTCTGCTGCATAAGCACTGCATACAGCTGCCTGTGCCTGATCTTTGTCATCCCGTATCTTACGCGCCGCAATCGCTGTATTCGCCACACTGATCTGCTGCCAGTCGCTGTGGTCATCCAGAAAATGTGATGCCTGCATCAACGCAACGCCTTTGGAATACACACGCTCAATATCTGTAAGTTTTGCTCCCGGAACTCCGGACAGTGTATGAATGATCGGAATAATTGTCTCACCTACGATATAATTTTCAAACTCAACAAGCAGATCGTACATCTCATCTACGGAGCCGGCTGTTGAATTCTCAATTGGCAGCACGGCATAATCTGCTGCCCCATCTTCGATCGCTTCCATTGCTTCACGGAATGTCCGCACATAAAAACTATTGCAATTTTCACCAAAATAATCTTTTGTAGCTGCCTGACTGTATGCACCTTCTGTTCCCGGAAATACGATTCTTGCATTTTTCGCATCCAGGGATTCCATCTCAATAAACGGAAGTCTCCCAAGTGCTCCTGCCTTTACAAGCTGCTGGTACTGTAATTTACGGCTCATGGACATTAACTGCTCATACAATTCACGTACACCTTTTTTATTAAATTCAGAAGAAGCTTTCTCTGACACTGCCTGTAATTTATTCTTCTCTCTCTGACGGTCCAGAACCTTCTTCCCATTCTTAATCTTATACTCGCCGACCTGTGCACATACTTTCATACGTTCTTCGTACAGGCGGACCATCTGATCATCTATCTCATCTAACTGCAATCTCAATTCTTCTAATGATGCCATCGTCTATTCTCCTCACTTTTTTGCATAAACCGTCAATTATTATAATACATTTTACGTATAAAATCTACATTTCCTTCTTATACTATCTTCCATGAAGCGAAAATTTCTCCAATGCGGAATGTTCGGCTGGTGTATCGAAATTCTCTATACCGGTCTTCGTTCCCTGAAAAAAGACAACCACACATTAACCGGACACACTTCCATCTGGATGTTCCCCATCTACGGACTGGCATGCCTGTTCTCTCCTATCTGCCGACGGATCCAGCATTTTCCTGCCTTTGTACGTGGGTGCTTTTACACCGTCTGTATTTTCTTTACAGAATATACGACCGGAAGCCTCCTCAGGCACTTCCATGCATGTCCGTGGAATTACAGCCATGCACGCTTCCAGATCCGCGGACTAATCCGGCTGGACTATGCACCGTTATGGTTTTTCACCGGATTGTTCTTTGAAAAAATTCTCTGCAGACATTGAAAAACCTTTTTATTTATTATATGATATATGAAAGATTTTCAATAGATTTGAAAATAACAGGAGGTTTTTTATGAGACATTTGATTAGTCCACTGGATTTTTCTGTGGAAGAACTTGATAAACTGATGGATTTGGCGAACGATATTGAAGCCACCCCGGAGAAATACGCACATGCCTGTGCAGGCAAGACACTGGCAACTTTATTTTATGAACCTAGTACACGTACCCGTTTAAGTCATGAAGCAGCGATGTATAATCTTGGCGGTAATGTTCTAGGTTTTTCTTCTGCTAATTCAAGCTCTGCCGCAAAAGGCGAAAGCGTTTCCGATACACTCCGCATGATATCTTGCTATGCAGATATCTGTGCAATGCGCCATCCAAAAGAAGGTGCCGCAACTGTTGCATGCAAACATTCCGGTATCCCGGTTATCAATGCCGGGGACGGCGGACACCAGCATCCGACCCAGACTTTAGCTGATCTTCTTACAATCCGTTCTTTAAAAGGACATCTGGATAATATGACGATCGGTCTCTGCGGCGATCTGAAATTCGGACGTACTGTACACTCTTTGATCCATGCATTAGTAAGATATCCAGGTATCCGTTTTGTACTTATTTCCCCGGAAGAATTAAAACTTCCAGGCTACATCCGTTCCGATGTATTGGATAAGAAGAATATCCCTTACGAGGAAGTAGAACGTCTGGAAGATGCACTTCCAAAACTGGATCTTCTCTACATGACACGTGTACAGAAAGAACGTTTCTTCAACGAAGAAGATTATGTACGCATGAAAGACTTTTATATTCTGGATGCCGCTAAGATGAAGCTTGCCCCGGAAGATATGTATGTCCTTCATCCGCTTCCAAGAGTAAATGAAATCTCCGTAGAAGTAGATGATGATCCGAGAGCCGCTTATTTCAAACAGGCACAGTACGGTGTTTATATCCGTATGGCTCTGATCCTTACATTGTTAGAGATTGAAGTATAAGAAAGGAGCATACATAATCATGTTAAATAATACATTAAGTGTTGGAAAAATCGAAGAAGGTTTTGTTCTGGATCATATTCAGGCAGGACGAAGCATGGATATTTATAAATATCTGCACCTGGACAAACTGGACTGTTGTGTCGCTATTATCAAAAATGCGAAAAGCAGTAAGATGGGCAAGAAAGATATTATGAAGATCGAGTGTCCGATCGACTTTATGGATCTGGATATTCTCGGATTCATCGATCATAATATTACAGTAAATATTATTAAAGACTCACAAATCGTAGACAAGAAAGCACTTCATCTTCCGAAGAAGATCACAAATGTGATCCGCTGCAAAAATCCGCGCTGCATTACTTCTATCGAGCAGGAACTGGATCATGTCTTCGTACTGACTGATCCCGAAAAGGAAGTATACCGCTGTCTCTACTGCGAAGAGAAATATCACGGACGCGGCTAATTTAACACAAGTAAAGCTGACATTAATAGCTTATTTGAATCATTCTGGCACAGCGACAAAACACGCTTTGCGAGTTTTGTTCGCTGATTAGCGGTTGTCAATGCTATCATCAAGCATGACGCGTTTTCATCGTCGCCATAACATAAAAAGCAGCTCATATCGAGCTGCTTTTTATTATGATGACAAACTAAAATCCAAATCAGCTTGGAACAGATAGCATCATCTATAATACATTTTTCAAATCGTTTCATAAATATATGCAAGCAAAACGATAAGCCGGGTTATGTCGTTGGGTAATCATCTTTCTAGACCTGCCGTTACCGGCAGGTTCAAGCGACCTACCTAAGACGTGACGGGCCGCCACATCGTCTTTATCCGGTCTTGCTTCGGATGGGGTTTACATCTGCCTTCGCTGTTACCAGAGAAGCGGTAGTCTCTTAAACTGCCATTCCACCCTTACCTGCATGCACAGGCGGTATATTTCTGTTGCACTTGCCTTGGAGTCACCTCCACCGGACGTTATCCGGCATCCTGCCCTATGAAGCCCGGACTTTCCTCGCCTGTCCCCTTTCGGTCCTGACAGCCGCGATTACCTGTCTTACTTGCAATTTAATAAATATAACACATATCTTTCAGAACTGCAATATCAATTTTTCTTTGTTTTACTTACACTTCTATATCTACTGGATCGTATCATCAATCAGGTCATTTCCATCTGCCGCGGTTGTGGCAAGTGTGTCGCACCGTTCATTCTGCGGGTGTCCGTCATGTCCCTTCACCCAGATAAATGTAACCTGGTGAGGTTCTTTTGCTTTCAACAGACGTTTCCAGAGATCTGCATTCTTCACCGGCTCATTCTTGCCGCGCTTCCATCCCTTCTTCAGCCAGCTGTCGATCCAATGCTGGTTAAAAGCATCTACAACATACTTGGAATCCGAATATAATTCCACCTCGCACGGTCTGTTTAACGCTTCCAGTGCCACGATCACTGCCATTAATTCCATCCGGTTATTCGTTGTCTTTTTATATCCCTGTGACAGTTCTTTCGTATGCAGTGTTCCTTTCGGATCTACATACTCAAGCACTGCTCCATACCCTCCCGGTCCGTCCGGGTTTCCCCTCGCCGCACCGTCTGTATATATCTTTACCTGCATATGATTCCTAATTCTCTTTCTGACCTAATTCTGCTGCATGAACGATTTCTGGAAGAATATATTCCAGAGACTCTTTGGCTGCACCTGCTTTTCCCGGAAGGTTCACAATCAGTGTATTACCTCTGAATCCGGCAACACCACGGTTTAACATAGAACGTTTTGTCAGATGCATCAAGTGCATACGGATTGCTTCCGGAATCCCCGGTACTGGTCTGTCAAGAATCTCTGTTGTTGCTTCCGGTGTAACATCTCCCGCTGCGCATCCGGCTCCGCCTGTTGTCAGGATAATGTCTGCCATATTACCATCTGCCATTCTCTGCATAACTGTAGATAATACCTTCTTATCTACAGGAAGTGCTTTTGCAAAGATCACATGCTGTCCTGCTTCTTCCACAATCTTGCGGATAACCTTTCCGCCTTTATCTTCTTCCTGTTCTTTATATACCTGCGTATTTGCAGTTAAAATTGCTACTTTCATATCGTACCTCCATAAAACCTCTTTCTGTTGTCCATATAGTAGAATTTTAACGCTTTTGATACAAGAATGCAATCCTTAAATTATAATACAGACCATTCCGCCATTGCTGTCATTTACGATCTTCTTCATTGTATCCTGTAGTTTTTCCTGACTCTTTTCGTTGATCGCCGCCATTTTCCCGCGCATGCCGTCCATTACGAGCTCTTCTACTGATTTTCCGAAAATATTTGTCTCCCAGATGCCTTCTTTTTCTTCAGACTGCTCTTTCAGATATTTCAGAAGATCCTGTGCCTGCTGCTCATTTCCAACGATCGGCGCGATCTCCGTCTCCACATTGGCTCGGATCAGATGGATCGATGGCGCCTGCGTGTGGATCTTTACACCGAATTTATTTCCCTGCCGGATCAGTTCCGGCTCATCCAGTTTGATTTCTTCTTTCCTTGGACTCACCATGCCATACCCACGCATCCGTACAGACGCAAGCGCATCCCGGATTCCTTCATATTCTTCTTTCAGCTTCGTAAGCTTTCGCATTGCATCGATCAGTTCATACTGACCACGGATCGGTGTTCCTGTAAGAGACGTCATCCACTCATAATAATAACTCTCGCCAACGTCGATCTGTATTTGTATGCGGCCTGTGTCTGTCTCAATATTCCGTATATGTACACGATCTATGTAACTGCTGTCCCATTCCGGCACTTTTCCTGCCACGTCCTGTATCCGACCGTACATATCAAGAATTTTTCGGACATAGCTGATTACTTCTTTCCGGATCTCATGATCCGCCGGCAACATCTCCACCCATTTCGGGATAAAAAATTCGATTTCTGAAACTGGAAATTCATAGAGAACTGTCTCCATGATTTTTGTAATATCCTCCGGTTTTAACTTTTCACAGTTCACAGTCAGCGCACGGACACCATAAGTTTCTTCCAGCCACCCGGCTGTTTCCTGCGCCTCTTTTGCATATGGTTTCTTTGAATTTACCAATACAACAAACGGCTTGCCAATGTTCTGTAATTCCATGATCGTCTTTCGTTCTGCTTCCAGATATGCCTCTCTGTCTATTTCTGTGATTGTTCCATCTGTTGTTACTACAATCCCGATCGTCGCATGCTCATGGATCACTTTTCTTGTGCCCACTTCCGCTGCATGTGTAAACGGGATCTCTTCTTCAAACCAGGGAGTCTTCACCATCCGTTGTGCATTTTCTTCCAGATGCCCCGTTGCCCCGTTTACCATATACCCTACACAGTCGATCAGCCGGAGTTTCAGGTTCAGGTCTTCCTGCAAATGAATGACTGCCGCTTCCTTCGGAACGAATTTCGGTTCGGTTGTCATAATTGTTTTTCCGGAACCGGACTGTGGCAATTCATCTCTTGTCCGTGCCTTTGCATGCTCATCCTCCATATAAGGCAGCACCAGCACATCCATAAATCTCTTGATAAATGTAGATTTTCCGGTCCGCACAGGTCCGACCACACCTATATAGATTTCTCCGTTCGTTCTTGCTTTTATATCCTCGTACATCTGAAACGTGTCCATATGAATACCCCCTTGTTATGCTGATAACAGTTTATGCCGCCAACACATCCGTTTAGAACACGTTTCTCTTTGTTTTTTTGTTTTCACAGTCCCTGATAAACAAGCTGGCTGTGTTGTTTTAATGCAAGATCGCAGATCCCGATCCATCCTTCCATCTCTTCTATAACTTCCCGTCTTGTCACCGGTACTTCCCGGTAACAGATATCCGAATCTTCCTGTATCGTCAGGCAGAAATTTTCCGGCGACGCAAGAAACAATGCCTTCCACGGTCGTATGATCTCCAGTATCCGCTCTACTTCCATTTCCGTGATTACAGCGAATCCCTCGTCCGGGAATCCTTCCAGCTCGATCTGGTCATTCCAGCTTGTATGAATCCATCTCATACTATCCCGAATATACCGCATCAGGTGATCCGATACAAAAATATACTCTTGTTCCGACGGAATCAATAATTCTTCTTTCATTCCCCTTACTATAAATTGATGTGCTAAAGCCATAAATTTACTCCCCCATCTGTTTTTGTTTTAAACATAGCACATTCATTTCCTGAAAGTATTCGTTTTTTCCACCTGTTTATCGACCTTTATCGACCTTGCACGGATGACTCCTGCACTTTTCTTGCCAGTGTATGAATGACGGTTCCGTTTGTCGGCCGTCCTGTCTTATACTCGATCATCCCACTGCCAAAGTCATCCAGTCTCTGTAAATTTCCTCTCGTCCAGACTTTTTCAATTGTTGTCCTTATATTCCTCTCTACATTTGCTGCATTCGTGCTGTATTTTTCCGCCACAGCCGGATACAGTTCTTTTGTAATGCTGATCTGTCGTTTTTGTTTCTGGATAAAATAAAAGATCCCCTCTTCCAGATAAATCGTGCCACAGGCACTGGATGGGAATCCTAATCCTTGTAATTCTTTTCTGATACTCTGTCTGTAATCTTCCCGGATAATAAAGCCATTTTCTTTGTCCGTTCTTATTTGAAAGTTTCCTTCCAGGAAGCAATTTCTTTCTCCGTACTGCAGTTCCAGTTTCAGGTTTACATTGATACTTTTTCCTCTACTCTCGTCCATAAGTTCCCCTATGATACTTCAGCCAGCCGTTTTCAACCACTGCTATTAACTTAACTCTATTATATCGGTATTTTTCTCTGTTTTCTACAGAGTATTTACATATATTGTTGCGAAGAGCCACTTGACACATACAATCAAGTGGCTCTTCGCAACAAATGTCATATTTATATTTTTACCATTTTAATGTCATATGTTCTGTTTTGCTGTCACGCAGCATCAGTTCATCTACTGCTTCTCTCGGATCTTTTCCTTCAAACAGCACTTCATTCACTTTATTAACGATTGGAAGTGCCACATCGTATTTCTTTCCAAGCTTTGCAGCAGCTTTCGCTGAGTATACACCTTCAACTACCATCTTCACTTCATCCATCGCTTCCTGCATGGACATTCCCTGGCCCATCAGATAGCCCGCCTTACGGTTACGGCTGTGTACACTGGCACAGGTTACGATCAGATCACCGATTCCGGTAAGGCCTGTAAAACTCTCGATACTTCCGCCCATTTTTACACCAAGCCGGGCAATCTCAGCAATTCCTCTTGTAATAAGCGCAGCTTTTGTATTATCGCCATAGCCAAGTCCATCTGCAATACCTGCAGCCAGAGCGATTACATTTTTCAGAGAACCTCCCAGCTCCATACCCAGCATATCCGGACTGATATACACACGGAATACTTTATTCATAAACTTATCCTGCAGATAAGCGGCTGTCTCTTCTGTCTTTGCCCCGATTACGACTGCTGTCGGAAGTCCGCGTCCAACTTCTTCTGCATGACTCGGTCCGGATAAAACTGCCACATCCGCCTGCGGGATTTCTTCCTCGATCTGCTGTGACAGCGTCATCAGCGTATCTTCCTCAATACCCTTTGCAACATCGACAATAATCTGTCCATCTGCAACATACGGTTTCATACTCCGTGCCGTGCTTCTTGTAAATTTAGACGGAACCGCAAGAACAAGAAAATCTTTTCCTTTGATCGCAGACTCCATGTCGGAAGTAAAGAGCATATCCTCCGGAATCTTAACACCCGGAAGTTTTGATTCATGTTCTCTCTTTTCCGAAAGCATCTGCACTTCCTCTTCACTGATCGACCATACTGTCACTTCATGCCCGTTGGAATGAAGCAAAAGTGCCAGTGCAGTTCCCCAGCTTCCGGCTCCCATAATACCTACTTTTACCATAATACCTCCTCCTAACATTTTATTTATTTTTACCGACACTGAGTTTGTTCTCTGTACCGGCTAACAGACGTTTGATATTTTCTTTGTGCTTGTAAAATGCAGACAGCATCAGAAGTGCAGCGATAATATACATTTCCATTAAATGCGCACCCTGCATTCCAAATCCGCCCATCTTTCCATATACAATAATCTCTATCAGATAAATGATAACAACTGCCAGTGATCCGAGTGATACATATCTGGTCACTCCTACGATCAAAACGAAAGACACAAGACAGATCAGTACCATCCATACATTTGTTGTACTGACAAGAAGACCTGCCGTAGCCGCAATTCCCTTGCCTCCTTTAAAATGCATGTAAAACGGATAGTTGTGTCCAAGCACCGCACCCATTCCTGCATACATAGAAAGAAGCGGAAGAATGTCTCCATAATTTTTCGCAAACAGAAGATGCACGACCACTACTGCGAATACACATTTGAAGCAGTCACCTAAAAATGTCACCGCTCCTGCTTTCCAGCCCATTGTGCGGAGTGCATTCGTTGTTCCTGCGTTGCCGCTTCCCCGTTTGCGGATATCTACATGATGTGCCTTTCCATAGAGATAACCGGTCTGGAACAGTCCAAATATATAGCCGATCACCAAACATACGATACGTTCCATAACTAACGGTCTTTCTCCTTTCGCTCACGAATAAAAAACTTCAGTGAAGTTCCCTTAAAGCCAAAAGCTTCCCTGATCTTATTCTCCAGATATCTGGTATATGAAAAATGCATTAGCTCTTTGTCATTTACAAAGATGACAAAACTCGGCGGCTTAACCGCAACCTGCGTAATATAGTAAAGCTTCAGACGTTTTCCTTTGTCTGACGGTGGCTGCTGCATGGCAACCGCCTCTGACATGATCTCATTCAGGACACCTGTAGCAACACGAAGTGTCTGATTCTCGATCACCATGTCGATCATATCGAATAATTTCGGAAGTCTCTGCCCCGTCTTTGCAGACACATACATAATCTCTGCATAAGGCATAAATGAAAGAATTCTTCGAACTTCATTCTCATACTCACGCATTGTCTTATCATTCTTCTCAATTGCATCCCATTTGTTCACAACAATAATGATGCCTTTTCCTCTCTCATGTGCGATCCCGGCAATCTTCGCATCCTGTTCTGTCACGCCTTCTTCTGCATCGATCACGATCAGCACCACATCTGCACGTTCCACCGCAGTTACTGTACGGATAATACTGTAACGTTCCAGTTCTTCTTTGATCTTATTCTTGCGGCGGAGTCCTGCTGTATCGATAAATACATATTCTTTTCCATTATGAATAATGTTCGTATCAATTGCATCTCTTGTTGTACCGGCAATATCTGATACGATTACACGGTCTTCTCCGACCAGCTTGTTGATGATCGAAGATTTTCCAACATTCGGCTTGCCGACGATTGCCACGCGTGGACGTTCATCCTCTTCCTCTTCCCCGGTATGTTTCGGAAAATACTTGATCACAGCATCTAACATATCGCCGATCCCGAGACGTGAAGATGCAGAAATCGGATGTGGATCACCGATTCCCAGATTATAAAACTCATATACATCTGCCATGAATTTCTGAAAACTGTCCACTTTATTGACAACAAGCACGACCGGTTTGCCGGAACGTCTGAGCATATCTGCTACTTTCGAATCGGCATCCACCAGTCCCTGTCTTACATCTGTAATGAAAATGATCACATCCGCAGTATCAATTGCGATCTGCGCCTGTTCTCTCATCTGTGAAATAATAATATCCTTGCTCTCTGGTTCAATACCACCGGTATCGATTAATGTAAAGTCTCTGTCAAGCCAGCTGGTGTCTGCATAAATACGATCTCTTGTTACTCCCGGAGTATCTTTTACAATCGATATCTTCTCGCCTGCCAGCACATTGAAAAGCGTTGACTTTCCTACATTCGGCCTTCCTACGATAGCCACTACTGGTTTACTCATCTTTTATCTCCTATACTTTATATCTTTATGAATCTTTTGTTATCTGTTATTCTTTTTCGTGTTTCAAAACGGCTTCTATAAAATCTCGCCCGCTTGATTTTACAATATCTGTCTTTACTTGTAAAGCCTCTTCTACCTGATCTCTTGTCAGGTCGTCCAGAAAATCCTGCTCCTGTATACGCACCATATTACATGGAAGAAGCAGACATGTTCCAAGCGGCTGATCCGTAAGCTGGCTGATCAGATCTCTTCCGGTAATCAACCCTGACACGGTAATCTTCTCTCCAAAGAAATCATTGCGTATACCATAGACATGGATCTTTGTCTTTGTGTATTTCTTTTCAATCGCCGATGCCATCCTACAAATCAATGGATACGCCAGCACTCCTGTCGCAATTGACACTTCACGTTCTGTGTCATCCCCCTCCAGCCCGGCATATTCTTCTGCAAATTCATTCTGTAAAAGCCGCATCATGCCAACACCGTTCTCCAGTTGCAGATAACCATCATAGCGTTCCTCTTCCGGCATCTCTTCTTCAGCGAGAATATACCATTCATCTCCGGCATGAATGAAATGATAACCAAATTCATCATATGCCTTTTTCTGCCATTTATGGATAATGGACAGCACTTCTTTCGCATCTTCCTTCGTGAATGATTCCAGCGGATACAGTCCTTCTCTGTATTTCGTAAGCCCAACCGGTACAACCGACACGCTCTGAAGACACGGAAGATACTTCATCATGTCACGTATGCTCCTCTCCAGCTCCTCGCCATCGTTTACACCCTTACACAATACGATCTGACCGTTCATCGTAATTCCACCTTCATACAGCCGGTCGATCTTCTTAAGTGCTTCACCTGCAAACCGGTTATGCAGCATCTTACAGCGAAGTTCCGGGTTTGTCGTATGAAAGGATATATTGATCGGCTCCAGATGATACCGTATGATACGGTCCACATCATCATCACTCATATTCGTCAGGGTGATATAATTCCCCTGTAAAAAAGACAGTCTAGAATCATCATCTTTAAAATATAATGTCTCGCGCATCCCCTTCGGCATCTGATCAATAAAGCAAAACATACATTTATTCCTGCAGGAACGATATTCATCCATCAGTCCCTGCCCAAATTCAATTCCCAGATCATCCTCGTAATCTTTCTCAATCTCCAGTTCCCACTGTTCTCCCGTCGACTTTTCAATGAGCACCGTCAGAAAGTCATCATTTACCAGAAAGTGATAGTCAAAAACATCCCCGATCTCCTGTCCGTTGATCGAAATCAGCCTGTCTCCTTTTTCAATTTCCAGTTCTTCTGCGATACTTCCCGGAAGAACTTTATCAACAATGTGTACATGTTTCATATATACGCCCTGTTTCCTTTCTCTTTAACTATATTATTATAACTTACATAGACAGAATTGACAAGAAGAGGAAAAATAGTCATTTGGAAAGATTGACCTATTCCTATAAATAGTGGTATAAATAAATAAGAGCTATAAGCGAAAAAATATACTTAAGGAGATTATTATGCCAAACATAAAATTAATGGAATCCTCTTTACCGATAGCACCGTTAAAGATTGCCGCACATGCAAGTTGTATTGATCTCGGAAAGAAAGTAAATGATTATATTGTTTCTTTTCGCCAGAACACATTGACAGAGAATCACACTTCTCCTTTATTCCGTGCGTACAGTACCGACAACTATCTGATTGACTGTGACTGTCCACGTTTCGGCACTGGTGAATCCAAGGGACTTCTTGGTGAATCCATCCGTGGAAAAGATCTTTTTGTAATGGTTGACGTCTGCAACTACAGTTTAACCTATACTGTAAGTGGTCATTTGAACCATATGTCACCGGATGATCATTATCAGGATCTGAAACGAATCATTTCTGCTGCAAACGGAAAAGCACACCGTGTGAATGTAATCATGCCATTTCTGTATGAGAGCAGACAGCATAAACGTACCAAACGAGAATCTCTGGACTGTGCACTCGCACTTCAGGAACTGATCGATATGGGTGTCAGCAATATCATCACTTTCGATGCTCATGATCCACGTGTACAGAATTCAATTCCATTACACGGATTTGACAGTTTCAACCCACCGTATCAGTTTATGAAAGCACTGCTCCGCGCTGAACCGGATCTGATTGTAGACAAAGATCATCTGATGATCGTAAGCCCGGATGAAGGTGCAATGCATCGTGCCGTTTATTTTTCAAACGTACTTGGTGTAGATATGGGAATGTTCTACAAACGCCGTGATTATTCTACCATCGTAAATGGGAAAAACCCGATCGTTGCCCACGAATTTCTCGGTACAGATATCAAGGGCAAGAACATTATCATCATTGATGATATGATTTCTTCCGGTGAGAGTATGTTAGACGTTGCAAAACAGATCAAAGAGCGTGGCGCCCGCCGTGTATTTGTCTGCACAACTTTCGGCTTATTTACAGAAGGCTTTGAGAAGTTTGATGAATATTATGAAGCAGGGTATATCGACCGCGTAATTACAACAAACCTTACTTATCTTCCACCGACTGCACTTGAGAAGCCTTATTTCGTAGTTGCCGATATGAGTAAATTCATTGCGCTGATCATCGATTCTCTGAATCATGATATCACAATGAGTTCCGTACTCGTTCCGACAGATAAGATTCACAAACTGCTCGACAGACATAACACTGATCTTGCTGCCAGACATATTATTTAATTCTTACATAGATTATAAAATGATGATAACAATTCTTCCAAATTATTATAATACCTGGGAGAATCTGTTATCGGCAATTTATACTAATACAATAACAGCAAAAAAAGAAAGGTGACTTGCATACTCTGCGAATCATCTTTCCTTTTTATTTATAACTTCTATTCTTCTGATTCCTGATTTTCTTTTGCTTTGCTTAGTGTCTTTGCCGTAAAGTCACAATACTTCACACCATTCTCCAGCTTCTGACCTTTGGCTTCTGCCATCTCAGAAATTGTCACAAGTTGATAGCCCTCTTTTTCCAGTTTCGGGATCAGTTTCAATGCAGCATCCACACTTTCTGTATGAATATCATGCATCAGGACGATATCACCATCTCCTACATTGTTCATAACCGTTTCAATCGTCTTCTGCGCATTTCTTGTCTTCCAGTCTAAAGTATCAATATTCCACAGGATCATCGGCATCTTAACCTTCTCATGCATAACACCACCGATTGCTCCATATGGAGGTCGAAGCACAGTTGCTCCTCTTCCGACTATTCCTTTTATCAGATCATTGGTCTTATCTACCTGATCCTTCAGGCCCTTGGCATCCTGTTTTGAAAGATTCGCATGATTATAAGAATGATTTCCCAACTCACAACCAATCTCTTTCATCTTCTTCAATGCATCTTTATGAATAGAAACATTCTGTCCGACCATAAAGAATGTTGCATGTGCGTTGTACTTCTCCAATGCCTTCAACAGCTCCAGCGTTCTTGGTCCCGGGCCATCATCAAATGTAAGCGCTACCATAGGTTTCTTCGGATCAACTTTTCCCGCTTTTTTAGAAATCAGATTACCTTTTTTGTCAAATTTGCAGACAGACAGACCAATATTCACTTCGCCGGTTACCATCTTTCCATCATTTTCAAAATAATATGTATTCTTTCCAACCTTCTGCCAGCCGGTTACTGCTCCTCCGGACTTCGTCATATAATACTTATCCGAGCCATTCTTCTGCCAGCCGGTCTGCATGATTCCTTTTTTATTGAAATGATATGTTGTACTCTTAATTGTATGCCAGCCAGTCGCCATCTTGCCATTCTCATCAAAATAATAAGTATCACCACGGGATACAACAAAATCAGATTTGACATAAGTACCATCGTAACGTTTAAATTTATTCTTCTCCCACCGTCCGACTTTATTCTTTACACGGACTTTTCCGTCCTTGACTATAAGCTGTATTTTCTTACTCCAGTCATCATCCAGCTTCTTCTGTAAGGACTCACTCAGCTTAATTGTTGCTTTATAACTTCCCTCTGTCTTCGGATCAACTTTACAGATAATCTTATAGCCTTTTCCCTTTTTCAGATCTCTGATAAAATCCTTTGATGTATATTTGCTTTTCTTGTCCAACGTAGGTCCATCATCCTTCTCAACTTTTACCTTCGCCTTCAATGTTGGAACATCTTCTCCCTGCAATATTGCAACATTCTCAAATTGCAGTGTCAGTACAGCTTTTTTACGAAGAACTCCGGCTATCATATATGCAAGAATTAATACGATACATACTGCGACAATTGTAATCAGACAGCGCATCTGCCGATCCCTTTTTCGTCTCTGCTCATGTTGCTTAATTCCATATTGATGCCTTGTGCCACTCATTCGTATTCCCCCTCATTCCATAATCTTTTTCAACACTTATTCAGTATACTCTTCTTCGACATAATTCGCAATGAAAGTAATATTACTTTTTTATTAAGAATCCTTTAAGATTGTTACAAAAATCCCCTTGAATTCCAATTACTGAAAATCAAGGGGATTGCATCATCTGTCCTATAATTTTAAGCCAGAATACGAACCCGGAGTACCTCTCCTACCGCTTTTAATTCTTCTACAACACCTGCCGGCACCGGTGAATCAATGTCGATCATTGTATATGCATATTTACCTTTACTCTTATTTGTAAGATCTGCAATATTCATATTATCTTTTGCCAAAATCGTTGTAAACTGGCCGATCATATTCGGTACATTGTGGTGCAGAAGCAATAATCTCGTATTCTCTCCACGAATGCCCATATCACAGTCCGGATAATTGACAGAATTTTTTATATTTCCATTTTCCAGATAATCTTTCAGCTGTTTTGCTGCCATTACTGCACAGTTGTCTTCTGCTTCTTCTGTAGATGCTCCCAGATGCGGGATAACAATTGCACCTTTTACTCCTGTCACTGTAGGTGTCGGGAAATCTGTCACGTAATGTTTCACATGTCCGGATACAAGTGCATCTACCATTGCTTCTTCATCTACAAGAATATTTCTTGCAAAATTCAGTATTACTACTCCGTCTTTCATCAGACTAATCGCATGCTTATCGATCATTCCTTTTGTGCTGTCCAGTGCCGGAACATGAATCGTAATATAATCACAGTCACTGTATAACTCATCCACTGTCTTAGCATGATGGATACTTCTGGAAAGTCTCCATGCAGAATCAACAGACACATACGGATCATATCCATACACATCCATGCCAAGGTGTGTCGCTGCATTGGCAACCAGAACTCCGATTGCTCCAAGACCGATCACTCCAAGTTTCTTTCCTTCCAGCTCACAGCCTGCAAATGCTTTCTTCGCCTTTTCTGCGTCTTTGGCAATATTGCCGTCTTCTTCATTTTCCTGTACCCAGCCAATACCGCCAATGATATCTCTGGATGCGAGCAGCATGCCTGCCAGCACCAGTTCTTTAACTCCGTTTGCGTTTGCACCCGGTGTATTAAATACAACAATACCTTCTTCTGCGCATCGCTCCAATGGAATGTTATTCACGCCGGCTCCGGCTCTTGCCACTGCTTTCAGATCTTTTGGAAATTCCATCTCATGCATAACAGCACTTCTGACCAGAATCGCATCTGCTTCTTTCGCCTCGTTTACAGGTGTATATTCTTCTGTCAACTGATCCAGCCCCACCTGAGAGATTGGATTCAGGCAATGATATTTATACATACTACAGATTCTCCTCTTCAAATTTCTTCATAAATGCAACTAATGCTTCTACGCCTTCAATCGGCATTGCATTGTATATACTTGCACGCATACCTCCGACTGTTCGATGTCCTTTCAGATTCTCCAGTCCTGCAGCTTTTGCTTCTTTTACAAATTTCGCATCCAGTTCTTCATCTCCTGTAACAAAAGGAACATTCATCAGAGAACGATCTTCTTTTACAACTGTTCCTTTGAACAGTTTACTCTGATCCAGATAATCATACAGGATCTTTGCTTTCTTTTCATTACGCTCTTTCATGGCAGCCAGACCGCCCTGTTTTTTCAGCCATTTAAATACTTTTCCGCAAATATAAATGCCATAAGCCGGTGGTGTGTTATACAGAGATTTTGCATCTGCCTGTGTCTTGTAAGTCAGCATCGTCGGTGTACCCGGCAGTACATCTTCTGTGATCAGATCTTCACGGATGATCACAATCACTACTCCTGCAGGTCCGATGTTCTTCTGGACACCGCCATAGATCACACCATATTTGCTTACATCTACCGGTTCGGACAGGAAGCAGGAAGATACATCTGCTATCAGCGTCTTGCCCTTTGTATTCGGTAATGTTTTGTATTTTGTTCCATAAATCGTATTATTTTCACAAATATATACATAGTCTGCATCTTCAGAAACCGGGAGATCACTGCAATCTGGGATATAAGAAAATGTTTTATCAGCAGAAGATGCGATACGGTTTACTTTTCCGTATTTTTCTGCTTCTGCTGCGGCTTTTTTTGCCCACTGTCCGGTAATAATATAATCTGCCACTCTGTTCTTCATCAGGTTCATCGGGATCATGGCAAACTGCTGTGATGCACCACCCTGTAAAAAGAGCACTTTATAGTTATCCGGAATGTTCATCAGTTCTCTAATATCCGCTTCTGCAGTGTCAATAATTTCTTGGAACGACTGCGAACGATGACTCATTTCCATTACCGACATGCCGGTTCCATTGTAATCCAACATCTCGTCTGCTGCTTCTTTTAATACCTCTTCCGGCAAAACTGCCGGTCCTGCCGAAAAATTGTACACTCTTTTCATAGTCGTTCCTCCATCTAGCTAATTTATATGTTATTTTGTTTCCAGATCGTTCTCGTCAAAAGCTTCGCTGATCGCAGCTCCAGGTGCTACCATCGGCCATACTTTATCATCCTGATCGATCTGACAGTCTATCACAACAGGTTTCCCTGATGCTAACGCTTCTTTGAACGCCTCTTTAAATTCCGCCTGTGTTGTTACGCGGACACCTTTGGCACCCATTGCTTCTGCCAGTTTTACAAAATCTACTGCATCATTCAGTACAGTTGCTGAATAACGCTGTCCATAAAACAGATTCTGCCACTGGCGTACCATACCAAGTACATGGTTGTTGATAACAACCTGAATCACCGGAATGTTATGTCGGGTTGCTGTCGCAATCTCATTCATATTCATACGGAAACATCCGTCTCCTGCAATGTTGACAACAGTCTTATCCGGTCTTCCGGTCTTAGCTCCAAGAGCAGCTCCAAGTCCATATCCCATCGTTCCAAGTCCGCCGGATGTCAGCAGTGTTCTTGGCTTCGTATATTTGTAATACTGTGCTGCCCACATCTGATGCTGTCCAACTTCTGTGGAAATGATTGCTTCACCATTTGTCTGGCGGTAAATCTCCTCTACAATGAACGGACCTGTAAGCGCTTCCGGATGATAAGTCAGTGGATATTTTTCTTTGTAATCCATAATTTTCTTCATCCATTCCGGATGGCTCTGCTGCTCTAATTTTGCATTTATTTTTTCAAAAATTACTTTGATATCTCCAACTACACCTTCTGTGATCAGCACGTTTTTGTTCATCTCTGCTGCGTCCACATCAAACTGTAAGATTTTTGCATTCTTTGCAAATTTCTTTGCATTTCCTGTTACACGGTCACTGAATCTTGCACCCACTACGATCAAAAGATCACACTCGCTGACTCCGTAGTTGGATGCTTTTGTTCCATGCATTCCAAGCATTCCTGTATATGCCGGATCGTTTCCTGGAAATGCACCTTTTCCCATAAGGGAATCCGTTACTGGCGCATCTACTTTCTTCGCAAATGTATATAATTCTTCACTTGCTTCGGAAAGGACAGCTCCTCCACCTACAAATATGTACGGTTTCTTAGATTTTTTAATTAATTCCAATGCTTCCGCTAGTTCTTCTTCTGAAATCTTATCAGATGGTTCTACCGGTTTAATCTCCTCTTTTATATATTCTGTCTTATTTGCTGTAACATCTTTCGGAATATCAATAAGGACCGGTCCCGGTCTTCCGGATTTGGCGATCACGAACGCTTTACGGATCGTGTCAGCCAGATTGGCCACATCTTTTACAATATAATTATGCTTTGTGATCGGCATTGTAATACCGGTAATGTCAATTTCCTGAAAACTATCTTTTCCAAGAAGTGACACTCCTACATTACAGGTGATCGCTACTACCGGAATAGAATCCATGTATGCGGTAGCGATTCCTGTCACAAGATTCGTAGCACCCGGTCCGCTGGTGGCGAAACATACACCAACTTTACCGGTTGCTCTCGCATATCCATCCGCTGCATGTGCTGCGCCCTGTTCGTGGGAAGTCAGGATATGAGTAATCTCATCACTGTGTTTATATAATTCATCATAGACATTTAAAATTGCGCCTCCCGGATATCCGAAAACAGTATCTACGCCCTGCTCTTTCAGACATTCGATGACGATCTCTGATCCTGTCAACTGCATACCTATCTTTCTCCTGTTCTGTAACCTTACTCTCTTATGTCTTGTCTTATGACTGTTTTGGAACTTCCAGAATAGCTCCTCTGTTTCCGGATGTTACCATAGAAGCATATCTTGCCAGATAACCGGTTGTAACTTTCGGCTCTCTCGGTGTCCATGCTGCTTTTCTCTTAGCCAGTTCTTCATCAGATACATCCAGTTCCAGTTTCAGATTCGGAATATCAATCTTAATAATATCTCCTTCTTCAACTAACGCAATCGGTCCGCCAACTGCGGCTTCCGGTGAAACATGTCCGATGGATGCTCCTCTGGATGCTCCACTGAAACGTCCGTCTGTAATTAAGGCAACACTGGAGCCAAGTCCCATTCCCGCGATTGCAGAAGTCGGGTTCAGCATCTCACGCATACCCGGTCCGCCTTTCGGTCCTTCATAGCGGATTACAACTACATCACCTTTTACAATCTTGCCACCCTTGATTGCTGCGATTGCGTCTTCTTCGCATTCAAATACTCTTGCCGGTCCTTCATGTACCAGCATCTCATCTACAACTGCGGAGCGTTTTACAACACTTCCGTCCGGTGCAAGATTACCTTTCAATACTGCAAGTCCGCCTGTTGGTGTATATGGATTATCGATTGGACGGATAACTTCCGGATTTTTGTTGACTGCTTCTTTAATATTTTCTCCGACGGTTTTACCTGTAACCGTCATACACTCTGTATGCAGTAAGCCTTTTTTATTCAGCTCGTTCATAACTGCATATACACCGCCGGCTTCATTCAGGTCTTCCATGTAAGTCGGGCCTGCCGGTGCCAGATGGCAGAGGTTCGGTGTCTTCTCGCTAATGCCATTTGCAAAATCGATTTCAAAATCCATACCGATCTCATGAGCGATTGCCGGCAGATGCAGCATACTGTTTGTAGAACATCCCAGTGCCATATCTACAGTCAATGCATTTAAGATTGCTTCTTTTGTCATAATATCTCTTGGGCGGATATTCTTCTCAAGCATCTCCATAACTTTCATACCTGCATGTTTTGCAAGGCGGATTCTCTCAGAATATACGGCCGGGATTGTTCCGTTACCGCGGAGTCCCATCCCAAGCACTTCTGTCAGACAATTCATGCTGTTCGCTGTATACATTCCGGAACAGGATCCACATGTCGGACATACTTTATTTTCAAATTCACACAGATCTTCATCTGTCATTGTTCCTGCTGCATTGGCTCCAACCGCCTCAAACATGCTGGACAAACTTCTCTTTTGTCCTTTTACATGACCTGCAAGCATAGGACCGCCACTTACAAATACTGTCGGCACATTAATTCTTGCCGCTGCCATCAGAAGTCCCGGTACATTCTTATCGCAGTTCGGCACCATAACCAGTGCATCAAACTGATGTGCCATTGCCATTGCTTCCGTAGAATCTGCGATCAGATCTCTTGTTACAAGGGAATATTTCATTCCGATATGTCCCATTGCAATTCCGTCACACACAGCGATTGCCGGAAATACAATCGGTGTTCCACCTGCCATGGAAACTCCCTGTTTTACCGCATTAACGATTTTGTCCAGATTCATATGTCCCGGCACAATCTCATTATATGAACTTACGATTCCGACCAGTGGTCTTTCCATCTCTTCCTGTGTAAGACCAAGTGCATTAAATAATGAACGATGCGGTGCCTGCTGTTTTCCTTTTGTTACTGTATCACTTCTCATGTTTCTTTCCCTCCTGTAACCTTATTGACATTCCTATTCGATATATCCTGCGATCAGGTCTCCCATTTTCTCAGTTCCAACCTGTGTCTTTCCTTCTGACATGATATCAATCGTACGATATCCTTCTTTTAATACTTTTTCAACCGCATTCTCAATTGCATCTGCTTCTTTATCCAGATCGAAGCTGAATCTTAACATCATTGCCGCAGATAAAATTGTTGCGATCGGGTTTGCGATTCCTTTTCCTGCAATATCCGGCGCAGAACCGCCGCTTGGCTCGTACAGGCCAAATTTGGTTTCATTAAGGCTCGCACTTGCCAGCATTCCGATGGAACCGGTTACCATACTTGCTTCATCAGATAAAATATCTCCAAACATGTTCTCTGTAAGAACTACATCAAACTGTTTCGGATCTCTGACAAGCTGCATTGCACAGTTGTCAACGAGCATATGTTCCAGTGTCACTTCCGGATAATCCTTCGCAACTTCTTCTACAACTTTTCTCCACAATCTGGAAGAATCAAGTACGTTTGCTTTGTCTACACTTGTTACCTTCTTTCTGCGCTTCATAGCAATGTCAAAACCACGCTTTGCAATTCTGCGGATCTCATTTTCATTATATGTAAGTGAATCGTGCGCAGTTATCACGCCGTCTTCTTCTATGGTCTTTCTCTCACCGAAATAGAGACCTCCTGTCAGTTCACGCATGATCATCAGATCAAATCCGCCTTCTGTAATTTCTTCTTTTAATGGGCATGCGCCTTTCAGTTCATCATAAAGAATCGCCGGTCTTAAGTTAGCAAATAAATTCAGTTCTTTACGAATCTTTAAAAGTCCTGCTTCCGGTCTCTTGGACGGCTCTAACTGATACCAAGGTGAAGTCTTTGCATCTCCTCCGATGGATCCCATCAGCACTGCATCACTTGCTTTTGCTTGTGCAACTGTCTCACTCGTAAGTGGTACTCCGTGTACATCAATAGAAGCTCCACCCATCAGAAGCTGTGTGTAATTGCATGTATGTCCGTAAACATCTGCAACTTTGTCGAGAACCTTCATTGCTTCTGTTACAATCTCCGGTCCGATTCCATCCCCTTTGATCACACCAATATTTAAATTCATAATCGCTCTTCCTTCCTATGTAAATATATCTTTCAACGCACTCACGTATCTATAAGAACCTGCCACCGGCAAAATCTTTCGAATATTATATCACTTAAAACAGAGTGCGCTCTGTTAATATAAATAATATACATCCTATAATATCTTATTTCCTTACAGCTTTCAAGACTTTAATACGCTAAAATTACAAATTATCTGCGCCGAAACCAAGTGGCAATAATTCTTTCAGGCTGTAAGTTACATATTCATCCTGACTTTTTGCCAGAATAATCTCTAATTTATCAGGATCTGCGAACTCCTGCATCACCTGTCTGCACACTCCGCATGGCGGGCAATAAGTATGCATACCTTTTGTATCTTCATTCACTATACAGATCTTTGTAAAATGTCGTTCTCCTTCACTGACCGCTTTAAAAAATGCCGTTCTCTCCGCACAGTTGCTTGGCGTATATGCAGCATTTTCAATATTACATCCGGTGTAGATTTTTCCACTCTCTGTAAGAAGCGCCGCACCGACTTTAAATCCCGAATACGGTACATAGGCATATTCAAGCGCAGAAAAAGCTTCTCTGATCAGTTGTTGTATACTGTCCATCTGTCGCTCCTTCCTTATATTTTCTGTTTTTTCCGATCTTCTCTTATCAGGCTACGGATTGCCTCAACCGCAGTTTTTATTGGAAGTTCCGTATCATGAACTACCGGATTGTCCAGACCTTCTTTTGCGCGTTCCTGGTTTGCCATCACCAAAAGCACGGTTCCTATCCGCACGCGAAGATAACTTCCTACTATATACAATGCAGCAGATTCCATCTCAGACGCAAGGCAACCCATTCTCTTCCATGCTTCCCATTTGTTCAGCAGCTCATAGCTTACCGGTTTGCTCTCCGGTGTATGCTGTCCGTAAAAGGAATCTTTACTTTCCACTACCCCGGCATGATAGGGAACGCACATCTCCTTCGCCGCTCCGATTAATGCATTCACAACTTCTATATCTGCTACAGCAGGATATTCTATCGGCGCATATTCTTTACTTGTTCCTTCCATGCGGACTGCTCCGGTTGCAATAACCAGATCTCCGCTTTTTACAGAAAGATCAATTCCTCCGCTTGTACCGACACGGATGAATGTATCTGCTCCTGCCTTTACTAATTCCTCCAGAGCAATTGCCGCCGAAGGACCTCCAATTCCGGTAGATGTGACACTGACCTTTACTCCGTTCAGTGTTCCGGTATAAGTTACAAACTCCCGGCTGTCTGCAACCAGTTTTGCATCATCCAGATGTTCTGCAATCTTCTTACAGCGTTTTGGATCTCCCGGAAGAATAACATACTTTCCAACTTCACCGGGTGCGACCTGTATATGATACTGTCTGTTTGGATCTTCCGAATAATTCACCATATCCCAATCCTCCCTTATCATTTTTCTTCTTATTATATCATGTTTTCCCGGATAGCTCCATAGCTGCCATTTGTCACAGCATTTTCCTCATCACAAAAAAAGAATGTGCCTTGGCACATTCCAGTATTTTCATATACTTTTATAAATATGATGCAGTCTTCAGAATCTCATTCGCATTCTGAATTCTTTCCTGCGTCGGAGGTTCGATGCCTTCCAGTCCGTAAGGGATACCAAGTTCTTTCCACTTGTATACTCCCAACGTATGATATGGAAGCACTTCCACACGTTCTACGTGATCAAGTTTCTCTATGAAATCATGCAGTTTCCATAAATAGTCGTCCCTGTCACTTCTTTCCGGCACCAGTACATGACGAATCCACATAGATTTACCTGTATCCGACAGGTATTTTGCCATATCAAGAATGTTGTCATTCTTCTGTCCGGTCAGAAGCACATGCTGCTCCTCATCCATATGCTTAATATCTAACATTACAAGATCTGTTACTTCCATCAGCTTTTCAAATTTAGAAAAGAATGGTTCTTCTCTTGTAAATGGATTACCACAGGTATCTAGAGTTGTGTGAACTCCTTTTTCTTTCGCTTTTGTAAACAGCTCCAGCAGAAAATCAATCTGCAGGAGTGGTTCTCCTCCACTGACGGTAATACCGCCCTTACTTCCCCAGTAAGAGCGGTATCTCAATGCTTTTTCAAGCAGTTCATCTGCTGTGTAAGGCGTTCCTGCCTGCATATTCCAAGTGTCCGGATTGTGACAGAACTGACAGCGCATTGCGCATCCAGATAAAAAGATCACATACCGTACACCCGGTCCGTCAACGGAGCCAAAACTTTCCAGAGAATGGATATATCCTTTCGTCATTGTTTTGCTCCTTTAATACTTTTCAAATCAAATGTTCAAACTACATCTGCTCGTGGCATGTTCTTGCGATTACGTCTAACTGCTGCTCACGTGTCAGGTCAATGAACTTAACAGCGTATCCGGATACACGGATTGTAAAGTTTGCGTATTCCGGTTTCTCCGGATGTTCCATAGCATCACGCAGTTTTTCTACACCAAATACATTGACATTCAGATGATGTGCTCCGCGGTCAAAGTATCCATCCATAACATGTACAAGGTTTTCTTTTCTCTCATCATCGCTGTGTCCAAGTGCGCTCGGGCTGATTGTCTGTGTATTGGAAATACCATCCAGTGCCAGCTCATATGGAAGTTTAGCTACGGAGTTCAGTGAAGCTAACAGACCGCTCTTCTCTGCGCCGTATGACGGGTTAGCGCCTGGTGATAACGGCTCGCCACCTTTTCTTCCATCCGGAAGAGATCCTGTCGCTTTACCATATACAACGTTAGAAGTAATTGTAAGGATAGATGTCGTTGGTACAGAATTTCTGTAAGTGTGGCATTTGTTCAGCTTGTGCATAAATGTCTTCAGAAGCCAGATTGCCATGTCATCTGCACGGTCATCATCGTTACCATATCTTGGAAAGTCTCCCTCGATCTCAAAGTCAGTTGTAATTCCGTCTTCGTCACGGATTGGTTTAACCTTTGCATATTTGATAGCGCAAAGGGAATCTACTACATGAGAGAATCCTGCAATACCAGTTGCGAAAGAACGTTTTACATCTGTATCGATCAGTGCCATCTGTGCTGACTCATAATAATATTTGTCATGCATATAGTGGATCATGTTCAGTGTATCAACATACAGCTTGCTTAACCACTCCATCATCTCGTCATATCTTTCCATCACCTCATCGAAGTCAAGATATTCCGATGTGATTGGTCGGTAAGCAGGTCCTACCTGAACTTTGTTCTTCTCATCAATACCACCGTTGATTGCGTATAACAGACACTTAGCAAGGTTTGCACGTGCTCCGAAGAACTGCATCTCTTTACCTGTCTCTGTTGCCGATACGCAGCAGCAGATTGAATAGTCATCGCCCCATACCGGACGCATAACATCATCGTTCTCATACTGGATTGAGCTTGTCTCTACGGAAATCAAAGCTGCAAACTTCTTAAAGTTCTCTGGCAGTCTTGAAGAATATAATACTGTAAGGTTTGGCTCCGGTGACGGTCCCATGTTCTTCAATGTGTGCAGGAAGCGATAATCATTCTTTGTTACCATAGAACGTCCATCCTGTCCAAGGCCAGCTACTTCCAGTGTTGCCCATGTCGGATCTCCTGAGAACAGCTCGTTGTAAGATGGGATTCTTGCAAATTTAACCATACGGAACTTCATTACCATATGGTCGATCAGTTCCTGAGCTTCTTTCTCCGTCAGTTTTCCGGCTTTTAAGTCTCTTTCAATATAAATATCAAGGAATGTAGAAATACGTCCGACACTCATTGCAGCTCCGTTCTGAGTCTTGATTGCTGCAAGGTATCCGAAATACAGCCACTGTGCTGCTTCTTTTGCATCTTTTGCCGGCTCTGAAATATCAAATCCGTAAGCAGCAGCCATTTCCTTCATCTCTTTCAACGCTTTGATCTGATCTGCAAGCTCTTCACGGAGACGGAAATCTGTTCCTTTCATACCATGTCTTGCATAACGCTCAAAATCATACTGTTTCTTTTCAATAAGAAAATCGACACCATACAATGCAACACGACGGTAATCACCTACGATACGTCCTCTTCCGTAAGTATCCGGAAGACCTGTGATGATCTTGTTATGTCTTGCTTTTTTCATCTCCGGTGTATAGATATCAAATACTCCCTGGTTGTGTGTTTTATGATATTTTGTGAAAATCTCATGCAGCTTTTCGCTTGGCTGATATCCGTAAGTTGTACATGCCTGCTCAGCCATCTTAATACCACCATATGGCATAAACGCTCTCTTAAGCGGTTTGTCTGTCTGAAGACCAACTACTTTTTCAAGATCCTTTGTTTCCTCACTGATGTATCCCGGTCCATAAGCTGTAAGTCCGGATACAACTTCTGTCTCCATATCAAGGACTCCGCCTTTGGCACGTTCTTCTTTCTGCAGTTCCTGAAGCTTTTCCCATAATGTGTTGGTTGCTTCTGTAGGACCTTCCAGGAAGGACTCATCTCCCTCATATGGTGTGTAGTTTTCCTGAATAAAATCTCTTACGTCTATGGAATGTCTCCAGTTCTCTCCGGAGAAGCCTTCCCACTGTTCACGCTGTGTCATCGCACATACTCCTTTCATCCTTCGTTTTCTGTTTTTCGTTGCAAAGTATATCATCTTGTGAATAAAATAGCAAGCATATTTTTGATAATCGTTCTCATTACAACGCTTGTACATGATTTTGTGCAATTTTGCCTGTTTTTGCGCCTTATATTGTATTTTCGCACGTACAAAACTGGTCTTTTTTATATAGTTTTTCTATATCTATATAGGTGCATGCAATATGCTAACATCAAGAATATATAAAAAAGGACGCCCTCTACGGACATCCCTTTCTGATATCTTCTTCAATTATATCTCTTATTCAGCAGATGCCTTCTCGACCTGTGCAATTGCTGCTTTCTGCATCGGGATACGGCAATTCTTGTTGTTACCGAATTCCACGATCAGATCATCATCACTGATGTCGATGATCACACCGTAAAAACCGCTTGATGTGAGTACTGTATCTCCAACTTCCATCTCTGCGATCATAGCCTGTACTCTCTTCTGTTCTTTCTTCTGTGGTCTGATGAATAAAAACCAGAATCCACCAAAGATCAATGCATATATTAAAACTAAAACAATCCCGTTTACCGGTGAACTCTGTGCTGCTAATGTAAACATATTTCTTCCTCCTAATATTTTTAAACACTATTGCTATCATACACAATAATGCAGGCTCTAGCAAGCTATTTCCCACAATTTCATAGAAATTTTACGAATTATTCCCCGAAACTGCGTCCAGTTTCCATTTCTTATATTCCTTATATCTTCCCGCTTCTATAGCATCCCGTATTTCTTCCATCATCGTATTATAGAAATACAGATTGTGAAGCACGCAGAGCCGCATGCCGAGCATCTCTTTTGCTTTCAGCAAATGTCTGATATACGCTCTGGAATAGGAACGGCATGCCGGACACTGGCATCCTTCCTCGATCGGCTTATCATCCAGTTCAAATCTGGCATTAAAAAGATTCAGTTTTCCATGATTCGTATAGACATGTCCATGTCTTCCGTTACGGCTTGGATATACACAGTCAAAGAAGTCTACTCCACGGTCAACCGCCTCCAGAATGTTTGCCGGTGTGCCGACTCCCATCAGATACGTCGGTTTGTTCTCAGGCAGATGCGGTACAACCGCATCCAGAATCCGGTACATCTCTTCATGTGTTTCTCCGACCGCAAGTCCGCCGATCGCATAACCATCCAGATCAAGTTGTGCAATCTCCTGTGCATGGCGGATACGGATATCTTCATAGACGCCACCCTGGTTAATTCCAAAAAGCATCTGCTGCTTATTGATCGTATCCGGAAGACTGTTCAGACGGTTCATCTCTGCCTTACAGCGTTTCAGCCATCTGGTTGTCCGGTCAACCGATTTTTCCATATAATCTCTTTTTGCAATACTCGACGGACATTCATCAAATGCCATTGCTATTGTAGACGCAAGATTAGACTGAATCTGCATACTTTCCTCCGGTCCCATAAAAATCTTGTGCCCGTCTATATGGGAGTTGAAATAAACTCCTTCTTCTTTGATTCTTCTGAGTCCTGCCAGAGAAAAAACCTGAAACCCGCCGGAATCTGTAAGGATTGGCTTATCCCAGGTCATAAATTTATGAAGACCGCCCAGCTTTTTCACAACTTCATCTCCCGGACGCACATGGAGATGATACGTATTTGAAAGTTCCACCTGCGTCTTGATCTGCTGGAGGTCATCTGTGGAAACTGCGCCCTTGATCGCGGCCGCCGTTCCCACATTCATAAATACAGGTGTCTCTATAACACCATGCACTGTATGCAATCTTCCTCTTTTGGCAAGACCATCTTTTTTAATTAATTCATACATGATCTTATCCTCATTGCTTTCTGTGATTTTCATCATTTACTGCTTATTATCTCTTTATTCCTTAATTGCTGCCAGCAGCACTTTTCTAATTATGACATACAACCGGCACATCTTTGTATACCAGTTCATACATCTTCGGTGCAACTGATGGCGGTAAATTGACACAACCATGGGAACCGTGTGATTTATAACGGCTTCCTCCGAAAGTCGGCTGCCATGAAGCATCATGAAATCCAATTCCTCCATTGAAAGGCATCCAGTATTTAACCGGCGTCTCATAGGAATAAGTACCATCCGGTCTTCTCTCACCACGAAGTGTTGCATTCTTTGTTTTATATGTCAGAGAATACACGCCCGGAGGTGTTGCATTGCCTTTGTTCGGATTACCGGTTACAACATCTGTGCTGAGCACAACTTTACCCTTCTTAATAAAGTATGCTCTCTGATTCGTTAAGTCTACCTCTGCATAAGTATCTCCCATATCCATCGTATCATGGGATGCTGCTTTACTTAAATATTTCGGTTCACGGGTGACTGTCTCACCTTTTTTGATATTCTTTGTCAGCTCTTTGTATTCGCTGTCCTGCGCTATGCACCAGCCATAATCTCCGCCATCCACTTTAACTGTGTTTCCGGTTGCGGTTTTGAAAGTGCGTGTCTTTCCTCTGGTATTATATTTGGACGCAAGACTCTGAATATACTTCTTCACCGCATCTTTGTCAAACTTCACTTTCATCTTCTTGTTTACTTTCACCCATTGTGAAATAACAGAAGAATCTACGACTTCTGTCTTCGGACTGAAATCATATGTAACCTTTGCTCCGAGATAACTGTTCATCTTCTCAGCCGCATCTTTGACTTCCTGTGAGTCTTTTGTATAATCCGGCTTAATATAGCATCCCTCTTTTGTAAGATCCAGTTCTGACTGGAATCCGTCTAATGCTTCCTTAATTGCTTCATTGAACGCATCTTCATCAATCTCTGTGCCGATAACTTCCGGTTCAATCTCAAATCGGGTATCCATGAATTTCGGATATGCATTTTTTGATTTAGTCTGGTTCTTCTTATCCATACAATTCAGACCACTGACCTCATCTGCCAGTGCTTCTTTGTCGTATTTTACACCAACTGAAGCCTCAATCTGCGGATGATTCCAAAGTGATATGATCCACAGGAAATTGTTCTGCTGTTTTATACATTTCGCAAGTTCATCAGACTGCACATACTCCAGGGAAATGTCAGATCCGTCAATCTCTTCTGTACTTCCGTCAGATTCTTTCAATGTAAGTACATAATCTCCGACATCTTTCTTTAACTTGCTCTCCACCTGGCTTACACTCTTAAGCGCAACATCGTTGCCATTGATCTTCGTATAGAACATAAAATGGCTTCCAAAATAAAGTGCAATTCCAATATAAACTACAGCGAGGATCCCCACGATAGTTCCGATCACTTTTCCTGCTTTTTTCTTACGTCTGCGTTTCTTGTATGCTTTTGATGCCTCTTTTACTGCGTCCGACTCTACCTCGCCTTCTTCACCCTCAAAGTCCTCAAAGTCCTCATAATCCGGTTTTTCATCATAACCTGCCGCATGAGTTTTCTTTGCTTTTCTGTGGCTGATTTCTTCATAATCATCTTCATCAAATTCTTCGAATCCATCTTCATCGAAATCATCTTCATCTATTGAATCACGGATCTCAGACTTATGAAGATCACCATATAATTCCCGCATTGTTTCTTCGATAATCTCATCGGCTCTTTTGTCATTCTTACTCATAAGCGCTTACTCCTTTTTTATTCACATGTCCCATTATAATATGCATATCCATAAAAGTACAGACTAAATTTTAAGGAAAATATGAAGAATTTTTGAATATCCGCCCTTATTCATCCGTTGCGCTTTTCTCCTGCTTCCTATATAATAAGTTGTATCGTTTTACATACCGAACAATTTCAAAGACTACATATTATAGAAGAAATGGAGAACAACTATGGCAGGTTCAACTTTAGGAAATTTATTTACAATCACAACCTGGGGCGAGTCACACGGTGCCGCAATCGGGGTTGTTATAGACGGATGTCCTGCGGGACTTTCTTTAGATGAAGAAGATATTCAAATCTATCTCGACCGCAGAAAACCGGGACAGAGCCGCTTTACAACTGCAAGAAAAGAGTCCGATAAAGCACGTATTTTATCTGGCGTTTTTGAAGGTCATACAACCGGAACGCCAATTTCCATCATGGTCGAGAATACAGACCAGCGTTCCAGAGATTATGGCAAGATCAAAGACTGCTATCGTCCGGGACATGCAGATTACACTTTTGATGCCAAGTACGGTTTTCGCGACTACCGTGGCGGCGGACGTTCTTCCGGTCGCGAAACGATCGGACGTGTTGCAGCCGGAGCAATCGCCGCAAAGATATTAAGACAACTCGGTATCACCATTACAGCTTATACCCGTTCCATCGGAGATATTGTCATTCCGGAAAATGAATATCATTACGATCAGATTACAGAAAATGCACTCTATATGCCAAATAACGATTACGCAGCCAGGGCTTCTGACTACCTTGCTGAATGTATCAGAAAGCAGGACTCCTCAGGCGGCATGATCGAATGTGCGATCACCGGTGTACCTGCCGGTATCGGAGAGCCCGTATTTCATAAACTGGACGCTGCACTTTGCAGTGCGGTTATGTCCATCGGTGCAGTCAAAGGTGTGGAGATTGGCGACGGTTTCCAGGCTGCTGCCGCACTTGGAAGTAACAACAACGATTCTTTCCGTCTTGACGCTGGTAAGCTTACCAAAGCAACAAATCACTCTGGCGGTACACTCGGAGGTATGAGCGACGGCAGTCCGATCATACTGCGGGCGGCAGTCAAGCCAACGCCATCTATCTCCCAGCCACAGGATACCGTCATGAGAACAGACTGTCAGGAGCTTACAGATACTACAATTGAGATTACCGGGCGCCACGATCCTGTCATTGTTCCCCGCGCTGTCGTTGTCGTAGAAGCAATGACGGCTGTCACAGTACTGGATCTGCTCATGCGCAACATGAGTTCCCGACTGGACAGCCTCATCAAATTCTATCGTTCTTAAATTATCACAGCAATTATCTCAAATCATATGGTCAAGAATTAAATTTGAAAACATCCACCTCCAATGAATTCCCGCAGTAGGGAGTTCGTTGGAACGTTTTCACTTCCGATTCCCACAAAATAATCCAGGAATTTTAACAATCGTTTTGCTTCTACATATTCCGGTGCTTTTCTGTCCACTCCGAACAGAAGTGCTTCCACATATGGTTTCAATACAGCAAGTTCATAAATCAACGCCGAATTGAACATCACATCCGCTTCTTCCTGATATGGGAAAATATTCTTCTCTTCCCCTTTTCTTACAGATGGCCACATATTGATTGTCCGCGCAACCGAAGCGCCTCTTGTTCTTGCATCCCGGACAATTCTCCGGAGCAGACGTCCGTCTGTTGTCGGAATCCGGTTATGCTCATCAATATTCAGCTGTGTCAGTGCACTGATATAGATCTTGAATTTATTTTCATCCGGAAGACTCTGCGTCAGTTTCGGATTCAGGCAGTGGATTCCTTCGATGACGAGAACATCATTTTTTCCCAGCTTCTTCACGTCCGGTCCGTATTCCTTATGTCCGGTCACAAAATTAAACCTTGGAAGAACAACTTCCTTTCCTGCAAGCAGATCTCCCAGTTGTCTGTTAAATAACTCCACATCTACTGCTTCCAGACATTCAAAATCAAAATCTCCATTCTCGTCCACCGGATTCTCTTCCCGTTCTACAAAATAATTATCTACCGCGATCGGATGCGGCACCAGACCACAGGCACGAAGCTGTACTGACAGTCGATGGGAAAATGTTGTCTTTCCGGATGATGACGGACCGGCGATCAGGATAAATTTTAATTCCGATCTGGCAGCGATCGTTGCAGCTATTTCCGCAATTTTTTTCTCCTGTAATGCTTCCTGGACGAGTACTGTCTCCCGCACATCACCTTTGGTAATCCTGTCATTCAGTGCACCAACAGTCTCAATCCCCTGCATATCACCCCAACTTGTGGATTCTTTTAATACATGGAATAATTTGTTCTGCGGCTCAAATGGCGGAACAATTTCCGGTTCCTTCTGTTCCGGCATCTGGAGCACAAATCCGTCATCATAAAGATACAATTTAAAGTATTTTAAATACCCGGTGCTCGGAACCATATATCCATAATAATAGTCTTCAAATTCATTAATGCTGTAGATATTTACTTTGGAAACCCTGCGGTACGCAAACAACTTCTCCTTATCATGCATACCGTATCTGGCAAATGTCGCAATCGCATCATCGGTATTTACAGATTTCTTATTGATTGGAAGATCTGCCTCTACCATCTGATGCATCCGTGCTTCTACCTGATCCAGGAACTGCTGATCCAGTACAACATTGCCTTCAATTGTACAATAATATCCCTTACTGACGGAATAGTGGATCCGGACTTTATCAACATTCTCGTGTTCTGCCACATCATAAATTGCTTTGACAAGCAAAAGGCTCATGCTTCTTTTGTATGTTTTGTGCCCACTGTCACATGCTGTTGTCTCAAAATTAAGTGTACAGTCTCTGTTTACTTTCTTGTGAAGTTCCTGTAATTTACCATCAACCGTGACAAGTACGATATCATGGGAATATTCTTTCTGATATTCTTTTGCGATCTCCAGATAGGTTGTTCCGGCTTCATACTGTCTGATCTCGTCATGGATTTTTACCTGATACATTTCACATCATCCTTTCTTTGCATCTGTCCGAAAATGTCTGTGCAATATCTGCCATTCCTATACCACCGTAAACGGATGATGGATGGCAGCACTTATAACCGCTGTCTGCGGAAACGCTTCCTGCAGATAATTCTTCATATCTTCTATAAAAATGTGTTCCACACCATAATGTCCTGCATCAATGATTGCAAGTTCCTGTGCAACTGCATCAATCCCCTCGTGATGACCGATATCTCCGGTAATCAACACATCCGCTTTTTTTGCCAGCGACTGTGTGATCACGCTTTTTCCGGAACCCGGACAGAGAGCGATCCGCGATACCTGTTGAGCAAGATCACCAAATACTTTCACTTGCGGAACCCCATATGCTTTCTTTACTTTATCACAGCATTCTTTTAAAGTTACCGGTTTCTGCCAGCTGCCAATCTCACCAATGCCTTCCGGATACTCCTCACCTGTTTCCGGCTGTATGCGCATTCCGGTAACATCCAGTACTTCTGTATCATTGAGCCCCAGAAGATTGCCTGCAAGCTCAGCCATCCTGCATACATCGTAATTTGTATGCATTGCATAATAAGAAATATCATTACCGAGCAGCTGTAACAGACGTCTGCCAATAAAATCCCGGTTGTTGATCTGTTTCATACCGCCAAAAATCAACGGATGATGTGTTACAAGCATATCTGCTTTCTGACAGATCACATCCTCCACCACTTCATCTGTCGCATCCAGCGCAACGTAGATTTTACGGACTTCTTTATCGTCTCTTCCGGCAAGAAGTCCGACATTATCCCAGGAGAGCGCCGCATCCTTTGGATATACATTTTCTATTTTTTCCATGATCTCTTTACAGAGCATACTATTCACCTCTGTTTCCTGTATTCCCGTTTCCGGGTTGCTCATTTATTTTCTATTATAATATGCTGTTAATCAGATATCTCCGGCTATAATACTTGCAGATTATTCTGCATTATGCACATCCGTGATTCGTTCCAGTGCTTCTTTTGTTCTTAGCATCTCTTCTGCAAGCTCTGCTTTCCTCACCCGAATACTTGTACTGTCTGCCTGTTTATTTAACTGCTTCAAAATCTTCTCCTGGATCGCACATTCCCGCAACAGAAAATCCTTTAGCACCGGATGCTTTTTTTCAAGTAATTTCTTTCCATAATAGAATTCATACTCTTCATAGGTTTCCGACTCTCCATGCTCCACTTTGAGAATCGGATAGTATTTGCCATCTTCTTCCACCATATCCTCATCGACGATCAAAAAATGTTCCTGCGTAAGATACCGTCGTACTTTGTCAATCTCTGACTGTGGCTGTAAAATACAGGTTTTCATCTGATTGATCACATCTTTACCCTCTTCCAGAATATGGATCACAAGTCCACCACCCATTCCAGCGGTGATAAGCGTATCTGCTTCTCCCGGAACAAGTGCCTGTGTACCATCCGACAATCTTGTCTCAATCCGATCCGACAGTCCCTGTTCTTCAATATGTATTCTCGCCCGCTCAAGCGGTCCTTTATTAATATCCATAGCGATTACCCGTGATGCGATCTTCTCCTGTATCAGATAAATCGGGATATAGCCATGGTCAGTTCCAACATCTGCAACAGAGGCGCCCTCTGTCACAAGAGCTGCAACTGCGTACAGTCTTTTTGATAGTTCCATAGGCGCCTCTTTCTTAGTCTAAATAATCTCTTAATTTTCTGCTGCGGCTCGGATGACGAAGCTTCCGAAGTGCTTTTGCTTCAATCTGTCTGATACGCTCACGCGTAACGTCAAATTCCTTACCAACTTCTTCCAGTGTACGTGCACGTCCGTCATTCATACCAAAACGCAGTCGCAATACTTTCTGTTCTCTCTCTGTCAGCGTGTCCAGTACTTCGTCAAGCTGTTCTTTCAGAAGAGTCTGTGCTGCTGCCTCTGCCGGCACCGGTACATTATCATCCTGAATAAAGTCACCAAGATGACTGTCCTCCTCTTCACCGATCGGAGTTTCCAGTGACACCGGTTCCTGGGAAATCTTAAGGATCTCACGCACTCTGTCTACCGGCATGTCCAGCTCAGCAGCGATCTCTTCCGGCGTAGGTTCACGTCCTAAATCCTGCAATAACTGTCTGGAAACACGGATCAATTTGTTGATCGTCTCTACCATATGCACTGGAATACGGATCGTTCTTGCCTGATCGGCAATTGCTCTTGTAATCGCCTGACGGATCCACCATGTTGCATACGTACTAAACTTAAATCCTTTATGATAATCGAATTTCTCTACTGCTTTGATCAGACCTAAGTTACCTTCCTGAATAAGGTCAAGAAACAACATGCCTCGTCCAACATATCTCTTTGCAATGCTGACAACAAGTCTAAGGTTCGCTTCTGCCAGTCTCTTCTTGGCGCTCTCATCGCCTTCTGCCATACGTTTTGCAAGATCTACTTCTTCTTCCGCTGTCAGAAGTGGAACTTTACCGATCTCTTTCAGATACATTCTGACCGGATCTTCAATGCTGACTCCATCCGGAACAGACAGGTCAATCTTCTCAACATCTACTTCATCCTCGTCTGAGATTACAATATCCGAATCATCAATATCGTCATCATCGGAGCTGATACGAAGCACATCGATATTCTGTCCTTCCAGATATTCAAATACTTTCTCCATCTGTTCAGAATCCAGATCGATATCATGGAAGAAGTCATTGATTTCCTGAATCTCAAGAATCCCTTTTTTCTTCTTTCCAAGCTTCACCAGTTCTTTTAATCTCTCTTCAAATTTTGCCATGTGTTCGTCCATGTAATGCCATCCTCTCATTGCTTGTTTATATTTTATCCCTAATTAATGGAAATATGCAGTTTCTCAAGGTCCTGCAGCTGACGTTTTGCTTCCATCAGACGCTGCAGTCCTGCAATATCTGTCGGCGCAAGATTCCTTGCTGCCTCTTCAATGCTGTGGTTCTTCACACGGATGATTGTTTCTTTCAATGCTTTCTCCTGCTCCCCAAGAGTTGTCAGTTCCTTGATTTTCGTATGGAACAGACTCGCAACTTCGCGATGTTCTTCCTCATCCGTAAAATGATTCATGATCTGTGCCGGATTCACCTGCTGTTTCTCATATTGTTCATACAATATAGAAGCAACTGTCCGATATATATCGCCGGTAAAATCTTCCGGTGAAATGTATTTACAGATCTGTGAAAATATATTCTCATCTTCGATCAGCCACGTCAGAAGCACCTTCTGGGACGTAATATTCCCATCTTCTTTCTTCTCTTTTCGTGTCTGTTTCGGTCTGGAAACCGGCTTTGCCAGTCCCTGCTGTACGGCAGTCTTCACAACTAATTTGCGAAGCTCTTCATATCCCACGTGATATGCCTGCGCAACAGCTTCTATGTAATTATTGCGCTCAATCTCTTCTTCAAACTCTCCAAGCCGTCTTGCAACTTCCCGCATAAAATCAGTCTTTCCTTCCGGTGAATGCATATCATAATCCCGCTCCAGAACTTCCAGGCTGAACATGAATCCATTCCTTGCTCTGCCAATCCGTTCTTCAAAAGCTTCCGCTCCGAGATTCTTGATAAATTCATCCGGATCTTTGTAAGGTTCCATACGGATAATCTTTGCCGTAATCCCTACATCCTTAAGAATCGGGATTGCACGCAGTGCTGCTTTCGTCCCTGCCTCATCACTGTCGTAAGTCAGATATACTTCCTTCACGTAACGCTTGATCAGTGAAGCATGTCCCGGTGTCAATGCAGTTCCTAAAGATGCGACCGCATTGGTAAATCCTGCCTGATGCAACGAAATCACATCCATATACCCTTCGCACAGAAGAAAATATGGCTTTCTTGTGCTTCTTGCACGGTTCAATCCGTACAAGTTCCTGCTCTTGTCAAAAATCAGTGTCTCCGGAGAGTTCAGATATTTTGGTTTCGCATCTCCCATCACGCGACCGCCAAATCCAATCACACGGCTGTTCACATCCATGATTGGGAACATCACACGGTTCCAGAACTTGTCATGCGCACCATGCCGCTCATCAATACTGATCAAACCAGCCTTCGCAATCATCTCGTCCTTATATCCTCTTTCTTTCAGGTAACGATACAAATCGTCGCTATACTTATTGGAATATCCCAGTCCAAAAGCCTTAATCGTGTCATCCGACAGTTCCCGCCTCTTTAAATAAGAAAGTCCGGCTTCTCCTTTTGAACTCTTAAGCTGTACGTAAAAATACTGTGCTGCGATCTTATTGATCTCAAGCAGAATTGCCTTCAGATCAGCTCTCTCCTTCGCCTGTGCAGAATATTCCGTTTGCGGAAGTTCTACCCCGGCCTTGTCAGCCAGATATTTCAGTGCTTCCTGAAAAGTATAATTTTCATACTCCATCAAAAATGTAAATACATTCCCACCTGCACCACAGCCAAAGCAATAATACATCTGCTTCCCGCGGCTTACTGAAAATGATGGAGACTTCTCATTGTGAAAAGGACACAGACCGAAATAAGAGCTGCCCTTTTTTTGTAATTTCACATAGCTGGAAATCACATCCACAATGTCATTGCGGGATCTGACTTCCTCTATAATCTCATCAGAATAATACATATACTCCGCCCTTTTTCTTTGTCTTAAAAATACCCTCATGCTAAATATTCAACAAAGAACTTTGATTTCCTTTTAATATTTCCAAGATTCTGGGATAAAATATTCCTGAAACTTCTTTACGGCATAGTTATCCGTCATTCCGGCAATATAATCACACACGATCATTTCTTCCGGCTCACCTCGTTCTTCCAGAATGGTCAGAAATTCTTCTGGCATTGCCTCCAGATGTTCCATATAATACTGATACAGACTGGTGATCATATGAATGGCTTTTCCTTCCTCACCTTTTGCATCCTGATTTGTATAAACACGTTCAAACAAAAATTCTCTGAGTCCGCTCATCGCATCCTGGATCTCCGGTGACATCACGATCTTATCACGATCCATACTGGATATGATCACATCATGCACCATCGTATTCAGCCTTTCTCTTGTCGTCATTCCGAGAATATCCGTATAACACTTCGGAATATCTTCTATCCTCAGGATTCCTCCACGGATCGCATCATCAATATCGTGATTGACATACGCAATTTTATCCGACAATCTCACGATCTGTCCTTCCAGCGTATGCGGATTTCCACTAGTCTTATGATTTTCAATCCCATCAACTACTTCCCAGGTCAGATTCAGTCCCTGTCCCTGTTTTTCCAGATATTCTACTACACGCACACTCTGTATATTATGACTGAATCCAGATGGACTGACACTGGCAAGCGCACGTTCCCCTGCGTGTCCGAACGGTGTATGCCCCAGATCATGTCCCAATGCGATTGCCTCCACCAGATCTTCGTTCAGTCTCAACGCTTTCGCGATTGTTCTTGCATTCTGCGATACTTCCAATGTATGTGTAAGTCTTGTCCGGTAATGATCCCCCTTCGGATAAAGAAAGACCTGCGTCTTCTGTTTTAACCTGCGGAATGCTTTACAATGTAAGATTCGGTCTCTGTCTCTTTGAAATACCGGTCTGAGATCACACTGTGGTTCCGGTCTTTTTCTTCCCCGTGATGCAATACTTTTCGCTGCATAAGAACTTAAATATTCTAATTCACGCTCTTCGAGCTGCTCTCTGATCGTCATAACAGTACCCTCCTTGACTCTTCCCGCATATTTACAACAACATATTTCAATGCTATATCACTTTTATTATAAAAAATTAGATTTTGTCCGTCAATGAACAGCAACTCTAAATTAAGGCGGGAATCACAGGAACCATTAAAACAATCCTATTCAAAAAAAGAGCGGGAACCCTTGAAAAAATCAAGGATTCCCACCACAAATAAAAAATGCGGAAGATGGGACTTGAACCCACACAAGCGCAATGCTTACAAGATCCTTAGTCTTGCTCGTCTGCCAGTTCCGACACTTCCGCATAGGACGTTGAGCTTATTTTTATTTATCTCTCTCGCTCTGTCCGTAGATTATAATACTATAGCCCAACCCAAATGTCAACATATTTTTTAAACTTTTTTAATTTTTTTAAATCTTTTTTCAATCGTGACATTTTCCTATATCATATGCTGGCGTTTCAATTCTCTGACCTGCTCTCTTACATACTTGAATGTTGCACGCTCACCTTTTTCTGCCAACATCTTCAAAAGCTTATGTATAAGTGCCGCTGTCTCCGGATGGATCATCTTGCCAAGCTTCGCCGCACCTTTCTCATAATACTGAAGCGGCTCTTTGTCTGTATACTTATCACCCAGATAAGTTTTGGATGCTGCGATCCGGTCCATAAACATCTCATACACATACTTTACCGGCATCTTCTGTCCTACAATCCCCTCTCCCGGAACTATACTGTAATCAATCCAGTATTCATAATGATGCTTATTACGACCTTTGTGATGCAGCCACGCTGTAGAATATCCGGTTGCTTCACGTTCTGCATTATTCGGGCTTCTTGTTCCCTGATAATACCTACAGCCGACCAGAAATTCTGTCGGAGAATATTTGGACAGATCGTGAAGCAGCCCTTGCTTGTATAATCCAACTTTAAAACAATGTTTCATAACCAATAGTTTGTGGTGATTGATCGTTTGCAGATGTTTTAACGCCTTCATACTTATATCTCCATTCCTCTTCATTTATTCTTTGTCATTTCTTTCACATACTTTATATTTATTATGCACTTTTTTTCAATAACTTTCAAGAGAGTATCCCTGTTTTCTTATTTTGCAACCAGGACAACTATTGTTCTTTCTTCAATTTCGATAGATTTCTGTCCACCCAAACAGATCATTTCAGCTTTTATACCGTCTTTTGTGGAAGCGGCAAGATACCATTTTTTATTTTTCGGAAGAGATGGCAGAGCAAATGTATGACGGATCCAGTGCATATTATAAGCGACATAGCAGTCCTCTGCTTCAAGCGATGTTCCACTGTAATATACGCCCAGCTGTCTACTTGCGACTTCCTTCTCTATTCTCCATGCATATTCTCCGTGGTAGGATACATCCGGAACTCCGCATCTAGTCGTATCTGTTCCGCTCATCTCCTGCGCCGGATGGAATACTTTATAACGTTTGCGGAATGCGATCAGATCCCGCACGAAATCATGCAGTTCCTGATTCGTCGTCAGCTTTTTCCAATTTACCCAGCCTGTTGGATTGTCCTGACAATAGACATTGTTATTTCCTTTCTGTGAATTGCCAAACTCATCCCCCGCCAGCAGACACGGTGTCCCCTGTGCCAGAAATACAAGAAACAGCGCATTATACAGCTGTCCTCTCCTTAAGTTTACAACCGCTTTCTTCCTTGATGGGCCTTCTGCTCCGCAGTTCCAGCTGTAATTATAATCCGGTCCATCCTGGTTATTTTCTCCGTTCGCTTCATTGTGTTTTCCTTCATAGGATACAAGATCCATAAGCGTGAAGCCATTATGTGACGCAATATAATTGAAGTTTCCTTCTTTCTCCGACAGGTGACGTAGCCAGTAAGTCACTGCTTCCACCATACCCTCGTCTCCTTTTAAGAAACGGCGCATCACATTCTGAAATTCCGTATGATGAACCATCAGCTTGCAGTCCTGTAAATACGGATCTTCATACGCTGCTCTGGTTGATACTGCTGCCGGATTCAGGATATATCCGTCTATATGATATTCCTGCCTGTAATAGCGCAGGCAGTCCAGCACCTGATAGATCGGCGTCTCCGGACAAAAGGGCATTTCCAGCACGACTTCAATCTCCGCTTCATGACATGCTTTCACCATGTTTTTCAACGAACGCACACCGTCAGATATAGCAGAATAGCTGTTCTTCGGTGCAAAGAAATACCCAGGTCCATATCCCCAGTAATTTGGCTTTCTTTTTCCTTCCAGAAATGAATAAACCGGCATACACTGAATCTGGTTGATCCCCAGGTCTTTCAGATAAGGAAGCTTTTCTATGACGCCTTCAAAGGTTCCTCTGTGTGCAACCTTTGAATAACTATCCTGTGTAAATCCACGCACGTGAAGGCTGTACGCAATAACATCCTTATATGCATAAGCCGGATATCTGTCATCCTCCCAGTCATATTCTGGGATCAGGACCTGACCCTTATTCTCTTTTGTAAATGCTTTTGTGTACGGATCAGTCACAACTTCTTCATCCATCAGATACTCATAGGCATATGCACCTGACTGGATATCCGTCACCTTTACTGTATATACCGCACCTTCACTTTGCCGCATCGGATATCTGGCACATGGTTCTTTTTCCCCTGCATGATACAGGAGAAGGCAACATGCCTTCCCCTTCTTCGCTGCAACGGAAAAACTGACTCCATCTTCCTGTACCGTAACCCCCATCGGTAACTGCTGCCCTTGTGTATTCTTCATTCTTTGTGTCCTTTTTCCCTTTCTGTACTCTATTGCCAACCATCTGTGCCGTACATATCTACATTATCTTTATTGATCATAAAGACTTCTTCATAGACTTCCTTCTCATAATCGTTTCCATCCAGAATATTGTCTGCTGTCTCTGCAGCTTTCTTTCCTATATTAATCGGTGACTGTGCTGCTGTTCCTACAATCTGGTTCTCTCTTTTCTTTAATTCTTTCTTAATATCCGGTGACCCATCCACACCGTAAATCAGTACTTTATCATTACCGACAACATTCACTGCTGTCTTTGCCGCAACCGCAAGCTGGTCATTGCCACACATGATCGCAGTCAGATTCGGGTATTTCTTCAACATCTTCTCTGCTGCCTTCAATGCTTTGTTAAATTTTCCTTTTGTATCTGCTCTGTCTACTACTTCAAACCCTTTTTCTGCTTTGGAGATCGCCTCTTCAAATCCGGTGATACGTTCATTCATGGAATTCTGTGTCGGGCATTCCAGAATTGCAACGGTTCCTCCGTCCGGACTCTTTTTGATCAGATCTTCTCCGCAGATATATCCTGCATTCTTATTATCAGATCCTACATAGGCATCCACATAGGACATCTCTTTTACCTGCGTATCTACATTAATGATCTTCACACCGGCATCCTTAAGTTTCTTAAGAGATGGTGTGATCTTCTCCCAGTCTACCGGGCTTAAAATAATGGCATTGATACCATCCTTGATCATCTCATCAATCTGCTTTGCCTGTTTGTCCGCATTCCCGCCTGGATCTTTTGTGATCAGAGTAGAATCATCTGCTTCCACAACTTCTCTCGTCGCACTTTCCAATGTAATAAAATACGGGTTCTCCATATCGATCACGGAAAATCCGATTAAGTACTTTTCCTGATCTGCATTTTCGTCTGTATCTTCTTCGGCTGTTGCATTATCTTCCGGTGTTCCTACATCTTTTTTGCATGCAGTCATTCCTAACATGCAGACTAACAGGACTGCCAGAAGCAGTGATATTTTTTTTCTTAACATGCTGTTTTCCTCCTTATGTACACGCAGATTTATTTTACAACATTTTTCTTAATTTGGCTACTACATCCTTGCTTTTTGCCTGTTCCTTTGATAGAGTTAAGTTATCTTAGAAAAAGGAGAATTATATTATGAGTGAACAGAATATGAACACAGATGAAGAGCAGATCACAGTAACTCTTACAATGGAAGACGATGAAGAAATCGACTGCGCAGTTTTAACTACATATTCAGCAAACGGAAGAGAGTATATTGCGCTGCTTCCTCTGAATGAAGAAGGTGAGAGTGAAGACGGTGATGTTTATCTCTACCGCTACGAAGAAGTAGACGGCGAGCCGACACTTGGCAATATCGAAGACGATGACGAATACGACATCGCTGCCGATGCATTTGACGAGTGGATGGATGAGCAGGAATTTGAAGAATTATAAGAAGAGCTCTTTTACAAAACGGGAAGGACTGCAGTCTTTTCCGTTTTTTTCTTTTACATAACTGATGACAAGCTGGCGTTTTGCCCGTGTCATCGCCACATAGAACAAGCGCCTCTCCTCTTCCGTCTCATCCTGCATGACAGCCCGCCTGTATGGCATGCTGCCCTCATTTGCGCCAAGGATAAATACGGTATCATATTCCAATCCTTTCGCCCCGTGCATTGTCAGCATACAAATGCCTTCTTTTTGCGTTTTTCTGCTGTTTTCCCATAAATTTTCTTCATATTGTTCAATGTGCGCAAACCACTCTGGAATTGTCGCATACGCTTTTGCTCTCTCCTGAATCTCATCGAGCACCTCAAACAGTTCTTCTGTACACAGTCTGCGATAAGCGGCATATTCTTTCAGAAATGCATCATAACCGACTCTTTTTCGTATATACTGGATCACTGCATACGGACTTTTTCCTGCAATCATCTTCATATCCCATTCCAGTTGATCAATGCGATCCTGCATCCATTTTTTATTCTGGTAATATTTCCTCAGACTTTCATAATCTGCCCTGTCACTGCGCATGCTGTCCCGGCTGATGTAGCGGTTCGGGCGGTTTGCAATCCTTAAAAGGTCTTTCCTTGTGACAATTCCTTCTGCCAGGTGCAGATAGCTTTTGATATCCTGTCCGATAAAATGTTCATATATATTATATAAATGTTCTTTCATCTGAAACGGTATCTGATGCTCCATCAATGTTTCCGCCATCACTCTTGCCTCAGCAGCAGTGCGGTATAAAACCGCAATTTCTTCATACTGTATCCCACTTTTTAAAGTTTCCCTTATCCGGTCCAGAATATACCTGCTTTCTTCAAACGGATCTCTCACTTCCTGTACATGAACTGTCAGATCTGCTTTCTGTTCTGCCTTGATTTTCTTCAAAAAACGATTTTTATTATTTGTGATCACACGCAGTGCTCCATTCACAATATGTGCTGTTGAACGGTAATTCACATCCAGCAGGATTTGCTTTGCCTGCGGATAATCTTTCATAAACTGCTGCATAATTCCCGGACTCGCTCCGCGGAATCCGTAAATAGACTGGTCATCATCCCCCACTACAAACAGATTGGCGTTTTCGCCCGCCAGCATCCGCAGGACATCATACTGTACCCGGTTAATATCCTGAAATTCATCCACCAGAATATGCGGGAAACGTTTTTGCCATTTTGCCAGTATATCCGGTCTGCTCTCAAACAGGAGGCTGCACTCCAGCAGCATATCTTCAAAATCCAGCTTATGAAGACGCTTCTTTTCCTTCTCATAAGCAGTATAAATATCCCGAAAACGATTTTCGCCATATTGCTTTGCTTCATATGTTTCTATATTGTAGCGGTGATTCTTCACATTTCCAATCTCCTCCGACAGATTCTTAAGAAAATCTTCTTCCCGGAGCAACTCTTCATCCTCACCCCAGTCCGTCTTCGAAACGATCCCTGTAAGCAGATTTTTTCGTTCTTCTTCCGTCAGAAGATTCGCGGAAGTAAGTTTGTAAGCCCACTTTAAAATCCCGTAATAAACACCGTGAAATGTTCCAAATGTCACCGCAGACGCCTGCTGTTTCATAACTTTGGCAAACCGCTGTTTCATTGACTTTGCCGCATACTTTGTAAAGGTAAGGACCAGAATTTCTTCTGGTCTTACCTTATAATTCATAATCAGATATTCAATTCTTTTTGCAATGGTAAGAGTTTTCCCTGAACCGGGACCGGCAAGAACCATACAAGGTCCTTCCTTATGGGCGACCGCCTCTTTCTGAGCATGATTTAATTGCATATATACCTCTATTTGCTTAATAATTCAATACCTTTTTTAATTCTGGCTACAGATTCTTCTTTGCCAAGGATCTCCATAATCTCTGTAGCACCGCCAGGTGTGCTCTGTTTTCCGGATACCGCAGTACGGATCGGCCACATAACGAAACCAGTCTTGACACCTTTTTCATCAACATATTTCTTCAGAAGAGCAAATAAAGCATCATTGCTGAAATCATACTGCTCTTCCAGGAGCGGAAGTACTTCTTTTAATACTTCCAGAGAATTTTCTTCGTTTGTTTTCATCTTCTTATGACAGTACATTGCTGTGTCATATTCCGGAAGTTCTTCAAAGAAATCAATCTGATCCTTGATATCCGGGAAAATCTCAATTCTTGTCTTTACTAATCCGGCAATCTTCTTCAGATCATAATCTTTTGTAATAACTTCCTGAATATACGGTTTTGCCATTTCAAAGAATTTGTCTTCGTCCATGGCTTTCAGATATTCTCCGTTCATCCATTTTAATTTCACAATATCAAATACAGCCGGAGACTTGCTCATATGACGGTAGTCAAATGCTTTCACAAGTTCTTCCAGTGAGAAAATTTCCCGATTATCAGATGGGCACCATCCAAGAAGTGCAACATAATTTACAACTGCTTCTTTCACAAATCCCTGATCGATCAGATCTTCATAAGAAGAATGTCCGCATCTCTTACTCAGTTTCTTATGTGTCTCGTCTGTGATCAGCGGACAGTGCACATAAGTCGGAATCTCCCATCCAAATGCTTCATAGATCTTGTTGTACTTCGGTGCAGAAGATAAATATTCATTTCCACGTACAACGTGTGTAATTCCCATCAGATGGTCATCAATAACATTCGCAAAATTGTAAGTCGGATATCCGTCAGATTTGATAAGGATCAGATCCTCCAGCTCATTATTCGGAACCGTAATATCTCCATAAATGTCATCTTTGAAAGTTGTTGTTCCTTCTGTCGGCATATTAAAACGGATAACGTAAGGCTTACCTGCATCCAGATTTGCCTGTACTTCTTCTTTGCTCAGTCCCAGGCAGTGTTTATCATAGACAACAATCTCTGCACTTCCCTCTCCGTCTACTTTGCTTTTCAGTGATTCCAGACGTTCCTTATCGCAGAAACAATAATAAGCATCTCCCTGCTCAATCAGCTGTTTGGCATATTTCAGATACAGTCCGGATTTGTTTCTCTCGCTCTGTACATATGGTCCAACTCCACCATCTTTGTCCGGGCCTTCATCATGAACGAGTCCTGTCTCTTCCAGTGTATGGTAGATGATCTCCAGCGCTCCGTCAACGAAACGCTCCTGGTCTGTATCTTCAATACGAAGAATAAAATCTCCATCCTCATGTTTTGCAATCAGATATGCATACAATGCTGTTCTTAAATTCCCGACATGCATTCTTCCTGTCGGACTTGGGGCAAATCTTGTTCTTACTTTACTCATGATTCTTATCTCCTAACTATATATTAATTTAAAATATTTTTCTTTTTTCTGTGATATTTCAGCTGCTTCCAGTAGCCTTTCTGGAACACATCTCTCGGAATGGATAATACAATGGCAATTCCAAGGACTATTCCAAACGAAACCTTGACTGCTTCCAGGCCTTTTGATGCTGCCATTCCCAACTGATTCATAACCAGATAATAAGTTGTATAATAAATCCCGGCACCCGGCACCATCGGAATCACTCCGGATACAAGGAATATCGTGATTGGGCATTTCATCCGCACGGTCAGCATACGTGATAATAATACCACTACCAGTGTACCACAAAAAGAAGCAATTGCAGCCGAAAGTCCTGCATATTCTTCCAGTATCAAATACACACACCAGCCTGCTGCACCTGTAATTCCACATCCGATGTAAAAATGTCTCGGTACACTAAATAATACTGCAAACGCAACCGCTCCTGCAAATGCACAGACTCCATTGGCAATCAGTTCTACTATCATCCGACAATTCCTCCTAACGTGTGATAAATGCTAAGAGTCAGTCCGACGCCGATCGCAATATACACAAATACTAATAATGTATCAATCATTCTGACTGTTCCCGACAGAAAATCACTGTCTGCAATCTCGCGGATTGAATTGACAAATGCCATTCCCGGAACCAAAGGCATAAGCGCACCAATGATCATACCATTTAACTGCACCGGTGCAAGCCATGGCACCTCTCTCGCTGCAAGCGCCAACCCGGTAATGATCACGCCACCTGCAATATTACTGATAATCTTAGACATATGATATCTTCTCGCCAGCAGTACCCAGCAATAGAGGATACAGCCAATAAAGAACGCAACAACGCTTTCTCTCGCCGTCGCTCCAAGAAGATATCCAAGACATCCACTTGCAAATCCGGCACCTATGATCTGTACACCCGGATGTATCGGCTCAATTTTGTCGATCTCTTTTAATCGTTTCTGCGCCTCTTCCAGTGACATCCTCCCGGCTGATATCGCTCTAGAAAGCGAATTTACTTCCGCAACAATCCCCAGATGTGTTCCCGATAAAGGTACATTCTTCACCTTTGTGTAAACTTCCTCTTCTCCGCTCTTCGCTGTAACAAAAATGGCATGACTCAGAGTAAATATATCTACCTGATCAATATGAAAACGGTTGCATATCCGCGTCATCGTCTCTTCTACACGGAAGATCTCGCCACCATTCTTCAAAAGGATCCTTCCTGCTTCCAGTGCCACATCCACGACTTTTTTTATATCAATCTCTGCTTCCAGCCGCTTCTTAAAATATACCATATCTGTAAGCGGAATACCATCATCATAAACAGGTTCTTTGTATTTTTTCAGAAAATATCCTGCTAAAATATGAGAATTAGAAAATCCACATTTTTCAAAAAAGCCAAGCAGTTTTCTGCAATTTCCGATTCCCACATACAATTCGTCACACCGGTCACTGTAATGCTCACAAATATAATGAACCATATATTTACCGTAGCCACATCCACGCGCTTCTTCCATGGTTACAATGCTCAAAATCTCGCACTTCCGGTTTTTCCGGAATCTGACAGCACAGATCGTTTTGATCACTCCGTCTTCCTTTAACAGAAACAGATCCATTGTATCCAGTTCTTTTTCCAAAGCTTCTTCGTTCGGATCCGCAAACTGTAATAAATCAAGATATTGGATTTTGTTGTCTTTTACTTGTTGAATTCTCATGCGTAGCTCCTATGTACCTAATCCAACACATTATATCACCACATTTTCCAAATATCAACCTCGCGGTGTAGCAACAATTTCTCCATTTGTTCTGTACAATACACCTTCTTCACTGTAATAATAAGGATTTCCGGACGCTGCTTCTATATAAAGAAGATTTGGAAGTCTGCCAAAAATTCCGTCTGCGATATAATGAATGTTCGCCGGAATATATACTTCCATGATCAGATCTTCCACTCCATCAAATGCACTTGCCGCAATCCCTGTGCATGAAGCAGATGTTGGAAGCACAAGAAATCCGTCTCTCAGCATTGCATCTGCATTGGTACATGCTGTTACGTAACCATTTGCATCACATACAAATCCATCAAATTCTTTCCAGCCGGCATACAAACGGATATTTTTCACATCTATTACTCCTGAAAATGGCTTTGTACATCCTACATCTTCATACCATCCGGTAAATACTTTTCCAAGTCTTGTCGGTACTTCAAAATCCTTTTCTGAAAATGTCTTTTCTGCAAAAGAATACTCACGAGTTGCCGGAATACCACCGTTAGCATCAAGTGTCACACTCCATGGAACTTCCGTCTCCAGCTTTTTCTTTGTATCTTCTGCCACCGAAGAATCCGAAAGAGCCGTCTTCACAGATTCTTTGACAGTTGCCGCCTTTGTCTCATTTTCAGATTCACTAACTGTTGCTGCATACGATCTCTTCACAGACTTTTTCATAGCAGGCTTTGAAACTCTGGTTGCTGATCTCGCAACTGATGATCTCGCAACTGGTGCTTTTGCAGCGGTCGATTTTGTAACTGATGCTTTTGTTTTAAGTGCTGATTTTACATCTGTCTTTCCAGACACTGTCATTCCCATAGCTGCTTTTCTATGTTCAGACATATCTTTAAAATTAACTTTCACTCCTGCTGTTCCTGCAAATAGGTTCGCTCCTGCTGTTCCTGCAAATAGATTCGCTCCTGCCGGTCCTGTATGTGTTTCTTCTGTCACCGCCTGGTGCATGGCGGCCCCGTCCGGCAATCCTTCTCCTTTTCCCTTCCAGGTTGTCACGCCCAGATATAAGAGTGCCAGACTTACCAGAACAAATATTCCGGTCACAGTATTTCTTGTTGTCATCTTACTGCGGAATGCACATATTCCTTCCACTTCCAATCCCTGATTTAATTTCTTTAATACGAGTTCCATAATGCCACCAGCCTTTCCGGTTCTTTCTCTTATAAGTTCATTATAAATTGACTCACAAATAAAAGAAAGTGGCGTCTTGACACATTGTCAAAACGCCACCCGGTCAGACTATGACTTTTTTATCATCAGACTAATTAATATATCCGGCTTTCTTTAATTCTTCTTCAGCTTTTGCAAGATTTGCATCCGATACACGGATGATCGGTCCGGTACATCCCATTCCGCTCTCTGCATAAATATTGAGTTTCCACAGGACTTTAACTGCATCCTCAAGATCCATAACTTCGATTCCTGCGATCTGGCTTGTAACGATCTCCTTCGGAGGCTCTTTTACATCTTCTTCAGCCGCTGCCGGTTTGTTCGCTGCCTTTCTTGCCTCAAGAATCTCTTTTAATCCAGCTTTGTTTGCTGCTGCAAACTCTGCTTTTGCAATTTCAAATACTTTGCTTCTTACAAGCTGTGCTGCATAGCGGATAGCTCCTGCGATAAGCGGTGCTCCACTTGCTCTTGATACGATCATGACTAACTGCTCATATCCTTCTCCGATTCCAGGTCCATATCCGTAACCTGTTGCCTCATAGCTTCCTCCCGTTGTGTATGAAGACAGCATCTTAATCAGGATATTTCCTGTAAGGGAATCTGTTACCATGATATCCGGAGTTCCCTGCAGTACGTCATTTCCTCTCATGACACATCCACCGTCTGCTCTTGCTGACTCTGCAAATGTAATGTCATATCCGTTTTCTTTTAATTCTTTTAATGCTTTTTCTGTCTGGCGTGCACCGTCTACATTCAGGATTCCAACTGTAGGATTTACTTTTCCACATGCTTTTGCTGCAATGATTCCGTAAATCGTATTCTTGATCATTCCTTCGATACGGTCTGCACTAGATGTTCCGGTTGTATTTGCCACGAACATTTCTTTTCCCTTGGATGGTGTGATCGCACGTCCGACTGTGGATACTCCGATCGGGAATGGGAAATGCATGGTGACTGCTCCGTCTACTTCCTTGTTTGCCAGCATTTCTTCCATCTTTTTGTGGCCTTCCTCATCATCTGCCACTTTGACGGTTGTAACGCCTTCTGCTTCCAGAGATCCGATGTAATAGACATCAATCCCTTCTTTTGCAGCCATGAGCGCTGCTTCCATTGCATTCTCTTCGCCATGCTCAGATCCCATTCCTGTAAGCGCGATCTTCGGTCTTTTACCAAAGCTTCCTGTTTCCAGTCCCTGCGCCATCTCAAGGAAGGTCTCTGCGATCATTTTTTCAATTTTATCTGCCATTATAATGTACCCCCTTATTCTGCCATCAGGGTCGCTGCAAAATCTTTCATTGCTTTTGCGATTAAGCCTTTTACTTCTTCCTCTGATACTCCGGATGCTGCTTCTTCTTCAGCTGCTGTATTTCCGTGAATTACGAAAGATACTCCATCGAATAAGTTTGTCATACGTCCAAGGAACAGACTTCCTTTTCCGATGATCATGGCATTTTTGATCTTTCCTTCTAAGATATCTTCACGTGCAAATCCTACAAATGGTACTCCTGACGGGATATGTCCCTGTGTCGGTGCCCATCCGGTCAGTCCGTGATCTTTTGTAAATGCTGCCAGCTCTTTTCTGTCAAGCTCGCCTCTCTTTACTGCCAGAGCAGCGATCATCTTATAGTTTGCAAGCGGTACATCTCCTGCTCCTGCCGGTTTTGTGATATCCGGGTTCTGCATCTCCGGTGAGAATTTATCGATATCTGTGATCTTCATTCCTGCTCTGTCAAGCGGATCAGCTACCAGGCTTCCGATTACGTTCTGCGGTGCAGATCCAGTTCCTACTGTGTGGCGTCCTAACATGTTCAGATCGATCTCCGGGTTTACTCCGTCGTTCTCTGCGATGATCACACAGAATCCGCCCAGGCAGTCCTCTAAGATCGGAAGTTCTTTTTTCACATGGTCTTTTCCGTTCATTCCTAATTTAGCTGTACATCCACCTGCTGTAACAGCTACGCATTTGTATGCTCCGGATTTAACGAGTGCTGCTGCTTCGATCAGTGCGTGTGTCGGTGCTGCACAGAATCCTCTTGCGTCAGATCCTGTAGCGTTAGACAGTCCGGCAATCTCAGCTGCTGCTTTAGCGAAGTTTCCTCCACCTCTCTGGTTCATATCTCCACATGCTTCCTCAGCACAATCGATAACATACTCTACGTCAGATTTTTCAATTCCTGCATTTTTAACTCCGTAAAGCAGTGCTAAAACACTAGATGCTTTACTCATTAAGTTTTCATGCATAACGTGAGAAGATAAGTTTACATCGATATCATGAGCTGGTTTTACACATCCAACTAATTTGTCTTCGAAGTAAAGAGGCTCTGCGTGATCGTCTTTAATCAGTGCTTCGATCTCATCGATCTCTACACCTTCATGTAACAGAGCTACAATATCTTCAGTGATAACCGGGTCAGCTGCAAATGCATCTTTGTGTGCTGCTACGAATGCTTTCTCCAGTCTTACTACTTCAAACATATCACAAGCCTGAACTAAAAGAAGGAACTCTTCTTCCGGCATGATCTCACCATATTTTCCATAACGCTCTGCGCCTTCCATCTTCTTGTCGAAGTATGGGAACTCAATCTCAGCTAACTGATCCGGATGAGCATTTCCGATGTATGTCTGGTTCGGCCAGTAAGCTACAACATCCTCATAAGAACGTAAGTGCTTCGGTACCTCTTTCAGATACTCTGATTCCGGGTTAACAATTCTTTCTGTTGTCTGAGTTGTTCCATTATATAAAACCATATCTGGAGTGTGTGCTAATACATAGCTTGCTCCCTTAATTACACTGTTCATTGGTTTTCCACCTTTCCTTTTACGTAAACTTTTACTTTGTCGTATACAATCAAGACAAAAAGAGGGCTCCCCTTATGCGGGGATCGCACCGGGTTCGCCCTCTAAACACAACATGATCTTTAACAAAAAATGATTAGTTTTCTGCTGCCTGCTCTCTGATAGCATTCATCTCATCTACGATGTCGTCTACGTCAAGAACCATTTCCATCATGCTTACCTGTTCATCATAAACTGCTTCGTCAAATTCCTTTTTGATCTCTGGCTCACATACGTGATAAGTCGTAAGTCCAAGCTGGACTCCTGTCAATGGACCTGCGAAAGTAGGATCGCCTAACATTACAGTCTCAGCTGCAAGACCTGCAGCTTCGCCTTCTGCTGCACCAAGAACTACTACTAAGTTCTCTGCACCATACTCCTCTGCGAACTCTTTTACTCTCTTCTGGTTTTCCAGATCCATTGCGCCTGCGCTTGTTCAGACGAAACATTCCGTTGATGAGAAAATTACTTCAGCACCAGCTGTTTTTACGCATTCTGCGATAGCCGGTCCCGGAATTCCATCACGGTCTCCGATAATTATTGCTTTTTTGCCTTCTAAAATAGCCATAATTACTCTTTCTCCTTTCTTGTATTGTATACTAACAACTTGATCAAATATCTATGATTATAGAAACAACATCCAGATTAGATGTATTTCTTAATCAACTCTTCGATAGACTCTGGTGTACAATCATCTTTTACCAGCTCTTCTACTTTCTCTCCGTCTTTGTAAATTGCCATAACCGGCAGACCTAAGATTTTCTGAGAGATTGCAAGACGACGTGCCTTTGTTGTATTCAGGCATGTGAATTTCATCTTGTCACCATATGTATCTGCATATTCATGTACTTTTGGCATCAGAGCCTGGCATGGAACACATCCATCACCGAAAAAGTCTACAAATACATATCCTTCTGCTTTTAATACTTCTTCTTCAAATGTTTTCTTATCTACTTCTAACATTGCTTATCTCTCCTTATTAAATACAAAATTTGACGAATTAAAAAGGTTTTAGAAATAATCTGACATACTTCTCTCAACCTGAACGGCTGCGATTGCTCCGTCAGCTGCTGCAGTTACTACCTGCCTCAGGCTCTTCACACGAACATCACCTGCTGCATATACACCCGGGATGTTTGTATGCATGTCTGCATCTGTCTTGATGTATCCACGCTCATCCATGTCGATAATTCCTTCAAACGGTTTTGTATTCGGTACTGTTCCGATAAATCCGAACACACCAAACATTCCGTCTTCTTCATCTGCTTCCACTGTTGTAACTTCACCAGTTTTCACATTTTTCACTTTCATCCACTGGAGAATATCATCTCCACCGACTTCTTCTACAACTGTATCCCACATAAAGTGCAGTTTTGGGTTCTTGAAAGCCTTTTCCTGAATGGATTTTGCAGCACGAAGTTCGTCACGTCTGTGAATGATTGTAACTTTTCTTGCAAATTTTGTCAGATACATAGCTTCTTCTACTGCGGAGTCTCCTCCACCAACTACGTATACCTCGAAATCCTCAAAGAAGTTTGCATCGCATGTTGCACAGTAAGAAACACCTTTTCCTGTGAACTCTGCTTCCCCTTTGCATCCGATTGGTCTTGCATGAGCTCCTGTAGCGAGGATGACATGTCTTGCTTTGTATTCTGCTTTTGAGCTCTTTAACACTTTTACATCTCCCTCAAGAGATACTTCTGTAATTGTGTCAGATACACGCTCAGCTCCGAATTTAGCTGCCTGTTCTGTCATTCTTGCGATCAGGGACGGTCCGGACTCACCTTCTACGATCTGTCCCGGATAGTTCTCGATCTCATCTGTGATTGCAATCTGTCCTCCGTCCTGTCCTTTTTCAAGAATCAGTACAGAAAGACGACTTCTTCCTGCATACAGTCCTGCCGCTAATCCGGCAGGTCCTGCACCAAGAACGATAACATCATAAATCTTATCCATGTCTGTTACGTCTCCTTTTCATTAATAGTATTCTCATACTCTACTCGAAAATAGTCTGTCCGTCAACCTCTGTTGTAAGAGCTTTCAGAGCTTTCTCTACGATCTTACGACGAAGTTCTTTTTCCTCATCTTTATCCAGTGCCGGATTTCCAAGTGGATGAGGGATTGCGATAGCCGGAACGATTCTGTTAGCACCAACTGTCATGGAAATTGGTGTTACTGTACAGATATGTACTACCGGAATTCCTGCTCTCTCAATTTCTTTTACCATCGTTGCACCGCAACGTGTACAGGTACCTCAAGTAGATGTGAGGATTACTGCATCTACCCCATCAGCTACCAGTTTCTTAGAGAATTCATCAGCAAATGCTTTTGCAGATGCAACAGCAGTACCATTTCCTGTTGTAGTATAGAATAAGTGATGTAACTCACCGATAATTCCTTCTTTTTCCATATCACGAAGAACATCAACCGGAAGTACACGGTCAGCGTCTTCATTTGCGTATACTGGATCGTATCCACCATGAGCTGTCTCATATGTGTCTTCTGTCAGATCCGTAACACCTGTAATATCATACTCACCATAGTGGGAAGCACTTGAACTTTCGATGTGATCCGGATTTCCCTTCGGAACGATACCACCGGAAGTAACTAATGCGATCTTAGCATGTGCAAGGTCTTTTACAGCCGGATTCGGATCAACTCTGTCGAAGTCTGGCATTGGGAACTCTGTCTCGAAAGGTTTTCCAGCCAGTTTCTTAATGAGCATCTTAACAGCTCTCTGAGATCCTCTTTCTTTTTCAAAGAAGTTTACACGAATACCGTTCGGCATATATCCTTCTTCTGCAGAAGAACCGATTTTCTCACCTTTTCCAAGTTTAACAGCCAGAGGAGCCATCTTCTTAACAGCGTCTCTCATACCTGCTGCACTGTTCTTTGTAGAGACCATGTATACCTGGTTTTTAAACATATCAGCACCTGGGTTCTCTACATACATACCAGTCAGGGAAGGAATACCAAGTTCTTCCTGAACTGCTGCTGCGATAGTACCGCAGGCAACTCCGTAACGTCCAGCGTTGAAAGCCGGTCCTGCAATAAAGATGTCCGGAGCCTGTTCTTTAACCATCTCAAGAATCTCTGCTTTTGCTTTTTCAAGATTCTCGTTGAAATAAGAGTCACCACATACGATTGTTGCAATGATCTCTGCTTCATCTTTAAAATTCTGTGTTAATGCCATACCTGGTCCAACAACTTCGCCAACACGCAGTTCAACCGGGTAATCTGCTTTTTCTTCTCCACCAATCTGTGCAAAGAACTGATTGATGTAATGAACAACTTTTAATTTAGCCATTATTCTATATCCTCCATTCCTTATCTTGCACTCAGTTTATTGAAACCAGTTTCGTTTGTTGCGCCTGTCAGAACCTGAAGCTCAACTTCAAGAGATCCGTCCTCGCGCAGTGTCTCTTCACTTGCACCAGCAATCTTTGTTACATAGTCAAGAGTTCCAATTACTTTGTCAAGTTTCGGCAGGATAACTACCTGGTTTGCATTTCCGCCTGTTACTACTGCATCAGCAGCCTGATCAGCATCAGCAAGTGACTGAGATTTTCCATCACGTCCGGCATACTCGTCTGTGATGATTACAGTCTTAACGCCTTCTGCTTCAATCTTCTTACAATTCATGATAAGGTCTGTATCCGGGTTACCGAATCCTTCCTGAGATACAATAACTCCATCCAGGTCTAACATCTTGCAAAGTTTTGCTGTCCAGTCAGAAGAACGCTGTTTATCAGCAAGATATACGTTCTCGTTTGTGATAATCTGGCAAACAAAGTTTAATGTTTTTCCGTGCTGTTCAAATAAGTCATGTACAACCGGGTTGTTCAGATGAACATATGTAGGGTTCTTATCACATGCAGATACACAGTTACCGGAAACAATTGCTCCGTCCATGATCTCTGTAGGGCTTAAAATTGTAGGAACGATTTTCTTAGCATCTACACCATATACATATGTGTCATGAAGAAGTCCCTGGCTCTGAAGCATCTGTACATATGCAACTCTCGGCAGGTCCGGATATTTTTCCATTCCTTCTTTGATTGTGCATGTCTCGTAAACTTTTGTCTCATCCGGTGTCAGATTACGTGCTAACTCACCAATGTAAGTTGCAACTCTGAATCCAGCGAAACGAACTGCTTTTTCGTATTCATGCTGTTTGATATTGTCAATTGGCTCACATACCATAACCAGGTTTAATGTCTTGGAGAATGGTGTGTAATCTGCTCCAGGACCTGTCATATCAATGATACCTTCCTGGAATCCCACGATCTTACCAGCTGTAACAACAGCCATTCCTTTTAATGCGTAAGTCTTTCCTTCTCCAACTGTGTCTACTTTAGAGATAACTCCCGGGAAGATTCCTCCTCTTCCTTCAACTTTAACTCTAGGTTCGATAACATCTTTAACAGGTGTGATTCTTACAGACTCACCCGGTTTTGCAATGTCAAATGATACGCTCTTAATCTTTTCGTCCTCAAGAGCTACTGCCTTAACGGCTTCTTCGGATACATAAAGGATTCCGTCTTCAATCTTTGACTCAGATGCAAACTGAATATCCTTGATGTAAATGTGTCCCATTTCTAATCTCACTTTAAGTTCCCTCCTTAAAAAAATTATATTGTTTAAGCTGCAACGCTCGACAACCTCACTCAATGACTTACCAGGCATCTGCTGATGCCAGGCCGCTTTCCAGCAGAGTCCAGTCAATCAACTGAAAATCTTCCAGTACGCTTTCTCCATATCGTCCAGTCTTATCTTGGAATTTATGGCATGCATCGATTGCATTTTCTATAATCGTAAGCGACCTTCTGTCCACTTCCTCCTTTCCAGCTGAAATCAAAACCGATTTGTATGGTGTCTCATTTGGCTTCACGCTTCCGGATAACGGATGCGTCAGAAGTAAATGTCCGTCATGTATTCTGTCTCTGACTTCCCGGAGAAGTCCTTCATAAGTAGTTTCCAGATATATTACTTCGTGCGTCTTCTCAAGCTTATCGAAGACCAGTGGATTATTGGTCAAGACTATATATTTCCCCCTGTTCATCCTGAACCGTATCCTCCTTTCCGGCCTGTTGCCTCGGCAATCGATAAATACAATAAAAGTCATCGGTATTCCAAATAAAAAAGGACGTCCAGATATACAATTATATCTACGGCGTCCTTCCTGTCTTTTGCCCTGATAAATTGAAATCATCGATAAGCTTTATCACACAGCACAAGATTCAGAATGTGGTACATTTTCCAGTCCTTTTGCCTGAAAGTTTCACCTTTTTGCATACCCACCATGTATGTCCGGCTTGCCTCTTCGGCGGCTGATCCGTTCAACTCTCTCTTGGAAAACATCATCCCACGAATATTCTTTTCATAGAAAATCATTACACAATTTTCATAGACATTTTTTATATTATTTATTGCCTGTGTCTATAATAACTTATTGTAACTTTTTTTGCAACCCATTATACTAATTAATATTATTTTGGTGAGTATGCACAATTTTCATTCCTAATTTTTGTTATATTTATTAGTTGATTTTATAATATTTATTAAAAGCGTCTATAAAAAACGACATTTATGATTGTCCTGCATTTCATCCACTTATAGATAATATCTATTTATTCTTTTTAAAGTTCTGATAGTAATCATCATGCAACTTCTTAATCGTACCGCTCAGAACAATCAGACCGATAAAGTTCGGAATTACCATCATGGAGTTGAAGCAGTCTGCCATATTCCATACGAGATCTACCTGTGCAAGTGATCCAAGCACTACGCACACAGCAACTAATACGGAATATACTTTTACAGCTTTTGGTCCAAACAGATACTTAATATTTGCCTGTCCAAAGAAATACCAGCCAATAATTGTTGAAAATGCGAAGAAGAACATACAAATCGCGATAAAGATATCTCCGCCTTTTCCATACAATGTAGAGAATGCATACTGGCTTAACTCTGCACCTGTCTTACCACTTGGAATAGACTTCGTTGTAATAATTACAAATGCTGTCAAGTTTAGTACGATAAACGTATCGATAAATACACCGATCATTGCAACAAATCCCTGCTCGACCGGATGATCTACTTTTGCAACTGCATGCGCATGTGGGGTAGAACCCATACCAGCCTCATTAGAGAACAATCCTCTTGCAACACCTTTTGTAAGCGCAAGTTTTAATGTCGCACCCACAGCACCACCGGATACTGCTGACGGATTAAATGCTCCAACGACAATTGCCTGGAATGCATATGGAATATTCTTATAATTATAAATAATAACAATCAGCGCACCAAGAATATAGAAAGCTGCCATGATCGGTACGATCGTCTCTGTTACTTTTGCGATACGCTGCATACCACCTACGAATACAAATAACGCGATCAGTGCAACTACAACACCAACTGCTGCCTGTGGCACACCAAATGCTGTATGGAAGGCTGCTGCGATGGAATTGGACTGTACTGCATTACCCATAAATCCAAGCGCCAGGATGATCAATACTGCAAAAATTCCGGCAAGTACTTTTCCAAACGTTCCTTTAAATGCTGCACGGATATAATATACAGGTCCTCCTGTGATCTCTCCGTCAGATCCTACCTGCTTATACTTCTGTGCAAGTACAGCCTCGCCAAAGATCGTTGCCATTCCCAGGAATGCTGCAATCCACATCCAAAAAATAGCTCCCGGTCCTCCGATTGCAAGAGCGGTCGCCGCTCCGGCGATATTACCGGTTCCTACCTGAGCTGCAATTGCTGTTGCCAGTGCCTGGAATGATGACATTCCATCTTTGTCAGCATTGCCTTTTTTACTGAACAGGCCGCCAAAAGTCCGGCGCATTCCTTCTCCAAATCCACGTACTTGAATAAAACCAAGCTTAAATGTGAACCAGATTCCACCTCCGAGAAGTGCGATGATCAACACATAATCAGACAGATAGTGCTGAATTGTCAGAACAAGATCGTTTAATGTTTTCATTGTTACATCCCCCTTTTCTTTGTATAGATTTTCCGTATATTTATACGAACTTATTCATTACACCTATCATAACACTTATCTATATACAGCGCAATATGTACAAAACCTTCTATATTTTCTTTGTGTATTTTATACATTGTGTGCAATCGCGCTTATTATTTTACATACAAAAAACGGCGTAAACTCGTTCGCTTACACCGTTTTTTTGTCAAGTTATTTTCATCATTAAAGATTTTTTCGTCACAATTACTATTGCACGTTTGTAACTTCTATCTATTCGTTTCATCTATAGATATTCTTTATATATTCCATATATTTTACACGTTAATTTCCGCTGTCATTCCAAGAATTTCTTTATTCTCTTCAAGCATTGGGCGTACAACATTGTTCAGATAATTGTCTACCTGAACCGGTGCGCGTCCAACATATTTGGACGGATCCATTGTCTTCTTCAGTTCATCAACACTCAGATTGAATGCCGGATCTGCTGCAATCAGTTCCAGAAGATTATTGTCCAGCCCTTTTTCTTTTACATTGCGTCCTGCTTCCATAGAAAGCTCACGGATTCTTTCATGTAACTCCTGACGGTCACCGCCTGCTTTTACAGCATCCATCATAATATTCTCTGTTGCCATAAATGGAAGCTCTGACATCAGACGTTTCTCGATTACTTTCGGATATACAACCAGTCCATCTACAACATTCAGGCAGAGATCCAGAATACCATCAATTGCAAGGAATCCTTCCGGCACACTCAGACGTTTATTTGCGGAATCATCCAGCGTTCTCTCAAACCACTGCGTTGCAGATGTGATTGCCGGATTCAGCGCATCTACTATCACATATCTGGATAAAGATGCAATTCTCTCGCTTCTCATCGGATTACGCTTGTAAGCCATTGCGGATGATCCGATCTGTGTCTTTTCAAATGGTTCTTCTACTTCTTTTAAGTGCTGAAGCAGACGGATGTCATTGCTGAATTTGTGTGCACTCGCAGCAATTCCTGCCAGTACATTAATTACTCTTGTATCTACTTTTCTGGAGTAAGTCTGTCCTGAAACCGGATAACATGCCTCAAATCCCATCTTCTGTGCGATCATTGGATCGATCTTATCAATCGTCTCCTGATCTCCATCAAACAGTTCCTGGAAACTTGCCTGTGTACCGGTAGTCCCCTTTGAGCCAAGCATCTTCAAGCTTCCTTTTACATACTCCAGATCTTCCAAGTCCATCATAAATTCCTGCATCCACAAAGTTGCACGTTTTCCAACCGTTGTCGGCTGCGCCGGCTGGAAATGTGTAAATGCAAGCGTCGGCAGATTCTTATGCTCATCCGCAAATTTGGCAAGTTCTGCAATTACATTTACCAGTTTTTTCTTCACAATATCCAGTGCCTCGGACATCAGGATAATATCTGTATTATCTCCTACATAACAGGATGTTGCTCCAAGATGAATAATTCCTTTTGCCTTCGGACACTGTTTTCCATATGCATATACATGAGACATTACGTCATGACGCACTACCTTTTCACGTTCCTTTGCGACATCATAATTAATGTCTTCTGCATGCGCTTTTAATTCATCAATCTGTTCCTGGGTAATTGGAAGTCCCAGCTCTTTCTCTGTCTCTGCAAGTGCAATCCACAGTTTTCTCCATGTGCGGAACTTCTTGTCCGGCGAAAAAATATACTGCATCTCTTTGCTGGCATATCTTTCTGAAAGTGGGCTCTGATATCTGTCGTTTGTCATCGTTTTTTTCTCCTTATTCTGAATTATATTTAAATAATTTATATCTTCTACTCAAAGGCAAGGGATACATCTCTGCCCGGCACTTTCATCGGATAATTGCCTGTAAAACAGGCATCACAGTAACTTAAATCCCCAACCATATCTTTCAACTTCTCAACTTCCATATATCCAAGAGAATCGGCTCCGATCATCTCCCGAATCTGTTCTGTCGTATGCGAATGTGCAATGAGCTGATCATCTGACGGAACATCTGTACCGAAATAACATGGATGCAAAAACGGCGGCGAGCTGATTCTTACATGCACTTCTTTTGCCCCTGCTTTCTTCAACATCTTAATAATATTCGCACTTGTTGTTCCGCGAACAATCGAATCATCTACCATAACAATTCTCTTGCCTTTTACAACTTCTTCAATTACATTCAGCTTGATCTTTACACTACTCTCTCTCTGGCTCTGTTTCGGCTTAATAAATGTTCTTCCGACATAGCTGTTCTTATGAAATGCCATTCCATAAGGGATTCCTGACTGTTCAGAATAGCCTTTTGCAGCCACCAGACCGGAATCCGGCACACCAACAACCAGATCTGCCTCTACCGGATAGGACTCTGCCAGTGCCTTTCCGGCAAGGATACGTGCATGATAAACATTCACATTATCAATCGTACTGTCCATACGCGCGAAATAAATATATTCAAAAATACATCTTGCCTGCTTCTCAGGCGAAATTGCCATAGACTTATCAGAAGTAATACCATTCTTCGTAATTGTTATGATCTCTCCCGGCTCCACATCACGTACAAACTCTGCATCTACAGCAGCAATTGCACAACTCTCTGATGCAAGAAAATATGTATTGTCTCTCTTACCGATACACAGTGGTTTCAATCCAAATGGATCTCTCGCTCCAATCAGTTTACGCGGTGAACTCACGACCAGCGCATAGGCACCTTTGATCTTCTTCATCGCATTTTTTACTGCATCTTCTGCGCAGGAAACATTCAGTCTTTCACGCGCAATATGATAAGCGATCACTTCCGAATCAATCGTCGTCTGGAAAATAGCTCCGGTATACTCCAGTTCTCTTCTCAGCTCGATCGCATTCGTTAGATTACCGTTATGCGCAATTACCAGTGTACCTTTGACATATTTCAGTACAAGCGGCATTGCATTCTCTGCTCTCGTTCCTCCGGCTGTTGAATACCTGACATGTCCAACGCCCAGATTACCGTGCAGTGTCTGTAACGCTTCTTCATCAAACACTTCATTTACAAGTCCCAGTCCCTTTTTTGAATGCACTTTGCGTTCACCATATGTATCTGTCACAGCAATACCGCAACTTTCCTGTCCTCTGTGCTGTAACGCAAAAAGCCCATAATATACAGATGGGGCAACATCGCCTCCGTCCATATCATAGGCTCCAAACACTCCGCATTCCTCGCTCAAACCTGTTGTCATTTTTTCCAATTCACCCATGAATGCAAGACTCCTTATTCGTTTTCAATTTACTCCATTACTCGATTAGTATAATACAAGGTCTGCCGAAAATCAATACATTTAATTTTCGGCAAACTTTCCTAAGAACTCTTTCATACGCTCGTTGTCCGAACCAAATACTTCTTCCGGCGTTCCCTGGAGTGCAATCACACCGCCGTCCATAAATATGATATGGTTGGATACATTCTTTGCAAAATTCATCTCATGTGTAACAATCACCATCGTCATATGCTCTGCCGCAAGGTCTTTGATAACCTTCAATATCTCACCTGTCAGCTCTGGATCAAGTGCTGATGTAGGTTCATCAAAGAAGAGAATATCCGGTTTCATTGCAAGTGCTCTTGCGATAGATACACGCTGCTGCTGTCCTCCCGACAGCTGGAAAGGATATGCGTTTTCCTTATCAGCAAGTCCCATCTTTTTAAGAAGTTCCCGTGCCTCTTTGTATACTTCTTCTTTGTTTCTTTTCTGCACACGAAGTGGCGCATCCACAATATTTTTCAGAACTGAAAAATGAGGGAACAAATTAAAGTTCTGGAAAACAAGACCGAATGTACCATTATAATGGATCTCGCCGGAATCCGGTGTCTCCAGTCCCGTTGCACAACGCAGCAGTGTGGATTTTCCCGAACCGGACGGTCCAATAATACCAAACACTTCTCCTTCTTCTACTTTCATGGAAATGTCTTTTAGAACTTCCACTTCTCCGAAACTTTTTTTCATATGATTAATTTCCAATAAGCTCATGACATCTCCTCCTATCTATAATAATTCAGTTTCTTTTCCAGAAGCTCAAGCAAAAATGCCACAATCAGGTTAAATACATAATAGAAAATTCCCGCAAATACATATGGAAGCATCGTCGTCTGTGATGCAGCCAGTGCTTTAGAGATTGTAAACATCTCCATAATTCCGATTGTAAATGCAAGGGATGTATCCTTCACAAGTGTAATCGTTTCATTCGTAATAGATGGAAGGATGATCTTGATTACCTGTGGAAGAATAATGCGCATAAATGTCTGTGCCTTACTGTATCCTAATATCTGTGCAGCTTCATACTGTCCTTTCGGCATGGATTCAATGCCACCTCTGTAGATTTCGGCAAAATATGCCGCATAGTTTAACACAAATCCGATTGCTACTGCACTGTTCTTCCAGCTTGGACTGTTTGTGATGCCGAATATATAATATGGGCCGAAATAAATTACCATAAGCTGTAACATGAGTGGCGTTCCACGCATGATCGATATGTATGCCTTAAAAATAGTACGGATAACTACATTTTTTGCCATACGGCCAAACGAAACCAGAAGCCCAAGCGGTAATGAAAACAACAGTGTCACTGCAAAAAGCATTAATGTGACTACCATTCCTTCCCCCAGTTTCGATAACATAATTGATACTGTCATAGGAATGTCTCCTCTCCTAGAAAAATGGGCCGTCTGTAAAGACAGCCCTTTTGATTATTTTATAATTATTTTAATTATTTACCAATGATCGTAATATCTTTCTTAAACCACTTTTGGGAAATCTTAGCCATCGTTCCGTCTTTTGCCATCTCTTCCAATGTGCTCTCTACCTGATCACGAACTGCTTTATTTCCTTTGGCAAATCCTACTCCGTATTCCTCTGCTGCAATCTCATAATCCAGGATTGTGAAATCAGCTTTTCTCTTCTCAATCTGGTAAGCAGCTACAACTGTATCCATAGCAACTGCATCTGCGGATCCGGATTCCAGATTCATAAGTCCTGTATTATAATCTGCTACAACTTCCAGATTGCCAAAAGTTGAAGACAGATCTGCCTTTTCTTTTAACGCAGCCTGTGCAGAAGAATCTGTCTGAACGTCTACGACTTTTCCTTCCAGATCTTTTTCGGATTTGATACCAGAATCTTTTCTGACTACAAATACCTGTTCATTGTTAAGATATGGTTTGGACCATGTATACTTATCTTCTCTTCCATCCATGGTAAATCCGTTCCAGATACAGTCAATTCCACCGGATTTTAATTCTGCATCTTTCGAATCCCATGCGATTGGTTTTGCGACGTACTTCCATCCCTGTCTCTTGCACACTTCCTGCGCCAGTTCCAGATCGAATCCTGTATATTCGCCATCGTCACCAACAAATCCCATCGGTGGGAAATCCTGGTCAAATCCTACGGTAAATTTGTCACCGGACTTCTTCTCGGTATATTCTTTCTTACTACTTTTGTCAGAGCTATTATCCTTGCTTCCACAGCCTACGAACACTGTCATTGCAAGTAGCGTCACTGCAAGCACCATCGCCAGTCTTTTTTTCATAACTTCATCCTCCTGTATTCATGGTATGTCTGCTTTGCATACTGCGTTGTTTTATCAATTCATCAATTGATTACTTTACCACGCTAAATTTCTCTGTTATAGTATCATATTCTTTATTTCTTGTCAATCCCACGATATCGGCGTTTTCGGTATTCAATTTCTTTTTCTTCTTCGCCAATCTCAATATCGGCACGGATATCTGCTCTTTTTTCTTTTAATTCCGCATCAATACCAAGATACCTGGAATTGCCTGACAACATCTTTGTATACTCTTCCTCCGGAAGCGCATGATAGTTGCAGTAAAGATACGCTTTTAACACATCTTCGTTCTCCTGCAGTTTGTAAGATTCTTCATACGCCTGTGCCGCTTCCTTATACAAAAAAATTCTGCCGTATGCACTTCCCAGACAACCATACACTTTTGCATAAAACGGCTTTCCTACCGAATCATCCCGCTTACCATCAATGATTGTCCGGTAAACAAGAATCGCATCTGCGTATTCTCCGTTTTTCATCAGGCTGTCCGCTTTCAGCTTGAATCTCTCCACTTCTCTCTGATCCTGCAGCTTTTCCAGAATACTCTGTATCTTTATAATCTCCGAAGATGCATACATTGTTGACTGCTGCAATATCTTAAGAATAAAATCTTCTTCCGTGCAATGGTTATCCAGCTCTTCCTGCAGCGCATCTGCAAGTTCATACATCTGCAGCTCCGTCCTGATCCACTCACACAGCTGTCTGTTGATCAGTGTATAGTCGATCAGATAGAGATTATTACAGATGAAATAACACAGCTCCTCTAATGTATAGATCCTGATATGGCCTCTGGCAATCACATATGGTTGTCTGGCATGTTTTTTATGACATAGAATTAAACTGCCCATTGATTCCTCCTAAATGTATAACCTTTTCCACCTGAAAATCCGAAGCTTCAAAAAATTCTCCAAAGCCGACATCCTTGAATGTCATCTTACAGGTTCTTTCATCCAGAAACATCACTTCGATCCGCAGGCGGAGTGAATAATCTCTCCGCTCTTTCAGACCATCCAGAGATACTTTTTCTACCTGGAGTTCATCTCCGGCAAGAGTCTCCACATGAATCTCAATATCAGATGTATCTTCCAGGATTACCTCCCATTGTCCATCTGCTTCATACCAGTGTGTTCCCCAAGCAACGACCGGATACCATCCTTCTTTACCACCAATTCGCATACGCAGACTGATCTGTTCTGTCATGCGTGTGTCATCCAGATATACCGGTCCTTCATTATAATTGCGATATTTTCGCATGGAAGTGTAGCAGGCACCTTTACTGTACAGATTATCACCCACGAATGCACGTCTTCCGTTGCAGAGCACTTTCAATGAATTCGGATACCATTTATTTTCAAATGCCGCCCCGGTCAGATACACAGACGATACGACCTTTTTCTCAAACACATTCTGGATAAACAGCCGGAAACTTTCATCCGCGCTCTTCGCTTTTTCCCTATTCAGCACAGGGTAAATCGCTTCCATCTCCTGGATCTGCGCACTTGCGACTTCATCTACCGTCACAAACATATCACGGTTCTGACCATTTGCCACATTCATCCTCCGGAGCATATACGCTCTGATCGTCTGTCCATCGCAGAAAAACATCGCTGATTCATACTGCCACAGCTCTTTTGGCTGATAAAACATATAGTGGCAGAATCCTTCTTTGTAATCCTGCACGTAAATATTCTCCTTGTCTACGCCAAGATGCCTGCCGATTCCTTTGAGCATCTTAGACATATCAATATTCGTATATGGCGTAGAAAATGTAATAAACCGGATATCTTCAAAATCCTCCAGTGTAAGTCCTACGAATTTTGCCAGAAGCCAGACTGCATCGTGGACTTTACTTCCAATCCGCACTTTCTTACGCTGCACTGCCTTGCCGAACAGATCTGACACCACGCAGGACGGATTCTTCTGTTCCAGCAGTTCTGCTTCCTTTCCATATACCCATTGTTCTTTTATATAACCTAATTTCAGAGGGATCAGCGACTGTCCCTGTGCATACTCAAACGTCTGCGGTTCATCGCTTTTCTCATCGTAATAACTGATCTGACAGGTATTTTCATTCAGATCATAGCCAATAATACTGCCTCTTCTCACGTTATTTCTTCCTCTCTGTTATTCATACATCCTGAAAAGACTGTCTGCCATCTTCTCTTCCTCTTCAAAATCCATGATCGCTTTTCTCTGGTTCGCAGGGGACATAGAGAGCATTGCATTCAGTTTTCCGTATTTGCCGGTCTTCACTGTATGCGCATTCGTCAGCACTTTCTTCTCCGTTGTTGTGATTTCATTTCCAATCGTATCCTGGAAATAATAATGCAGTTCTTCATCTTCATACAACACGAACTGTTTTACATGAATATTCTCATATGCCGGGAGCAGATTCTCTGTCTTATATCCAAGTGTCTCTTTCCCACCTTTGCGGATCTTGTAGAACAGCTTCACCTTATGTCCCGGCTCCGCACGGTATGCCAACATAGTACGATCATACAACTGAAGCTCTGTCAGCCACTGCGCCCGGTACTTCATATAGAACGGAAAGATCAGCTGCTTTTCCGTCAGTCTCCGGAGTTCTCTGTGTAGAACTTCTTCCAGCTCGTCCGGATATTTTCTGCCGGCATAGTACTTAAGTAGCGCAATCTTGCAGATATCCGGCAGCGTTTCCTTCTTCTCACACTCGTTAGCAATGATCTCAAAAACACTGGATTTCGTATCTCTGCCATTTATTACATACTCTCTTGACGCATACGTCAGGTATGCCTGTTTCAGTCGAAAATATACATTATCAGACAGATAATAATCTTCAAAAATAGCTTCCTCATCAAACATATCTTCTGAAAATAACATCTGCGTAATGATCCGTTCACTGATCTTGCCGGATGCGACCTGATATTCCCGCAGCACTTTCCAGAGCCGCTTCATATCTGCAGTTGCACCACAGTAATAATTTGCCAGATAAGTCAGCGTTGCTTTGTCATACTGATGTCTGCGGAACATCTCAAAACACAGATACGTCAGGAAATCATCTTCTTCGTAATTCTCTTCCCGGATTCTTCTGCTGCAAATGCAGAACACATCTTTATCTTCAAAATAGCTTAAGCCTTTAACATAAATATTTTCAAAAGTCGGAGTCTCTTTCTCCTCGCTGTCTTTCCATTTGCCGACAGATGCACCATATTTCTTGCAGATTTCCAGAAATCTCGGTTCATAGAACAGACGCTTTGTCTCATATGGAATAGAATCCGTATAATAACGTCCCTCTATCGACTCCCAGATGATCCTTGCTTCTTTGTCATACAGATAGACAATCACCGGCTCATCTTCGGTATATGGGACACGCTGTCTGATTTCTCCATTCTTCTCAATGACAAGCACACAGTTCATATGTGGCACTTTCGTTGAGATCGAATATGCGTAGCAGACATCGCGCATTGCTTCCATATGCTCGGAATCCATATCTTCAGTACAGAAATGCTTATATAAAATACGAAGATATTCTGTGATATGTCGCTTTCTGAGCTGATCCATCGCAAATGTCTTCATCTGCTCTTTGTATCCTTCATACAGTTCTTCACTGTCTGCTTCATAAGTCAGAAGATTAGCGTAAAGAAATGCAGCCTTCTCGTATCCGAGTGTATTTCCATGCATAAAATACAGGAAAACAGACTTCGGAAGCGGTCCGTTTACACTGGATGGATCCAAAGTATTCATATAATACTCATATAACTGGGCAATCTTAAGCTCGGAATCTACTGCTTCCTGATACCAGTGAAAATATTTTTTCTGATTCTTATTTCCCTTGATCAGAAGGATACAGATCGTATTGAGTATCATCGGATCTTTATAAACCTTATAAATCCGCTCTAAAATGCGGAATAACAAATCACTGTAGGACTTATGCTGACTTGCAAAATTCGCCACATATAATGCCAGTTCCTTCGTCATCAGCCGATATTTGGTTGCAAAATTCAACACCTGTAATTCAAATTTGCCAAGCTTTTTCAGAAGTGTCGGCTTCGCCTGATAGCACAAATAAGCTTCCAGATAGAACATAACACCATGTGTTTCAAACTCAAACTGCTGTTCCAGCACTTCCAGTCTCTTGTATGGATTCTTGTATCTTCCGTCTATCTGTAAAATCATATAGAGAAGCAGCCAGGAATCCTGATGGCGCATATAGGTCTTGCCAATCTCATCCAGTACACGCTCCATATGGCTGTCATTCTCACGGATCAGCGCCGTCAGGAACAGGTAATAACAGTTTGTGATCGGATCCTTTCCGATTGCGAAACGGTTATAGTTATAATTCTCCAAAATCCATTTTGCTTCTTCAAACTTCTTACCAATAATATAAACATGTGCCTGCAGAAGTTGGTAAATCTCGCTCATCGGCTTAATTCTGCGGATAGCGGCAACATTTTCAATCGCATTCTCCACCCATGTATCCAGCTCGATACGTCCTGCCATATAACCGATATATTCTTTTAAAGACTGCGCATATAACAGTTCCGGTACATAATGTTCCTCATCATATTCCTGATTCTGTAATACTTCAATCTCGTAGGACAATGCCTCATACGGAGTAATAAACCGGATCGTTCCATAGTTTCTTCCGCCATGCAAATATTCCGGACGTACCAGATATTCCATCTCATAACTGTTTCCGACAAAATCTTCTGTTGTCAGATCCGGCTTGGTAACACGTAAAAACGCTCCTTCTGTCTCAATATGGATCGGCATGAAGCCCCATGTGTTCTTTACGATCGTAATCGTTCCTTTATTCGGTTCTTTGATATCTTCAAAGAGCATTCCTTCTCCCTGCAGCGTCAGGAAAATACATTCCTTCTGCTTAATACCAACAAGGAACTCTTCCATTGCCTGTTCGCCGAGCGACCATTTTCGCATATTATCATAGAGATAAAACGTCCGCTCATTCTCATATTTGACAATCTCGTAAAATTCTCTGGAGCGGAACAGTCTTCCTGCTTCCGAGAAATCCTTGATCGCAAGCTTCCTGAAATCATCTGTACTCTGTACTTTACCATAAGTTGTCATAACATATGGCTTTTCGATGATCGCTGTAAAAGCAAGCTCATATTCACCTCCGGAACATACGACCGTGATCTTACCGCGTTCTACATGTCCCGGTTTTAATCCCTTTCCATCATAAGTAAATTCAATCTTGGATGTGACTCCGTCAAATCCCTGATCTTTAAAATGGATACGAAAAGAAGACGGGTATAATATTCCCCGTATCTTTCTGTCATTATTACTTTTTATTAAGAAACTCCCTCTATATACTTCTCCCTCGCCGATAATCATGACCAGATTCGTCTCTTCGAACACAACTTCCGGCTGTTCTACGCTGAAGTCTCCTTTAGAAAATCTTTGTATCTTATTTTTCAAGACTTACACCTGCATCTTTCGTTGCTTTTTGTAAAAAACATACTATAATGAATTATAGCATTGTTTGTTTGGTAATTGCAATGCTGTAAGAATAAAATCTAAGGATAACCCCGGAAAGGAACATAGATATGGATAAAAAACCTGAATTTCACGGAAGCGATCTGGAGCAGATCGAAGCCTATTATCATATTCCGAAAGAAGAAATCGTCTCTTTCGGTGCAAATGTAAACCCGCTTGGATTGTCCGAGCAGTTAAAGAAAGATCTGGCTTCGCATCTGGATGTGATCACACGTTACCCGGACCGTGATTATAGATCTCTGAAAAAAGCAATCAGTAAATACACCGGTGTATCTGCCGATCATATTGTTATAGGAAACGGATCGACAGAGCTGATCTCGCTTCTCATTTCCACACGCACCCCGAAAAAGGCACTGGTACTTGGACCTACTTATTCTGAATATGCCAGAGAATTATCTTTAAATGGTGGTTCCATGGATTTTTATAATCTGAAAAAGGAACAGGATTTCCAATTAGATATCGATGACTTTATAACGACGTTAAAAACAGACTATCAGCTTGCGATCATCTGTAATCCGAATAACCCGACTTCTTCTGCGCTCACAACAAGTGAGATGGAACGTATCCTCGCAGCCTGCCGGGAATACGGAATCTTTGTTATGATCGATGAAACTTATGTAGAATTTGCACCGGATATTGAAGCAGTCAGCGCAGTCAGTCTTATTCCAAAATACGATAATTTCATGATCATCCGCGGCGTCTCCAAATTCTATGCCGCCCCGGGGCTTCGTTTCGGATATGGTATGACAAGCAATGAGGCTTTCTTAAAAGATCTGCTTCTCTACCAGAATCCATGGAGTCTGAACAGCATTGCCGCATATGCCGGTGAGCGCATGTTTTCCGATACTGATTATTATAAGAAAACCCGCGAACTGATCTGTTCCGAACGCACATACATGTTTGATGAACTCAAGAAAAATCCGAACTTCAAACCATACAAAGCCTATGCGAACTTTATTCTTGTTGAGATTTTGAAAGAGGGCGTTACTTCCTTTGATGTATTTGAAAAAGCAATCAAAAACCGGCTCATGATCCGGGATTGCTCCTCTTTTGAATCATTAGCCGGTGAATTTTTCCGTTTCTGTATCATGAATCCTGCCGATAACCGACGTCTTCTTGATGTATTAAACCAGATTTAAGTACTTTTCTTTTATTTTCCGGTTAAGCATTATACAACTTCATTTAAGTATATTTGGGAAAGAGGGATGATTTTTTTCATTTCCTCTTTCATTCTTTCGGTCATATGGACGCCATCTTCCTCACAAAGTTCTTCCACTGTCTTTGCACCAAATACAAAGCTTGTAAGTGCCGCAATCGGGATCTCCCCTTCGGAATTTTCCGGTTTGCCATCCATCAGCATTGCCCCGGAAATCTCTGTTCCGGTGAGCACCAGTGTGCGGTTATTCTCTTCAATGGCAGAATCGGTTACTGTAAAACATACGCATAACAGTTCCTGCAATCTGAGCGACATCAACATCCGGCGTACATCAACAATCCTTGTCATAATCTTCGGGGTCTCATCTTCATCCTCATCCGGGAACCAGATCCTGCAATCCTCAATCCCCGTTTCATTCTGAAACAGCATCAGTTTTCCACCGTCACTGCTACATTCCCGCATTAACCTTAGATAGTATGCGCCGTCACGTTTCACATATACATCTTTATCTGCCGCAAGCTTTTCATTTGCCCACTCGGCAAGTGTATCGCAATCTTCTTCCGTAAGCGGGCGAATACAAATGCCTGCCGCTTCTTTCTTCACCGCATCTGCTAAATTATATACTCTGCGTTCCTGTTCATAAACCGTCCGGAAATCATGTGGTGTATAGATTGCTTCTGCTGCCGGCATCAGGAATGTAAAATTCTCTCCTGATGCATACATATCCTGAAGTGCCCGCCTTAACAGCGCCGCCATAAACCCACGTCCGCGATACTCTTTTCTTGTCGCTACTGCAACGATGTAATGCGCCTGTTTTTCCACACCATTTACCATTAACGTATATGGATTCAGGTGCAGCATTGCGCAGATCTCACCATCTTCTTCCACTACATATATATCATTATCTCTCGTTTTTTCCGAAAAATAATAATCCACAAATCCTTTGCTGTCCTCCGTAAATACTTCCTCATACAATGGACGCACTTTGTTATGCTCTTCCTGACTTAACTTACGAATCTCCATTCTTCTTCCAATCCTTTATATTTCATATAATGATATAGTAATTTCCCAACTCAACTATAATACTTGCATCTTGTTCCTGCCCGCCTTTACTTTCCCACATTCGGGCAGCCACCACATCCTGCGCAGCCGCCGGTCTGCGGACCAACCTGGTAACTGTAATTAGCAATCGTATCCAGTGATGCGATAGCCTGTGAGGAGATTCCTTCACCTGTTCCGGTAAATCCAAGTCCTTCTTCTGTAGTTGCTTTAATATTTACCTGATCTACATCAATGTGAAGTGCTTCTGCCACATTTTTACGCATCTGCTCAATATGAGGTGCCATCTTCGGTCTCTGCGCAATAATTGTTGCATCAATGTTACCGATGACATATAATTTCTCGTTGATCAGCTTTCCAACATGTTTCAAAAGTTCAATACTGGACGCTCCTTTATATGCCGGATCTGTATCCGGGAAATGTTTTCCGATATCACCAAGAGCTGCCGCTCCCAGAAGTGCATCCATAATCGCATGCAGCAGCACATCCGCATCCGAATGTCCCAGAAGCCCCTTCTCATAAGGGATCTCTACTCCTCCAAGAATCAGTTTGCGGTTCTCTGTCAGTTTATGAACATCATATCCCATTCCAACTCTCATACTGTTATTTCCTTTCCCAGAATATATTTCTTATTCTGTAACATTATTGTGATCTGTATTCTCTTCCTGTTTTTTGGCTTCACTGTGATCTGCTCCCACCGGTTCATCACTCTTCTGTGTATCTGTATTGCCTAACAGCTTGTCCCGGTTCAGTTTACCGTCTTCATCCACATCGCTCTCTAATAATTCCTCGCAGTCCAGCTCTTCTCCGTCATTTTCCACATACTCATGCTTCACTGCCATCACGACTGCCTTCGCACACCATACGATTCCAAGTACAGCAAATGCCACACCCAGCACCAGATAAAGCGTTGCATTCTCCGGCCTGTTTGTCATCGTCTTCTTTATCAGATCAATTCCCAGATATCCAAGATATCCCCCTACAATAATTCGAAAAAATACGCGACCTTTTGTCATTTCATGTCCTCCTGCCTGTGTTTTATTAATGTCTGCCGATTTTATAACTTCTATAAAACTTCTTATAATTCGCATAAATCGGCTGTTTTTCGCACATCTGAGCATATTATATCACATACTTACAATTTTTTGCAAAAAAAGTGTTGACATTTCCTCACTTTTGATTGTATAATAACGAAGTCGGTTTGAGAGAGCCGGGTAA